>UMGX01002579.1_pt1 | contig 17341 bp, 14 predicted proteins | sample 1965411 | NCBI WGS metagenome assembly UMGX01 (sample SAMEA4836086, study PRJEB28245) | human gut metagenome | biome: gut microbiome; material: fecal sample | place: Denmark | collected 2008 | reverse complement strand
GGCAGCACCAAAGCTGGTGATGCCCCCCATCCAATATCGTTGCCGCTCTACCTCTCTGCCATCAAGTGCGTAGCGAACATGCAGTCCCGGATGACAGGGAGATGAGATTTCGTTTGAGTCATTCTGTCTTAAGTTTGCATAATCGGTCAAACCTACGGAGGTGAGTGGAAGAATTAATCCTGGAAAAACCTCTTTTCCAGTTGCATCCAAAACCTCCGCTCTTTCATCTGAGAGATTTTTTCCAATTTGTTTAATATATGCTCCCTCAATCAGAATATCTCCTTCTTTCAGAACCTGTTGTCCCGGAAGATGCAGATTTCCATTTTTAATTAACAGCATTTCATTCTACGCTCCTTCAATGGCATTTTATCCGCAGATTGTTTTCCTGTTATGCGTTTGCTGGTTTTACCTTACCAAGATAGTAAACATAGTTAGCACCACTGACAGGATTAAAACCTGTTAATTCTGCACGGTGAACAAAGTTAAAGTAGCTTTCGTACATTGGAACCATGTTGTAGAAGCTGTACTGCATCTCAAGCGCTTGCTTAACCAGCTCACGGCGAGCCTGTGCGTCGTATTCATTGTCGATCTTTTCCATCACTGCATCATATTCTGGTGTTTTGTAAACATAAGCACCATAATAACCATCCGAAACGTAGAAGTTAAGCATATCCTCTGTGCTGACCTGATCAGTACCAAAGTCCAGAATGGTCATCTGGCAACCGCCATCTGTAATCTTTGCATAGTATGCATTGGTGTCCAGCTGAACAATTTCAACATTGATACCGATTGCCTGCAAATCTGCCTGAACCGACTGTGCGATCAAAGCTTCATTCGAGCTGATATACAATTTCAGGGTCTCACCATTATAGTTGGACTGTGCCAGATATTCCTGTGCTTTTGCGACATCATAACCATCTATTGTCTGCAGATCAGCATAATCTCCCATGACACGCAGTGGATAAAGAGTTTTTGCTGCTATTGTTTCTGGTTCATTATTAAACATTGCCGCATTTTCACGATTAATTGCATAGTATACTGCTTTTCTTAAATTCTCATCGCTGGTAAATGGCTCTGCATAGAAGTTCAGATATTTAATGGACCAGCCAGTATTTACCTCTGCAACAAGATTTTGGTCTTCCTCTACCAAAGCCAACTGGTTTGGTGTTACGTTGATTGCAATATCTGCCTCATTATTCTGGAGAGCTACAATTGCTGTGCTGCTGTCCACTGGTGTACGAATAATTACTTTCTTATAGTAAGGTGCACCGTCAAAATAATCTTCATTTGCTGTCAGATGAACGTACTGGTCAGAACCCTGAGACTCAAACTTATAAGCTCCAGTTCCTACCGGATTCTTTGCAAACTGATCTGCTCCTTTTTCATAAGCTGTCGGAGAAACGATAAATGGACCTTCTGCCATCATTGCAAGCAGAGCAACATGTGGTGTTGCTTTTGTAATCTTAACGGTGTAATCATCCACTTTTTCGCATGCTGTATAATAGGTTGTAACATACGAGGTCAGTGGGTTTGCAAACTGCTTGTCAAAAGTATATACAACTGCGTCTGCATTAAATGGGGTTCCATCATGAAATGTAACATCTTGACGCAGATGGAACAGCACAGCCTTTCCACCATCTGTCTCTTCCCAACTTTCTGCCAGGCATGGAACCGGTGTTCCTTCATTGTCAAACTGCAGCAGACAGTCAAAGATCTGATGCATTGCATTTTTATCAACACCGCTGGAGGATGCTGTAGTCAGTGGATCAAGCGTTTCACTGGTCATATGGGAAATAAATACCAGTGTGTCATCATCTGCCTGTACTGTATTTTCTGCGCTGGTTGTTTCATTGGTTGTTTCTGCAGATGTTGTATTTTCTTCTGTCTGTGTCTGCGAAGTTCCTCCACAGGCTGTCATACTGACTGCCATGGTCAACGCACATAAGAAAGCCATCAATTTTTTCATTTTATTCTCTCCTTTTTATTTTTTATCTCTCAGCCTGACGAGGATCAAGTGCCTCTGTCAGACCATCCCCCAACAGATTAAAGCAGAGGGCAGTTAAAACAATCGCTAAACCTGGAAAAATAATCATGTGAGGGCTTTGTCTCATCCAACTGGTTGCCTCACTGAGCATATTGCCCCATTCCGGTGTTGGAGGCTGAATGCCCATACCGATAAAGCTTAATCCTGCTGCTGACATAATTAAACCTGCAACATTCATCATTGCATTTACAATGATTGGTCCAATTGCGTTAGGCAGTACGTGATGAAAAATAATATCCCGGTCTTTTACACCACAGCTTCGTGCTGCTTCAATATAATCTTGACGGACTACTGTCAAAACAACCGCCCGAATCATGCGGGTAAAGCTAGGCACACTCGCTACTACAATCGCAATCGTCATACTTTTTAGTCCACTTCCCATCGCTGCTACCAAACTTAATGCCATCAGCATATAGGGAATGCACATCAGGGCATCAATAACTCTCATAATCCAGGTATCAACCTTACCGCCAAAATAGGCTGCTGTTGCTCCAAGCACACATCCGCCAAACAGGCTCAGTGAGGTACAGACAACACCAAACATCAGAGAATACCTTGCACCATGGATGACCCTTCCGAATAGATCTCTGCCCATATGGTCAGTTCCAAACAAGTGCTCCAAGCTTGGTCCTAAAAGTCGTTCCTGCGGATTAGGTGTAATGACTGTCTGATAATCCACAATTACATTGGCAAATAACGCAAAGAAAATAATGATAATCAGAAAAATCAGTGCTGCAACAGAAACTTTGTTTTTACAGAATAGTCTCCAGATTTCTCTCCATTGACCAGGTTCTGTGTTGGTCACAATCTTTTTCTTCTTTCCAAACATTTCTGCACCCCCTTCCTATTCATATTGTGCTTTAATTCGAGGATCCACAAAAGCATAAATCAAGTCGACAACCAGCATGATCACCATAAATGTGGTTGACAGGAAGACTACTGAAAACATAGTCAGCGGAACATCCTTTGCCTTAATCGCTGCTACAATCGCATTTCCGAACCCTGGCAAACCAAAAACAATTTCTGTGATCATGGCACCTCCGAGTAATCCGGCAAAATTCATTCCCAGCTGTGTAATAACTGGAATTAATGCATTCCGCAGTGCATGTCCAAAAATTACTCTTCCGTCCCTTGCACCCTTTCCTTTTGCTGTTCGGATATAATCCTGATTCATGCTGTCCAGCATTGTGGTTCGTGTCAATCTACTGATAAATGCAGCGCTTGGTAACGCAAGTGTCATAACCGGCATTACAAAATGCTGCCATGTTCCAACACCACTGCTCGGGAGCAGTCCCAATTGTAAGGATAAAAACAACATCAACATCAACCCTAGCCAAAATCCTGGTACCGATGCCAAAAACAGTGCGATAACGGTCAGCATATGGTCAAGTAGAGAATGTTTCTTGACTGCAGAAAGAATTCCCAGTGGGATTCCAAGAAGTGCCGAAAATACTACCGATAAAACTGCCAATTTCAATGTTGTTGGAAACTTTGGTATCAAAACGCTGGTAACTGGAACATTGAAGGTATAGGATGTCCCAAAATCACCATGCAACGCATTCCAGATATACTCTCCATACCGAACCAACAATGGGCGATTTACACCAAGAGATTCGTTGAGCATATCGACCTGTTCCTGTGTTGCAGTTGGTCCCAGCATAATTCTTCCTGGGTCTCCCGGTGTAATGTTAAGGATAAAAAACACTACAAACACGATAAATAACAACGTTGGTATTACTACCAACAATCGCTTGATAATATATTTTGCCATTATTTTCCCTCACTTTTTAACCTCGCATACCTAATGCATATTCGATAAAAATCTGCATTTCTGCTGTGGTTTGGTAAAACACCTCACCCGAACCTCTATCATGGCTTCCTTTTGCCAGAACCCGAAGCAGGACATCTCCACCCGTACTTGCCTGCTGCATCGCCGCGGCAAATTTTTTTCCATGATAAGGTGGGACATTATTATCCTGTTCTCCCGTCTGAATATAAGCACACGGATACTTGGTTCCCTCATGAATGTTGTGGTACGGCGAATAACTCTTCATGTACTCAAAATATTCGTCTGTTCTCGGATCTCCATATTCTGTCACATACATCGGTCCCCGATCATCCAGACTAAAATGAAGCATATCTGTATGTGGAACACTTGCAATCACGCATTTCCACAGAGAAGGTTCCATTGTCATCAATGCAGTTACCAGCAATCCTCCATTGCTTCCACCACAGATCGCGGTGTGTTCTGGTGTTGTCCATCCATCCTGCATTACTGCCTTTGCGATATCAATAAAATCGTAAAATACATTTTTCTTGTTCAGTTTGCATCCAGCTTCATGCCACTTAGATCCATATTCTTCTCCACCTCGCAGAATGCAATGAACATATAATCCTCCCTGCGCTACCCAATCCGGGATATCCAATCCAATAAATGGATTGTTGTACCATGGAAGCTGGCTGGCGGAATATCCACCGTAACCATACATTAAAGTTGGAACTACTTTATTTGGAACTGTTCCTTCCCGATAAACTAGAAATGCCAAAACCTGTTGTCCATCTCTTGCTGTGACAAACTTTCGTTCCACTACCATTTTTTCTTCTGTTAGTTTCTGTACCTGATACACTGTTTCCAGTGTTTCTGACGCAATATCATATTTCAGGATAGATTTTGGGCAACGGAAGCTTTCAAAGCTAAAGTAAAGATTCTTTTCCTCTGGTCCGTGCTGACGACAAATGGATAAATTTCCCACACTGTCCGGAAGTTCTATTTCTCTTATCTTTTTTCCATCTTCTCCATACATCTGCAGTGTGCTTGCTGCGTCTTCCAAAGAAAGCAACAGTAACTTGTTCCCTGCCACAGCTGCTCCTTCCAGCGGGAATACACCTTCTCCAATCACTTCCTTTATTTCTGAAAAAACTCCATTCTGTTCTTCTATGAAAACAATCTTTCCCAGCGGTGCTTCTTCGTCCGTTAAGAAATAATGCTTTGTTTGGATACTGCCAATGTAATTTATCTTGGAGAAACCACTTGTTTTTATATGAATATATTCACTTTTAGGATCTAAAAAAACCAATTCTGTGTCATGATAATTCTTACACACATGAACAAATATCCCACCGTTCGGTGCTGCTTCCAACTGTAAAAACACTGCATGTCCTGGCCAGGTATAAACTGTTTCCTGTTTACCTGTTTCACATTCCCATCGAACCACACTGTTTTTTGTGCTTCCATCTTCTCTTTGTTCTGCAGTAGTGGAATAAACATATTTTCCATCTGACGACCAGCTAAACGAAAACGTTCCATCCAATTCCGCCAGTGTAATTTCATTCTCCACATCTCTTACAATCACCGATAGTCTTGCAGCTCCATCTTTTAAAGCTGAGCAGGCTACAATTTTGTTGTTTGCAGGACACGGACTAACTGCAAAAACCTGCATTCTATCATCCAGCATCTGGCGATTTAAAAGAGTTCTGATTTTTTCAAAATTGGAATGAAGCAAAACTACTTCCATACTTCCATCGCCCAAACTCTGTGAAGCATATAAAACACCGTTAGATTCTGTTATTCCCGAATAAAATGGTTTTCTTTTCTTGTTTTTGAGAAAATGAATTTTTTCCTCCAAACCTTTATTGTGAAACCATCTGTTGGTATATTCATTTTCCTGAGCCACCCAGGAAGACACCTTTACATCCTTTGCATTCTGCATATAAAGGTATGGATCCTGTACCATGTGATTTCCACACTGCCATTCCTGCCAGCATTTTTCTGCAACTGGATATTGATTGGATTCCATATAACGACCTCCTATGTTTCTCTTAACTTTCTTCCAAAATCATGATATGAATATATTCATATCGCTTTATCTTGCTAATAAGATAACACATTAACTTCCTGTTGTCAACATTGTTTTTTGTGATTATTAAAAATATTGTATTCTTGTCATTTTGCTTATATATTCAAATATTTGCAATTATTCTTCATTGTTATGAAAGATTATCCTCTTTTTCTCTTTTATATTTATTATTGATTCTCTGCGTATTTCAGCCTATATTTTATAAGACATAAGTGTAATTATTTATATTACAACACATCTTCATCCACGCTGTTTACAAGTATCTCAGCAGATATTCTCGAACCCCAAGTGATATCTGCATATACCAAGATTTTATTTTAAGCAAATATTCTTAAGTATCGAGCTGTTTGATTAAAACTGGCTAAATCATCTTGATGATTGCCCTTTGCACAAATTCTCCCGATTATATTGCTCTTACTTCGATAGACTAACTTTCCCTTCAACAAACTTCATTCTTTTACCGTATCCAATAATTTAAAATGCCACTCAAATATAAGAAATCCAGCATGAGTAATTCACAAGTTTATTTTTACGTGAATTACTCATGCTGGATTTTTTGAATAATACTATACTGAATTTATACCACGATAGGTATCATGGGGACCTCCGGTTCTGGCAAAACAACCCTTCTGAATGTTTTATCTACAATCGATGTTCCAACCAGTGGACATATTATAATGGGGAAAAAACATATTGAAAAACTCGGTCCGGAACAGTCCGCTGATTTCCGCAAAAACAACCTAGGTTTCATCTTCCAGGAATATTTTCTTTTGGACAGCTTGACTGTACGCGAAAACATTGCTGTCCTGCTAACTTTGCTGCATAAATCAGTACAGGAAATTGACAGAAACGTTAAGGATAATCTTAATAACAACGACCAATCTTGTATTCTACCAGCGTAAGCCTTAATCCACCCATAAGCGAGCGGTTGTTGAACTTTCGCTGACGATTCCTTCTTTCTGAAAAAGAGCTTTCCTATTCGTTGTATCACAGTGCCATTCAAAAATAGCGCATCGCAAATCATTTTCAAAAAAGCTTACTTTTCGTTATACAGCCCAAACAGCTTCAGGAATTTCTGCCAGAAGGTCAGCTTTGGCTGTGCTGCCGGTTCTTCTTCCGGAGCATCCGGCTCTTGGATTGGTTCCGTCTGGATAACAAACTGAACTGCCTTGACATTGGTGTTTTCGTCCGAGACAAATGAACCGATATCACTAACATCTCCAGTGATATCACTGACCAGATTATCGATCTGCTCATCGATTTCGCTATTCATTCCACTGGTTCTGTCACGCATCTCTCCGGTGCCGTCTTTCAGTTCCCCTGCACCATCATAAAAATCGGACATTCCCTGTGCCATATCGACTGTTCCGTTATATAGGGTATTGCTTCCATCTTTGAGCTTCCCGCTTCCTCCGACCAGCTGTTTTGCTCCATCCACCAGCTGACTGTATCCGTCCAGAATTTTTTCCACACCGCCTGTATAACTGTTAATTCCCTGATCCAAAACTTCATACTGCTCAACAAGCATATCGATTCCTTCGGAAAGCTTCGACAGCCCCAGCAGCATTTCCTTGAGTTGCGTTCCAAGACCTTCAATCACAGAATTAAATTGTTTATAGTTTGTCTGTAGCTTTTCTGCCCCACTCATCAGCTCTCCGACACCCGGAACTGCAGCACTCAGAAAAGTCTCTGTTCCTTTTGCCAATGCAAGATTTCCGTTAAACAGTTCCTTTACCGTTTCTAATTCTTGAATCAAGCCTCTGAGTAAAGAAACCTGCGCCTGAATTTCTTCCTGTGAGATTACTGAACTGCCGGAAGAATAATAATCATCCGTTGAGCTTTCTACCCCTGTCATTTGTGCAGGCTCTTCTGTCTGCAACTCATTCAAAGCTTCTGTATCCTCATCATTTTGGGAAGTCTTCGAAGAATCCTCCTGACTGTTTTCTTCCTGAGACGTCATATTCTGAGAAGCATCTGTGCTTTCTCCTTCAGAAGACTGTTGTGTTTCTTCTTCAGTATGCTCATCCGAGACATCCGGTAAAGGCATTGTTTCGACCGGAACATCCTGCGCTACAGGAGGTTGAACCTCCTGTTCCAAAGGAACCGGGATTTGGGACAGCATATTAATAACATTATTGAGTGCATCGATGATACCATCAATAAGCTCGATTGCTGTACCATTTCCTTGCTGCAATTTTTTCAGTCCATCTTCTCCCAGTCCTGCTTTGTACTGATCGATTCCGCTCTTCAATGTAGAGATTCCTCCAACTAGCTCACCGATCCCATCATTGATCTCATTGGATGCTTTTACCAGTTCATCGATTTGATCACTGGATGCAGAGATGGATTTCAAGGCCTCTTGGATGGTTTTCAGCGCCTCCTTTACCTTTGCCGAACCCTCTGTAAGGTCATCCGAGTTGGAATCCAGTTCAAGCAAACCATCCTGTACCTTTAAGATACCGTCATAAAGCTCCTGAACACCTCCGTCCAGATCACTCATCCCATCACGCAGGTCTAATGCTCCGCTTTCCAGATCACTGCTTCCGTTCTTTAAGTCGGACGCACCGTCTTTCAGCTCCAAGCTGCCATCATCCAGTTTCACGATTCCATCAACCAACTCATCAACCTTGGACATCAGCTCTTCGTCGTCCACTTCAATGTTTAAGGAAAGAGGGACTCCGTTGACCGCTATTGCTGGCATCTCAAAATCCTTTACATCCGCTGTAATAGCAAGATCTGCTTCTTTCCCCGGAAGGATAGTATAAGTCAGTTGCTTTTTGCTTCCGACATTGGCTACGGTTGCATCTTCGGTCACGATATTCTCACATTGATTGGTGTCCAGCGTAACCGATGCTTGAAGCGCATAATTTTCAAAAAATGCGCCGCTGCAATTCGGATTTTTGCGGATCGACATTGTGATTTTTAATGTACCGCTCTTTCCTGCGATCTCCTCTGCCGGATATTCCTTTCCATCCAGATAGTAGTGGAGCGAAAGATCCCAAGGCATCACATTTTTGGAAAGCTTTCCCTCATAGTAAAGCTTTCCCGCCTTTGCATCCACGGTGACCTTATCTCCCGAGTATTCGATCTTGTCGGTCGTAGTCATATTCCTCAGGCTTTCATAGCGTCCGTAATCGACAATCTGACCGTCTTTATCCAAATCAAAAATATTTACAACGTTGATTTCCTTTACAGAACCATCTGTATTCAAGTTGACATACACTACTTCTTCTTTTGGAGTGTTCGGTACTGCCTCGGCAGCAAGCGGCGAAATAGTCATGGAAGCAGAAAGAATCACTGCCATGACACATGCAACTATACGATTCCATTTTTTCTTTGTATCGATGTAACTCATCGTTTCTATGCCTCCTGTTCTTTTGGTTCATTTTGTTTTCTTGTGTACTTTATTTTATGTTTCGGCGGCTGAACGATCAGTCGGTCAAACAGATATAACAAGCCTGGAAGAACGAACAAAACGATTGCTAATGAGAAGATGGTTCCGCGTCCAATAAAAAGTCCCAGCTGTGCAAGAAGCTGATTGGTGGAAATATATCCCATCAGCAAACCAACTACGGTCAGTACACTACCGGAAGTCAAAATCGAAACGGTTACGTCGGAAATTGTTTGGACAACTGCCTGTTTTTTATCAAAGCTCTGCCTGTTTTCTTTATAACGGTCGGTCATCAAAATTGCATAATCGACGGTCGCTCCAAGCTGGATGGAACTGATAATCAGGTATGCAATATAGAAGATCGTCGTGTCCATAAAATATGGTACCGAGAGATTCAGCCAGATTGCAGTCTCGATGCTCAGAACCAGGATCACCGGCAAGGATATCGAATGCAGTGATACCAGCAGTACCAGGAACACTGCACCGATTGCAAGCATGTTTACTTTCAGCATATCATCCATTACCGTGTTCATCAGGTCATAAGTGCTAACTCCTTCGCCTGCCAGATAATATTCATTCGGGTAGTATTCTGAAGCGATATCCCGGATCTTCTGAATCAAATCAAAAGTTTCCTGACCTTCATAGTCAGCATTGACTGAGATTACCATTCTGCTGTAATCCTCCGAGATTAACTGTGAGATTGTTTTTTCATCCAAATATTCCAGCGGAACTTCAGCTCCTGCCAGATCCACATAAGAAATAATGTCGCTTACCTGCGGCAGTGTATGCAGCTCATTGGAAAGCTCCTTCTCTGTCGCGGTATCTCCGGCAGGTACCATCAAAACATAGGTATCGCTCTTGCCAAATACCAACTCAATCGCTGCCGTATCGTCTCCTAATCGGGTTCCTTCTCCAAATATGTGGGAAGAACCAAAATAATAGTTGTTTGCGTTGGACGCAAGATAGGATGGGATAAAGATCAGCAGAAAGATGCACACCATCGGGATGGAGATCTTTCTGACAAACTCGCCAAATCTACGGAAGGACGGGAGCAGCTGTTTATGCTTGCTCTTATCCAGCAACTTATAAACCGATAGGATAAATGCTGGCATAAATACAAACACAACAATTAGGCTGATTGCAACGCCCTTTGCAAGTGCAAGTCCAAGGTCCGGTCCGATCTTAAACCGCATCAATACCAAGGCTAGAAATCCAATTACTGTTGTCAGACCACTGGACAAAATCGAGGATGTGGATTTGCACAAAGCATCGATCATTGCCGATTGCGGATCGCTGTTTTCCAGTCGGCATTCTTCAAATCGATGGATCAGAAATACCGAATAATCCAAAGAAACCGCAAGCTGCAAAACGCTTCCAGCAGCATTTGTTACAAAGGATATTTCACCAAACATCAGGTTCGTACCGTCATTGATGACGATTGCTACTCCAAGTCCAATCAAAATCACCAGCGGTTCCAGCCAATAATTGGTGGTCACAAGCAAAACGAGCAAAACGAACAAAACAGCAATGACCGTAATTGTCTGTATTTCAGACACGGTATTGGTCGTTGCATCCGCTGTTGCTACTGCACTTCCTGCAATTGCATTGTCTCCGCCAACCAAATCCTTGATCTCTGCTACTGCTTCGATTCTCTTGTCTTCTTCTATGGTAACAGTAAACAACGCGGTATTATCTTTATAATATGTTTCCACCACTTTTTCGTCCAAGTTATCAAATGGAGTGGTAATGTCTACTGAATCATCCAACCAGGTAACAGCGCTCACACCATCGATTGCTTCCAGTTTTTCTTTATAATCGAGTGCCTGTGGAATGGTGACATTAGAAACCATGACTCGAGCGTTTGGGATTCCTCCCTCAAATTCCTGTTCCAAAACATTTATTGCTACCGTTGAGGGACTGTCGTCTGGAAGATAGTCATTGATATCGTAATCTACCGATACCATATTCTTCATAAAAAAGCTGATAATCGATAGTATTAAGAAAAAGCAGATTACTGTTTTTCGCTTCCTGACTACTATGCTGTAAAACTTTCGCATTTTTCCTCTTCCCTTCTCTTGCATTCATCTTACAGTAAACAATATTATAGATAAAAACAAGGTGGAGAAAATAGTCAAAATTCCAGATTTGTCTGAATTTTAGACAAATCTGGAATTTTGACTGACAGCACTTTTTCTATGGCCCATAATTGATAAAATTATCTTTTGCGTTTATGAATAATACATGAAATCTTCGTTAAACTATATTCAATTTTCACAACAACCATAAACAAACTCCTTTGGCTTGGAAATATGATTACTTGCTATCCTTGAAAGGATCTGCATACTCCTTCTTGCTCAAAGTATCTTTAATTTTATCTTGCTTTTTCTGCTCTTAATTTTTTATAGATTATTTTACGATGGTATTTCGCTGTAAAACAATATAATACATACCCATTTGGTATATGCTAAACTATTTGCTATAAGAAGCATACTTTTCTGTTTTTTTAGAGATTTGAATAATCTCTATTTTACCCAAAGGATGTGTCTTTGCTTAAGCCTTAATCCACACACATAGCGGGCGTTTGTTGAACTTTCACTTGTTGGCGAAAGTTCTTTGCTAAAGCACTAAAATAAAGCCTGATAGCATCTATTGATACTATCAGGCTTATTTTTATAATATATATTTATTTTTGCAGGAAGATCGTTCCTTCTACCGAATCGGCAGATTGGCATTCTCTGGATTATGCAGAACCTCTTCCAGTTCTTCTCTACTTACAAAGATACGATTTCCTATCATTTTTGCATCCAGATATCTTTTCACAAATATCCGTAATTTTTCTGCTGATGGGCAGGTATTCCTTCTGAATATCTGTAATACTAAGACACTGATATTTCTGTGTTTCTTCCACCTTTCTCTTCCTCCTTTTCTTCCACACTTTTCCCTTCAAACAGTCGAAAACTTGTCACTTCTTTTCCATGCTGTTTTAATCTAGGACTTTTGGATAATTCTCTCCCTAAACGGACTCTTTCCCCTGTGTCATTTAATCTGTCATAAAATAATTCTGATACACTTTGGGATTCTTTTCTGGAATAATACGATCTGATATTTCCAATATTTCGTCTTCGTACTCACGAAGAACAATATCTTTGTGAGTAGCATCGGATAATCTGAACATTCTATGCATGTTCCTCAGCCTCCTTTCTAAACTTATTATTAATTTGTCCACTATTTTCTAGAGCAAATCAATAAAGATCCGTAGAAAACATATATAAAAATCTTGATACAATGAAATAATACAAAGATATCAAAATTAAAAGTATCCAGACTATATAATTATAGATATTATTTTACGTGTATATGGATCTATATTTATATTTTCTATTACCGTATCATCATTATTAAAACTTTCTATTTAATTTTTTTCATAATCCATGATAAAGTTTCACCTATTGTTAAAATTCAACGTTTGAGAGGGGTAAAAAAATGAAAAAATTATGTGCGTTGTTAAGCTGTCTAGTATTGATTTTTTCTATGACAGCCTGCAGCAACTCCACACAAGAACCTGTCACAGCAGAAGTTGATGAAATGATCGATATGAAAATTGGCATCGATTATCACCTTGGCTGTGCACTCTTCTTTATTGCAGAAGAGGCTGGTTACTATGAGGATTATGACCTTAATGTTGAACTTGTACCTTTTGACAGCAGTGCAAACGCATTAGCGGCAATGCGTTCCGGTGAATTGGATTGTGCTGATTTTGGTACTACCGGTGCATTCTCTCAGATTGCTCAGGGTGCTGATGATCTGAAAATCTTCGGCGGTCAGATGCATGAAGGTTCTAGTATTATTTGTCTGCCTGAAAATGAAGAAAAATTCAGCGACTTTTCCAATTATAAAGGTGCAACTATCGGCCTTGTTCCGATGTCTACTGGTGACGTTGTGTATCGCTATGGTTTGGCACAGGCTGGTCTTGATCTGGAAAAGGATGTTACGATCGTTGAACTGGATTCTGCTGCAACTGTGATTGAAGCCGTAAAAAAAGGTGAAATCGATTGTGGTGGAATTTGGATTCCTCACCTGGCAAATGCCGCTTCTCAGGGATTGTCTGTTGCCACGCTTTCCGGAGAAGTAATTCCGAACCATCCATGAGCAGCCATGGTATCTACCAGCGAGGTTCTCGCTGCTAACCCGGAAGCTTTTGTACGTTTACATAAAGCTCTCATCAAAGCTTTCGATACCTTTGAGCATGAACAGGACGAATCTATCAAGATGATGCAAAATTATCTGGAACTTGACACTGAGGTTCTCCGTGCTGACGCATACAGCAGATACAGTCCAAATCCTGAAATCAATGTCGATGCTGTACAGACATTCTGGGATGCTATGAATGAAATTAAATATATTGACAGCGATCTGGATATCATGGACTATGTCGATGAAACTTACTATAATACCGCTATGGAGCAAATGTTGGAAGAAAATCCTGACAACACTTTCTATCAGGAACTTGCTAAAGGCGGATATGGATCAAATGCAGAATAATCAGTAAAACAAAGCAAAACCAACACTTTGCGGGATCATTTTATCTCGTAAGGTGTTGGTTTTATATAGGGGTGCCTTTATGGATCTAACGATCTCCAATCTTTCTTTTCATTATGAGGGGAAAGTTATTCTTTCCGACTTCAGCCTTTTCGTAAAATCCGGTGAAACACTTTCTCTCCTTGGTCCCTCCGGTTGCGGAAAAAGTACACTGTTAAAACTGATCTTAGGAAGATATCAGCCTTCACATGGTACAATCCTTCTTGGAAATCATCCTGTACCCTACGAAAATAAAATTGCCGCCATTCTTTCTGAAACATGTCTGTTTCCATGGATGACGGTAGAAGAAAATCTCAGATTAGTTGCCGACGATCTTTCTGTCAAGCAATGTATGGAAGAACTTGAGATGACTTCCTGGTCATCTTATTACCCATCATCTATTTCTGCTGGTATGACACAAAAAGTAAAAATTGCAAGATTATCACTTTTACCTGCCGAGGTATGGCTGCTGGATGAACCATTTAATGGGTTGGATCTGCACAGCAAGGAAGTAGTACAGATGTTTTTAAAAAAACATCAAAATGGCAGAACCGTCATATTGGTAACACACAACCCTAAAGAAGCAGTAATCATGTCTGAACGAATCATTTTTTGGGATACTCAGAAAATGCGTCCTGATGCTGAATGGTGCAGCCATGATGATATAGAACAGCTCGTGACCTACATGCTGCAGGAAACAACGAGCAAGGAAAGGCAATAACTATGGCATTATTGAAAAAAAATATCTTCTTCTCATCTTTTTCCTGATGATATCAAACCTCATTCTGGTTTTTCTCCATAAAAATGAGGAAGGTGCATTTGGATTTACCGTACTTCTTGTTGTGATTGGATCGTATAAAACCTTACAAGTTCTAAAGTGCAAACAAGACAATAAAATTCAGCAAATCACCGATAGTACCTCTTTTTTCCTCTTCTTTCTTCTATGGAACTTTTTCATACAACATTGTCAGTTAGGCGATCCTGTATTGTATCCATCTCCCATGAAAATTGCTTCTATCATGATTGAAGAATTTCCTCGTTTTATTGATAATCTTCAATTTTCTTTGGTACTGTTAAGTGTCAGCTTTATTTTTGCCTTTGCTCTCGCCTTTCCACTTGGTATTCTCCTTTCCCTTAATCATCGAATTCAAAACATTGCTGATCCTTATGTTAAAATTATCTCCTTAATTTCTCCTATTGCATATCTTCCTTATGCTATTGGCCTTATGCCAAATTTCTGGCTTGCCTCTGTATTTGTAGTTTTTAACGGTATGTTCTGGCCCATCCTGAAATGGACCATATATGGTGTTACAACCGTTGACTCAAACTATATTTTTACTTCCGAATCTCTTGGACTTTCTTCCTTCCAGTATTTCCACAAGGTTCTGATACCGGCTATTATGCCCTCTGTTTTATCTGGTATCGGTGGAAGTATTTCTGGTGGATTTGGTGTTTTAATTGCAGCTGAAATGCTTGGTTCGAGCCGTGGTCTTGGATTTTTTATCAAATACTTTTCTAATTTCTTAAACACCCAAAAGTACTAGTTGGCATCATATATCTTGGACTCTCTGTCTGTATCGTTATGAAGCTGTATGAAAAACTACAAAAGAAAATTCTTTCCTGGCAGACTAAGGAAAGAAAGGAGGAACAACATGAAATTTTTAGGAAAATATTCTCGTTTAAATAACGAAGAACAAGCAATACGCTTGGCTATTATCAACTGGGGTATTGACCATGGAGGAGAGATTCCCTGGACTGAGGCTATAGCTCTATCCAAGCAATATGCTCCGGATTTTCCTGAAGCCCTCTTGCTTCATTTGGAAGAACAGCATTATTTTACTCGCACCCCTAATGGAGATATCTGTTATATCTATCCTTACTCCGCTTATCCAACAGATTACCTTGTCACATTAAGTGATGGACGGAAATTTTATGCTATGTGCGCGATCGACGCCATGGGTTGTGCGGTCACTTTTCATCAACAAATACAAATTAAATCTTGCTGCAAAGACAGTGGTGAAACCATCGATATGACTTTGGATCCCTCTGGCATTCTAAGTATAAATCCAGACGACAAGATCTACGCAACCTACTATGACACCTCGACACATTATGTAGAATTTAACTGCTGAAACATCATGAATTTTTTCCGTGATGAAAAAAGAATTCCTGATATCTTAGGACAATGGACAGAAAACCCTTATTTTTACTGTTGGCCTCTCCACATTGCTCAAAAAATGGCATTTGATATCTTTAAAATTAAAAATTAGTATGTCACATAAAAGCATCATAATCTTTCCTGTTTGAATCCAAATCTAATTTATTCTAATTTAATAATGCATTTTAATCACTATCCTCTAAATAACAAAGGCTCCACCCAGAAAACTTCTGAGCAGAGCCTTTTTTGTTATATATCACTTTCTGTGATAATGAATGGTGACAGTAATGCTAATGATCACGGATAACAAAATATTATATTTTGACTAATATTTATATCTTTCTAATTTTAGTCTGTCAAAGTAAATAGCACATTTGAATTAAGAGGGAATAATAAGCGAAAAGTTTAACATTTAAACGACAAATCATTTTGGGACTTGTACTTATAATTATTGGAAATATACTTGCATTTGTTTGTCATAATGGCATCTTTTATAATATTGCATGGATAATTTGTATTGTAGTTGCACTGATTACGCGATTTGTCGTATGACTTACAGACTTTTTAGTTGTTGCTGATGTTTAATGGAAACTAAAATTAGCAAAATGTAAACGGATATTTCTTGTGATTATCCTATATTTTTGTATGCTTATATCATATAACGAATTGGAGGAATAAATTGTGTTGCTAAATGAAAAAATAACAATCATAAGAAAAATGAATAATCTTTCACAGGAGAGGTTCGCAGAGGAACTGGGGGTCAGCCGTCAGACTATTTCAAAATGGGAAACTGGCAATGTAGTGCCAGTTGTTGGAATGTTAACAAATATTGCCGATTACTATAATATTACGCTTGATCAATTAGTCAGAGATGAATATGAACTTCCTATGGCTAAGGATGTTGAAAAAGTGGTTGATACAACGCCATCTATTAAAATTGATAAGTTTGACCTTAGCAAATATCTTGGGAAAGTGTGTGACATATCTATGAACAGTTTCAGATATAGTGTCATCAGAAATGCTAAAATTGTCGGAATGTGGAATGGAATGGTATGCTTTGAAAAGAAGAATTCTTATGGATATTTCAATGCACGAAAAAGTTTAGGTATTCTTGTTAAAAGTCAAGAAGACTATATACCTCATAATCGTATGGAATGTGGGAAATGTACTGCTTATGTTAATAAAGGAAATTATTATGGAGGACATACATATATGTTTAGTTGCATTGAAGATATTTCTGAAAATGGATTGAAGATACGGACAGGAGAATTTATTTCAGAGGTTTCTTTTGATGATTTATCTATTATTCAGAT
>UMGX01033087.1_pt1 | contig 17375 bp, 10 predicted proteins | sample 1965411 | NCBI WGS metagenome assembly UMGX01 (sample SAMEA4836086, study PRJEB28245) | human gut metagenome | biome: gut microbiome; material: fecal sample | place: Denmark | collected 2008 | reverse complement strand
AAGCGCCGCAGCCGATGACCCCCAGCAGGCTGACGGCGGAGAGTGCCTCAAACGCGCGCCAATACCCGGGGGCGTGGTACCGGACATGGATCGTGCCGGTGTAGCCCGCGGGGATCGTCAGTACGATGCGCATATTCTCGCCGCTGGTGATGGCAAACGGCGCACCGCTCTCGTCGGCGGCATAATAATTGCCGTAGTTGTAGATGGGCAGCGAGATGGCCGCCTCGCCGCCGTCGTTCTCGACGCTGACATAGGCGACGCCCTCCCGCTTTTCATAGCTGACAAGGTGCAGGTCGTCGCTGGCGGGCTTGGGCTGCGCCCAGATGGCCTCATAGGAGCTGGCGCCGTCGATGAGGTATTCCGCCGTGCCGACGGAGTTGATGGTGGCGTTCTGGTTGTAGGTCGCGTAGGAGCTTTCGCCCTGGGCGCTCATGATGTTCGTCTCGGTGATGCTGGCGGTCAGCAGCGCGGCGCAGACAAGCCCCGCGGCGGCCAGCGCGGCGCGGCGTTCCGGCAGCAGCTGCAGCGCAAACAGCGCAGCGGCGCAGAGCAGCAGCGTGCCCAGCGAGAGGAAGCGGAACGGAAACTGGAACATCCCCACGACCTTGCCGACGGCGGGGCCGAACCAGCCCTCGACAAAATCCCACGGGAAGGCGTGGAGCGAGAGCACGAGCGTCAGCACGGCAAAGCCGGTGGCAGTGTACAGATGCTTTGCGGCGGGGCGTGTGTCCCCGCGGGCTTGGGCGCGCCACAGGCAGTAAAACGCCAGCGCAAGCACCAGCAGCAGCGGCAGACCGGGGGTCAGCGCCATGTCGTGGGTCGTGCCCTCGGCGGAGGAGCCGCCCGCCGTGCCGAAGAAGCTGAACAGCTGCACGGCGTACAGACCGTGCTTCTGCAGCTTACCGATCAGATCACTGCGGTTGACAAGGAACGGGATGGAGCGGGTGGAAATAAAAAACGGGAAAAGATACCACGCGCTCAGCCCCACGGCCAACAGCGCGGCCTTGACCCAGGCCAGCAGCCGCGCGGGGCGGAGAGTCTCCCGCAGGCGCAAAAGACAAAACAAAATCAGCAGCAGCGCCGTCAGCTCACAGGAGAGCAGATGGCTCTGCACCATGGCCGCCATGCCCAGCGCCATCGGCAGCCAATCCCCGAAGCGGGGCCTGTCGCTGGTGTAGATGCCGTACAGACCCAGCAGCACGAGCGGGAAAAACGCCATGGCCGTGAACTCGCCGACGGCGGCGCGGGTGTAGACGCAGGTCAGCCGATAGGCGGACAGCGTGTAGAGCAGTGCCCCCAGCAGACCCAGCCGACGGCTGGCCGTGATTCTGGCAAAGCTGAAATAGGCGATCAGGCAGGTCGCCAGCGTGACCGCAAAGAGGTAGACCTGGTAGCAGGTGCGCAGCGGCAGCCACAGGTTGTAGAGCAGCGCGGGCAGCAGCAAAAACAGCTCACAGTAGCAAAGCGGGCTGGCGTAGCCATAGCCGTTCAGCGTGGTCGTGGTCAGCCGCACCGGGAACTGCCCGTAGGACAGCTCCGCAGCCATGGCGGCGATGCGCTGCATGTGAAATTCCAAATCATGGCCGAAGTACAGGTAGTTGCTGAACAGCGGCAGACAGGCCAGCAGCGTGATGCCCGCCAGCGCCATCGGCAGACGCAGCGCACGGCGGCGGGCAGCGCCCCGCTCCCCCACATGGGCAAACAGGAGCAGCAGCGCGGCGTCCGCAGCGGCAAACAGCACAAGGAAGCAGAGCAGCCGCGCCGCGCGGTAGATGGGCTGCTCGGTCAGGGTGATGCTGTAAATGTACAGCTGGCCCTGGTCGTAGGTAACGGTGGCGGTCAGGTCCTGCATCCGCGCACCGAAGCCGACCCAAAGCCGGGTCGTCAGGCTGTGGTGGCAGTCGTCCAGCCGCAGCGCGTCAAAGGTCACGGCGGCGGGGCTGCGTTCACTGGCAAAGGTCAGCGACCCGGCAGCGTTGAGCATATTAAAGGTGGGCGCGTCGGGTGTCTGGCAGGAAAAATAACGGACTGTGACCTCATACGCACCGGAAGGCAAAGCAATATTGTCTGCCGAGAAGGTCATCGGGTCGTCGCTGTGATAGCCGATCTGGTTCCAGATTTTTAAGCCGTCGTCGTCCGCGGCGGCAATGTCGGGCAGGGTGTTCGTAAAGTCGCCGGGCGTCAGCGCCAGCTTATACGGTGCGCCGAACAGCCCGGCTGCCAGCGCGCAGACAACGGCCAGCTGGGCGGCCAGCAGCGCCGCAAACAGCCGGTTGCGGCGGCAAAAGGCAAAAAAGTGTTTCATCCGGGGCTCCCTCACAGTTTATCAGCCGTCCCAGATCATGAGCTTGGCGTTCACGATGGACGTGTCCTCAACAGTGGCCAGATAGTCGCCGTTCCGGTCCCGCGGGGTCTGGGTGCAGTCCAGCAGGCAGATGGCGCGGGCCTCCTCGGTGCCGTCGGCCAGACGGACCTTGTACTTGATGACAGCGTTGTCGGGGACATAGGCGCTCTGCACGTAGACCTGTACCCCGTCCATCAGGTCACTGTCGGCGCTTTGCAGTCTGCCGCACCACGCCAGATCGTAGCCTCCGTAATTGCGGTAGGTCTGGTAGGCGTAGGCGTCGCCGTCGGTGGCGGGGTTCTCGGTCCAAAGGACCTGTGCGTGCAGGGCGCGCCCGGTGAACCGGCTGAAGAAGGCGGACTCGGCCTCCGCGTTGCTGTCCCAGACGTTCTCGTTGCAGAGAATCAGGTCGTCGGATTGTACGGCATCGGCAAGACCGGCCTCGATCGTGCGGACAAAGAACTGATAGGCAGCGAGGTTCTCGGCATGGTGGGTGCGCACGACACCGCGCAGGTAGCCGCCGTTCAGGCAGAGACCCACCGCCAGCGCCGCCGTCAGGGCCAGTCTTGATACCACAGAGAGAACTTTCGGCAGCTTACAGCACAGGCCCGCCAGCAGTGCCAGCAGCGCCGCGGCGAGCAGCGTAAAGCCGATGGAGCTGGCCGCCGCGGGAATGTAGCCCCACTGCCAGGTAATGGCCTCGGGCTGCTGATAGCGGGCGGACAAAGCCAGCAGCAGCGCCGGCAGTGCCCAGACGGCCAGGCCGAACCCGGCCAGTGCGCCCAGCGTTCTGCCGCGCAGCTTTTTAAACGGCACGCCGAAGAAGATCAACAGTCCGGCCAGCACACCCAGCGCCAGCGGCCACAGCCGATCCCCGTTCGTGATGACCCCTGCGTCCTCCTGCAAAAGGCGGGAGTTCAGCCCAGGGAGCGACGCGGCCATCTGCTGCACGGTGACGCGCAGCACGGCGGGAATATCCAGAGAAAGCTCGTTGCCGGTGCCGCCGTTGCGCCCGCACAGAACGTGGAACACAAGCGCCGCGCCCATGCCGCCCAGCGCGGGAGCCGTGTCCAGCAGGGCGTTTTTGACACTGCGTCGGCGCAGCAGCCAGACGACGAGCGCCAGCAGCGCAAAGACATAGCCGATCTCATAGGTGCCGCAGGCGATAAAGGACAGCACCGCGCCCAGCACAGCCCAGCGGCGGTGCCGTGTCCCCTGCCACGCAAACAGGCAGAGCCAGGCCGTCATAGCCCAGAACAGCGCCCGCTGCGGTACGGCGTAGTAGCTGTACATGCCCTCGTTCCAGATGGGGGCCGCGGCCAGCGCCAGCGCAAAGCCGCCCAGCGCCAGCGCATCCCCGCTGCCCAGTCTGGCCGCCACGCGGCTGACAGCAAAGGCCGCCGCGCCGGTCCAGGCAATGATGTAGAGCCGGTAGTGCGTCAGGCTGGTGTAAAACAGCAGGTCGACGGCGTTCGGGTAATGGAACGGAAAAAAACGGACCTCCTGCAGCGTAAAGTACCGCAGCCGCCCCTGCATATCCTGCAGAGCATACTGCCAGAACGGCATCCGCTGGAAGTCATACAGCCAGAGGTTCAGCGTCAGCTTATCGTCGCCCTCCGGCGGGATGTTGACCGTGACGCGCAGATACAGCACGCCCACGGCAAAAATAGCCAGATAGGCCGCAGCCAGCAGCAGCCGACGGTACCGCCGACAAAATGATTTGACCTGTTCCATAGGGACGGGGCCCTCCTCCACAAAAATCACATATATACTAAATTATAGCATAAAGGCCCGCTGTACGCAACGCACAGCGGGCCTTTATGTAAATACAATTTGTATAAGACTGCCGAAAAACACGAAAAGTAAAGTGAAAATCAATGCTTCAGCGGCTTTTTCAGCATGCCAAGCAGCAGGGTCGTGGTCAGGGTGCCGACAGCCAGCGCAATCAGAAAGCCCGGCGGGTTTTCCATGACCGGCAGCAGAAACAACCCGCCGTGCGGCGCGGGACACCCGCAGCCCAGCAAAATCGTTATGAACCCGGCCAGCGCACTGCCCGCGATGCAGGCGGGGCTGACACGCAGCGGGTCGCGCAGCGCAAACGGCAGCGCCCCCTCGGTCACGAAAGTCGCACCCATCAACAGCGTCTGCGGCGCAGAGCGGCGCTCGGTGCTGGTGAACCGCGTCTGGAACAGCAGGCAGGCCAGCGCAATGCCCAGCGGCGGGATCATGCCGCCCGCCATGACAGCGGCCATCAGGTCATATTGCAGGTCGACCAGCGCCAGCGTGCCGCTGACGTAGGCGGCCTTGTTGATCGGCCCGCCGTAGTCGGTAGCCATCATGCCGCCCAGCAGCGTGCCCAGCACCAGACGGCTGCCGCCCTGCATGGTGGAGAGCTTGATGGACATCCACCGGTTAAAATGCCCCAGGGGCGGGTTTATGACCAGCAACATCAGCACGCCGATAAACAAAAGGCTGAGCAGCGGGACAAGCAGCCCCGTCTTGATGTGGTCCAGCTCCGGCGGTACGCGGCGGAAGAGATGGTTCAGCAGCTGCACGACCAGCCCGGCGGCAAAGCCCGCAATGATGGTCCCCCAGAAGCCGCTGGAGATCCAGCTCAGCTGGGTGGCTGTTGTGGTGCCCATCTGCGCCAGATAGCCGCCCATCAGGCCGGGCATAAAGCCGGGCCGGTCTGCAATGCTGTAGGCGATGAACGCCGCCAGCACCGGGTACATCATGGCAAAGGAGGACTTACCCACATTGGTCATCAGCATGATCCATTTTGAGGGAGCGCCGGTGTGCTGCAAAAGGATGGAAAACGCTGTCACGATGCCGCCCGCCACAACAAACGGCAGCATGTGGGAGATGCCGCTCATCAGGTGGCCGTAGTATTCGCGGCCCAGCTCCTTCCAGTCGCTGGTGCGGAAAGCGTGCCCGCCGCGGTAGACGGGAGCCTTGCCGGAAACGGCCTTTTCCAGCAGTCTGTCCGCGTCGCGCACGGCATCCCCCGCCGAGGAATAGACCAGCCGCTTGCCAACGAACCGTGCCAGCGGGATCGAGCGATCCACCGCCACGATCACGCACTCTGCAGCTTGGATCTCATCCTCGGTCAGCTCGTCGTTGACACCGGCAGCGCCGTTCGTCTCGACCTTGAGCGTCAGGCCGCGGGCCTGCGCGGCCTGCTGGAGCGCCTCCGCCGCCAGATAGGTGTGCGCGATGCCGGTGGGGCAGGCCGTCACGGCCAGCAGCTGATAGCCGGGCTTGGCGGCGCCCGGCGCTGCGTCAGACGGGGCAGACGGCGGCTCCTGCGCGTCCTGATCCTCCCGCGCGGAGATGGCGCGGCAGAATGCCTCGGGGGTCTCACTCTCCCGCAGGCGGGCGCAGAAATCGGTGTCCAGAAAGAGCGTCGCCAGCTCGGCCAGCGCCTGTACGTGCAGGTCGTTGGCTTCGGCGGGGGCGGCGATCATCACCAGCAGGTCCAGCGGCTTGCCGTCCGGTGTGTCGCAGGGCAGCGGCGGGTCCAACGTCAGCGCAGCCAGCTGCAGCTGCCTGACGGCGGTGCTTTTGGCGTGCGGGATGGCCAGGCCGTTGCCCACACAGACGCCGCCCAGCGCCAGCCGGGCGCGGACGTCCGCCGCAAACACAGCGGTGTCAGTCAGATTGTCAGTCCCGCCCAGCAGTGTAACCATCTGCTGCACTGCACCGGTGAGCGAGTCTGCCCGTTGGCGCAGTGCGACGCAGTCAGGCCGCAGGTAGTTGGCGATGCGCATGGTTTGAGCCTCCGTTTGGTGCCGCTGTGCTCCGTCAGCTGTCGATGCAGCGCGGCTTTTGCGGCGCAGTATTACTAAAAAAGCGGTTCCGCCGCAACGGAACCGCTATGAATGCTGTAAAAATTAGTTGAGCAGGGTCTTCTCCGTCTCGGGATCGAACAGATGGATCTTGTGGGTATCCATAGCGACAGTGATCTTGTCGCCGCGGCGAGACTTGGAGGTAGGAGCAACGCGAGCCATCAGGTTCTGGCCCTGGTAGGTCAGGTACAGATAGATCTCAGCGCCCATCAGCTCGGAGACTTCGACCTCGGCGTTCAGGTGGCTGTTGGGATGCTTTTCCAGGAACTCCTCGTCGTCCTTGATGTCCTCAGGACGGATGCCGACCTTCAGGGTCTTGCCGACGTAAGCATCCAGCTTGCCGTCCGCAGTCTTTTCCTTCGGCAGAGGAATGGTGGTGCCGGCCAGATCGACAGTGTACTGGTCGCCGCTCTTCTGCAGGGTGCCATCAAGGAAGTTCATCTGGGGGCTGCCGATGAAGCCTGCGACGAAGATGTTGCAGGGATAATCGTACAGGTTCTGCGGGGTATCGACCTGCTGGATCATGCCGTCCTTCATAACAACGATGCGATCGCCCATGGTCATAGCTTCGGTCTGGTCGTGGGTAACATAGATGAAGGTGGTAGCCAGCTTCTTGTGCAGCTTGATGATCTCGGTACGCATGCTGGTACGCAGCTTAGCATCCAGGTTGGACAGAGGCTCATCGAGCAGGAAGACGGCCGGGTTACGAACCATGGCACGGCCCAGCGCAACACGCTGACGCTGACCACCGGACAGAGCCTTCGGCTTACGGTCGAGCAGGTGCTCGATCTCCAGAATCTTGGCAGCCTCGCGGACGCGTTTGTCGATCTCGTCCTTGGGCATCTTGCGCAGCTCCAGACCGAAAGCCATGTTCTTGTAAACGGTCATGTGCGGGTACAGGGCGTAGTTCTGGAAGACCATTGCGATATCGCGGTCTTTCGGGGGAACATCGTTGATCAGACGGTCACCGATGTACATCTCGCCGCCGGAGATCTCCTCCAGACCGGCGATCATGCGCAGGGTGGTGGACTTACCGCAGCCGGAAGGACCGACGAAAACGATAAATTCCTTGTCGGCGATCTCAAGGCTGAAATCGGGAACAGCAACAACATTGCCGGGGTAAACTTTCTTAACGTGACGGCAGCTAATGGAAGCCATAATGCTCATCCTCCAAATGTATTCAGTGGTTTCAGCCCGTGTAGAGGGGGCTGTTTCTGTTGACATGATTATAATAACAGGTTATAATCTATTTGAAAATAGCATTTTATTGATATAGAGGTGTCGAAATTGATATTTGACCCGGAAATTTACTGCACCGCTGCCGAAACGGCGGAATTGGACGGCACAGCGCCGCTGGCTCTGGCCGGAGACGGCCTGTGGGTGGGGGTGCTTTCCCGCGGGGCGTGCCTGCTGGGCGGCGTTGACCGCCCGGGCCAAAGCGGCGATATTCTGCTGGGCCCTGCCCCCCTGGTACTGACGCCGCAGAGCGACTGCCACCTGCTGGCCGTGCGGCTGACCGGCCACTGCACGGACGCCTACCTGTTGCAACTGGGGGCGGCGCGCTGGGCGGACGGCGCTGCCTGCCCCGGCGCGGCGGAGCTGATCGCACAGCTGTGCGGTGCGCAGACGGCCCCCATGGCCTACGCGCTGCTCTGCGCTGCAGCCAAGGCCGACGAGACCGCCCGTCCCCTGCCGCCGCTTGTGGCCGAGGCCGTGGCGGCCATCCGCCAGAACTACATGGCGCTCTACGGCGTCGAGGAGCTGAGCGAGCAGCTCGGCGTGACAAAAAGCCATCTGGTGCGCGTCTTTAAGCAGGAGATGGGGGTGCCGCCGGGCAAGTACATGACGAATGTGCGCATCGAGGCAGTCAAGACGCTGCTGCTGACCGATGAGTACAATCTGGACATGATCGCGGGCCTGACGGGGTTTTCCGGGGCCAATTATCTGTGCCGCGTCTTTAAGCGGGAGGTGGGCCTCTCCCCCGCGGCCTGGCGCACCGCCGCCGCACCCCTGCCCGCCGTACCCAAGCTCCCGCCGAGAAGTCAGGAGATGTATGTGTAAAAGAATATGGCAGGAGCAGTAGGGGCCGGACATGTCCGGCCCGCAGCCTTCCCGCAAGCATCCGCTTTCTATACACATCCGGGCCGGGCATGCCCGGCCCCTACTGCGCGATGACATAAAAAAACCTCCCGATGCAAGAGCATCAGGAGGCTTTTTTATGCAATTTTATTCCGCAGTCTTATACCCGTCCGGGTTGTGGCTCTGCCAGTTCCAGCTGTGGGCGCACATTTCCTCAATGCCGTACTGGGCCTCCCAGCCGAGCTCGCGCTTGGCCTTGGAAGGATCGCACCAGCACTCGGCGATGTCGCCGGGGCGGCGCGGGTCGATGACATAGGGGATCTCCTTGCCGCAGGCCTTGCTGAAGGCGTTGATAACGTCCAGCACGCTGTAGCCGTGGCCGGTGCCCAGATTGCAGATGAACAGGCCGGGCTTCTGCTCCAGCTTTTTGATGGCAGCAACATGGCCGCGGGCCAAGTCGACAACATGGATGTAGTCGCGCACGCCGGTGCCGTCGGGGGTCGGGTAGTCATTGCCAAAGACGTGGACCTTCTCCAGCTTGCCGACAGCGACCTTGGCGATGTAGGGCACGAGGTTATTGGGGATGCCGTTGGGGTCCTCGCCGATCAGGCCGGACGGATGCGCACCGATGGGGTTGAAGTAACGCAGCAGCGCAACGTTCAGCTCGGGGTCGGCGTGGCAGCAGTCGGTCAGGATGCGCTCGGTGAACACCTTCGTGGTGCCGTAGGGGTTCGTGGTGCCGCCGACGGGGAAATCCTCGCGGATGGGCACGCTGGCGGGGTCGCCGTAGACCGTGGCGGAGGAGGAGAAAATGATGTTGTGGCAGTTGTGGCGGCGCATGACATCCAGAATGTTCAGCGTGCAGGCCAGATTGTTGGAGTAGTACTCGATGGGCTTGGAAACGCTCTCGCCGACGGCCTTGTAGGCGGCGAACTGGATGACACAGTCAATGTCCTCGTTCTCGGCAAAGATCTTCTCCACGGCGTCCTTGTCGGTCATGTCGGCCTCGACAAAACGGAAGTCCTTGCCGGCGATCTTCTTGACGCGGGCCAGGGCCTCGGGGCAGGAGTTGTAGTAGTTATCGGCTACAACGATGTCGTACCCTGCGGCCAGAAGTTCCACACAGGTGTGGCTGCCGATGTAGCCGGCGCCACCGCTAACCAGAATTGCCATAACAGTCGTCTCCTTATGTTATATGATATTGTTGCGTGCGAACCGGGCGGCTCGCCTCTCTTTGCTTGTATTCTACTCTTTCTGCGGAGTTTCTGCAATAGGTGTTTTTGATTCTGATTTGCCTTTTTGTTGCCTGTTTTGCCGCCGTGCGGGCAGCCCCTGCTGAATGCGGCGGTAGGCGGACGGCGTGTGCCCCGTGGCAGCGCGGAATTTCTGGCTGAAATACGCGCCGGAGCAGTAGCCCATCTGCGCGGCGACCTCGCCGGGGGATGCCCCGCGGGCCAGCAGCTGGGCCGCGTACTCGATGCGCATGGCGGAGAATTCCTCCATGGCCGTACGGTGGAGCCGCGCGCGGAACGCCTGCTGCAGCTGGGGCCGCGTGCAGCCCAGCGCCGTGCAGATGTCGTCGATCTTCAGTTCATGCGCAAGATTTTCGGCAAAATAGGCGCGGGCGTCCTCGACCAGCGCGTTCTGGCGGCGCTCCCGCCGGACGCGGGCCACGGGGCGCTTGGTGCGGCGGCAGCGGCGGGCCAGCAAAATCAGCAGATTTTCCAGATGGATGATGAACTGCTGCATCGCGCCGAAGGGCAGCTCCTCCTTTAAGACAGGCCGTCCGCCCGGCACGGGGGCGGCGTCGAACAGCTCGTTGGCGGCATTTGCCAGCCAGTTCAGGTCATGCTGCTCGGCAGGCTCCGTGTGCAGCATCGCGCCACGGAAACGGTCCATGGCCGCGCCGGTGCAGTAAAAGTCGATGCGCAGCGTCTCGGGCGGGACCTCGCCGACGGTGGTCATAGCAAAGACCTCCCCCGGCTGGTGGAACAGCAGTCCGCCCGCCCGCAGCAGCACGTGGCGGGCATCGCAGCGTTCCTCAATGGTGCCGCTGCGCACAAAGACCAGCTGCCAGGCCTGCGTCTCGCTGGGCGGGAATGAGTCGTCCGCGCGCCACTCCGACGCATGTGCCGCCGGGATCGCTTCGACCCGCAGCGGAAAGGTATCGTTCAGCATGGGTGTGACCTCCCTTCTGGGGCGAGTGCCCGAAGGCGTGTAGGGAGGGGTCTTGACCCCTCCGCGGGGCGTCGAGGACGCCGCCCCCTACAAAACCTGGCGCAAACTTGCTGTAGCTTGTAGGGGAGGCATTTATGCCTCCCGTGCACTGGGCGGCTGGCGCAAAGCTCCCGGGAGGGATAAATCCCTCCCCTACAACAATTTACACCGCTACCGCGCCCGGCCAATTCTCGCCGGTCTCCGCGCTCCCCGCTTCCCCGTCGGCTCCGTAAGAGAAAACGCCGGGGGTCATGTCGGCCAGCAGGGGGAACTGCGCAAGCTCGGGGCAGGTGTCGGTCAGCCCCAGACAGTAGGCCGTCAGAGGACTGATCTCCTTTGTGATGGCGTCAAACCGGCTTGAGCCGTCGTCCTCATAGGTGCTCAGCATAATATCGCCGGGGTAGGTGTCGGCCACATAGCTGACAAGTGCCTCGTCGACGTAGGGGTCGCTGCTGCCCTCATACAGGTCGGGCGCGCCGAACAGATGCAGGATCTCGTGGGCGTAGGTCGCCGGGGATTCCGCCTCGCCGTCGGTGTAGGCGTCGGTTTTGTACAGGCAGCTGTATTCATAATAAAAGCTGTCGCCGTCGTCGGCGTAGTGAGCCATCGTGAAGGATGTCCCGCTGATGGGCAGGAAGAACAAAAACGCGATGTGCCGGGCCCCGTAGGCAGCCAGACGGCTGTCGGCGGCCAGCGACGCGCACAGCGTATCCATCTCGTCGAGAAAAGCGGAGCTTTCCTCGGAATTTTCGCCGCCCTGCATGGCGGACTGCACAAGATAACTGCGTGTCAGCGTTGAATCGCTGCCGTCCGCGCTGCGATCACAGGTCAGATTCACCGCGGCCTCGTAGCCCGCGGCCTGTTCGGTAATCCAGTCCACGGCCAGCTGGGTGCGCTGCACGGCGGCAGCGCGGCTCTCGGCATCCCAGGTCTGCCCGTGGGCGGCGTCGTTCAAAAACACGTTGACGAGCACGGTGGCATCGGTCAGCAGTGCGGCGCTGCCGTAGGCCTTCTGCTCCTCGGTAAAGGTGGGCACCGGCTCCGGCGTCGGGGTGGCGGCGGGGCTTTCGGCCCGGGGCAGCTCTGCGGGATAGCGCTGCACCGTGACGCGGGCCGAGCAGCTGCACAGCAGCGCCGCGGCCAGCACCAGGGCAGCCAGTTTTCTGTACATGGTGCGCCCCTTAAATTTCCAGCACGGCCCTGCCGTCGTGGTCGGCCAGCTCCAGCGTGACCTCGCGGCCATCCAAGCGGCCATCGACAAGTGCATCGGAGACAGGATCCTCAATGGTCTTGCGGATCGTGCGGCGCAGCTCACGCGCACCGTATTTGGTGGAGCTTTCGGCTACGATGTCCGCCAGCGCGGGCTGCGTGTAGTGCAGCGTGATGCCGTGCGCGGCCAGACCGGGCTTGTACTCGTCGAGCATGAGCGCGGCGATCTTCTCAAGGTCTTCCTCGCTCAGCGGCTTGAACGTAATGATCTCATCCACACGGCCGATGAACTCGGGACGCAGGAACTCCTGCAGCGCCTTCATGCTGCGGTCCGCGCTGGCGACTTCGGCCTTTTTGCCGAAGCCCGTCGCGCCGCTCTGGTCGGTGGAGCCCGCGTTGGAGGTCATGCAGATGACCGTGTTCGAGAAGTCCACCGTGCGGCCCTGCGCGTCGTTGATCTTACCCTCGTCCAGAATCTGCAGCAGGATATTCATAACGTCAGGATGTGCTTTTTCGATCTCGTCAAACAGCACGACGCTGTAGGGATGGCGGCGGACCTTCTCGGTCAGCTGCCCGGCCTCGTCGTAGCCGACATAGCCCGGGGGCGAGCCGATGAGGCGGGACACCGCATACTTTTCCATGTACTCGCTCATGTCGATGGAGATGAGCGGGTCAACGGTGTCGAACAACTGGCTGGCCAGCTGCTTGACCAGCTCGGTCTTGCCGACGCCGGTGGGGCCGACGAAGATAAAGCTGGCCGGGCGGTGACGGCCAGACAGGTCGGCGCGGGCGCGCTTGATGGCCCCGGCCACGGCGTGGACAGCCTCGTCCTGGCCGATGATGTGCGCCTTGAGGGCATTCTCCAGCCCCTGCAGGCGGCCATACTCGGTCTCTTTGATCTTCACAGCAGGCACACCGGTCCAAAGCTCAATGACCTGTGCGACGTCGTCCATGGTCACTTCAATTTCCGCGACCTTCAGCTGCAGGGCGGGCAGCTTTTCGCGCTGCTTCGCCAGATCAGTCTTGACCGCGGCCAGTGCCTCGTAGTCGATGGCAGCGTCCTGGCCGTTCTGCGGCTCGGGATTCTCCAGTTCGTGCTCGCGGGTCTCCAAATCGGCCACGGTGCGCTGGGTCTCCATGAGCTCTGTAATTTCAGGATAGCGCAGGTTGCAGCAGGCGCAGGATTCATCCAGCAGGTCAATGGCCTTGTCCGGCAGGAAACGATCCGTGATGTAGCGTTCCGACAGCTTGACGATGCTCGTCACGATGGGGTCGGACACACGGACGCAGTGGTGCTTTTCATAGTAGACGCGGATGCCCTTGATGACCTCGATGGTGTCCAGCAGCGACGGTTCCTCGACCTTGACGGGCTGGAAACGGCGCTCCAACGCGGAATCCTTCTCGATATACTTGCGATACTCGGCAAACGTCGTTGCGCCGATGACCTGCATCTGCCCGCGGGACAGCGCGGGCTTCATGATGTTGGCGGCGTTCATAGAGCCGTCGGAGTCGCCCGCGCCGACGATGGAGTGGATCTCATCAATAAACAGGATGATGTTGCCCGCAGCCTTGACCTCGCTGATGAGGCCCTTGACACGCTGCTCAAACTGGCCGCGGAACTGGGTGCCTGCGACGAGGGACGTCATGTCGAGCAGGTAAATTTCCTTGTCCTGCAGACGCGCGGGGACCTTGCCCTCGGCAATGCGCTGGGCGATACCCTCGGCAATCGCAGTCTTGCCGACACCGGCCTCGCCGATCAGGCAGGGGTTGTTCTTCTGGCGGCGGCACAAAATCTGGATCGTGCGGTAAATTTCGCGGTCACGGCCAATGATGTGGTCCGTCTTGCCGTCGCGGGCCTTCTGGGTCAGGTTCTCGCAGTAGGTCTCAAGGAACTTGCGGCGGGGAGCCTTTTCCTTCTTGCCGTTTTTGGGCTTGGCGTCGTCCTTGTTCTGGCGCGCACCAAAGCCAAACGGGAACACGGGGCTGCCGCCCGGGACAAAATCGTCCTGCGGGGCGGGCTCGTCACCGGCGTCGGTGTCGTCGCCGTTCATCATGGGGGCCAGCATGCCGGAGTCGGAGGCCTCCTGCAAAAAGCTGGACATCCGCTCCTCCATGTTTTCCAGATCCTGGTCGGACATGCCGAACTGTTTCATCAGATCATCCACAGGCTGGATGTGCATGGCACGGGCGCAGGTCAGGCAGTAGCCCTCCTGCACGGTCTTGCCGTTTTCAAGCCGCTGCACAAACACGACAGCGGGGCGTTTTTGGCATTTAACACAAAGCATTTACTTCACCTCTATGAAAAGTGCCCGATAAGAGGCACGTGGGATTGCGATAAACTGTTATAGGGGGCGGCGTTCTCGACGCCCGGCGGGCGGATAGGAAATCCGCCCCTACGTAGGGCGGGCAGTCCCCTGCCCGCCGCACCGCAGCTACACTACTATTATTAAACAAACCCTGCCAAATTGCAAGTTTTGGCGGGGCTTGTTCAGAATTTGTTTAATAATGGAGCAAAAACGGGTTGAACGCACCAAAAAGGCTGTACCCGACGCTGCGCTGCAAAACGCCGGTGGTCAGCCAGTCGATCTGGCCGGTGGTGATGCTGGCGGCGAACCAGAGCAGCAGCGCCAGCAGCCAGCAGTCGAACGCGCCGGTCACAAGGCCCAGCACCAGACCCAGCAGCCGGTTGGCGCCGCCCACCAGCGGGATAAGATTGACGCCGCGCATCAGCCGCACCAGCAGGGCGAACACCCAGCGCACGATCATGCAGAGCAGCACAAACAGCAACGCCTGCACCAGCGGCAGGAAAAGCGGCTCCAGCAGGGCGTTGATCTTTTCGGGCAGCTGGTCCCCGGCAGTCTGCAGACCCGCGGCCAGCGCGGCACGGATGGATTCCGGCAGAAAGTCCAGCCCCTGCACCGCAGCGGCAATATCGCCGCCCGACTGTGCGACGGCCTGTTCGACCCGGGTGGAGACGGAGTCGCTGAAAAAGCTAAGGTAGACTTCCGGGGCCAGCGTGCGGCTGCCCCAGGAGGCAATGCCGACGCCCAGCACCGCGCCGATCAGCTCGGTCAGCCCGGCGAGAAAGCCCTTCTGCCAGCTTTTGACAGCGGCAAAGGAAAATACGGCCAGAAAAATAAAATCATAGACAAGTGCGGGAGAAAAAGACATAGATGGGTACTTCTTTCTGTTGGATTACTTGCGGGTTGAATGGCTTCCCCCGAGGGGGAAGCTGTCAGCGGCCCCGCCCGCTGACTGATGAGGGCGAACCTTGCCATTATTGCCCGCAAATTGGTTATTGCGGCAAGGCAGCCCCTCATCCGGCCCTGCGGGGCCAACTTCCCCCGAGGGGGATGGCTTCGGAGCTACTCGGCTGGCTTCGCCAAAACATCCGCCTGACTGCCGGTAAAGACCAGCGTCTGCTTGCCGTGCAGGACCGCCAGCGGGCGGGACGGCAGGCCGGTCTGCACCCAGTTCTGCACGCCGTCGTAGCCGTAGCACTCGACGGCATCGGGGCAGAGCAGATAAATGTCGGTGTCGGTGGCCGAGACCGCAAACGCCTGCCGTGCGGGAATCTCCGACATAACGGTGAGGCTTTCGGACAGGGTGACCAGGCTGTTGCCGCCGTGTACGTTCAGAAGCAGCGCGGTCTGGCGGCGTCCGGGCGCAACGCTTTGCAGCGCGGCCCCGCCGTAGTCGTAGCGTGCGACCTCGGCGGCGGTGCGGGGGTCGATGACCGCAATGTAGGTGTCAAACACGGCCATGACGCGGTTCTCGCTCTGCCAGTCCAGCCGCAGCAGCATGCTGCCCGCGTCGGCGGTGTAGAGCAGTCCCTCGGTGTCGGAGTCGAGGCTCATAAAGTAGACCGAGCAGTTCAGCTGCCCGTCCCGCGCGGCAATCATGCCCGAGGCAAACCTGCGGTTGTCGGGGGCAAAGTCCAGCGCGATCGGTGTGCCCATCGACTGGGGCATCCGCCAGCTGTACAGCTCCCGCATCGAAGGGTCATAGATGTGTACCCAGCCGGCAAAACGGTCCGCGTCGGTCACGACGGCCAGCGAGTTGTTGTTTGACATGGCGCAGAGCAGAATGTCCTCGTCAAAGCGCTGTGTGTAGAGCGTGCGGGTGCGGCTGCATACGGTCAGCTCACTGCCCGCGCGGTTGTAGACCACAAAGTGGGTGCCGCCCACAGCCAGCACGGGCCGCGCGTAGGACGGCTGCAGGCTCAGAATTTTGGAGCCGTAGGCCGAGTAGACGAGCACATCCTCATTGCCCAACTCGACGAAGCCATCCGCCAGCGGTTCGATTTGCAGCGGCTCGGTGATGCCGGTGGTGGTCGGCCAGCCGCCGTCGGCGCGGTTCAGGTAGAGCGACGCGCTGTCCACGGCATCACCCAGCAGCGCCAGCGAGGCCGACAGTGTGCCGGTCACAACGGTGAGCGCCAGCGCCAGCGCAATGATAATGACGATCAGGACGGTGAGCCGCCGCTGCTGGCGCTGCTTGTAGAGCGGCGTCAGGGATTTGAGCCGCGCGGCGCTCTGCGCGGACGGCTGCTCGGACGTCCGGGACGGCGGGCTGTCATCGCGCCGCGGTGTGGGAGCGGTGCGCGGCGTGCGGGCGCGGTCTGCGTCGCGGGCGGCGGCACGGGCGGCGGCGCTCAGGGCCCGCCTCTGCTCACGCGCCAGCCGCTGCAGCAATGCCTGCCGATCTCTGTCCGCCTTACTCATAGGTGGGCCCCTCCTTTCGTATTTTGTGTAGAAATGTAGGGGCCGGGCATGCCCGGCCCGCCACTGTACGGAAATGACAACCTGCGGGAAGGCCGCGGGCGGGACATGTCCCGTCCCTACAGAACATGTTTAAACATCATCCAATTCCGGGTAATCGACCTTTTCCAAAAACAGCCCCTTTGCGGGCAGCGTCGGCCCGGCCCGGCGTCGGTCCCCGCTTTCCAGCAGGGCGGGGATGCTCTCCGGCGTCCGCTTGCCAAGACCCGCGTCCGCGAGCGTGCCCGCCAGAATGCGCACCATATTATAGAGGTAACCGTCGGCGGTCACGGAAATTGTAAACAAATCGCCGTTTTGTACAACAGTACAATCCGTAATCGTCCGCACGGTATCCCCGTGGGCGGCGGCGCTGGACCCGGACGCGCAGAGGGCGGAAAAATCGTGCGTGCCTATGAACTGCGCCGCAGCGGCCTGCATGGCGGGCAGATTGAGCGCTGCCCCTACCCTGTGGCAGGTGTCGTAGGTGAACGGATCATCCACCCGCGCGTTCAAAATGTAGTAGCGGTAGGTCTTGGCGTGGGCGGCGTAACGCGCGTGGAAGCCGTCCGGCACGGACCGGATGTCCACTGCGCGGATGTCCGGCGGCAGGTGGGCGTTGAGCGCGGGCACGATTTTCTGCATCGGCACTTTGCCAGTATAGCAGAAGCTGAGCGCGAAACGTCGCGCATGGACGCCGGCATCGGTGCGGGAGCAGCCCTTGACGTCGGGGCGGCAGCCGAACACCGCCTGCATCGCGTCCTGCAAAACCGCGCAGACCGTGGGCGCATTTGGCTGGACCTGAAACCCGGCATAGCGGGTGCCCTTGTAGGAAATCCAAAGTAAATAATTCATGTCAGAACCAGGTAGGGGCCGGGCATGCCCGGCCCGGTTGTGTAAGGCAAGCAGATGCTTGCGGGAAGG
>UMGX01021661.1_pt1 | contig 17441 bp, 4 predicted proteins | sample 1965411 | NCBI WGS metagenome assembly UMGX01 (sample SAMEA4836086, study PRJEB28245) | human gut metagenome | biome: gut microbiome; material: fecal sample | place: Denmark | collected 2008 | reverse complement strand
AATCCGGCATAGCCGCCGATGGTCTTCATGTCTGTCTGATGGATGCCCGAAATCGTATGACCGCATCCGTCAAATGTACCTGCGAATCTCTTTGTATTATTGGAATTCTTCGCTCCGATCGGCTGCCACTGCTCAGAGGTCAGCTCGATATCCTGTATCAGGCGGATGGTCTTATCCTGCATAGAATCCTGAGCGATGTTCGCGGAGGTACCGCTGACGATCTCACTGAGACCTTTCAGCTGCATTTCATTGGAAATCTCATACAGGTTTTCTGCCTGGTTATACCAGGAGACATCGTACTCCATGGTCAGTTCCACCGAAATCTCCAGCGCTTCCTCTCCCACTGTGAAGACGCAGTCTTCTCCTTCTTTGGTGAGGTAGCCTTCTGCCTCGACTTTGTAGCGATACTCGCCCGGTGCCAGGTAATAGATTCCAGATTTTCTGGTCTCGATCACCTGATCTGCGCTGTCGTACACCGTAAATTTCTGATATTCCGGAAGATTTGCATTGGTGGAGAACGTTACTTTCGTTCCTTTCTCCATCTGTACGGTGATGGTCCGTGAACGGCTCTCAGAGTCTCCTCCTACGGTGAAGGTACCTGTCGTCGTCTGATAATTGTCCGCCATCGCCAGATAGCTGTACTCTCCGGGTGTCAGTTTATACTGTTTAGCAGAAGATGGATTCATCTCATTGCCTTCGCTGTCTTTGACTACCAATTTCGCATAGGCAGGTATCACGGCGAAAGTGATCGTATAGGACTTCCCTGGCAGCGTCACTTCTTCTGTCAAGGCTGTGCCCTTGTAAATAATCGTTCCCGTTGCATTCTGATAATCGGTAGAAGTGGAAGTCGCCGTATACTCATAGTAAGTATTCTTCGTCAGTCCAGCATAGCTCTTGGAACCTTCGATAATTGGCTCTAGCACCTCTCCGTCTGGATTCTTCAGCGTGATGTTCGCATAGTCTGGACTCACGTCAAAGGTCAGGGCTGCCTCATCTCCGGTAGGATAAGGATAGTTGTCCTCGCCAGTTTCCCATACCTGAGCCTGGTTTGCCACGCGGACATTCAGGTTCATCTGGGTCTGAATGGTTCCGTCCGTGAAAGCGGAAGGCTCCACTGCCTCTGTGCCACCCTCGCTGTTTCCACAGCCTGGGAAGAGGCTCTCACTGGAATAGAAGTTGTTATTCAGAAGCTCTTTGCCTGTCGGCACTTCTCCACAGATGTTGCCCACCGTAGTCCCTGTACCCACCAGTAAGAGCTGGCCTACGCTATAGCAGTTCTCTACTTTGATATCGGTAGCATTATTGGAGTCATCCATCAGGCCAAAGATACCGCCCATGGCATTTCCGCTGCCGGTGATGGTTCCAAAGTTCACCATACCAGTCACTGCCGGGAGATTATAACCGCTTGGATTGTACTCTCCGGCAACTCCGCCCACAGCACGGCCCAACGCGGTAACATCGCCATAGTTGACGTTGCTGCGGCTAGCCCAGGTGCCATAGCCGTCTCCGAGATATCCGGCAATTCCGCCGACTATATCTGTTCCTTCAATCTTTCCATGGTTTTCACAGTTGCGAACTGTCGAATTGCTTCCATAACCGATAATTCCACCGACCTTGGTCTCACCGCGGACTTCACCTTCATTTTTACTGTCTGTGACAGTCTGGCCCATTCCGATGACACCGCCGACATTCTCTGTTCCGATGACGGTACCAGTGTTGGTACAGCCTGTCAGACTCACCTGAGAGGCGTTTGCAATGACACCGCCGACGTTTACTTTACCGGTGATCGTACCGCTGTTGGTACAGTTTTCCAACTCATTGTAATTCGTCGTGCTGGCCACCAAGCCGCCTGTATAGCTGGCCGAATTCGGGTTCATGGAAGTGATGTCTGCCTCATTGTGGCAGTCCACCATAGACATACTCCAGTTATTCGCCGTGAAGCCGGCAGTATAGGTTTTCGCGCCCTTATAGGTATTCGTGATTTTACCTTTTACTGTCAGTCCTTCGATCGTCGCGCTGTTATATCCCTGCACATAGTCGAACAGAGCCAGATTTGCAAATTTATCCGTCTCCAGGTTCACCGTGATGGAGTATCCGTTTCCATAAAAATCTCCCTCGAATCCCCATCCGCCTGCCTCTTGGCTTCCGATCGGGACAAAGGCCTCGTTCTCCAGCTCACTCAATACCAGATCAGCATTGAGCTGGATATCTTTGTTCTGGAAGGTATCTCTAGCGATCAGCTCATCATTCTCATCCACACCCTGACCTACCGTCATCGCCATGAACGCCATGAAGTCGGCTGTGTCGTTGATCTCCAGAACTTTTGCATCCGGGTCATACCAATTTACATCGTAGCCCCGTTTCTCGAACTCTATAGGGATATTCTGGCCTTTTCCGTCGATCACAAGCTCCTTCTTAATGATCTCGTAGCCATAGGCTTTGGCCATATAGGTATAAGTGCCATCCTTCAGGAGATAGGTAAGGTCTTCCGACGGTTCCACCGTCTCCCCGTCCTCTGTCAGAACTTCGATGGTCTGATTCTGAGGTTTGTCAGAGACGAACTCGAATTTCACCGGATAGGTCGGACTCATCTCCAAAGCTTCCCGGAACTCTACGTTCTTGTCTGCCTCTTCTTTTACCTCGAAGGTCTTAGACTCTGTCCAGTAGCCTTCACTGGTCACCGTCCAGTTATAGGTTCCATCCTCGATGAAAGAATAGCTTCCGTCACTGTTGGGATAAATCTTCTCTCCGCCGGCATTCTTTACCTGAATGTCTGCTTTTTCCTTCGCATCCTCCGGTGCGATTGTGAAGTACAGCGTCGGGTATTTCTTCATTCGTACATTAAGAAATTTGCTTCCGCCACTAACCGTTGTATTTCCAGATGTCGCTTGGTAACCCTCACAGGTAATCTCATACGTATAGTCTCCATCCAACAGGTTATAGACAAAGATTCCATTGCTACTGGAGGTCACGGTCTCGCTCTTTCCAGAGGAATTCTTCACGGTCACCTTCGCGTTTGCGAGAGCTGTGGATGCCACCTGGTCTCTCACCGTCAATCTGAGAGTGTAACGTTTCGCCATGGTGATGGTCCGAGTCAGGTCCGCTTTCTTAATGGTAAAACTGCCCTCACGGTCCGCATAGCCGCTCAGAGTCGCTGTGTAGGTATATTTTCCAGGAATCAGACGGTAGGTGTTTTCCCCAGTCTTATAATTGACTGTGGTCTCTTCCGTGATCTCTGTTCCTTCGCTGTCGAAAATCTTCAGCACCGTGTCTTCTGCGTCTCCACCATCTTTTGTCTCTATGGTAAAGGCTGCCGTATACGCTGCCTGCAGAGTGGTTCCCGCTTCCCCGGCAGTCCACGGATACCAACCATTGGTAGCCGTCGCGTTCTGGTTCAGAAGTTTGGCGATGGTACCGTCTGTGAAGCTTTCTTCTGTATAAGTGCCATTAATATAGAAGGAATTCTCCACACCAGCATTGTCTGCTGCCACCGGAATCTCGCTTCCAGATACACAGTTGCGGATGCTTCCCTGATTGTCCAGGGCAACCGCCGCCTTCGTGTCTGTCGTCACAGCATAACAGTTCTCAATGCTTCCTGCATTGGTCGCCGCGATCGCGCCCACACCGCTGACACCTAAGTTCTTCACCACGCCGCCTGCTACTATATTGGTAAACAGCGCGCCGTCTTTCGCTGCCAGTCCGGTGATTTTATGGCTGGCTCCATCAAAGGTTCCGGCGAATCCATGATTCGCGTCCCCGATTCCAGCCCATTCTTTGTCCACCAGACGGATATCTGCTCCCAGTGAAATGGTCTTTCCTGCGAAATCAGTACCTGCCGTTACCAGACTTCCCAGACCAGCCAGCTGATTTGCCTCCGTCAGCACGAAACTTTCCTGGGATTCCTCATACCAGCTGGTATCCGCATCCTCGCCCCATACAGAGAGCAGCTCTACGCTCAATGACAGGCCGGTATCTCCGATGGTGAAGCTTCCAGTCTCTGTCTGGTAGCCTTCTTTAGACACTTCATAGGTGTACTCGCCGCTTTGGAGAGAATAAGCCCCATCCTCTGCAGCCGGCACCTCTGCTTCAGCAGAATTGAAGACCTTCACTGTCGCGTCTTCCGGAGTCACCTGGAAATCCACACCGTAGACGATTCCAAAGAATACGTCCGTGCCAGAAGCGTTCCATCCGTAGAATCCGTTTTCTTCCGTCACATTGGCATTCAGACGGTCTGTGATGGTCTTGGCATTCTCTTCGCTGACCTTGTCCACAAAATCTTCACAGTTGGTCACTGCAGTGCCGCCCAGCCATCCGGAGACTCCGCCCACGTAGCTGCCGCCAGTCACTTCACCCATGTTGTAACAGCTGTCCATGGTACCTCTCATCCCATTGTAGTCGCCGCCGATGATACCTCCCACCTGCAGTTTCCCATGGATATAGCCGCTGTTAAAACAGTTCTGGATATCTTCATTCTTACCGAATCCCACAATACCCGCACAATAATTGTAGGAACGCATGGAAGAAGTGATTCCCTGATCTGATGCTGTCGAAGAATCCTGGTCCAGCTCACCGGTATTGTAGCAGTTCTCCAACAAAGGCCGACGGTCTGACCGTTCAATATCCGTCATCGCTCCTACGATACCGCCATTGTTCCAGCATGCTTGAATATATCCGTTGTTGATACAGTTTCGAACTGTACCGGAATTCAGGAATGCAGTGATACCGCCGGCATGGTAATATCCCCAAACCTCGCCGTTGTTGACGCAGCCTTCGATTAACGCCGGGTCTTCTGTACCGGCTCTGGAAGTTACGACACCTGCGATACCGCCGGCACCTTTTTCTGTATTATAGATTGCGTCCAGATCACGTACAATAATCTTTCCGCTGTTGCTGGAATCCGAAATCACGCCGAAGCTCCAGCCCGCGATACCGCCGATAAAGGTTCCCGCATCCAGGGTTCCGTTGTATGTAGCATTCTGAATGGTCCCATAGTTCAGACCGGCCACACCGCCCACATAACAGCCATAGCGGTTCGCGATATCCGTCGTGGAATCCACATGGACATCGTCCATCGTGAAATCCATCTGGGAGTCCACGCCGTCAATGACACCGTTGTTCACAGCCGCCGCACCGCCCAGGTACTGGCTCTTGGACAGTTCCATGGAACCTGCAACGGTGAAATCACGCAGAGTACCACTGTTATAGGCGAACAGGCCTTGATAGCTCTTCTCCATTCCATCCACCGTATAGGTGACGGTATGGCCCTGTCCGTCAAAGGTTCCCGCGAACGGACGCTCCTGCGTTCCGATCGGGGTCCAGGTCTCCCCGGTGAAATCCATGTCGGCATCCAGCAAGATGGTCTTCCCTGCAAAATCGTCCGCATCGATCTCTGCTCCGTATCCGTCATCTGACAGACCGTTCGCCACGATCTCTGCCAACGCGCGCATCTCTTCTTCACTGCTCAGAGTGAAAACCGTCTCATCTGCCTGATACCAGCTAAAATCGGCAACCAGGCCAGTGTCTGCCAAAACCACTGCTTCCAGGGATTTCGGCTCCAGGTTGTTTTCTTCTTCTGGTACAGTCTCTTCTTCCGGTGCAGCTTCCGGCTCGGTCTCTTCTCCCTCAGCTGCTTCCAATGCGAAAGAATCTTCCTCTTCCACATCCGTTTTCCCGGGTTCTTCGGCCTCCAGCGCCTCCCCCGGTTCCTCATTTTCCTGGATATTCTCTTCTCCCTCCTCCGAGAGAGCTTCCACATCCTCCTGCGGTTCTCCCACAGGGGCCGCCAAAAGCACAGTCTCAGGACACGCAGAAGTGGCCATAATCGCGGCCAACACCCAGGCGGCAATTCGTTTGCCGTAAGTTTTCTTCTTCATCTTAGTCCTCCTCTAAACCGCCGTCTTTCTGACGACTGTTGATTTCTGGGAAAATTTCCCGCAAACTTTTCTTTTCCCCAATCGCCTCCTCTCCTCCAAATAGACGAGACTTCCGCCCACAGACTCTGTCCGCAAACCTTCATATCCCGTAAATTTAGATAAAAAAAAGCATAATTCTTCCTCTCGCAGGTAGAATTACGCTATCTTTCTCTTAATATGAACACTCTTAAAACTGTCCTATACTCTATTCGTCATGCTTACGAATATCTTTACACAGACCCCGTTGTTGTATCCTGACTCAGGTTCTTCCTACTCAAGTACCTTCCCAGGTTCCCCCAGTGGTATCCTACTTTTTCGTCCCCCACACAGTAGAGATAGGCTGTTCTGGACTCTCACCAGATTCCTTTTAAACAGGCGTATATAGACGCCTGACCGTGGTCCTTATCTACTTTTTCAAACCAATAACTGATTACTATTTTTTTAATTATATCAAAATGGTCATACAAAAAATATTTCCAGTTAACATATTAAATATATCATATATTTTCGACATTGTAAAGTTCACATTCTGCTTACACAAAGCCTACAACAATCTCTGATTGCACAACTGATATCGCTCTGTCACCCAAACAGCTGACAGAGCGATACTCTTTTAAGATATTCAAACCGATACCATTTTCATACTATTTTACCTTCACGGTCTTCCAGTCAGAGTAAGAACCGAAGACTTTCTCTCCATTTACCGTGCGGTACGCCCGCATGGTGTAGTAGTAAGTCTGACCAGATTTCAGGCCGGTGTTGGTATACGAAGTCGTACTTCCCTTTCCGATCTGGGTCACATAGTGCCATTCCCCGTTCTCGGAAGTCTTATAGTAGATACGATATCCGCTGGCTCCGTTTACCTTATTCCATTTCAGCGCCGCCTTCTTGCTGCCCGCCATCACTTTGGAGATCACCGCTTTCTTCGGCACCGCCTTTCCTGTCTTTCCGTCTGAATAGGCGCTGAATACCTTGGTTTTGTTCACTGTCCGGTAAGCTCTCACATAGTAAGTATAGTCCTGTCCAGTAATCACTCCAGTATGTGTGTAGGAAGTCCCAGCGGTCTGGGTTGCATATTTCCACGCTGAATTTCCAGTCTTATAGTACAGACGGTAGCCGTCAGCTCCCGCTACCTCGTCCCAGGTCACTTTGATTCCATTGTAGCCCCAGGTCTGGGCTTTCCCGATGGATGGCTTCTCTAACACAGCCTTGGCTGTCAAATCAGTCACATATTTACTGTATACCGGCTCGCTCCACTTCTTGCTCGCCGCTTTCACCGTATAGTAATAAACCGTCCCAGTCACCGCTGTCTTGTCTGTATAAGATAAATCAGATAAATCCTGAACCCAGGCAATTTTTTTGAAGCTGCCACCTTTTACCTTCCTGTACACATAATAACTCTTCGCATTCTCATACGGTTCCCAGGTAAGCTTGATACTGTTATAGGATACGGCTTCTGCTTTTACCTCCGGCCGTCCTGAGACAAAAGCTTCCCTCTCTTCCTTCAGAACTTTCAGCTGTTCTTCCGCTTCCAGGAGATTCTCATAGTTTTTCACCAGACTCTTTTCCGCTTCCGTCAGCTCCTCATAAGCCTTCCGTGCATCGGTAATTTTTCCTTCACTGTCCACAGTCACAGAACCAATTTCGTCGATCTTCGCTTCGACAGCTTTCACAGCCTCCGGCTTATTCTCCTGCAGAGCCACATGGAAGATATAGCTGGCGCTGTTCTCGCCGTCTGTCACCTCGATTTCTATCTGTCCTTCTTTTTCATCGCCCAGCTCCATCACATAGGTTCCGTCGCAGGCCTCCCCGTCGACCGTCGCCGACTGTCCCTGCGGACAGTCTATAGTGAATGTCAGCTGACTCGCAGCCTGGTCCGCCGTCAGAAAATATTCTTTCGTTCCGCTGTCAAACGCTTTGTTCCACTGGACCTCTCCCACATCTGCCGAGACCGCAACATTCTCCAGATAAGCCCCCGCAGACTGAATCGCCATCAGGTAGCCGGAATCGTTCTTATAATAGATCGTTCCGTCGCTGTCCACACAAAGTGGGCTGATACAGAACTGACGTTTGCCGACTGGTGGTGTAAACACCGACTTCGCCTCTCCTTCTGTCTGTCCTGGCTCGTCAGACAGGCAATAGATTCCTCCCGGACCTGCGTTGTAGGTAAAATATAGATACACTCTCTGGTCAGGCACTCCATCGCCATCGTAATCCTCCTGGACATAGGCATCTGACAGAAGGGCTGCGGCCTGGGGATACCCGGGCACTTCTGCCTCATATGCCAAGGCAATTCCCTCTTCGCTGTCCTCCAAAACGGCCATACTGTGTCCGCTTTCCGGGTCGAACTGGTTTCCCTGGCCGCAGACACCCACATAGATTCTATCGTTGTAGACTACGGGAGTCGCCGTCGCCATTCCACCCAAGTCATAGCCAATCACCTGGTCAAGCTGGCCATTTTCCAGGGAAGCCCGGTAGAGATATCCGCCTTTTGTGACAAAATATACCTTTCCTTCATCGTACACAATGGAGGAGCGGATGTCTCCCTGGAAACCTTCCGCCTGGCTGACCACCTCTCCCGTCTGCGTACAGACCGAGTATAAGACCGCCCCATTCTCCTCTCCATCGTCAGAGCCAAAGATCACATAGTCATTTCCGTCGGCCCCCTCTTCCACATAGGCGCCCGCCCAATAAAATCCTCCTTTATGTGTCACAGTCCAGACTGGTTTCTTGGCTTCTGTCTTTTGCTCCGGCTCCTGGTCATCTATGGACAGACAGAAATATACCCCGTCGTCAGTCTCTGAATTCCAGGTCCCTGTATAGACATATCCGTCCGCATAAGCAATGGGAGAAATGGTCTGTCCGCCGAGAGGTTCACTTACCCAGACGGACTCCAAGGTAGACGCGTTTACCGCCTGAATCTGTCCATTTCCAATCGCTGCAAAAATCAGTCCTTCTGCATACGTAAGCGGATTCAAACCATAGCCGGCATTTCCCTCTAGCGGTTCACTCTCTTGAATCACGCTGCCGTCCTCTTTGGACAGACGTAAAATCTTACTGCCCTTTTGCACATACAAATCTCCGCCCAGAATCAACGGTGGAGTAAAACTGTTGGTGTAGCCGCTAGACATCCTAGTCGCCCATTTCATCACACTGTTGTCTTCTGCCAAAGGCAGCTTCGCAGAGACAATCCCGTTATTTTCCGCGCTATTTTGGTAGCGCGTCCATTCGTTGTCTTCCAACTCTTCCGGCAAAAAACCAGCGTCTGCCTCTGTCTGAAATCCTTCCTCATAGCCAAAGCTCTCAAAGCTTTCCTCTTCCTGTGCTTCTTCTTCAAAATTTGCGTTTTCCGGTAGCATGGCTGCCGCTGCCGGAAGCGGACACGATGTGATTCCAAGCACCGCCGCCATCCATACCGCCGTTAGTCTCCTATGCATCTGACTCTCCTTTCTCTAGCAAACATGGATACTCTTAGAGAAACCGAAAAGTCTGTCCTTTGCTTCGGTTTATCTCAGAGTAGAGAAATTCCTGATATGAAGCTGCCCCATACCAGGAATTTCCTCTTTTCTTGTCATTATATTGTCTATCTACTCAGATTACAAGATGGTTTCCTCTTTCTCAGACTATTTTACCTTCACGGTCTTCCAGTCAGAGTAAGAGCCAAATACTTTCTCTCCATTCACGGTACGATATGCACGCATGGTGTAGTAGTAAGTCTGGCCGGACTTCAAGCCGGTGTTGGTGTACGAAGTCGTGCTTCCCTTTCCGATCTGAGTCACATAATGCCATTTTCCGTTCTCGGAAGTCTTGTAGTAGATACGGTAACCGCTAGCTCCATTTACCTTATTCCAGTTCAAGGATACTTTCTTACTTCCGGCAGTCGCCTTTGTGATCACCGCTTTCTTCGGAACCGCTTTTCCGGTCTTTCCTTGGGAGTACGCTCCGAATACTTTCGTCCCGTCTACGTTGCAGTACGCACGTACATAGTAAGTATAGTTCTGTCCGGTAGTCACTCTTGTATGTACATAAGAAGTATTTCCAGTCTGGGTTGCATATTTCCATCCTGAATTACCGGTCTTATAGTACAGACGATAACCATCGGCTCCTGCCACTTTATCCCAGGTCACCTTGATTCCATTGTAACCCCAGGTCTGAGTCTTGCTGATGGAAGCCTTCGCCGGAACTGCTTTCGCCATCAAATTGGTCACATACTTGCTATATATGGTGCCGCCCCATCTGTTGCTGGCTGCTTTTACCGTATAATAATACGTCGTTCCCGTCTTCGCTGTCTCATCTGTGTAATTCAGGTCAGTCACTGTGGCAATCCGTGTGAAATGTCCGCCTTTGACTTTGCGGTATACCAGATAACTGTCCGCATTATCCAGGGCCTTCCAGGTCAGTTTCACACTGTCATAGCCAACGCTCTTAGCGGTGACATCCACTTTTGCATTCTGGAAAGCTGCTTTCGCTTCATCCGATGGTTTTGTCACAGTGACATTCACACTGGAGAAGGACTGACCGCCGCCTTTTGCAACAACCGTCAGTTTCAGACTCGTGCTTCCCTCTCCGACCGCTTTGACATTTCCTTCGTCATCTACGGTCGCAACAGATTCATCTCTAGACTCCCAATGTATGGACTCAATCATGTCCTCGCTCCCTGAAATCAGACGGTAGCTTGCTTTTCCAGTCTCTCCCAAGTTCAAATTAATATCTTCATGCTGTGCAAAAACACCCAGTGGTCCGTCAGGATTCACGGAATTCGTCGCATTTTTAGGAATTTCATAACCATCTGCGTGAGGAGAAGCCTGGGCCTCATCCGGGCAGTTCGTCTGATAAGGAAGATATCCGTCATAGCTTCCCAGGCTAATAATTGCCTGCAATCCAGAAGCTCCCTTTGGGCAGTAAGGAATCTCATTGGTGTTCGGTCCAAAGGTATTGTCTTCTTGCTTGAAGGTCAGCAGATAATCCACCAATGTCATCTCTGTATCCGGGTCTTCCTTGTAGATATAATCTTCATCAGCATTCACGTCAATGCCATAAGCACGCAGGGCTGCGATGACCATCGCTACATCTGCCGGATCCTCTTCTTCTCCCACCACGGTCACAAAGAGTTTCCCTGTGCTCTTGAATTTCTCACTGATCAGCTTCATAGACGTGTCAACTGCTTCTCTGACTTCGTCATTCTCCGTATAGTACGGTGCCAACACAAGCATCGTCTGTGCCGTCGCATACGGATGCCAGTCAAAAGTATTTTTGTCAAAGAAATGCCAGCCTCCTTTTTCATCCTGGCTGTCCAAAATGTGCTTTATGATCTTATCTCTGGTCCAGACCGCATTGGCGGGAAGCTCATGATTTCCACTGTCATAGGCAGCCAATGCCAACGTCCAGTCTTCCAGCTCTGAACCCATCTCATCCTCAGGGTGGTAGGCCACCAGATTCTGATATACTCTGACACTCATTAAGGCAATTAAATCGACAGTCTTCTCGCCGCTCGTCACCTGTGACGCGTCCAATCCCATCGCGTTAATTGCGATCGCAGCCATCGCCAGCTCACTGGTATCCAGATAAGGAGCTGTCGCCATCTCCACCGCTCTTGCGCAAGCATCTGCCTTCTCTTCTTCTGACAGTGTCTCACCCGCATTCACACGGTTCAATAGATCCCAGAATGCGTTGTCACTCTTAGCCTGATCCAGGAGAGCTGCTCTGATCGCATTCAGTTCATCCACGTGTTCCTCCCTAAACTGCACGTCCATATACAGCCACGGATCCTCGAAATATCCTTCCGCCCTTGCCGGAACACTCACGATCATATCATCCGGACAGTTATAAAAGGCGTTCGTATCCGTAGACGCCGGCGCATCTCCTCCCATCACCACGTCCATCAAAGGGCATTGACCGAACGCATACACTTCAATCGTGTTGACGCTGGCAGGGATTGTCACTTTCTCCAGCTTCGCACCATAGAACGCCTGCGACCCGATCTTTTCCACGCCATCCGGAATCACACATTCCTTCAGCGCTGAGCAACTCATGAACATGCTGGTGCTTATTTCTTTCAGAGAAGCCGGCAGCTGAATACTCTCCAGAACTCTGCACATGGAAAATGCTTCACTGCCGATACTGGTCACGCCGTCTGGAATAGAGATCTCACCCAGGCTTATGCAGTAGTCAAAAGCATTTTTTCCAATGCTGGTTACGCTGTCCGGGATGGAAATCTCTGTCATCTGCATACATCTTCTAAAGGCTCTGTCGCCAATGCTCGTGACCCCGTCTTCGATCACAACCGTCTTGATGCTGTCCACCAGCTCAGACCACGGCGATGCGTCTGCGACAGAGTAATCCGTCATCTCCCCGCTTCCGCTGATGCGCAGCTCTCCGTCCTCAGAGAGTTTCCATGTCACGTTTTCGCCGCAGGTACCTTCCTGTACCGCAGCTTCCTCTGCCAACACCTCGGCAAAATCCTCAGCTTCAAAGGGCTCCTCTTGGGATACAGAACTGGAGAAGCTTTCCTCAGCCTTCCCTGAGGCCTCCTCCTCGCTCTGGAATGACGCCTCAACAGCCACATCCTCAGCTGCCAGTGCAGTCACCGGCACTCCTGTAGCAGCAATGGCTCCCGTCATCAATAAAGCCATAAATTTTTTGTACGCCTTAAATTTCATTTCTTTCTCCTTTTTACTCGATCGTTATTTTTTGAAAACATCTGCGAGCGAATTTTTTTCCTCCTTTCCTGCTCTCCTCCGCAAAAAGCCGAAAAAAGACAAAAAGATAGCTTCATCCTTTCTCCCGCAGAAAGGACTACGCTATCTTTTCTATAATAATATAATATGGTGACTCGGTCTTTCGCCTGCCGTACTCACAAACGTTTTCCCCTAGGCTTTGTTATGTATCCTGACTTAAGTTCTTCCTACTAGAACGCCTTCCCAGAGTATCCTCCAGTGGCATATCGTCCGTTCGTCCCTCTTACAGTAGAGATAGGCTGTTCTGGATTCTCACCAGATTCCGTTAAATAGGTATCAAAACCTAACCAAAGCCTCTATTCATTTTGCGTAATTATTATATCCCTCTTTTCTGGCCATGTAAATCTTAATTAATTACAATTATATTAAATTTTCATTTCGTTTTTTTTAATTCCCTTATTTCACCTTCACGGTCTTCCAGTCGGAATAGGAACCGAAGATCTTCTCACCATTTACCGTGCGGTATGCCCGCATAGTGTAGTAGTACGTCTGCCCGGATTTCAGGCCGGTGTCGGTGTAGGAAGTCGTGCTTCCCTTATCTCCAGTACTCCCCCTCTTTGGTGAAGTAGCCTTTTGCCTCGATTTTGTAACGATACTCGCCTGGCGCTAGATAATAGATTCCGAATTTTCTGGTCTCGATCACCTGATCTGCGTTGCTGTATACCGTAAACTTCTGATATTCTGGAAAATTTGCATTAATGGAGAACGTTACTTTCGTTCCTTTTTTCCATCTGCACGGCGATGGTCCGTGAACAGCTCGCAGAATTCTTTCCTTCGTTGAAGGTACTTGTCACCGTCTGATAATTATCCGCCATCGCCAGATAGTTCTACTCTCCAGGTGTCAGTTTATGCTGCTGATTTCTCATATCAGTTGGTATCCGCGTCCTCTCCCTATACAAAGAGAAACTCTCACCTCAATAACAAGCCGGTATCTCCGATGGTGAAGCTTCCAGTCTCTGTCTGATAACCTCCTTTTATATAAAATTAAGATTTGTTCACAATTTATTTACTCATACGTTTGTCGAGCGTTTTTTCACATTCCTGTCCGAATACCAGTCTCATCTCCGTAGACTCTACCCATGACTTTTCCGTGGATAGAGTACAGATAATGTACTTCCACTCGGTAATCTTCATCACTTTGCACATACACTACCTGATAGTAATACGCTGTCAGCGGCGAATGATTCTGAATGTGGCAAAACCGCTCAACCATCTCCTCCTCGGCCTGCTCAGACAGCTTCCGGTGGTTTGGAGAGGCATAACGAATAAAAGGATGATAGCACAGGAAAATCTGAAGTACATACGCCAAAACTAACCCCAAACAAAAAAACATGATTTTTTCACGCAGGCTCTTCTTTCTCCTCTTCCATATTTTTGAAACCACAACAGTGAATCCCAACGAGAACACAGACAGCACAAACCCATAATAAAGCCATGCATATAAGATTTCACCTTTCCACATAAAACACCTCAACTGACAAAATCCGTGTCTGAATTAAAATTCCACTGCCATATATCATAAGCACTTTCAGATACCCAATTCATATCTTCACTTATCCCTAAAGATCTAATCGGATCATGTTCTTCTGCAAATACACTCCATTCACCATGCCCAATAAAACGGTACCCTCTTTGCGCTGTTACACGAAAACGACCATCATTAGGATAACCTTGCCTCTCATTTCCATCAAATCTGGCTCTAAAATAATAGTTGACTCCTGGTTCTAAATTTGTAGCGTCATCAACTCCTACACAAAAATTAACCTCACAATCTGAATCCCCAAAAGATGTATCTAGATACTCAGAGGGTTGATTTGTGAAATAATCAAAGTCTGATGATGTATCTATATAACTATATCCACAATCTGCTTCATAAATTTCATCCATCGTATCTGGATTATAATTATAAAATGTTATTTCCATTTCCAATGCTTCATTATCATCAAACGCCAGATTTCCCAGTTCATCTTCCGAATAACAATAGGATAATTCTACTTGATGCTTACGCATACCAGAAAATAAACCTTCATTAAAAACCACGTTTACTTTTCCTGGAAACCATTGATATCCTGATTCATATCTATTATTTCCATCCCCGTAATGTGGAGAACTTAGGGTTGGTACGCACCGTGTATTTTTATTGGTTCTAGAATCATGTAACAAAATCATGTTAGCATAATTTATATGATATTGTTCATTTATACCATATACCTCTTTTGATATATCCAATAAATCGGCAGGCTCTATCTGTTTAATTACCTCAGGAGTAACTTCTATTACTTCTTTAAGGTCTTGTAAGTCAATTATTTCGTTAGTTCTAGCGCTATTTTCTTTTGTTTCAATACAGTATAACCTTACGTTTTCATTTGTAATTTCAGTTCCATACATTTCAATTAATTCTTCTATAATACTATCTACTCTTTGGTTTAAAGCATCCATCAAAAATTCCTGTTGAAATACTAGACCTACCTTTATTATTTCATCTCCAATGAGAATTTCAAATACTACTTGTTTTATACAATCTTCTAATAACGTAATATTTTTCATCTCGCTATCAGAATTTCTTAAAACATTTCCATTAAAATAATATTGTCTCTTTACCTCGCCTGACTCCCAAAATGAATTATCTTCTGTATACAATTTCTCATCAATATTTTCTTTATTCGCACCTTCTGCCTGTACACCTTCTATACAAAATATATTCATTAACACAGCCAACATAATAGCTGATATAATCTTCTTTCTCATAAAACCCTCCATTTCAATTCTTTAACCTCGATGATATAATTAACGTAAACTTTCTATTTTACCTTCATGATCTTTCAGTCCTCATAAGAGCCAAAAGCCTTCTCCCCGTTCACTATCCGGTACGCTCGCATTGTAGTAATAAGTCTGGTCAGATTTCAGGTTAGTGTTGGTGTAAGAAGTCCTACTTCCTTTCCCAAGCTGGGCCGCATTGGGCCACGCATATATGATTTCACCTTCCACATAAAGCACCTCAATTGTAAACGATCTTTTGTTTATTAATACAAAGCTTCCTGATATGAGCGCTCAGACCCATACCAGGAATACTTTGCATTCCATATATAACCGGCAATAGCCTTACATCTGCTTTTGCAGAATTATTTCACCTTCACGGTCTTCCAGTCGGAATAGGAACCGAAGATCTTCTCACCATTTACCGTGCGGTATGCCCGCATAGTGTAGTAGTACGTCTGCCCGGATTTCAGGCCGGTGTCGGTGTAGGAAGTCGTGCTTCCCTTTCCGATCTGGGTCACATAGTGCCATGCCCCATTCTCGGAAGTCTTATAATAGATACGATATCCGCTGGCTCCGTTTACCTTATTCCATTTCAGCGCCGCCTTCTTGCTTCCCGCTGTGATCTTCGTAATCACGGATTTCTTAGGCACTGCCTTGCCGGTCTTTCCAGCCGAATAAGCACCGTAGACCTTGGTTCCGTTCACATTCCGGTAAGCTCTCACATAGTAGGTATAAGTCTGCCCGGTGGTGACTGACGTGTGCACATAGGAGGTGCTGCCGGTCTGGGTGGCATATTTCCATGCGGAGTTCCCCACTTTATAGTAGAGACGGTATCCGTCGGCACCGTCCACCTCATCCCAGGTCACTTTAATGCCGTTATAGCCCCAGGTTTGAGTCTTGCTGACAGAACCCTTGCCCAGCGCTGTCTTCGCCGTCACGTCAGTCACATACTTGCTGTATACCGGCTCTCCCCAGGTCTTGCTGGCCGCTTTTACCGTATAGTAATAAGTAATCCCTGTCTCTGCAGTTTCGTCCACATAGGACAGCTCTGACAAATCCTGAATCCAGGCGATACGCTTGAAGGTCTGTCCTTTCGTCTTGCGGTAGACATAATAGCTCTTTGTGTCCTCGTAGGGTTCCCAGCTGATCTTGACGCTGTGGTAGGACAGAGCCTCCGCCTTCACCGCCGGCTTGCCAGTGATAAACGCCTGATATGCCTCTTTCATCTGCTCATAGGTCTCGCGGGCCTTCACCAGAGTCTCATAGTTCGTCACCAGCTTCTGGTCTTTCTCAGAGAGGGCCTCATAGGCTTTCTCCGCCTCTGCGATCGCTTTCTCAGAATCCAGCGTCACCTCTCCGATGGCGTTGATCTTATCCATCACTTCCTGGATCTCTTCTTTCGCCTGCGCATCCTTCAGTTCTTCCAGAGCTTTCTCCGCCGCCGTCAGCTTCTCGTAGTTCGTCACTTTCTCTTTCTGCTCTGCGCTCAGGGCTTCATAGGCTTCTCTCGCCTCCTGAATCGCGCCCTCTGACTCCAGCGTCACCTCTCCGATGGCATCGATCAGATCTACGACTTTCTGCGCGCTCTGATTCTCTTCCTCCTCCAGTGCATCCATCAGCTCCCAGTAATTGCTGACATAATTCCTGAGTGTAGGGTCTTCAAAACCGGCCACCGCCGTGTCGTAGGTCTCCTTCGCGCTGACTAAAGCCTCATAGTAACCATCTTCACCTTTCTTGGCCACTGCCGCGTCGATGGTATCTTTCAGGGACTGAATCTGCTCTTTTTGCTCCTCGGTAAACTCTGGACGCATGTCGTAGAGGCTGCGCATACCGTTCAGATATCTCCAGGCAGCGATCATGCCATAGTTCGCCTGGTCTGTGGCCATGTAGTTCCAGCCGCTGCCTAGCAGATGCTCATAGCCGCCGGTATCTACCGCAAAATTCTGAATCGCATCGATCAAGGTCACCCCATTTTTGATAAAGCGCTCGTCCGTCAGTGGATCTCTTCCATAGCTTCCCCGTTTTCCACGTA
>UMGX01043137.1_pt1 | contig 17518 bp, 16 predicted proteins | sample 1965411 | NCBI WGS metagenome assembly UMGX01 (sample SAMEA4836086, study PRJEB28245) | human gut metagenome | biome: gut microbiome; material: fecal sample | place: Denmark | collected 2008 | reverse complement strand
TTCTCTGCGATCAGTATGAATGAAATGGGGAAATAATAATATGCAGGAAAACGCAGTTATTTTATCGAATACAGAAATCGCCAAAGATATTTGGCGTATGGAAATAAAGACCAATCTTGCCAAAAAGGCAAGACCTGGTCAATTTATTGAAATTAGTGTTCCAGGATTTTATCTTCGTAGACCAATTTCAATTTGTGAAATAAAAGATGAGAGCCTTATCATTATTTATAAGATCTTAGGGCAGGGTACTGAAAAAATGACAGAGCTGACATCTAATGATCTATTAGATATCTTTGGGCCATTGGGAAATGGTTTCCCGATTGAAGATCAGGATAAAGTTCTTCTAGTTGGAGGTGGTGTAGGTGTACCGCCTCTATATGAAACAGCCAAACAATATCGTCTAAAAGGATCAAAAGTAGATGTTGTACTTGGTTTTAATGATGAAGAATCTGTTTTCTATAAAGAAGAATTTGAACAGCTTGGATGTAATGTAGAGATCGCGACAATGGATGGAAGTGTTGGTACAAAAGGTACAGTTCTTGATGCGATCCAGGCTAAAAATATCGATACGGATTTCATCAGTGCCTGTGGACCATTGATGATGTTGAAGGCATTGGATGCTACATATACAAAAGGATATATTTCTTTAGAAGCGCGTATGGCCTGTGGTTTAGGTGCATGTATGGGATGTGTAGTAAAAGATAAAGAAGGAAATTCTTTACGTGTATGTAAAGATGGTCCTGTCTTTGAAGTTGGAAAGGTGGCACTATGATGGATATTTCAGTTAAATTACCTGGTTTAAATTTAAAAAATCCTATCATTCCTGCCAGTGGATGTTTTGGGTTTGGTCGTGAATATGCAGAATTATATGATCTTAGCCTTTTAGGTGGAATTGCGATCAAAAGTGCAACACCACAGGAGCGCTTTGGAAATCCAACACCACGAATTGCCGAAACCCCAAGCGGTATGTTAAATGCGATTGGATTACAGAATAAAGGTGTTGAAGTAATCAAAGAGAAAGAATTGCCATTTTTAGCACAATTTGATACTGAAATTATTGCCAATGTAGCAGGTGCAACAGAAGAAGACTATGTTAAAGTTATTGAAGCTTTAAATGATAGTGAAGTGATCAAAGCTTATGAGTTAAATATTTCCTGTCCAAATGTTAAACATGGGGGTATTGGCTTAGGTACAAAACCGGAACTTGCAGCTCACGTGACAAAACTTGCCAAAGCTGCAGCTAAGAAACCGGTATATGTAAAACTTTCACCAAATGTTACAGATATTGTTGAGATTGCCAAGGCAGTAGAAGAAGCTGGAGCGGATGGTTTGGTCTTGATCAACACTTTGATGGGAATGCGTATGGATCTAAAAACAGGAAAACCACTACTTGCCAATATTACAGGAGGACTTTCTGGGCCAGCCATTAAACCAGTTGCGATTCGTATGGTTTATCAAGTAGCACAGGCTGTTAATATTCCAATCATTGGTGTTGGTGGTATCACTAGTGCTGAAGATGTACTTGAATTCTTGAATGCAGGAGCTAGTGCAGTCGAAGTTGGAGCTCAGAATTTTGTGGATCCATATGTTTGCCCTAAAATTATTGAAGATTTACCAAAAGTATTAAAGAAATATGGATATAATAGTGTTAGTGAAGCTGTAGGAAGGAGTTTTAAATAATGTCACGTACAATCGTAGCGCTGGATTTTTCCAGCAAAGAAGAAGTAGTAAATTTCTTAAACAAATTTGACAAACCTATTTATGTAAAAATCGGTATGGAGTTAACTTATGCCTGCGGTTTGGATATCATTCAGACTGTAAAGGCAATGGGACATCATATTTTCTTGGATCTAAAATTGCATGATATTCCAAATACAGTAAAAGGTGGAATGAAAAACCTTGCGAATTTGGGCGTTGATATCGTGAATGTTCATTGTGCTGGTGGAATTGCTATGATGAAGGCAGCTGTTGAAGGTCTTGAAATTGGTGCAAATGGAAACAAACGTCCATTGTGCATTGGGGTAACCCAGTTAACATCTACATCTAAAGAAATGATGAATGAGGAATTGGGAATTCCAGGCGAAGTAATGGATAGTGTTATCAAATACGCTAAGAATGCTAAAGCAGCTGGTTTAGATGGTGTTGTATGCTCTGTTCATGAGGCAAAGGCAATCCATGAAGCATGTGGAGATGATTTCTTAACAGTCACTCCGGGTATTCGTTTGGCATCTGATTCAAAAGATGATCAAAAACGTGTTGCGACACCAGATTATGCCAATGAACAAGGTTGTGACTATATCGTTGTAGGACGTTCTATCACTAAAAGTGAAGATCCAGTTAAAACATATGATTTAATCGAAGACATGATGAAATAATTAAAAGATCCTTAGGGATCTTTTTTTAATGAAAATTTAATTGATGTTTCAATGACATCTAGGTTATGAATAAATAAAAATAATGGCTTGAATTAGTTTAAATATCTTTGATTTTTAATAAAGAAGTACTATATATGTTATAGAATAAATCGGATATTTTTAAATTTTATATACCCAAATAGGTCCATATGTGCTAAAATCCAAGTAAAGTGAAAGGGGTTACATAAAGGGTTAAAAAATATGGAAAGATGCGCGGGTGTGTTATGCCCTATGTTTTCAGTTCCAGCGAATCAGGGGATAGGAGATTTAGGACAAAAAACGGTAAGAATGATCGATTGTATTGCGGATGCAGGTTATCATGTTTGGCAGATATTGCCTTTACAGGCAAAAGGAAGATCTCATTCTCCCTACCATGCGCTCTCCAGTTTTGCCGGTGATCCAATTTATATTAATTTAGATAGACTTTGTGAAATGGGATTATTGACGCAAAGCTCGATAACGAATTGTAATAAATTTAAAGATAGAGTGGATTATGAAACGGTTAGAGTATTTAAGAATGAATACTTTAGACGAGCTTTTAAAGCGTTTAAGAAAAACTATGACTCATTTAAAGAAGACTTTGAATATTTTGAAAAGACAGCTTTCTGGTTGGAAGATTGGGCAGTTTATCAGCTGTTTAGATCATTGAATAGTGAAAGGCCTTGGATTGAATGGGATGAAGAATACCGCAATTATCCATTATATAAAGAAGTGGATCTCTCTGAATATGAAGATGAACTTTTCTATACCAAGTTTCTACAGTTTATATTTTATAAACAATTTGATGATATCGTAATGTATGCACATGCCAGAGAAATTACTCTAATTTCGGATGTAGCATTTGTGAATTATGATAGTGCGGATGTATGGACCAATCGTTTTGATTTTCTTTTAGATGAAAACGGTAATCCTAAGGCGCTCAACAATTGTACATATCATATGCCAATACATGATTTTAAAAGGCAATTGATTGATGGCTTTAGTTTTTGGAAAAAACGAATTCGTTGGCTTAGTCGGTGTTTTGATGTAGCCAAGATCGATTATTATACGATTATCAATGATTATTTAAAAATTGATGAAATGGTAGATTATGAAGAATTCAAAGATTTGATTCACTCATTATTGATCATGATCAAACATGAATTTCCAGGTTTTCATTTGATCGTTGAAGGATTGGAGAAGATATGTGATGATTTTGAACTTGGAATGACAAATGTCGATGTACTTTTAGACAGGATGAAAGTAAAGGAACTTAAAAAGAGCGTAAGAAAAGATTCAGTGCTGTATACAAGTACGCAAAATCATGAAACCATCAATCAGGCTTATTATGGATATGATAATAATCATCGTATAAGCTTGAGGCGTTTTTTGAAAAAACAGGGTTATACAGAACGTAATTTCAATGATATGATTTGTCACTTTGCCTTAGATAATGCAGCTGATATATGTATTCTGCCTATATGGGATATATGTGGCTATAAAGAAGAGGCAAGATTAAATAAACCTAATGAGGAAGATGAATTGAATTGGACATGGAAGTTAAAAGATTTTAAAAACTTCCCTAAAGATTTAATGAAGACAAAAGAATGGATACAGAAAGCAGGAAGATGATGTTCCTGTTTTTTTATGCATAGAAATCACAAATCAAATCTTAATAAAAAAAGTGGAGAATTTACTCTCCACCAAGTTTACTTGCAACGACCCAACCTAATACAAATGTTACAATACTAATAAGAATTGTAATTAAAGAGAAACTAGCCCAATTTGTTTTTAATAGAATAGCAATCGGACTTGCAACGATCAATCCGATAATAGCGTAATAAGCTTGTGTTTCCCATTTAGAGAAGATCCACTCAATTAATTTGGCAATTAAGAAGATACCTAGGATCACTCCAATACCAAAAGGCAGCAGCACTAGAATACAACTTATTAAATCGCCTATATTGAACGATGTCAAAGCATCTACAGTGCGGTTGATATAAGCTAAAATCGTTTCATAATAACCTAACAACATTAACATCATGCTTCCACTGACACCAGGGATGACCATGGTTGCAGCTGCAATGATACCAACAACTAATAGTTTTACAATTTCAATGAAGTTAAGATCAATCGTCGATGCGACACCTTTAGCTTCTCCCATTACTGCCATTAATACAACGATTGCGAAGAATATGATCAAAGGAATCATATTGGAAGCTTTCGTAGGATTGGATCCTTTTACTTTCTTTAGTATGAAAGGCAGGCTTCCGGCAATTAAACCACAAAAGGCAAAATTTGTTGGAATTGGATGTACTTCTAATAGATATTCAAACAATCTTGAAAGAATTACGATTGCTAATCCAGCTCCTAAAAAGATAGGGAATAAAAGCTTTAAGCTTTCTTTCAATTCAGATTTAATGTGAGTGATGGAATGAATTAATTTATCATATAAACCCATTGCGACCATCATGGTTCCACCGCTGACACCAGGAATGATGTTTGCGATGCCGACAACCATACCTTGAAGAATCGATTTTATCATGTTTTCCTCCTTTACACGTTCAAAAATATAACATATATGGCGCTAAGTGTAAAATTTTTTAATGTTTTTATAATTGTGTGTTGCATCTTGATGCGTTTTATGTATAATTGTCTTGTGTTTTCTTAAATAAATTTAAAGTTTAGTAAAAGTAAACAAATGAGGGAGGGGATGCCGTGCAGATAGGAGCAAAGATAAAAGCATTGAGGATTGCCAATGATCTAACACTGGAAGAATTGGCTTCAAGATCTGAATTGACCAAAGGATTTTTATCTCAATTAGAAAGAGATCTGACAAGTCCAAGCATTTCAACTTTGGAAGATATCTTAGAGGCTTTAGGGACAAATTTATCGGAATTTTTTGCTGCTGAACCAGAAGAACAAATTGTATTTCATCAAGCTGATTTTTTCATTGATGAAGGGGAAGATCATACGATCGAATGGATCATTCCCAATGCACAAAAAAATGCGATGGAACCTATTTTGTTGACGATAAACCCGCTTAAAAAATCGCGAACGATAAAAAGCCACGAAGGTGAGGAGTTTGGCTATGTCTTAAAAGGGAATATCGTACTTGTCATGGGCAAGAAACGATATAAGGTCAAAGCTAAGGAAACATTCTATATTTCAGGAAGGGATTCACATTATTTGTATAATCCGTCCAACACACCTGCTAAGGTGTTATGGGTTTCAACACCACCAAGATTTTAAACGTTAGAAAGGGATATGATTATGGAGATGGAAAAAAAGAAAATTATTCAGTTTAAGAATATCGTTAAAGATTTTGATGGACAGATCGTTTTAAAAGGGATTGATCTGGATATTTACGAAAATGAATTCGTTACACTATTAGGTCCTAGTGGTTGTGGAAAGACAACTTTATTAAGAATACTAGGCGGTTTTATCGAGCCTACTGAAGGACACGTGATTTTTGATGGGCAGGACATTGCTAAAATGCCACCATATAAGCGTGAGCTAAATACAGTATTCCAAAAATATGCACTATTTCCTCACATGAACGTATATGACAATATTGCTTTTGGTTTAAAAATCAAAAAAATGTCAAAAGACGTTATTGAACAAAAAGTTATGAAAATGTTAAAGCTTATAGGGCTTGAAGGATATGAAAAGAAAGACGTAACCTTGTTATCTGGTGGTCAGCAGCAACGTGTGGCGATTGCTCGTGCTTTAGTTAATGAACCAAATGTCTTGCTATTGGATGAACCATTAGGAGCTTTGGATCTTAAATTACGTAAAGAAATGCAATATGAATTAAAACGTATTCAGCAGGAAGTAGGGATCACTTTTATTTTCGTTACACATGATCAGGAAGAAGCACTAACGATGTCTGATAAGATCGTTATCATGAAAGATGGTGAAATCCAACAAGTAGGAACACCCGAAGATATTTATAATGAACCTGTAAACCGTTATGTAGCTAATTTCATAGGAGAAAGTAATATTATTCCGGCTCGTATGATCGAGGATAAGAAAGTACGTTTTGACGACATTACGTTTGATTGTGTAGATGTAGGCTTTAAACCAAATGAATTAGTAGATGTTGTTATTCGTCCTGAGGATATTGATATTGTTGAAGAAGCAAAAGGCAAAATGACAGGAACTGTTGAGAGTGTACTTTTTAAAGGTGTTCATTATGAAGTAATGGTTGAAACGGTACCTGGTACACACGTAACAGTGAATATGCACATTACAAAAAATCATGATATTACTAGTGAGGATGGTAAGGTCAAGATCAGTGCTAATGACTTCTATTTAGATATTGAAGATATGAAAGATATTGATGATAAAGAAATCATTGCTCGTGCGGATGCACAGGCATGGAATCCTGAAACAGATGAATACTTCTCTATCAATAACATTGAAACAGATTTAAAACCTGAAATAGGTGAATATACGGTTACGTTCTCAACTCAGTCGAATACATCAATTACACGTAAGATTTGGGTAATTGACCAGCATATTGTTGAAAATAAAAAAGCTAACGAAGCAGTAAGTGCATTTAACTTCTTTAAAACTGCCGATGAAATAAAAGAATCTTTGGCACTGGATACTGATTTAAAACTTTGGGCAAATGCACAGGGCTGGAAATTGGATAATGAAGATGAGGCTGTAGATATTAGTGTTGATTATGATTTTGATGTGGATAATCTAAAAGAAGGAATCTATAAAGTAACATTCTGGACGACAGGACGTGAATTTAAGATTCATACAACAGATTATGTAGAAGAAGGTGCAGAAATCGGACTGACTTTCTATCCTGAAGATATCCATGTAATGGAGAAGATGGGATACTAATGCGTAATTTTAAACAATTAGCTTGGCCTTATATTGTCTGGTGTGCAATTATGTTATTGCTTCCGATGCTGCTTATCTTCGCTTATTCTGTGATGGAGCAGGGCAATGAAATTGTACATTTTCAGCTAACGTTTGATAATTATATTCGTTTCTTTACGGATCCAGACTTTTTATTGATATTGTGGCGTTCTTTGGCTATCGCAATCAAAACGACTATTATTTGTTTGATTTTAGGGTATCCGATTGCTTATTTTATTGCCAACCGATCTGATAAAGTACGTAATATTCTTGTTTTATGTATAACTTTGCCAATGTGGATCAATATGTTAGTAAGAACTTATGCATGGATCGGGTTGTTATCAAGTGATGGTATCATTTCATCGATCCTAGGGATCTTTGGTTTTGGGGATCAGGAACTATTGTATACTGAAACAGCTGTTTTAATTGGTATGGTTTATAACTTTTTGCCATTCATGATCCTTCAGATCAATACGGCTTTGTGTAAAATGGATAAATCTTTGTTGGAAGCTAGCGCAGATCTAGGTGCTAACAAAGTTCAAACATTTTTGCGTGTTGTTTTCCCGCTTTCACTATCTGGAGTGGTAAGTGGTATTACTTTGGTTTTCTTGCCTGCAGTAAGTTCATTCTTTATTCCAAAATTATTGGGTGGAGGACAGTTCTTCTTGATTGGTAACGTTATTGAAAATCAATTTATTACCGTGGGAGAATGGAATTTTGGTTCGGCTATATCAATGATCATGGCAGCTGTCATGATGTTATTGATGATGTTAGTTCGAAAAGTTGATGCGAAATCAGGTAAGGAGGACTAACATGAAAAAAGAGAGAAATATTTTTGGTAAGATCTTAATGGTCTTGACGATTGTTTTCTTCTATATGCCAATCATATTTATGGTTGTTTTCTCATTTAATGAAAGCAAGTCTTTAACTCATTTTACAGGTTTTTCGCTTCGTTGGTATGAAGCTATGTTGAAAAACCATGGTATGATGGAATCCTTATATGTGACTATAATTATTGCGTTGTTAGCTACTATCGTTTCTACTTTTGTGGGTACGATCACAGCTATCGGTCTTTCAAAATCGAAAAAAGTAATACGAAACCTTGTAACACAAATCAATGATTTTCCGATGATGAACCCAGAAATAGTGACTGCGATCGGTTTGATGTTATTGTTTATTACTTTTAAAATTGAAAGAGGCTTTGTTACATTATTATTGGCACATATTGCGTTTTGTATACCATATGTAATGTTGTCTGTTATGCCAAAGATTCGATCTTTGGATCCAAATCTTGCAGATGCGGCAATGGATTTGGGAGCAACTCCTTGGCAGGCATTATCAAAAGTAATCGTTCCTCAAATTATGCCAGGAATCGTATCAGGAGCTTTGATTGCTTTCACAATGTCGTTTGATGATTTTATCATTTCTTACTTTTCAACGGGTGGAGGAGTTAAAAACTTAAGCATCATGGTTTATACGATGTCTAAACGTGTAAATCCTAGTATTAATGCGATTTCTACATTGGTTGTAGTTTTGATTACCATTGTTTTAGTTTTGGTAAATGTTGTTCCAATGATTCAAAAAAGAACACCAGAGAAAACTTCTAAAAATCCTTGGAAGAAGTGTGTTGTTGGCGCATTAGTGGTTGTATTGGCATTTTTTGGATTTACTAGATTTGGTTCATCTATACAGAATAAACCATATGAAGGGCAAACACTTCACATTTACAACTGGGGAGAATATACTGGTGAAGGAGTGCTAGGTATGTTTGAAGAGATGACTGGTGCCAAAGTTGTGATGGATAATTTTGATTCAAATGAGCAGATGTATATTAAAGTAGCTAATGGCGAATCATATGATATTTTGGTCCCTAGTGATTATATGATCCAGCGTTTGATCCAAGAAGATATGTTGCAGAAGTTGGATAAATCTAAAATTCAAAGTGGCTTAGATCAATTGAATCCAGATGTGCTAGGATTGCCTTATGATCCAAACAATGATTATTCGGTTCCTTATTTCTGGGGGGCAGTTGGCATTGTGTATGATAAAACAAAGGTTAGTTTAGAGGATTTAAAAAAAGATGGATTCGGTATTTTCTTAGATGAAAAATATAAAGGAGATATCTATCTATATGATTCTGAAAGAGATTCATTCATGATGGCTTTAAAGGATCTTGGCTACTCAATGAACACTTCTAATGAACAAGAATTGCAAGCAGCATATGATTGGCTGGTTCAATCGGTTCAGACAATGGAACCTGAGATAGTAACGGATGAAATTATAGATAACATGGCTCAAGGTAGAAAAGCTCTTGGTTTGGTATATTCAGGAGATGCAGCTTATATCATGAGCGAGAATGAGAACATGGGATATTATATGCCGGAATCAGGAACGAACTTGTGGTCAGATGCAATGGTCATTCCAAAAAACGCAAAAAATGTAGATTTAGCGCATGAATTCATAAACTTTATGTGTACTTATGAGGCTGCTATGGATAATTCAAGTTATGTTGGTTATACATCACCAAATTTAGAAGTTATGGATGAGTTAAGTTCTGAAGGTGGGGATTATGATGGTATCAACGCTTATGTTCCTAGAACAGGATATGAAAAAGATGAAGTCTTTGAGTACAACGAAGTATCTAGAAAAATAATTTCAGATTTATGGTCACGAGTTAAAGTTGTTGCGAGCAATGCAGAATAAGAGTATCAAACGATACTCTTATTTTTTATGTTAGAAGAATTTTTTATTTTTAAGGATGATAAAAGTAATTATCGTGATAATCAAAGATAAAAGAATCACAAACAAGTAGCCAAAATACCAATCTAATTCTGGCATGTTGTCAAAATTCATTCCATACCATCCTACAATAAGCATTGTAGGAGTGAATAAAATTGTGACAGAAGTTAAGATTTTCATGGTGTGATTTTCACGCAAGTTAATTTGAGATTCATATACCTCATTGATTTGCATTGAATATTCCCGTAATTCTCGAAGGTATTCGCATAGTCTTTTGCTTTGTTCAAAAAAACGTGTTAGAGCAAAAAGCGTTCCTTTATTAAAAATATTGATATGGTTTTCAAGAAGCTTATCACAAAAATCTTCTAATTGTAGATAGTGGCGATATGAATGACGAATTTGAAATCGAATTTCAGAGTAAGAGCGTCCAAAAGTATCCAGCTTATTATCAAGTGCGCAATCTTCAAGGTCATCTAGTCTTTCCTCGATTTTAGAAATAAGATCATAGTCTTTTTCATGTGTTTTTTCTAGTAGTTTGGTGAAAAAATCAAAGGGACTTGAGCTGATATTTAGTAGTTCATGATAATGATCAAAAGTTAAAGAATTGATGATTAAAAGACAATAGGTTTTAGATAATATAAATTGAATTTCGATATGTGTTTGATTTAAATTCGTTAAGTTCTCGAAATGTCCTGAAATATATTCTGTATGATTTTCTGCATAGCATTTGCTTTTTTTGTGTCTTTTTCCCATTTTTCAGGTAATATCTTTTTCAAAAGCTGGTTTTCGTTAAAGTCCTCTTTATCGCAAATGATTAAATAAGAATGGTTATTTTTAATTGCTTGATCTAATGAAACTTCAGATATCTTATCTATCCATTGATAACAATGCATAAGTGCCTCCTATATTGTTAATAATATTTTCCTCGATTACAAAGTTAAAAGCAAGAATACTTTTATTAGAAAATTATTAATGCTTATAATGCGTATTTTAATAAATAGAGGAATATTTAGGAGATTTTTTATCAAAAATATTAATATGTAAAAGGTAATATTGATGATAGACTTTATTTTGGTTCTAAAGAATTTAATTGAACCTTTCTAGTGCAATTAATTATCTGCACTGAATAGGTGCAAATCTTAAGTAGAATAAGTACACATTATAAACCATAATAATGTTGTAAACGCGTTACAAATTTATTAAAAAACGAGAAGGAGAGAAAAATCGATGAAAAAGATAATGAATTGGTTGGAAACCGGATTTGCTCCAAAAATGAATAAATTTGCAAATAATCTGTGGATTTCTTCTATTAAGGATACTGTTAATCAAATTATGCCTTTAATCTTCTTGGGTAGTTTCTTCTGTGTGTTAACTTTACCTTCAGCAATTAAAGGGCTAGAGTGGTTTTCAAATTTCTGGACACCATTTGGTTGGACGATGAGTGTTGTCAGTATTATGATGGCTTTTTTGTTACCTATGAACTTTATGGATAAGTTTAGATTACGTAAAAATCGTAACTGTGCTGGTATTGCTGGGTTGATTTTGTACGGTATGACAATAACACCACAACTTGTTGCTGATGGGGCAATCGGGTTTAGCCATGATGCATTTGGAACAAGTGGAATGTTTATTTCTATGATAACTGGATGTATTGTTGGTTTAGTGTTTAAAGTGATTGGTAAAATGTCATTCTTTAAAGAGGACAGTGCTTTACCTGACTTTGTGCGTCAATGGTTTGATCAAATGTTACCAATTGGAATAATTGTTCTAGGTGGTTGGCTAATAATTGATATCTTACATTTTGATTTATATATTGCGATTCAAACTATTTTTAAACCATTGGGTGATGTGTATTCTACAATTTGGGGATTTACACTGGGAAATTTATTGGTAATGTTACTATATTCAATGGGTATTTCTGGATGGATTTTAGCACCAATTCAAACACCTATACTTTTAGCTAATATTGAATCAAACATAACTCAAGGAACAAACTTTTTTGCAACATCTAGTTGGGATTATGCTTATTTAAAAATAGGTGGCCTTGCTTGTACTTTAAGTCTTGTTTTGTTTATGGTTTTCTTGGCTAAATCAAATAAGTTGAAAGCTTTAGGTCGTGCAACAATAGTTCCTTCAATTTTTAATATTAATGAACCAATTGTGTTTGGGGCGATTGTATTCAACCCATTATTGATGGTGCCAATGTGGATCAATGCAATTGTTGCACCGGTGTTAGCTTGGCTATTAACAGTAGTTATTCCGTTTGGTAAAATTCCGGATATTTTATATCAATTATGGTACATTCCTTATCCGATAACTACATGGTTAGCTACTGGTGGAAGTTTCAGTTCTGTTGTAGTTATGTTAATTGTATTTGTTGTGACAGGATTGATTTGGTATCCATTCTTTAGAATCTATGATAAACAATGCTTAAAAGAAGAGGGAGAGAATGAGTAATCATCTTTCTCTTACTTCTTTTTTATCAAAATGCATTTTGGGTTTTCTTGCCACACTCTTGATGGGAACAGCTATTTCACTGTTTTTAGCTTGTAATCTTGGCTCGGATCCCATTACTGTTTTTCTGGATGGGTTTCATAAAAAAAACAGGTGTTAGTGTTGGTGTAACAGACCAGTTTTTAAATTTAATTTTGTTAGTTATTGGTTTCGTTTTTAATAGAAAAGCAATTGGTATTCAGTCAGTAATTAACGTTTTTGTGTTGGGCGTTTGTATAGATGTCCCTACCCATTTTATTAAATATTTAAATTTAGAAGAATTAAGTATTTTAATTCGATTGATTGTTATATTATTTGCACAGGCATGTTTTGGATTAAGTTTTGCATGGATGCAAACATTTGAAAATGGTATGAATCCTATGGATGCAATATTTTTTAGAATAATAAAAAAATTTCACTGTAAATATATGACAATTCGAATTATTTATGATGGAATATATATGATGGAATATATTTAATAATAGGATTTCTTCTAGGTGGAATCGTTGGAGTCGGAACAATACTATCTATTACAACGAATGGATTTTTATTATAAAAAGAAAATGTATGAGATGAATACCGGCATGAAAATGGGATGTATGGTTTGTAATGGTATTTTATATCCATTTAATTGTGATCCTAAGGAAATTATGGCAACATATAAAAAAAATCAGTTGCAATATATGTTCCTTGATGTTCTTTGTAGAGGAAAGTATCCTCGTTCATTAGGCCGATATTTTGAAGAAAATCATATTCAGCCGTTTATATATACGGAAGATGAACTTAAACTTATCCAAGAAAACACATGTGATTTTCTAACTTTTTCATACTATGGATCTGGGGTATGTTCAAGTGATTTAGAATCGAATCAAAAAAGAGTAAATCCATATATTTCGGCAAATGAATGGGGCTGGGTAAACGATCCAATTGGATTGCGATATGTGTTAAACGAATATTATGATCGATATCAACTACCTATTATGATTACAGAAAATGGATCTGGTTTCGATGAAAAACCAAACGAAGAAGGAAAAATTCATGATAATTATAGAATTGAATATTTTCGCGAGTACATTAAGCAGATGAAAGAAGCTATAATGGATGGGGTAGAGTTGATTGCGTATTATCCCTGGGCTCCGATAGATATTGTTAGTTGTACTTCTAGTGAAATGACCAAACGATATGGTTTTGTGTATGTAGATTATGATGATTTTGGAAATGGCACTGGGCAAAGAATTAGAAAAGATTCTTTTTACTGGTATAAACATGTAATTGAAACAAATGGAGAAGAACTAGAGTAGGAGTTATTATATGAAAAATTTACGTAAAGGATTTCCTGAAAATTTTTTGTGGGGAGGAGCTGTTGCTGCTTGCCAAATTGAAGGTGCATATGATGTGGATGGACGTGGATTATCTACATCAGATATACATTTATATGATAAAAACCAAGATAGAGCTCATATCGAAAAAGAAGGCGGAGGAACTCTAAAAGGTATTCAAAATGCAATTGCAGATAAAGAGGGTTATTATCCAAAACGATATGGAATTGATTTCTATCATACATATAAGGATGATTTAAAATATTTTGAAGAAATGGGGTTTAAAGCATTCCGAACAAGCATTTCTTGGTCTAGAATTTTTCCTCAAGGTAATGAAGAAGAACCTAATGAAGCAGGACTAAAATTTTATGATAATTTAATCGACGAAATAATCGCAGACGGTATGGAACCTGTAATTACTATGTCACACTATGACATTCCACTTTATCTTGTCACAGAATATGGAGGATTTGGAAATAAAAAAGTAATTGACTTTTTTGTTAGATATGCAAAAGTGTTGCTTAACCGTTTTAAAGGACGTGTAAAATATTGGATTGTATGCAACCAGGTAAACTTGGTGCCAAATGTACAATTTGGGTCTTTGGGTATTTATGATGATCAAGTTGCACCTGAAAAAATGGAAGAATTGATGTATCAAGCGGTTCATAATCAGTTTGTTGCGTGTGCAAAAATTAAAGAAATGGCTAAAGATATTGATCCAGATGCAATTCTAGGTACAATGATTGCTGATGGAACATTATATCCTGCAACGTGTAAACCCGAAGATATTGTTATGACAATGAAGAAAAACCGCATGCAGTATTTCTTTACAGATGTTCAACTTAGAGGTGAATATCCTTTGTATGCACTACAATATTTTCAAGACAGAAACATACATTTAGATATTACTGACGAAGATGAACGATTATTAAAAGAAAACACTTTGGAGTTTTTAGCAATTTCTTATTATTATACGAGAATATGTGACAGTACAAAAAATTCCATGAAGCCTTTTGAAGGTGAACAGAATCCGTATTTAGAGCCTACACCATGGGAGTGGCGCGCAGATCCACTTGGCTTATATAATTCTTTGTCACAATTAACAGATCGTTATGAAGGTATTCCATTGATGATTGCAGAAAATGGACTGGGTGCAATTGATAAAGTTGAAGAAGATGGTAGTATTCATGATGAATATCGTATCGATTATCTACGTAAACATGTTGAACAATTAAAGAAAGCTATTATAGATGGAGCTAATGTTTTTGCTTATCTAAGTTGGGGTCCAATTGATATTGTGTCTTCATCTACCGCAGAAATGAGTAAAAGATATGGATATGTATATGTAGATTTAGATGATTTTGGAAAAGGTTCAGGAAAACGTTTAAAAAAGGATTCTTTCTACTGGTACAAACATGTTATTGAAACAAACGGGGAAGAATTATAAAAATAGAAAGGGAAGCTTGTAATTATTGCTTCTCCTTTCTTGCTGAAAGGAGATATTATGTCAATAAAAATATTAAAAGGAAATATTGTTTATTCTGAAACAAGCAAAAAGTTAAAAACTTGTTATGGATATCTTGTCGTTGATGGTGAGCTTATAGAAGGTGTGTACGAGACATTACCGGAATGTTATCAAGATTATGAAGTAAAAGATTTAGGCGATAGGATAATTATTCCTGGATTATATGATTTGCATCTTCATGCCCCACAATTTCCTTATAGAGGCTTAGGATTGGATATGCAATTGATGGAGTGGCTAGATACTTATGCATTTCCGACAGAAGCAAGATTTTCAGATCTAGAGTTTGCAGAAAAGTATTATGACAGATTTGTACAGGAAATGGCAAAAAATGGTACATGTCGAGCAGTTATTTTCTCAAGTATTCATTCGGAATCTACAAAATTATTAATGAATAAAATGGAACAATATGGAGTAGGTGGTTTTGTAGGAAAGATTAATATGGATATGCTTTGTCCAGATTATTTAAATGAAGGAACTGACAAATCTTTGGAGGATACAGAAAGGTGGATCTTGGAAACGAAAGATAAATATGATTTAGTTAAACCGTGTATTACCCCGCGTTTTATACCTACATGCTCAAGTGGTTTATTACAGGGATTAGGTAAACTAGCTAATAAATATAATTTAGCAACACATTCTCATATTTCTGAGGATATTGATGAAATGAAGATTGTTCATGATAGATATCCTGAGTTAGATTCAGATGGAGAGGTCTATGATAAATTTGGTTTATTGACTAATAGGACTGTAATGGCACATTGTATATATCCAACTGCAAATGAAATGGATTTACTGAAGATACGAGGAGTAACTATAGCTCATTGTCCTCAATCGAATGGAAATGTTGCTGCTGGAATACCTCCGATACGAAAAATGTTGAATAAAGGAATCAATATAGGTCTTGGCTCTGATATTTCTGGAGGATATAGTTTGTGTATATTTAGAGCTATGTCGGAAGCGGTATATTTGTCAAAACTTAAATGGCTAGAAAGCAAGAAGAAAGATGATTTTTTGTCCGTTGCTGAAGTATTTTATATGGCGACAAAAGCAGGTGGGAAATTATTTGGAAACGTAGGTTCTTTTGAAAAAGGATATATTTTTGATGCTTTGGTATTAGATGATTCAAATTTTTATGTTGATCAAGAAAATTTGACGATTGAAGAACGTTTGGAACGTATTATACATCTAGGGGACGATAGAAATATTGTTCAAAGATATGTTTCGGGGAAAAAATATTAATAAATTGGTCATGATTTTAGAGCCCAAAATAAATTTGATATTATTGTGACAAAAATATATATGAAATATAATTGTTCTATCATATAGAAGAGGGTTTATTATGAAGGCATTTATTAGTGATTTTGATGGAACCATTTTCTTCCCTGAAAGAGAAGAAAAAATTAGTAGAAATGATGTTTATGCGATAAAAAAATTAAAAAAAGAAAATTTATTTGGTATATGTACAGGAAGGCCGCTTGTAGGTCTTGATCCCCTGTTTGATGTGGGTATTGAATGTGATTTTTATATTTTAACAAATGGAGCTCTTATTCTTGATAGAAATCGTAATCCTTTGTTAAAAGCCACGTTTAAAAAAGAGGATATAATTTCTTTAATCGAGTTGATAAAACCGTATGAATTTGTATTTCAAACGACAGAGGATCTGATAGCTCTAAAGAAGAACGCAATGTTTCCTGTTCCACAGAAATTAGTAGGTGATATTACTCCTTATTTGGATCAAGTCATAGGAATTTCAATAGCAACACCTAGTGAAGAAATTGCCAAAAAAATAAGTGAAGAGATTTCAAAACAATATGATTTATCTGCTTTTCCAAATCAGTTTTATGTCGATATTATTGATAAAAAATGTTCTAAAGGGAATGCGGTTAACTTTATACGAAATCATTTTTCACTTGAAAAGGTTTTTGCGATTGGAGATTCATATAATGATTTAAGTATGTTAAATGCCGCGGATGTATCGTTTACATTTCAAGAATCATCAGAGGATGTAAAAAGAGTTGCAGATCATGTGGTAAAAAGTTTGTCAGAAGCAGTGGATCAATTTGATGGTAAATAGATATTTGAAACAATAAATTGTATTTAAGTAGTATAAATAAAAAACGAATGGGAAAAATGGCGCTCTAAATAATCGTAGGGTTTAGTTAAATTTTCGCTCT
>UMGX01043079.1_pt1 | contig 18143 bp, 13 predicted proteins | sample 1965411 | NCBI WGS metagenome assembly UMGX01 (sample SAMEA4836086, study PRJEB28245) | human gut metagenome | biome: gut microbiome; material: fecal sample | place: Denmark | collected 2008 | reverse complement strand
ATTTATCGACAGGCGGACGGATTTCCGATCCGCTAAAGCTGACCATGCTGCAGGATTTTTCCTCTTATGAGGAAGGCGACAATCTGCGCGGCGCGGATAAGGTGGTCATCAGCCCGGAATCGGCCGCATCCGCCACCGCGACAGGGGCCAGGGGCCTGACCGCGCCCGGCTCAGAGGGCGCGGTGGTGCTGAATTCCACTGAACTGGGCGGATTCGCCACGGCCAACAATTTGATTTATGAGGTGTTTTCACCCCCCGATACCCAGATGAACGGGCTGGAAGGGGTCATGCTCTATATCCGGCTTCCCAAGGGGCGGCCCGGCGATCGGTACAGCCTGTTTCACTTCACGCTGTTTAGCTATAAAAACGAAACCCCCGCCTGGACTAACGCGGGAAATGCGCCGGTGCAGATATTGGCCCGCCGGTCGGATCGATGGCAGACCGTCACGGCATCCGACGGCAATATCCGTCTACCCTACGGGTTTGAGGGCTATGTCAAGCTGCGATTTGTGGATCTGCCCGCCGATAAGCGGGCGGCGCTGTCCGGCGCGCGGCTTATCAGCACCTCTCTGCAATTTCGGGAAATCGGCGGCGATCGCGGCCCGGCGGTACTGCACGCCATTTACGGCGTCCAGCGGGATGGGAACGCGGCAGTGGCCTCTCTGCCCGGCAGCGGGAATCTGTATCTGAACGGCGGCGCTTCGGTGCGCGGCGCCTCGGCGGACGCGGCCGACGCCATACAGGCGGAGCCTCTTCTGCACTTCGACGGCTTCGCGTCAGGGGACGATGTGCTCGCCAGCGGCATGGCCGCTTTTACCAAAAGCGACGTGTCCGCGGCGGCGGTACCCGGGATCAGCGGGCAGGACAACGGGCCGGCTTTGTCCATCCAGTCCTCTACCCTGTCCGGCTTTCGCGATACCGATCCGCATTACGAGGTGTTTTACCGGGATAACGCCCGCTTGGACGGGATGACAGCCCTGCTGCTCTACGTCCGCTGCCCTCAGCCCTATCCGGGCGAAGCGGTGAGCCGGATGAAATTCAATCTCTATTCCACCAGGGGCTCCCAGGCGAACTTTACCCACCTGGGGGATGGCACGGCCCGCATCCTGCCGAAGGGCGGGACGAACTGGACGGACAGCGTGGCCAGCGAGGGTATCCTGTCTCTGCCCGCCGGGTTTGAGGGCTATATTCTCGCCCCATTTGCCGAAATGCGGCAGGATTCCATCGCAGGCCAAACCGCCGGGCGGGTCGCCGTCAGCACGACCTTCCAGTTTTCCGCTCTGGGAGGGGAAGCGGGCGGCTTCCTCGTCGATTCCATCTGTGGCGTCCGGGCTTTTGGCAGCGGCGGCACGCAGCTGACGCTCGGCGGCGCACGGACGTTGGATATGACCTCCGGCATCCCTTACGATCCGGTCTCCGGGACGGTGCAGCGGGAGTTCGCGCCGTTCTGCGGAGAGGAGGACGCCCTGCTGCTGAAAAATCCGCAGCGGGGGTTCCGGATGGAAACCTTCGTCAACGTGGCCAATCTGGCGCAGGACTATCAGGTGTTGCAGCCCGATCCAACCATTCGCCTCAAGGACTGCATCGCCCAGTATGTGCCGGAATCCCCGCAGCTGGCCCAGGTGTATTTTTATCTGACTGGCTATAAAAACACGCCGGTCATCCCGGACTACGGCATCCAGCGGATTCAGGCGTATTTCGATTATGCTCGGCAGGTACATGTGCAGCTGCTGGTGCGTTTCGCTTATCAGGCGGATATGAACGGCGTCGGCGAGGCGCCGCAGTCGGTGATGCTTAGCCATATGCGGCAGCTTCGGACGCTGCTGGAGGCTAACCGGGATATCATCCACGTGGTTCAGGCGGGGTTCTTGGGTGCCTGGGGCGAGTGGCACAGCTACAAACAGCCCCACGACCAGGTGGAACTGCTGCGGGGCCTAGAGGCGATGACGCCGGCCGGTCTGGCGATTCAGGTGCGGATTCCGGATTACAAGAATTTGATCCCGAAGACCGATCCGCTGTACAGCCGGCTGTCCTTTCATAACGACAGCGTGTTCGGCGAAGCGGCGGGCGGCACCGGGGGCGTGGATCCCGGCACCGCTCAGTGGCAGCAGTTCACCCGGGAGTCCCCTTACCAGCCGGTGGATGGCGAGCTATTCTGGGGCAGCTGGTCCTTGGATCCGAACGAGGGAGGCTATCTGATCGACGGCTATAAGGTCCTCAAGGAGCTCAGCGAGCATCATTTTACCTCTCTGAGCCTGCATCACAATTATCGGGAGGACGGCCCCTCGAAAAGGTATTCCATGCAAATCTGGAAGGAGAACCCGGTGACCGAGAGTTGGCTGCGCGCCAACGGGATTCTGTACGCGCCCGGCTGGTTCCGCAACGACGGGGGACAGACGGCGCAGCGCCAGGTATTTGACTTTGTGCGGGACTATCTGGGATATAAGCTGGAGGCATCGTCCCTGACGGTGACCGGCGGACGAAATCCGGGCGGGACGATGCAGGTCGGGCTGCAGCTAGCCAACTACGGGTTTTCCGTCCCCTTTAATATGGAGAGCGGCTTTGCCATTCTCGACGAGGAAAATCGCGTGGTGTCCACGGTTTCCGCCGGCACCCCGTCTGGGTGGCACAGCCGCAATCCGGCCGACTACACCGACGCAGCCCGGCTGACCCATACCATCTCGGGGAGGGTTTCCCTGCCGAATGAGCACGGCCGTTACCGGTTGGCCTTCTACCTGAAAGACACAGCCGGCAATCCCGCACGGCTAGGAAGCCGGATGCCATTTGCAGGCGGGTATCATATATTGGAGGAGCTGAGTATCTAGGCGGTATAAAGGCATAAGCTGCAACGGCACATAGCAAGGCCGGATGGACGTGGTAATCCCACACCCATCCGGCCTTGTTTGCTATTTTAATCCTTACATTGCGGTTCTCCCGCCGAGAGGTAAGCCATCTGTTTGTCAATCCGCTCCCGCAGCTGCCGGACAAAACGCGCGGGTCCCAGGACGCGCACCACCGGGCCAAAGCCCAGCAGGCGAATCAACACCTCCGTCTCGTCGTCCTTCTGGTACCAGAGCTTGACGAGACAAGCGTTGGTGTCCGCGTCGTACTCGCTTTGCTTTTCAAAGGAGGAGAATTCCACCATAAACCGTTCGATTCCGTTGCGCTCGTCCGTGACCAGAATTTGTAGCGGCTCGGCGCACCGCCGGCTCCGCCGCCAGGCTTCCACATCCAAAGGGCCGGCATACCGCTCCGGAGACGGTTCGATCTGCGTGATGCGGTTCAGGTTCAGGCTGAAATACCCGCGCAGCCTGCCGTGCCGCACCTTGGCGGCAAACACGCGGAATTTATCGTCCTTGGCGGAATACTCCAGCTGCAGGGGGATATACTGGCCGTTGTTCGGGCGGCCCTTCGGCGGCGTATACGCGATCGACAACGCCGCCCGCTCCCGCATGGCGGCGAGAATGGCCTGGAACCGCCGGCGATAGTCCTCATCGGCATAGGGATCGCCGTCCAGATACCGGTCAAAGCAGAGAAAATCCTCCTGGCGGTACAGCGGTTCTACGTCCGCCAGTTCTTTGGAAAGATGCTGAAACGAATCGTCGGAGAGAAAAAGGCGGATGCGCGCGTCGGCCAGCAGCGCCTTGAGCCAGGAGGCCTCCAGAAGCGTCAGCGGCAGGGTGGGCGATGTGCGCAGCCGGCTGTCATACCGTCCATCTCGCGCGGTCAGCAGGGGCCAGGCGCCCTCGTCAAGCAGCTTGGGAATCAGCTGGAGTGTGCTCTCGCCGTAGCCGCGCTGCGATACCAGCGCCTCGATCTGTCTGCGATCCAGGGGCGCGGCCCGCAGCACGGCGGCCACCACCTCGTAGTAACAGCCATATACCTCGGAAAACAGCTCCATTAGCCCTCACCCCCGTACATCTCTGCCAGCCGCCGGATATCGTCATGAAACCGCTGGATCGCCTCCTGACCGTCGCCCTCGAGCGCGACGATCCGCCCGATAAAGGTTTTGACCCAGTTCATCATCTCTCCCGTGTCGGAAACCTGCGTGGTATAGCGCCAACGGCCCGGGGCGATCGGTTCCACGGTTCCGCCCCGTCCCTCCCGCTGCAGGCGCTGAAGAATATACGGCTCCCGTTCCTCGTCCACGGCCAGAATCATGGAAAACCGCTGCCGCCGGCTGCGGCCCGGAATGGCCGCTCCCCAGGATCCGGCGAGAAGCGGCGCGGCCAGCGTTTTGCAGGCCGCGTCCCCTTCCTCTCCCGGCAGAGGCGCCGCTTTCTTGATGTAATCCAGCCGAAAAGACGCGAAACGGCGCGCGTCCAGCCGCCGCGCCGCTAAATAGCGCCGCCCGGTCTGGACGCTGACCAGGATTTTGAGGGGGATCACCGTGCAGACGGTCTCCGCGCTGTTTCGGCCGCTGACGTTGGTGATCGCCAGCCGTTCGCCCCGCCGCATGGCCTGCAGGGCCGTGAGCAGGATCTGATCCTCGAGAGTATGGGCGATAAAATGATGCTTGAAGCGGAACGTGAGGTTTTCGCTTGGAAGGCGGCCCGCCAGGTACGCGCCGACGACGGCCAGCGGCGCGGTTTCTCCGAAAAAGGCCAGCAGTTCCGGCAGATTGGTTTGGTCGGGAAACAGGGTTTCCAGCGAACGGGACGCGCGTGTATAGCACAGCCTGCGGCCCTGCTTCTCCGTATGTAAAATTCCCAGCTGAGCATATTCCTTTAGCTTCCGGCGGACGGTGAGGGGCTCAAAAACCTGATCGTATGCCTCAAGCAGCTCGTCGGTGATCGCTTCCGCGTGCCGGGGCCGGCCGTCCGCCAGGAGATCGAGCAGAAAAAAGTGCAGGAGGATGTCGTTATCGGTGAAGCTTTTGGATTGCCAGGCCCGGTATAGGGGATTGCGGGACAGAGTCCCGGCGTCCAGGGATAAAAAGAGCGCTTTGCCGCCGGCGCGATATTCCCAGCGCAGGCTGTCGCCCAGCCAGCTTTCGATCCGCCGCCGCTCGTTGTCGTAGGTGCGGCCGCTTTTTCGGTCGAAATCCTCCCGGGTCTTAAAGCCGAAAATCAGAAAATCCCGCATATAATCGCGCACCGGCTCAAAGCGCTTGACAAGCTCGCTGTAGGCCATGTTCTCGCCTCCTCTGTCCTCAAGTTTACGACAAACCCATCTATCTCGCAACTTTTTTGATATGAAAAGTTTTCCAGAGGCGCGTATGATGGAAGCATGAAAGGCGCGCACAGCCATTCTCTTCGATAAGGACGCGGCCTGAGGGCATGACCCGCCGCGTGAAGGCCGGCCTGAAAACCGGCACGCGCCTTGAAAGGGTTGAAAGGCACAGACAGCCATTTTTAGGTGACGCAGCTGCCGACAGGCGAATGCGGCCGGGTCAGATCCGGCGACGTGCCTTGTTTTCCCCATTCGATAGGAGGAAATCGCCATGCTGGATGATTTGAAACAAGAAGCCAATACCACCCGGACGGAAAACGGCGCCGCGGCGTATACCACCACCATGAGCGATTGCCTGGATCTGTTTTCCACCATCGGCGCCCTGCGCGCCGCCCCCGCCGCTGAAATCGAGGGCCGGTTCACCCGCGCCTTTGCGGAAAACCCCGATCTGGCCATGAAAATTGCATTTTTCGCCCGCGATGTGCGGGGCGGCTTGGGGGAGCGCCGGGCCTTCCGGGTGATTCTGAAAACCCTTGCCGCGCTGTCTCCCGCCTCGGTGGTCAAAAATCTGGACGCGATCCCGGAGTGCGGCCGGTACGACGATTTGCTGACCCTGCTGGATACCCCCTGTCAGGACGCGATGCTGGCCTACATACGGACGATGCTGGCCCGCGACCGGGCCGCTTTGGAAACCGGGGAGGGCGAAGTGTCCCTGCTCGCCAAATGGCTGCCTTCGGTGAACGCCAGCCATCCCGGCACGGTGCGCAGCGCCAAACGGGTGGCGCGGGCGCTGGGCATGAACGACGCGCAGTACCGCAAAACCCTGTCCGCACTGCGGGCCCGCATCGCGATTCTGGAAAATTCCCTGCGTGAGCGGGCGTATACCTTCGACTATGCCAAGCAGCCCTCCAAGGCCATGTTCCGATACCGCAAGGCATTCCTGCGCAACGACGGCCCCCGCTATCGGGCGTATCTGGCCCAGGTGGCCGCCGGCAAAGCCGCGCTGCATACCAGCACGCTCTATCCTTACGAGCTGGTGGCCCCGCTGCTGGACGGCGTTCCCTCCGAGGGCGAGCGGCGCGCGTTGGACGCCGCTTGGAAGGCCCTGCCAGACTATACCGGCGGCGAGGACGCCCTGGTGGTGGTGGACGGCTCCGGCTCTATGTATTGGAGCGCCGCGCAGCCCCGGCCCGCTGCGGTGGCCCTGTCTCTGGGCCTCTATTTCGCCCAGCGCAACCAAGGGGCGTTCCGGGGGCACTTCGTCACCTTTTCCGGCCGGCCCCGGCTGATAGAGGTGAAGGGGCGGGATCTCTGTGAACAGGTGCGTTACTGCGCGGGGTTCAACGAATGCGCCAACACCAACGTGCAAGCGGTGTTTGATCTCCTCCTTCGCACCGCCGTCAAGCACCGCCTGGCGCAGAAGGAACTGCCCGCCGCGCTGTACTTCATTTCCGATATGGAATTCGATGCCTGCGCGGAAAACGCGGAGACGACCAACTTCCAGTACGCCCGCCAAGCCTTTGAGGCCAGAGGCTACCGCCTTCCCCGGGTGGTGTTCTGGAACGTGGCCAGCCGGCGGCTCCAGCAGCCTGTCACCAGCAACGAGCAGGGGGTGGCGCTGGTTTCCGGCTGCACGCCCCGTCTGTTCGAGATGGTGGCGGCAGGCCGCCTGTCTCCCTATGCCTATATGCTGGAGGCGCTGAGCGCGCCCCGCTACCGCGACATCGTCGCGTAACAATAGAAAACAAAGGAGAGAGAGCCATGCTGGAGATCACCGGCACCCACAACACCGCCAAGGTGTTTATCGATACGATTGACGAAACCGCGCGGGAACAGATCCGCACCATGTGTAGCCAGGACTATCTGGCGGATTCCCGAATCCGCATCATGCCCGATACCCATGCGGGCAAGGGCTGCACCATCGGCACCACCATGACTCTGCATGGCCGGGTGGCGCCCAATATGGTGGGGGTAGACATCGGCTGCGGCATGGAGGTCGCCGTTCTGGAGGAAAAGCAGCTGGATTTGGAGGCTCTCGATCGCTTGATTTACGCCGCCATTCCCGCCGGGATGGAGGTGCGCGGCCAGCCTCACCCCTATCTGGAGGAGATCGATCTCCGCGCGCTGCGCTGCTTCGGGGAAATCAACGAGCACCGCGCCCGTCACTCCATCGGCACGCTCGGCGGCGGCAACCACTTTATCGAGGTGGATCGGGATGATGAGGGCGTCCTGTATCTGGTCGTCCACTCGGGCAGCCGCCATCTGGGCACCGAGGTGGCGGAGTGGTACCAGCGGGAGGGCTATCGCGCCCTCTCCGGCGGCAGCCAGCGCCAGATCGAGGAGCTAATCGCCGCGCTGAAGTCGGCAGGGCGGTTCGAGGAGATCGAGGGCCGGATCCGGGAGATCAAAGCCCGCCGGCCTGCCGGCGCGGTCGCGCCGGAGCTGGCCTATGTGGAGGGGGCGCTGTTTGACGACTATATCCACGATATGAAGCTGACCCAGCGCTTCGCCCTTCTCAACCGCAAGGCCATTGTGGATGAAATCGTCCGGGGCCTGGGTCTCACGGTGCGGGAAAACTTTACCACCATTCATAACTACATCGATACCGACGCCATGATTCTGCGCAAGGGCGCGGTTTCCGCCTGCCGAGGCGAACGCCTGATCATCCCCATCAATATGCGGGACGGCAGCCTGATTGGCATCGGGAAGGGCAACGAGGACTGGAACTGCTCCGCCCCTCACGGCGCGGGCCGGCTGATGAGCCGCCACGCCGCGGCGGCCGCCTTTACGGTGGAGGAGTTTCAGCGCGCCATGGAGGGCGTTTACACCACCTCTGTCGGCCGCGCCACCCTGGACGAATGCCCCATGGCCTATAAAGGGATGGAGGCCATTGTCGACAACATCGGCCCCACCGCGTCCATTGAAAAAATCATCCGCCCCATCTACAATTTCAAGGCGGGATAAGGGGGAAAATCATGCGGGATCGCATTTTGCATCAGCTGCAGCAGCTGGAAAAAACAGAAGGCATCACCATTCTGCACGCCGTCGAATCGGGCAGCCGCGCTTGGGGCTTTCCCTCGCCCGACAGCGATTACGATGTGCGTTTCATCTACGTCCGGCCCTGTGAGGCTTACCTGAGGCTGGAAAAGCGCCGGGATGTGCTGGAGCTTCCCATCGACGAGGAGCTGGATATCAGCGGCTGGGATTTGGATAAGGCCCTGCGCCTGCTCCATGGATCCAACCCCACGCTCTTCGAATGGTGCCAGTCGCCCATCGTCTACAAAACCACCCCGCTGTTCCAGTCCTTCCTGCCCACGATACACGCCTATTTTGCCGACAAATCCGGGCTGTGGCATTATCTGAGCACCGCCGAGGGCAACTATCGGGAATATTTGAAAGGGGAGAGGGTGCGGGTCAAGAAGTATTTTTACGTCATCCGCCCCCTGCTGGCCTGCCGTTGGATTCTGGAGAACCATACGCCGCCGCCCATGCGCTTTACCGATCTGGCGGATACCCAGCTCGAGCCGGCGCTGCGTCCGGTCGTGCGGGAGCTGCTGCGGATAAAGATGGCCGCGCCGGAGGTGGAGGAGATGCCCCGGATCGACGCGCTCAATACCTTTATTGAAGACAATCTGCCCCGACTGCGCGCGCAAATCGAAGCGCTGCCGCGGGAAAACCCGCCGGACTGGGCGCCGCTCAACGCGTTGTTTCTGTCGGCAGTATACTCGGCTGGCAAACCAACCATCAAGGCCCGTTCATAAAAAGCCCCCCGCGTTTCGCTCACAGGCTGAAACGCGGGGTGCTTTACTCTTTTATGGCGGCGTGCCGCTGCTCCAGACAGGCAAGCAGGGCGCTCAGCCCTTCTTCGGTCAAGGGGAATTCCTGCGGCTCGCCCGGTTCGGCCTTCTCGAAGCAGATATCCGTCGTCCATGTCCACAGGCGCAGCGTCTCTCCCTCCGGCGCGACGCGGAATCGCAGGCCGTCCTGACTGCCTGTATAGACGTTATCGTTCATAAAAAAATCGAGATGGGTGCATTCAAACATCGCATTCAGGCCTTTCCGTTGGTTCTTTTCCTAAGTATAGCGAAAAAATGCGAAATGTGCAAGAAGGAATGAACGCTCCGCCCGTTGGACATACTAGAGCAAAATCGGCAATTGCCCATATCGCGGCAATCCGAATGGGAAGAAGGGGTGTCCATGGATTATCCGTCGATATGGCAGGAGTATAAAATGCCGCCGCTGCCGCCGGAGGCACTTCCAGAGCGGCTGGAGGGGAAAACCAGCGTGCTGATTATCGGCAGCGGCATGTGCGGCCTGCTGACCGCCTGCCGGCTGGTGGAAAAGGGCGTGACCGACATTTGTGTGGTGGACGCGGACGAGCTGTGCGCCGGCGCCACCTCGCATACCACCGCTAAAATTACCGCCCAGCACGAGCTGATTTACGACAAGCTGCTGCGGGGACTGGGCCGGGAGAAAGCTTGGCTGTACGCGCATATCCATCAGGATGCGGTGGAGGAATACGCCGCTTTGGCCGGCCGTCTCGGCGCCGACTGCGAATTCCATCGCTGTTCCTCCGTGCTGTATGCCGCCCACAGCGATAACCGGCGCAAGCTGGAGCAGGAGCGGGACGCCTGTCTGCGCCTGGGGCTTCCGGTCGTCATGGAAAAGCAGACAGAGCTGCCCTTCGCCGTGGCGGGCAGTCTGTGGCTGGCGGATCAAGCCTGCTTCCACCCGCTGAAATTTGTCGGCAGCCTGCTTGTCTGGCTGGCGGAGCAGGGGGTACGCTTTTACCCGCACGCCGAGGCCCTGCACCCTAAGGACGGCTGGCGGGACGGGCTGGTGCATACCAGCCGGGGAGAGGTGAAGGCCGATACCGTGGTGGTGACCACCCGGTTCCCCTTCATGGATAAGCCCGGGTTCTATTTCGCCCGAATCTGGCAGGAGCGCTCCTATGTGCTGGCCCTCAAAAACGTGCCCGCCATGGAGCATATGTACCTGGGGGTGGACGAGCCCGCCTACTCCTTCCGCCCCTGGAGCCAGGGGATTTTGCTGGGCGGCGGAAGCCACAAAGCGGGTCACGAGGGCAAGCGGCGGCATTTTGAAGAGCTGGAGGCGGCCAGCGGCGTCTGGTATCCCCATCGGGAGACGGCGGCCCAGTGGTCGGCCCAGGACTGCATGACTCACGACGGGGTGCCGTATATCGGCCGATACCGCCAGGCGGAAGGGAGTCTTTCCTCCCGGGTGTTCGTGGCCACCGGCTTCAACAAATGGGGGATGAGCGGCAGCATGGTGGCGGCCAACCTGCTCAGCGACGATATTTTAAACCGGAGCAGCGACGCGGCGGAAGTCTTTTCCCCCTCCCGGTTCAATCCAGGGATGAAAGCCAAAAGCTTCCTGGTGGAGACCACCGACATGCTGGCCAATTTTATCGGCGGCTATGTGGAACTGGCGGCCGACACCACCGGCTCCCTGCCGCCCGGGGAGGGCCGCATCCTCACCGTGGACGGTAAACGGGTCGGCGCGTATAAGGACACCGACGGGACGGTGTACACGGTCAATCCCATCTGCAGCCATATGGGCTGCGTGCTGGAATGGAACCGGGACGAGAATTCCTGGGATTGCCCCTGTCACGGCTCCCGGTACGACTACACCGGCCGGCTGCTCAGCGGCCCGGCCATTCAGCCGCTGGAAACCAACGCGGCCGAATAGCGGTTTTCCAAAGCCGGCTGCATGGCACGCGGCTTTGCGGATATACTATGGTAGAAAATACAGAGAGGGGAATGCATCTTGGAGGTAACGGGACAGGAATACCGGCAGATGAACAAAAAGGTGGCGCCCAAGTCACCGGTTTTTACCAACTGCCTGAAAGCGTTTTTGATCGGCGGAGGCATCTGCACCCTGGCAGAGGTCATCGTGCAGCTGCTGCAGACCTATGCGGGCATGGAGCAGAAGGAGGCCCGGCTCGTCGGCTCCATCGCGCTGATCTTCCTGAGCATCCTGCTGACCGGCCTGAACGTCTACGATAACATCGCCAAACATGCGGGCGCGGGCACGTTGGTGCCCATCACCGGCTTTGCCAACGCCGTCGCGGCCCCGGCCATCGAATTCAAAACGGAGGGCCTCGTCCTGGGCCTGGCGGCCAAGATGTTCACCATCGCCGGGCCGGTGCTGGTGTACGGCATCACCACGTCCATCGCGTATGGGCTGATCCTGTATATTTTGTCGTTGTTTTAGGAGGGACCGTCATGCCGGAAAGAAAAGGCCAGTTCACCGTTACTCTGTCCAGCCGCCCCACCATTCTGGGCTATGCCTCCGTGGTGGGAAAAAAGGAGGGCGAGGGGCCGTTGGGCCGCTATTTTGACTATATATTTGAGGACACGACTCTGGGGGAGAAGACCTGGGAAAAGGCGGAGAGCGCGTTGCAGCGGGAGGCGTTCACCCGCGCACTGGACAAGGCGGGGATGTCCCCCTCCCAGGTCAATTATCTGTTCGCGGGCGATCTGCTGAACCAGAACGTCGCCTCCACCTTCGGGCTGCGGGAATACAATGTCCCGCTGTTCGGCCAGTTCGGGGCCTGCTCCACCATGGCGCAGACGCTCGGCATGTCGGCCATCTTTGTGGACAGCGGGGCGGCGGATGTCTGCTGCGCCGTGACCTCCTCCCACTTCTGTTCGGCAGAGCGGCAGTTCCGCTTCCCACTGGAATATGGCGGGCAGCGCCCGCCTACATCCCAGTGGACGGCCACGGCCTCCGGCGCCGCGGTGGTGGGCATGGGCGGTAGCGGCGTGCACATCGCGGCGGTCTGCGGCGGAAGGGTGACCGACTTCGGCATCACCGACGCCAACAACATGGGCGCGGCCATGGCGCCGGCGGCGGCGGACACCATCTTCAATTTCCTGCAGGACACGTCCACCTCCCCCGACGACTACGATCTCATTGTCACCGGCGACCTGTCCAGCGTGGGAGGCGAGCTGCTGTGCGAGCTGCTCAGCCGCAAAGGCGTCAATCTTGGTAAGAATTACACCGACTGCGGGCTGCTGATTTATGACCGCAACAAGCAGGACGTTCACGCCGGCGGTTCGGGCTGCGGCTGCTCGGCGGCGGTGCTCAATTCGTATATTCTCAGCAAAATGGAGCGCAAGGAGCTGAACAGCGTGCTGTTCATCGGCACCGGCGCCCTGATGTCTCCCACCTCCTCCCAGCAGGGAGAGAGCATCCCGGGCATTGCCCATCTGGTGCACCTGGTCACGGCATAAGTATAAAAAGGCCGGCATCCCATCGGGGAGGCCGGCTTTCTGCTGCATGGGATATTTACAAAAGCTTCCGCCTGGGGTATAGTATTGGCGTATAGGAAAGTAGGTGTTGACATGGGCGAGGTTCGGGAAAATGTTAAACGTAATCTGGGCTACTTCTTATCTCTCAGAGGGATGTCCCAGAAGGAATTGGCCATAAAGCTGGACGTGTCCCAGTCAGCCGTCACAAATTGGATAAAGGGCAAAAATTCTCCCGACATCGAGGCGGTCGTGCGAATCTGCCGTTGCCTGGATATTTCGGTAGAGGACTTGTTCGGTATAGACGCCGATAAGGTATACTCCGATCGGGAACGGGTTCTGGTGGCGCAGTACCGGAAGAAACCGGAAATGCGCCACGCGGTGGATGTTTTGCTGGATATTGAGGCGCACGCCATGCTCTGAAAGCCACGGCGCGCCCCCCTCATCTTTCCGGTATGAACGCCTTGACAAGCGGGGCCGTTTGTGCTATGTTGATAACACATAGCATAAAGACGTTGACGGAGACACGTCAGCCGGTGGCGAAAGCCGCAGCGAGCCGGGGAGGGTGGAAGCCCGGCGCGAGTAACGCCGGCAGGACATCCCTCCCAAGTCGCAGGCCGAACGCGCCCCGCGCCGGTAGGCCCCGCCGGATTCCCCCGTTACCAGGAGAGCATATAGATGTATGCAGTCGCAATGGGTGGTTAAGCGAGATCCTCGTCCTGTTCGCGGGACGAGGATTTTTTATGTGAAGGAGAGACGCGTATGTATCGGAAAACCGGGCAGAACCAGAGCTTTCCCGAGAGGGAAAAGCAGATCTTGCAGTTCTGGAAAGGCGAGCACATTTTCGAGAAGAGCGAAGAAATCAACCACGGGAAGGATAGCTACGTCTTCTATGACGGCCCGCCGACGGCCAACGGCAAGCCCCATATCGGCCACGTGCTCACCCGCGTCATCAAGGACACCGTGCCCCGCTACCATGTGATGAAGGGGCAGGACGTGCCCCGCAAGGCGGGCTGGGATACCCACGGCCTGCCGGTGGAGCTGGAGGTGGAAAAGGAGCTGGGCCTGGACGGCAAGGAGCAGATCGAGGAATACGGCATGGCGGAATTCATCGATCGCTGCAAGAAAAGCGTCTGGACCTATAAGGGGATGTGGGAGGATTTCTCCGACACGGTGGGCTTCTGGGCCGATATGGAGCAGCCCTACGTGACCTACCACAACGACTATATCGAGTCGGAATGGTGGGCGCTCAAAACCATCTTTGACAAGGGCCTGCTGTATAAGGGATATAAAATCATGCCCTACTGCCCCCGGTGCGGCACCCCTCTGTCCAGCCACGAGGTGGCCCAGGGGTACAAGGACGTCAAGGAGCGGTCGGCCATCGTCCGCTTCCGGCTGAAGGACGAGGAAAACGCCTCCCTCCTGGCCTGGACCACCACCCCCTGGACCCTGCCCTCCAACGTGGCGCTGTGCGTCAATCCGAAGGAGACGTACGCCCGCGTCAAATGCGGGGACGAGATTTTCTACCTGGCCGAGGCGCTGCTGGACGCGGTGCTCGGGGAGGGAAAATACGAGGTGCTTTCCACCTTCTCCGGTAAAGAGCTGGAATACAGGGAATACGAGCCCCTGTATCGGTTTGTCGAGCCGAAGGAAAAATGCTGGTACGTCACCTGCGACGGCTACGTCACCCTGACGGACGGCACCGGCGTGGTGCATATCGCCCCTGCCTTCGGTGAGGACGACGCGAAGGTGGGGCGGAAATACGGCCTGCCCTTCGTGCAGCTGGTGGACGGCAAGGGCGAGATGAAACCCGAAACCGCCTGGCCGGGCGTGTTCGTCAAGAAGGCGGACGCCCCCATTTTGGAAGATTTGAAGGCGCGGGGCCTGCTGTTCGCGGCGCCCAAGTTCGAGCACAGCTATCCTCACTGCTGGCGGTGCGATACGCCGTTGATTTACTACGCCCGGGAGGGCTGGTTCATCCGGATGTCCGCCGTTAAGGATGACCTCATCGCCAACAATAAGACCATCCACTGGATCCCGGAAAGCATGGGTACCGGCCGCTTCGGCGACTGGCTGGAGAACGTGCAGGACTGGGCCATCAGCCGGGATCGGTACTGGGGCACGCCGCTGAACGTCTGGAAATGCGGCTGCGGCCATATGCACGCGGTGGGAAGCATCGCGGAGCTGAGGGAGATGAGCGATAACTGCCCCGCGGATATCGAGCTGCACCGGCCCTATATCGACGCGGTGACCCTCCGCTGCCCGGAATGCGGCGGCGAGATGCGCCGGGTGCCGGAGGTTATCGACTGCTGGTTCGATTCCGGCTCCATGCCCTTTGCGCAGCACCACTATCCCTTCGAAAATCAGGAACTGTTCGAGGCGCAGTTCCCGGCGGACTTCATCTCCGAGGCGGTGGATCAAACCCGCGGCTGGTTCTATTCCCTGCTGGCGATTTCCACCCTGCTGTTCAATAAGGCCCCCTTCAAGAACGTGATTGTGCTCGGCCACGTGCAGGATCAGTTTGGCCAGAAGATGTCCAAATCCAAGGGCAACGCCATCAGCCCCTTCGAGGCGCTGGAGAAGTACGGCGCGGATCCCATCCGGTGGTATTTCTTGTCCAATTCCGCGCCCTGGCTGCCCAATAAATTCTACGATAAGGCGGTGCTCGACGGGCAGCGCCGGTTCCTCGGTACGCTGTACAACACCTATGCCTTCTACGTGCTGTACGCGGATATTTACCAGTTCGATCCAACCAAGCACCCTCTGGAACAAAGCGCGCTGACGGTGATGGATCGGTGGATCCTCTCCCGCCTGAACCATACGGTGGGCGAAGTGGACGACCATATGGCGAATTACCGCCTGCCCGAGGCGGCGCGCTCCCTCCAGGATTTCGTGGAGGTGCTCAGCAATTGGTACGTCCGGCGCAGCCGGGAGCGGTTCTGGCGGGATGAGCTGGACGCGGACAGCTTCGCGGCCTTTACGACGCTGTATACCTGCCTGTCCACCCTCTCCCGGGCGGCGGCCCCCATGATCCCCTTCATGACCGAGGAGATTTATCAGAACGTGGTGCGCACAGTGGATACGAACGCGCCGGAAAGCGTGCACCTGTGCACGTACCCCGCCGTGGACGAAAGCCTGCTCGATCCCGCTTTGGAAGCGGAGATGGAGGAGGTTCTGGCGGTGGTCACCCTGGGCCGGGCGGCCCGCAACGGGGCGGCTATCAAGAACCGGCAGCCCCTGCCCGCCCTGTACGTCAAGGGCGGCCGGCCCCTGACCGAGGAATTCAAGCGGATCGTCATGGACGAGCTGAACGTCAAAGCGGTGCTGGAGGCGGAGGACGCGTCCCAGTATCTGACCTATAGCTTCAAGCCCCAGCTGAAAACCGTGGGGCCGAAATACGGCCGCCAGCTGGGCGACATCAAGGCGGCGCTGTCCTCCCTGGACGGCACGGCTGCCAAAAAGCAGCTGGACGAAACCGGCGTGCTGACGCTGGCGCTGCCCTCCGGCGAGGTGCGCCTGGCTGAGGAGGATCTGCTCATCAGCACCGAGCAGACGGCGGGCTACTACGCCGTGAGCGAGTACGACCGCACGGTGGCGCTGGATACCGCCATCACCCCGGAACTGAAGGAAGAGGGCTTCCTGCGCGAGGTGGTCAGCAAGCTGCAGACCATGCGCAAGGAGGGCGGCATGGAGGTGACCGACCGGATCCGCGTGACCTTTGCGGCCGCCGGCTACGCCGCCGACGTGCTGGCTAAAAACCGCGAGGCGATCATGGGCGAGGTGCTGGCCGTGGCCTTTGACGCCGGGGAGCCGGCGGGCTACGTCAAGGAATGGGACGTCAACGGCGAACCCGTCACCTTCGGCGTGGAAAAAGCCGCGCGTGCCTAAGAAAATGTAAAAAGGAACGGCCATCTTGTCCAGCGGCAAGACGGCCGTTCCTTTTTATAACCTATCTCCTCCACCGCCCAATCGCAGTCCCCAGTGCCCGCCTTGTAGGGGCGAGCACCACCACTCGCGAAACAGCGCTCACTTCCTATCCCGTAAGCACCGGCGGCAACTCTGTAGGGGCGAGCATCGCTCGCCCGCCCCAATGAACCAGCGGCGAGCTATAGCCTTCCCCTTTAGGCAGATTTCCCCGCCTGGCGGAGGATATGTCGCGCAGCGACAAAAAGGCCCCGTCTGCGGCAGACAGAGACAGCGCCACCCCAAGCCTTCCCCTCGAGGGGAAGGTGGCGGCGTCAGCCGTCGGATGAGGTGTTCCCCATGTCCCCATCCGGCGAGCCGTCCCCGTCGCCAACCGCCAAAACAAGCCTGCCAATAGCCTCGCAGACGCCGCTGAAATTCTGATGCACCTCGCGGTTGGAATACCGCAGCACCCGCATGCCCAACCCCCTGAAATACGCGTCTCTCTCAGCGTCCGCTTCCATGGCCCCGTCCTCATAATGCTGTGAGCCGTCGATCTCTATCACCACTGCCGGTTGACGGTGACCGGTAAGCCCTTCAGGTAGTCGTACCACAGACGCCGTTCCTCTTTGGTCATCTGTGTGCGCAGCGCCTTGGCCCACCCGGTCAGCCCCGGGTTGTTGGTTGTGTTCATCGAGCCCTTATCCCAAATCCGGCGTGTCGGTCAGCAGCACCCGGTTGCCCTCGCTGTGCTCCAGCTCGAAAATCACCAGCTCGTTCTCCCCGGCCCGCAGCAGGGGAGCGGGGAGATACAGGGTCTTCTGCGGCCCGGCCGGGTTCCAGTACCGGCCCAGGTTGAACCCGTTGATAAAGGCCACCCCCTTGGTGAACCCGTCCAGCCGCAGGAAGGTGTCCGCCGGATCCGTCACCGGGAACCGCCCCCGCAGGAAGGTGGGCGCGTCGACGCCCGTCTCCCACGGCGCGTACCGCAGCCCGGCCAAATCGTCCAGGGGCATGGGCGTCATGCTCCACCCGAAATGGTACCGCTGGCCCAGCCGCACCCCGCCGGTCAGCCCCTTTTCGTCCCGCAGCTTCCGGCCGTAGTTGACCCGGCCCATGTTTTCCACCAGAATATCCAACCGCACGCTCTCGCCGCGCGCCAGCCCGAGCCGGATGTCGTCGTCCCGCCGGCCGTCCCGCTGCTTGACGCCCCGGAACTGCCCGTCGATGTAGATAAGCGCCCGGTCATGCACCCCATCCAGCACCAGGGGCAGCTCCTCGAACGGCCCGCGCAGCTCGGTGGTGTACAGCACGAAGCCGAAATCCTGCCCCAGCTCCTCCATGGTCAGGGGCGCGGCCGCGCGGATCGGCGCGCCCAGGGCCTCCTGGCTGTCGAACAGCGTCGCCGCCTCGGTCAGCGCCACCTCGCCGTAGGCCGCCTTGGGCAGGTTGCCCACCGGGATGGCGGGCGCCTTGCCGAAATGCTTCTCCAGCACCTCCTTGACCTCGAAATACTTCGGGGTCAGATCGCCGGCCTCGTTCAGCGGCGCGTCGTAGTCGTAGCTGGTCACCGTGGGCGCGTGCCGATCGTCGTAGTTGGCCCCGTTGGTGAACCCAAAATTGGTGCCCCCGTGGAACATGTAGAAATTCACCGACGCCCCGGCGCTCAGCATCTCGTCCAGCACCTGCGCCGTGTCGGTGGAGGTGCGGGTGTGATGCTCCTCGTACCAGTGATCGAACCAGCCGTTCCAGTATTCCATGCACATCACCGGCTCGCCCGGGCGGAATTCCCGCAGC
>UMGX01006193.1_pt1 | contig 18507 bp, 10 predicted proteins | sample 1965411 | NCBI WGS metagenome assembly UMGX01 (sample SAMEA4836086, study PRJEB28245) | human gut metagenome | biome: gut microbiome; material: fecal sample | place: Denmark | collected 2008 | reverse complement strand
CGATCCTGCATCCGGCGATCGCGCTGAGCATGGCCAAGGCCTCATCCTGCCTGCCAAAGTGCTTGACGGCATCGGCCCGTCCGGCATCGGCGCGGCGCACGGCGATATCGCACAGGGGCTCCGACCCGGATATGGACTGCTCGAGATAGGCGAGCACGCAGTCGAAGCCGTTGGATGCCGCCTCGTTGGCGACCTCGTCGAAGCTGATTTTCGAGCAGTCGAGCTTGACGCCGCCGACCTCGAAGCCCTGTCCCTTATCGCGCCTGCAATACCAAAGGCAGGGGACGACCGCGGCCGCGTCGGCATCGAAGGTGCGTGACAGGAAAGCCACGCCGTCCTCGTCCTCCCAGGGAGTGAGGGGCGTGACGTCGCGGGCGGCGTCCTCCGCCGCGAAGAAGGGAGACATGAACGTGTCGTCGGCGTAGGCGCCGAGCACCGTGCCGGCGCGGCTGTACTCGGTCTCGCCGAACGCGCCGTCGATCTCGCGCAGCACATCGTCCGCATCGGTGCCGGCGGAAAAGCCGCGCCAGTCACGGGCAAGCGCGCCGGAGCGGTCGACGTTGTCGATGAGCTCCGAATAGAGCCCGTGCACGGTCCCCGGGAGGTCGTAGATGTCCTCCGGGACGATGGGCCGCCCGGCGAGCACGAAGGCCTCGCTGTCGTGGATATCTTGGTCCACCAGAGTCTCGGGGTGAAGCCCCTCTTCCGGCTCGCCCGGCGAGGTCCTATCAATGAGCATGGCGGCGTAGCGTGCGTCCCCGCCGGCGATCTCGAGGAAGTCACTCCAGCGGTAGGTTTTCTCATCGGAAGTATCGCGGTCCGTCACGTACTCGCGATCGAGATAGGCCTTTACCGCCGCGAGACGATCGGGATGGAAATTGTTTACCCGCGCGAGGAGCTTGCGGATATCTCGGGCAGTCGTCCCATGCATTTGCGAGAACTCGTTGACGATATAGGAGAGCGCGATCAAGTCGCGCTTCACATAGGGACCGACATGGACATCCGTCTCACCCGGCGAGCCGAGCCAGAAGTCTTCGAAAAGATCGAGGTCGCATCCGGTGGCGACCTCCACGGCCACGACCGCCTCGCGCCCATCGAGCCCGCGTTTCACACCGGACAGGCCTTCGAACGACCTGCCTCTGAAATAGTCCAGGAGGTCGATGCCGAGATCGGAGCACTGGATATCGGAGGCCGCCGCGATATCGAACGACCCTGCCTCGAAGCGCTCCGTATACGCTCCGGTGTCGTCGTCGATATCGCTGCGCAGAAAGGCGATCTGGGTCAGGTCCTCCCCATCGCGGGACACCGGCCGGAACAGCGCGATGCCGTCGATGAGGGTAGAGCAACCGACGAACTCGCAGGTATAGGCGTATCGCGGGTTGAACCCCTCATACTCGCCTCCTGCCAAGACCAGGTCGATGGTATCCATCGCGTTGTAGACATGGCCGCCGGCGATCTCGAGGAAATCGCCCCAGCGGTACACGGTCTTATAGCCCTCGGGCGAGTACTCCACGTCGATATATCTGGAGATATCCGCCTCGTTCCGTCCCTGCTCGTTCATATCCATGCACTCCAATCTGGAAAAAAAAGCACTCTGCTACCGAAAATGGTAGGGCCGCCCGGCCGCGATGCGGCCCGGCGGCCCATAGGGTTCCCGAACGGGAACCCGGTCACTTCCTCTGCCGCTTGGTCGGCGTCAGCTTGCCCGAGCCGGTCTTCCTGAGGATCGACTTGGCGGCATGAGCCATCTGCGGCGGCGTCTTCTCGTAGAGCTTTCCGGCTTCGACATCGTCGACGAGTCGTTCGGCCTCGCCCGGCGTGAGCGTCTGGGCGCAGACCTGCCTACAGCTCAGGTCCTCGGACTCCACGGCGCCCACGACCTCGATCCCCTCGCGGCGGCACGGGGCCCCGACCAGGTCGAGCGGCGCGCGGACGCGGCCCGCCTCGATGAGCGCGGCGACCTTCTCGCGCGCCGCCTCCGTATCCGTGGCGAGCACGGGATAGCTGAAGGTGACGGACTCGGAGACCGTCACCATGTAGTATTCGGCGCCGCCCTCGGCGGCCTCGAGTTTATCAACCATGTATCGAACTCCTTGCGTTCCCTACGTCGAGCCCTTGCCGGTCGGCGGTTTCTTCTTCTTGCCGCGGTCCTTCGCGGTCCTGGCCGCGGCGCTCTTCGCGTGCCCCGCCGTCTCACGCGGCGGCCTGCCGTGCGGGTAGTACTTCTCCGGAGGGGCCTCGGGCTCGGGCTTGGCCGCGACATCGCGGCGCCGTCGCATCGCATGGCGCTCGGGTCCGTTGCCCCCGGCGCCGTCGCTCTCCTCGCGGCGGTAGCGACGTCCATGCGGGCGCCTGACGTCGATCTCGCCGCCGTCGTCCGCGCCGTGCTCGGATGGGAGCCCATGGCGCCCGATGCGCTCGCGGTGGCGCTCATGGGCCTGTGCACGCGATTCGGCGAGCCGCCCGCCCTCTTTCGCCGTCATGGCCCCGCCTGGGACACCCGCGGTATTCCGGACAGGTTTCCCTTCCACGCCGGCATCGACCGATTCTGCGGCGCGCACCGGAGCGGGAGGGGTTTCTGGACGGGTATCGGTCACCGCATCCGCCTCCTCATGCCTTCCGTCTTGGGAGACCGCCCCGGAGGGGCTTCCGGTGGCGTCCTTCCGAGCGAAGTGCCGCCCGATGGTGCCCGCCTCGTCATCGGAACCGTGGGCAGGGCTGTCCGCGGTCTCCGCGCCCGCCCCATCGCCTCCCGCCATGGAATGCCTGCCGATCGCCCTCATTGCGTTCTCGATGGGCTGGCGTGCGAGGCCTCCGATATCGACGCGGGGGCCGCCCCCGTCTTCCCGTGCCTTCACCGGTGTAGGCCGGTCACCGCATGCCGGCGAGGGGGCTTCCGTCACCTTCTCTACCTTCCCGGCGATGCCTCCGGAGGCGGCTTCGCGGCCGTCCTTCCTCACTGGATCGCCTGCGGGCCCGATTTCCCGGCGGTGCCGCTCGAAGGCGGCGCGGTAGCCGCTGCGCATCTGCTTGATGAGGGGAGCCGCGGTCTTGACGATCCCGTTGACGTAGCCCTTGAGCGAGGAGGCCTTGGCCCTCACGTCGTCGGGCGGCGGCACGGGGTTGGCGCACCCTGGGCCCTGGGCGCGGAAGTGCGCCTCGATGACGAAGCGCGTGTTCTCGTCGAGGTTGTCCCATGCGACCGGCACGCGCTCTGCCTCCGGCATGGCATCGCCATCGCTGTCCATGTCGGCGACGTTGACGAGCCGGTACAGCCCGGCCTTGGCGTCGCTCCATGATGCCGCCGCGATATCGACGGAGAGGTCGAGCACGCGGGCGGCTCCCCTCAGCCTCGTGGGCGGCAGCCCCACGAGGAGCGCCGGCGGGAACAGCTCGTCAACGAAGAACAGTCCGCCGCCCGAGCCGCGAGGGCGGGACTTGACGCCGTAGACGCCCGTGCAGCCCTCGGCGGCCTTGATGTCCGCGCCGGGGAAGAGCGACTTCCATGTTGAGATGGGCAGGATCTCGCGGCACTCGTGCCAATCGGATGCGGCGAGACCCGCGCAATTCATCGCGGAGAGGTTGTAGAAGGAGTTGGCGCATCCCGTGTGCCTGGAAAGCGTTTCGAGATAGCGCCGCCACCCCGCCTCGTCGGATGCGGCCTCGGCCAGGTTTCTTTGATTCTGTGCGTTTACCGTTCTGACGGTCGGGGCGCCCATGTCGCGCTAGAGCTTCTTGCCGCCGGCTTCGCCCTCGGCCGTGGCCGATTTGACCGCGGCGGCCTGGGCCATGGCACCGATGAGTCGCGGGTCGCGCTTCTCGGCTGCGTCCATGCAGCAGGCGCTCACCTCGCGAAGGGCGGGCTCGATGTCCTCCTCGCCGGTGTACTGGACGGTGAGCGACTTGCCCAGGCTGGATCCGAACATGTACACGTCGGCATCCGTGCGCAGGAAGAAGCGCAACTCATCGGAACGCTCCGTGAAGTCCTCGACGTAGACCTCGCGGGTGCCGACGTCCTCAAGGTCTCGGACCGTGATGGGGCTGTCGCCGATCTTGCCGGCATCGACCAAGTAGACGGCCAAATCATTCCCGCCGTGGGCGACGGGGCAGACGGAGACATGCACTCCGCCGCCGTCGACTGCGGGCCAGACGTTGACGGTGGAATCGTAGTCGCCTGCGCCCTCGAAGACCTGCTTGTAGAACTCCTTGGCTTGCACACTGTGTCCGACCCCCAGGTCGAACCGGTCGGGGTCGAGATGGTCGTGAATGACGCCCCAGCCTTGGCTGTAGAGTGTGTCGTCGATATGGCTCCCGAGCTGGTCCATGGCGAAATCGACGTTCTCTTCGGTCGCGGGGGTGGGGAAGCCGAAGTTGCCCCAATCGTTCTCGAGCGAGTCGGCGATGTCCTTGCGTCGCCAGCGCAGCGTGATGAACTCGTCGTCGTAGATCCTGCCGCCGGTCGGCACGTAATCGCGTCCGCATCCCTTCTCGAAGCACAGCTTAGCGCGCGTCACGTCGTCGAAGGGCTCGATGGACTCCCAGGTGCGTGCGCCCTTGTCGTAGCCGCGGGCCACGGCATACGGAAGAATCTCGCCATCCGCGATGCGTCCGCCGTCGGCCTCCGTCATCGCGAGCAGTGCGATGCCGCCCTTGTCGTCATACTCGAGGACGAAATGGTCCAGCTTGTCGTTCATGTCGATACTCCTAGCGGATAGGGCGGCGGGACGTGTTGCCCGTCGCGTGGTTACTGGTGCTTGTTGCCGCCGTGCTCGACGGCGCCGCCGCCGCACTCCAGCGCGGCCTTGGAGGCCGCAGCGGCCATGGCCTGCGGACTGTGTCCGCTTTCCCTTTTCCCGCGATTGAGCGACGCGTGCAGCCTGCGTCCGGATTCGAACTGGAGGTCCGCGTGCCGTTTTCGAGCAGCGTAATATGCGGTGCTGTCCTTCTCGGTCCCGCCGAGTCCGTGGACATGGCTCATGTGGACATCGACAAGGTCCATCATCGAGGCGCCGGCCTTCTCGATTTCGGCAGCCAGCTCCTCATCGGAAAGCTCGCGAAGGGCTGCCAATTCACGGCCGTCGGCTTTGAAATTAGTCCAATTCATCACATCACTCAAATCGATTATTCCATTCTTGGAGCACACTGGATGCTCTGAAAAGAAGTCCGCGGCTGCGGGCGAAATTTGTGCAAACTCAAGTACGCGGTCGCTTTCGGCATAGGCATCATCAACATGGAAATCCCGAACGGCACCGTCAATCCAAAAAACGTTGTCCTCCTCGTGCTTGACAACTTGATTTAATGCCGCAAATGACAAGTGGAGAACAGTGAGACCGTTGGTTGCGTTGGTAATGGCGAGATAGAGGATGCTTTCGTCCTTGGACACCCAACTGAAACCGAGGCATAAACAAAAGCCATCGAAATTCACGTTGCATTCGAACAGTTCATAGATCCTTTTATACAGAGAACGACCGTTATAAAAGTAGTCCATGCCCAAGTCGAAATAATAATCATCGATGACGGGAAGGGAGACCTCTTTGATCTTGCTGAAGAGTTGATTGACGGCCACATCGATATTTGCATCGGTTGCGGGAATGGGCACTAAGGCATTCGAGCGAAGCGCCTCAGCGATAGCCGAACGCTTGACCTTAAAGACGATATCGTCATCATCCTCAATTACGGCCATATCCCAATCCATGTCAAAACTCCCAAACGATAGAACGTCGCGGCAGGCACCGCCCGCCGCGACAATGGACCTCAGCGCTTGTTGCCGACGTGCTCGACGGCGGTCTTCGCGCCGACCTCTGCGGCCGACAGCGCGGCCGCGGCGATTGCCTGCGGGTCGCGGGGCTGCTGCACGGCCGTGCGAGCGTCCTCGGTCACCTTGCGCAGCGTCGGCGCGAGGTCGGGCAGATCGCCGTACAGGTTGTTGACCCCGAAGCGCTCATCGAACCTATCGACCGCGACGCGGTTGGCGAAGGCGCGGATAGCCTCGATTCCGTCGAAGCCGTGCTTGTACACGCACAGCTCGCGTTTGCCGCCCAGGCGCTCGATATCGTCGACGGTGATCTCGCTGTCCCCGATGAGGCCGACATCGATCTTGTACACGGCCAGGTCGCCGTCATCGCTGTCGGCAGGGTATGCCATGACGAACGCGGCGTCCCCCTCGCCGCTCGGCCAGATCACGGCATCGGTGCGCGTTGGGAGGTCGAAGGCCTCCTTGTAGAAATCGACGCCCTGCGCGGTCGAGATTCCGAAGTCGAGCCCGTCTTCGTCGATGATGGCGCTCATGGTCTCCCAGCCGTCCTCGATGGAGCGGTCCTGGAGGCCGTCGCGCAGCATAAGCTGCCCGATTGCGGTATCGATGTTCTTCTCCGTGGCGGGGATGGGGTAGGTGAGGTATTCCGAGAGCGCCGCCGCGACATCCTCGCGGCGCCAGCGGATCGTGCAGAACTCGTCCTCGCGCAGCTTGCCCTCCGCGAGCGGGTAGGCATGGCGGCACGAGTGCTCGTAGTCGATCTTCGCCTGGGCGATATCGGTGAAGTAGTGCCCGGCGCCCCATGTGCGGGACTCGAAATCGTATCCGTCGGCGACGATGTAGGGCGATGCGTGCCCGCTCAGGACGGGCTCGCGCCCGCCCGACATGGCGACGACGAGCGCGGTGCGCGTGTTCTCGTCGTATTCGAGGACGATGTGCTCCATGGCGAAACTCCTTAGGCATCCCGCCGCGCAGAAGGCGCCGGCGGTGCGGATATTGCCCTGATGATAGGGACGCTGGCCCGCAGTGTGAACGCATGTTCCCGAACGGGAAGCGTCGCCCATGGAGCCCCGCCCCTAGAGCGAGGGGCCGCGGCCGCCCGCCTCGCCCTGCGCGTTCGAGCCAGCGGCCCTCTTGGCGCCGCGGGCCTGCGTCTCGGGGTCGGCGAGCGAGCGGGTCGCCGGCGATGCGGCACCAGGTCGGGACGTCGACGGCGATGCACGCGGCGTGCCCCGTCAGCCGGTCGAGCTCGAGGTCGATGTCGCGCCCCTCGACCCTGTTGAGCGTATATCCGCCCGCCCCGCTCGCGACGGGGCAGGTCAGGATGCTGGAATTCTCGCGGGAGATGATCGTGTAGCGCGCGCCGTCGCAGAATACGGCGGAGTCGATTTCGAGCGGCTGCATGGCGTGTCCTTTCGGTTTCAAGGGGACAGGGGGCCGGAAACCGGCCCCCTGTCGGACGTGTCCTCTATGGCGTATACCCTAAAAGCGCCCCGGCTTACATGCCGGCCTTGTGCTTCTCGCCGCCACCGCAGTCCTCGCGGACGGATGCCGCCGCCGAGCGGCGCGCGGCCTCGTAGACGTCGTCCGGGCCGCCGGACGCGATACCGTTGGGCGATGCCGTCGCCGCATCATGCGTGGCGGAGTCCTCGCAGATGAGCCCTTGGCGGCGGAGCTCCGCCACGCGGGCGGCCTCGCGGGCCACGTCGTCGGCCGCGGCCGCGCGCTCGTGCTCGCGCTCGCTCTCGCGCTGCTCCTCGACGCCCTCCTCGATCGCGGCGGCCTCGGCCTCGGCGCGCTGCGCCTGCTCGCGCTGGCGCTGCGCCTCCGCCTCGATGCGCTCCTGCTCGAGGACGGCGAGGCGCTGTTCGGCCTCGTCGAGCTCGGCCTGCTTGGGGAACGGCTCCTTGGCCGCCTTCTGCGCGTCGGCGAGCGCGTGCTGCGCTTCGCGCAGCTTCAGCTCGATCTCGGCGGGGCCCTTCGCGTCCCGGGCGATGATGCGGTCCATCTGGGTAAGCACGGTGAATGCTCCTTTCTCTCCGGAAGGGAAGACCCTGTCCGACATGTGAACGTGTTTGGCGGCATCGACCGCCAGGCCGATATAGGGCAGCCAGTCGTCGTCGAGGACGTGCTGGCGGCGGCACACGACCGAAAGGCCGCGGTAGGTTCCGATAACCTCCTCGCAGCCGGGGCGGACGCCGTAGGCGGCGCGGCGCAGCGCGCGGATGGCCTCCTCCTTGTCGGCGATGTGCGTGCCGCCGACGGTGAGGGAGCTGTCCTTGGAGCCGAGCGTCTGCTGGCGGACGAGGTCCGCCTCCGCGAACGGGATCTCGTCGTCGGCGAGCATGTCGCGCTGGGAGGTAAGCGCCTCGACGAGCGGGCGGTACTGCGTCTCGATCTTGTGCTGGACGTCGGCCAGGCCCTCCAGGTGCGATGCCATCATGAGCTTGAGCTGGCCGATCTTGTTCTCGACGTCCATGCGCTCGGCCACGGTGGGGTCGCCCTCGGCGATCTGCTTCATCTGCGCGAGCGACAGCACGGTCTCGTCCAGGTCGTCCATGGTGCGCACGGGCGACTTGTTCGTGAACACCTGGCTGATGAAGCGCTGCTTGCGCTCGACGATGGAGTAGAGGTAGCTGTCGAACGTGCCGGTCGAGACGTAGCGGAAGTCGTGGACGTGGTCGAAGCCGTTGCCCTGGCGCACGATGCGCCCCAATCGCTGCTCGAGGTCGGACGGTCGCCACGGGCAGTCGAGGTCGTGGATCGCGGCGAGGCGCGTCTGCACGTTCGTTCCGGTGCCGAGCGTCGTGGTCGAGCCCAAAAGGATGCGGATATCGCCGCTGCGCACCTTCTCGTACAGCGCCTCCTTCTGCTTCGACTTGCCCTTGGCGTCGGTCACGCAGGCGATCTCGGACTCGGGGACGCCGGCCTCGATGAGGCGGCGGCGCACGTCGTCCTGGATGTTCCAGCGCCCGGAGGCGGGCGTGGAGGAGTCTACGAACACGAGCTGCGCGCCGCGCTCGGCCTCGGTGCGCCTGCGGATGTCGAGGATGTTCCGCACGCATGCGTCGACCTTGCCGCCGGAAAGCGGCTCCATGTCGGGGTCTTCCTCGAGGTAGAGCAGCTTCGGGTCGAGCGCGACCTTCCTGCCGTCGCCGGTGATCTTGAGCATGTTGTCCATGCTCGGGTCGCAGCCGGCGTGGACCTTCTCGCCGCGCTCCACCAGCGCTTCGACCTCGGCGAGCTGTTCGGGCGTCGCCGGGACCGCAACCGCGTGGCTCTCGAGCTCGGGGAGGTCGAGGTCGAGGTCGTCGGCGGTCATGATGTCGCTGTAGCAGTGGAACGAGCTCATGAGCTCGGGGAGGTTCTGGAACCTCGCGAAGCGGCGCTTGATGTCAAGGCCGCCGCCCTCGGGCTTGGGCTCCAGGGTCTCGGTGACCTCGCCGAAGGTCTTGGCCCACGCGCTGAAGTTCGAGACCCCCTGGCTGTCCAGCAGGTTCGGCGAGAGGTAGCGCTGCATGTTGTAGAGCTCGGCCATCGTGTTCGTGACGGGCGTGCCCGTGGCGAACACGATGTTGTTGCCGCGTCCGTTGCCGCGCAGGTACTCGCACTTCATCAGGAGGTCCTCGCACTTGGCCGCGTCGCTGCTCTGCATGCCGGGCACCGATCCGCCCGACACCGCGAGGTTCTTGAAGTAGTGGGCCTCGTCGACGAAGATCGCGTCGCAGCCGATCTCCTCGAACGTCGCGCCCTCGAGCGTCTTGGTGGCGTTTTTCTTCTCAAGCGATTCGAGCTTGCTCTTGAACTTGTCGCGCACGCCCTCGATCTGCTTGACCGAGAAGTCCTTCTCGCCGGCGCCGTCCGAAAGCTCCAGCAGCCTGGATTCCTCGAGCTCGTCGATGCGCGCCTTGAGCGCCGCCTTCTGCGCCCCGTAGGACATCTGGAGCTTTTCGAAGCGGCTGAAGCCGACGATCACCGCGTCCCAGTCGCCCGCGGCGGCCTGCCCCCAGAACCGGCGCACCGAGTCGGGGCTTTTCGCCGCGGCGTCGGTGAGGACGAGCAGCTTCGCGTCGGGGTAGAGCTTGAGGTAGTCGGCGGCCCACTGCTCGGTGAGGTTGTTCGGCACGACGATCATCGGCTTGCGGGCTCGCCCAAGGCGCTTGAGCTCGTGCATGGCGGTGATGCCGGTGAAGGTCTTGCCGGCGCCGACCGTGTGCGCGATCAGCGTGCCCTCGCCGTCCTGGATGATGCGCGCCACGGCGTCGCGCTGGTGCTTCCTGAGCTGGATGTCGGGCGACATCCCCGGCAGCGACAGGTAGTCGCCGCTGTACGCGCGCGGGGCGACGCGGTTGAGCTTTCGATTGTAGATGTCGGCGAGCATGGCCGCGCGGTCCTCGTCCTTCCAGACCCACTCGCGGAAGGCCTCCTCGAGCTCGCGGCGCTTGGCGTTGGCCGCGGCCGTGGCCACCGGGTCGGGGATCTTCTTCTTGGACTTGCCCGCGGCCGGGTCGTAGTCGGGGTTGTCCTTCTCGATCTGGATGAGGCCGCCGTTGAGTGCGGCGGTGAGGATCATGAAGCAGTTGTAGGAGCCCACGCCCCACTTCTTCGCGATCGACTCGTCCATGCCGCCGCTGGCGGACGTGACGCTCCACCTGCCGGACACCTCGGAGTAGCGGACCTCGAGGCTGCGCGCCTGGGCGGCGGTCTGGTGGCTGCCGCGCTCCCTGCTCGCATCGCCGTAGCCGATCTGGAAGGTCTCGAGCGCGAAGTCGCGGATCACCGACGCGGGGACCCAGGAGCTTCCGAGCTGACAGGCGATCTGCCCGGGCACGAGCTTGACCGGCTGGACGGCCTCGAGGCGCGATTCAAGGTGCTCGAGCGACGCGATGCGGTCCGCGTCGGCGGGCTCGACGGCGAGCTTGGCGGCCTCCATGAAGCGGCGCCTGTGGTCGCGGAAGCGCTCCAGGCCCTCCTTGGTGGCGAGCTCGGACAGCGACGCCGGGGTGACGGCATGCCAGCTGCTCTGGTAGTAGGTGCGACGCTCTGGCTCGAGCAGGTCGATTTTCATCACGGCCTCCTCGGAGCACTGTTTCTGCTGGATGCGGAACAGGTACTCGACGGCGTCCGGTGCCGACCTGAGGGCCCGCGCGACGCGCATGCCGTTCTCGATTGTCGCCTCCCTGGCTGAGAGCTCGCCGTACATCGCGCGGGCGGGGCGCTCGATCTCGACGTCGGCGACGGATTGGAAGGCCTCGAGATAGTCCGAGCCGTTGTAGGGCTCCGCGCCGCCGGCGGCGAAGAAGGCGCCCAGCTCCTCGTCGGAAAGGCCGCTGTCGCAGACGAGGTATTTGATTGCGTAGGCGGGCGAGGTCGTAAGCTCGCTGCCGTTGGCCCAGGAACGGAAACCGCCCAGCGCACGGGCGAGCTGGTCGATGAGCGGGTTTCCGGTCGAGACGTTCCAGCGGTGCTCGTCGCCGTCCGGCAACTCGATCGGCCGCGGACCGTCATAGGCCTCGAGCGCGAGGGGGATGAGCTCCCGCCAGCAGGCCCAGTCGATGCGGCGGGCGCCGCGGTCGAGGCCGTCGAGGTGCGCGAAGCCGTCCACCGCGAAGCGCGAGGTGGTGGGGTTCAGGCTGCTCTCCCACAGGTGCGTCTTGCGCAGCTGGGCGAGCGCGTCGCGGGTGGAACCGGTCAAACCTTCGGCATCGACTGCGTATCCGAGGTGTTCGTTCCAGGCTTGCCGCGTCTGGCGCTCCGCGCGCCCGCGCTCGGCCTCCAGCAGCGCGCGGACGTGCTCGAGCTTGCCGCCCACGTCGCCGGAAAGGTACTCGTCTGCGGTCATGATGTGCGACGGGTCGTCGGGGTCGGCGACCACAAGGTCGCCCAGGCGCTCGAGGGCGGTCGGGATGTCGGTCTCCATGAGGTCGGCGAGGAAGTCGATATCGACCCCGCCGCGCGCGTCGATCGTGACGGCGAGCGCGTCCGACGGGTTGCCGACGTGCTCGGGCGTGGGCGCCTCGGGGGTGACGAGGCGCTTCTTGAGGATATCGGCCTTGTCGGTCACGTTGCCGTCGGAGTCCACCTTCTCGAGGCTCAGGAGATTGAGTGCCAGCGAGTGGTCCGTGAACCCCTTGGAGGGGAACACGGCGAGATTCTTCTTGGAGTTGATGCGGCCGAAGCGCTCGAAGAACGAGTCGTATTCGGCGGACAGCTTGGCGATCGCCTCCTCGACCTCGTCATCGTCCGCGGCGGGGTCGCGCTCGAGGGCGAGAAGCGCGCGGGCGCCGTCGCGCAGCGATAGCATGGCGCGGGCGCGCTCGGGGCCGGTCTTGCCGCCGCCGGGGGTGAAGGGCTCCACGGCGTCTTCCGTGCCGTACCAGATCGTGCCGTCCGCAGCGACGGAGAACTCGAACTTCGTGGGCGCGGTCGGGACGACCGAGATGCCGGCGGGCTCCGCTACCGCGGCCATCTCGACGGCGCCGCCCTGGTCGACGCTGTCGCGCAGCAGGTCGGACACGCGCTCGCCGAGCGCGTCGGCGCCGCCCTTGAAGCTGACGCCGAGCGTGGGCCCCATGGGCCCGCTGACGATCGACATGTCGCCGACGGCGCGGCCGGGATGCTCGTTGAAGTATCGGTTGATGTTGACGGTGTCCTCGAAGGGAGAGGTCTCGACCCACTCGGGAAGCTCGTCATCGGCAAGCGCGATGGGCTCGGGGCGGCGGCGCAGCAGCAGGATGTCGCTCAGCGCCTCGGTTCCCGCCTGGCGCTTGAACGTCTCGGCCGGCAGGCGCACCGCGCCCAGGAGCTCGGCCTGCTCGGCCAGGGCGCGACGGATCGCGGTCGAGTTCTTGTCGAGCGTGTAGCGACTGGTGAGCACCGCGACGACGCCGCCGGGGCGCACCGCCTCGACGCTCTTCTTGATGAAGTAGTCGTGGATCGGCATGCCGTCAATCTTGATATCGCCGCTGTAGGGCACGTTGCCGATGGCGGCGTCGAAGGACGCGGGGGAGACCCGGCACTCCTCGAGGCCGGCGGCGGTGATGTGCGCCTCGGGGCAGAGCGCCTGCGCGATGCGCGCCGAGATCGGGTCGAGCTCCACGCCGTGGAAGTCCAGGGCGAGGTCGGCGGGCGCGAGGCGCATGAAGTTGCCGGTGCCGCAGCCCGGCTCGAGGATCGCCGCGGGCGTGTCGCCCTGGCCGATGCCGGCCTCGCGCAGCGCGTCGTAGATGGCGCCGATCACGGGTGCCGGCGTGTAGAACGCGGTGAGGACGGTATGGCGCTGGGATGCGAACTCGTCGTCGCTGAGCAGTTCCTTGAGCCTGTCGCGGATCTCGCCCCACTCGCCCTCGGCCTTCTCGGAGAAGGCCTTCTGGGCGCCGCCCCAGCCGGAATAGGCCTCCATGGCGGTGATTTCCTCGGCGGTGGCGCTGCCGCGCTCCTCGGCGGCGGCAAGCGCCTCCAGGGCCGCCAGGTTCTTCCTGGCTCGCGTGATGGGGCTGCCCGCGCACTGCGAGTCAACGCCGGCGGCGGGATCGATGGGTTCCGCGGCTTCTGCCGCGGCGGGCTCATCGATAGCCGTCGGGGTCTCGGCCCCGGAAGTCTCTACATGGCCTCGATGATCTCCTTGATAGCGATCTCGGTCGCCATCGCCTCGGCGGAGTTCGCCTTCTTGATGAAGCTCGGCAGGTCGTTCGAGCGGAGTTCCGTCGTCGCCCCGCACGACTTCATGCAGCCCGGCGTGAGCTCGCTGATCCTGTTGCGGTACGCCGTCTCGATCTGCTCGAGATAGGATTCCGTCTCCCCGGACGCCTTCAGCTCGGCTACCTTCTCCGGCAGGTTGTCCAGCATGAACTGGTACCTCATGCCGCGGATCCCGGTGTACGGTTGTTTCAGGACGGCCATCTTCGTCTCCCTTCCGAGATGCGTCGGCGGGCGGCTCGCCCGCGATTTGGTTTACATAAGACCGCGACTCGGCGGCTTTGTCAACGACATTCTCCGTGTTTTCAGTGACGGCGAACAGAAAGTCGTCGGTCATGGCGAAAAGGGAGAGCTGCCCTTCTGCCTGAAGCGTCTTGCGGGAGCGGCGCGCCATCGGTGCCTCGCCTTCATGGTCGGGTTTGAGTTATCTCGGATACCGTATCCCCATGGGCCGCCGCCGCCAACGCGCTTTCCCGAACGGGAAGCGCCGGCCCGGGTATCGTGAAGTTAACGATTGACGTTGGCAAGAAGTAACTGCGGAACTGAAATTGCCTTTTATTCGTGGGTACGATTGCGAATATCGACAGCGGCTATCTCGATTGGAGCTGTTTGGTAAATGACCAGAAGCGTATTCATCGCAAGGAATCGGAGCACCGGCTTCCATTCACTGCTCGAGGTGGTCGGATCCGGCAATCCGGCACCAACGACGAAACCCATGGACTTCGAGCTAGCCGAACGCCTGCTTCGCTGGGGCACGCTCGACGAGCTTGTCTCGGCCATCTCGGAATCGGAACCGCTCATCGACCGCAGTATCTATAGAGAGGAGAGCAGAAGGCTTTCCATCTCCGATGCCATCGAGATCGTCGAAGAGTCCGTTAACGGGGAACACGGCTTCGGACGTTGCAGCGAGAAGTCTCTTTTCCTTCAATTGTGCCTTGAGGGGACGTCTGCGACGGGCAGCGCATCTTCGCTTTATCCGTCCCGGGCCTCCGTCTCGCGCGACATGAAAAGGCACGGCCTCATCGAATCTGGCGGGCTCGCCGAGCTGAAAAAGTGGAGGGAGGCCGATCCTGGGTGCGCCGTCGTGGTCGAACCCCTGGAGGATATCGTGCTGTGCCGAAACCTCGGGTCGTTGGTGCTGAGGCTGATGGCGAACATCGCCGCCGGGTACGATGACGTTCTCGAGAGAAGCGGTTTCAGGCATTTCGACGAAATGCGCCGCTGCCAGATCGCCGGGAAGCCCAAGGGCTCCTATTGGGCCATACCCTTCAAACACGACCCTTCTATCGACATGACCCTCAACTACTCGACGAGGCGTTTTGGGAAGGTCTTCGCCTATATGGTCGTCAACCCGCTTGAGACGCGCATCTTCGACCGCAGGCCGAAGGGGGACGGGGATTTCTCCGGTTCGCTCGGCAATGCGGTTCTGATGTCCGCGCGAGATGGGGCCGGCGAACCTGCGTCATTCTTCGATGTCTCTTGGAAGCCGGAGGTCGAGCGGACTCAGCTGTATCTGGGCATCGACGATACCGGCTCCCAGGGGGACGGGGCGGTCGTCTTCGTGGAGTCCGTCGCAGAGATGCTGGCAGGGCTGACGACGGTTGGAGGCAATCCGCTAGGGTGGTCTGTGGACGCGCCTTCGATTTTCGATGACGAGCCGGCGCCCAGATACCGTTTCCACTCGACGGCCGCCGCGATGTTCGGTGCCGTCTTCTATCGCTACGGCTACATCGTCGCAACGTGCAAGTATTGCGGGAACGGCATCTTGGTAAAGACCAAGGGGAAGAGGCGCGAGTTCTGTTCCCCGTCGTGCAGAACGCGGCACTCGCACCGAACGGCGAGACTCTAGAGGGACATCCTCACAGCCTCGCGCTGCGGCTTCCGCCCTCATTGCCGCAGGCCCCGCGCTTCGCCGCGGCGGCCGCCTCCTTGGCGACGATATGCGGTGCGCGGATCTCGCCGGGATCGATCTCAAGGACCGGGCATTTCATCTCGTCGGAGGCCTTGGTTTCCGTATGGGGCGCGGGCATCTCCAGCTGCGCGGGCGGTCCGACATGGATGTTGGCCCCCGTGATGACGTCGCACTCCTCGCTAAGCGAGGCGATTTCATCCCTGAAGATACCGATTAGGAATGTGGAGTCCTCGAGCCTGCCGGCGAGCTTTTCGTCCAGCGGCGCGGGCATATCGAAGACGACCTCGGCGATACTCCCGGCACCGGGAAACCACCTGTCGCCGTCGTGGATGTCGCCTTTCTCGACATTGAAGATGGCGGTCGTGATACCGGCATCGGGCGCCTCGCCCCGGGCCGAGGCGAAAAGCAGCCCGGGTCCCTCGCAGAAGACGGCGGTGCCGTCCTCGCCCAACGCCGCCGCGGCCGCCACGGCCGGCTTCTTCACCGCGTACATGAACATGGAAAACCTCCGAAAATCAGTGGCGGACGAGATGCGTGGCCGCGTCTTCCATCTGCACGCGGCTGCGCCGCGCGGCGCACGCGGCGCGATGTGCCAGGTCGGCGGGGCTCGCCGTATCGGCTGCCGGGCGTTTCCCGGCAATGGGGGTCCCGTCCTGGTTATCTACCCGTGAGGCGTGCCGTTTGCCCTTTAGATCGAGCAGGTACGCTTCATCATATTCAGAGAAGACCATGCAGGTTCCGCCTTCGGCGAAACGCTTACGGTAGTGCTCGAGGGATGCCGAGGGCGTGGCATTCTCGTCGGGGAAGGTCTGGAACTCCGTGACGAGATTTGCGCCGGACGGCCAACGGCACTCGAAGACGATGTCCGATACATATTCGGGCGGATCGGGCCACGTGCACTCAGCATCGGCCACGCTCAAAATGACCGTCTGGCTCGTCGTGACCGGCTCCTCGAGGTCATATTGCGAGGTCACGATCATGAGGTCCAATTGCGGCGAGAAGATCGCCACGTCATCTTCGCCGATTAGCTTCGCGGCATCGTCAGCCGGGGTCTCGAAAACGGAAATCATATCTGAGACGGACTTTACTTCCAGGATATCTAGATCGGGGAGGCTCATCCCGCACACCTCTTTCTACCTGTGTACCTTGATGTCTGCGCTTCCGGTCTCACCGGCATGCGCTGCCGCCTTGGCGGCTGCCGCTTTGGCCGCGGGGCTCATGCCCTTCGCAGGCGCCTGCGCGAGGGCATCGACGGCCGCGCCGACCTTCGCCTCGATCTCGTCGCAGCGCGCGGAAACCCTCTCGCACTCCTCCTTGACGTACTTGAGCGCCGCCGGGACGGGGACGCCGAGCTCGCGCATGGCGGTCTCCGCCTCGGCGGAGAGTGCCGCGAGGTCGAAGTCGCGGGTGAGCCTCGCGCTCGGCATGTCGTGGCGGATGGAGACCGTGGAGCCCCCGAACGAGAGGGGGGAGGACTGGAAGCCGTGCCAGCCGAGGCGCCTCGAGCTGAAGGTGAGGATGGTGCCCGCCTGCGGTCGCGCGGTCGCGCAGAACCCGTCGGCAAGCGTGCAGGAGATCTCGATATCGCGCCCGTGGATCGTGACGGTGCCGAGCTCGCGGGACCTGTCGCGGCCGAGCGTGCGGACGACGTTGAAATCATCGGTCATCAGCCGGTCGAACAGCTCGACATCGACAGACGATGCACGAAGCTCCTCCATGCCGTCCAGGAACGCCAGGATGCCCTCGTGCGCCTGGGCGCCCATGCCCTCGATGAGGGGGCGGGAGCGGTCGAGCCTGGCGATATCTACGAGCGTGAGGTCCTGCATGAGGCGGCGCGCGTCCACCTCGCTGATCGAGGTCTTGAAGTTCTCGCCGATCCACTGCGATGCGGCGAACGGGTGTCCCGCGAAATCGATCATCGAGGCGCCGGCACCGCCGATCTCGATGCAGTTGCGGCGCACCGATTCCGCCACGGACTTCGCCGCGGCATCGATCGCGTGCGCATCCCGGCCGTCGGCGTAGCCCTCGGCGGCGCGGTCGAGCGCGAGCAGGCGGGCGCCGGCGAAGATCTCGGCGGTGGGGTAGATCGCCGCATCGGCGACGCCCTCGCCCAGGCCCTCCAACGTGCCGTCGTTGCAGATGAGCGCACCCGAGACGCGGTCGATGGCGGCCTCGCTGCAATCGAAGCCGCCGTGCTCTGATTGGAAGGCGAGGCAGATGCCCTCACCGTCCGTCATGGTTGCGTGTTTTCTGGTCATGCTTACTCCGGGGATCTAGTGCTTGGGTCCGCGCGCCTGCGCGGGCTCCTCTTCGGCGGGCTTGGCCTCCGGGACCGTCTTGGCGATTTCCCGGGCGACGGCCCACATATCGATGCCCTCCGTGGCGCGCATGCGGAAGTCCTCGTCGAAGTACTCGGCGTCTGCGCGTGCATGCTCAAGTGCGGCTTCGGCGAGCATGGTGCCGATTGCCGCGAAGGGGTTCTCGTAGATGCCGGACTCGTCGACGTAGCCGTATTCGATCATCTCGTCGATGCTTTCCAGGAGGGGACGGCCGATCTCGTCGGCCATGTCGTGGTAGTCATCGAGGTAGGATGAGGCGGTGTCGTGATAATACATGCCGTCGCCGTGGCCGCCCTCCTTCCACTCCAGGAGCTTCCCCTTGGCCTCGGCGAAGGCGGCCTCCATGGGATTGATGGCATCCGGCAGCTCGGGCATGTCCTCGAATTTCCTGTCCGCGAGCAGGCGTCCGATCGCGCGCTGGTTCTGCTCGGTGGCGACGGCGAGCGCCCCGAGGAGCACCGGCATGTCCCGGTCCTTGAGCTTTTCGTAGAACGCGAGCTTGTCGAGCGCGATAGAGCTGTCCTCGGCGCGGCGGCACGCCTCCAGCGCCTCGCGGTACGGGTCGAGGTCTGCCAGCTCCTCGCGCACGCGGTCGCGGACCACCCCCAGGGCGAGCTCGGATGCCTTGCAGATGGGGGAGGTGATCAGGAAGAAGCCCGTTTCGTCGGAGAGCTGGAAGGACAGCGACTTGCGCCCGTCCCTGTATTCCTGGATCCCGGCGGTCCATCGACCGCCGGACATGTTGGCGGCAAGTGCGGCCATGCGTTTGACGGACTGGGTGAGCTGACGGTCCAGCTCTATAC
>UMGX01017988.1_pt1 | contig 18758 bp, 13 predicted proteins | sample 1965411 | NCBI WGS metagenome assembly UMGX01 (sample SAMEA4836086, study PRJEB28245) | human gut metagenome | biome: gut microbiome; material: fecal sample | place: Denmark | collected 2008 | reverse complement strand
TCCACCGGCTCGCTCCCCCCGACGCAGGGGGGCTCGGAATCGCAGACGGCCGGCGTCAGCCCGCCGGCACAGACGAACTGATGGGCCACCAGGATGTTGCGGCAGGCGGGATCGGGCGGGGAAACCGCCAGGGCGGCCCGCACCGCCTCGTCGGTAGTGGCAACGTCTTCCCCCAAGGCGGCGCGCACCATCACCGGCTTCAAAAAGGGAAGCAGGTATACCCGCACCGGCCCATAGGCATCCCGCAGCTCCACGACCGGCAGGGTGCCGTCATAGGGGCCGGCCATGTGAATCCCCTCGGAGGCGAACAGACGGCTGCCGAAGGCCAGCCGCTCGGGCGAATCGTGATTGCCCGGCACGGCCAGCACGGGGATGCCGGCCCGGTGCAGGGCGCACCAGAACTCATCCAGAACCTGCACCGCCTCAGCCGGCGGCACCGACCGGTCGTATATGTCCCCGGCCAGGAGCACCGCGTCCACGGCGTTGGCCGCGGCGTAATCCGCCAGATAGCGAAGGAATGCCCGCTGCTCCTCCAGCATGGACACCTCCAGCACAAATTTGCCCAAATGCAGATCGCCCAGATGAATCAGCCGCATGGGCTCCGCCCCCCTTTCCGTTCCTACAAATATATCTCCACAAAGACCCGCCACACGGCCGGGGCGTCCAGCTCCCGGCAGGCTTCCAGTAGCCGCCGGAGCGCCGACGGCTCCTCCTCCGCTTTTACCCGTTCGGGAAAGGCGGCCCGCCCTAGCTCCATCAGGGTGCGGGCGCAGCGCTCGGGCGCTTTTTCCAGCCCGCCGAGCGTGATGGTCACCGCTGTTTTCAACGCCGCCTGCTTGAGCCTAACCTCCAGAGTCATCCCCTCATCCCCTTGCCACTTAGTCGAACCGCCATCCCGCCGGCGATCCTTCTTCATGATAACGCCGACACGGCCAGACAGGCTATAGACAAAACGCCCGGGCTGTCGCAAAGCGCGGCAATCCGGGCGGGAAATTCAGGGCTTCTGCCGTTTTTCTTCCTGGGCATCCGATTCCTTGACGATATACAGCGGCCGCTTTTTGGTTTCCAGATAGGTCTTGGACACATACTGTCCAAGCACGCCGACACAGAACAGCTGGACACCCCCGATGAAAAAGATGATACAGACCAGGGACGGGTACCCGGCCACCGGATCCCCCCATATCAGGGTTTTCAAAATGAACACACAGATCATAATGAAGGAGACGATACAGAACAGGATGCCCAGGAAGGAGGAGATGGCCAGGGGCACGGCGGAAAAGGCCGTGATCCCCTCCAGAGAATATTTAAACAGCTTCCAAAAGCTCCATTTTGTCTGCCCGGCCGCCCGCTCGACGTTCTCGTATTCCAGCCATTTGGTATCGAAGCCAACCCAGCTGAATATGCCTTTGGAAAAGCGGTTATACTCGCTCAGCTGAAGGATCGCATCGGTCATTTGCCGGGTCATCATCCGGAAATCTCGGGCGCCGTCTACAATTTCGGTATTGGAAATCCGATTGATCAGCCGGTAAAACATTCGGGCGAAGAAGGACCGGATGGGGGGCTCTCCCTTACGCGAGACGCGCCGGGTGGCCACGCAGTCCACCGGTTCCTCCATCAGCGTCCGCACCATCTCTTCGAGCATGGCTGGGGGATCCTGCAAATCCGCGTCCATCAGGGCCACGTAGTCGCCGCCGGCCCGGCGCAAGCCGGCGTATATGGCGGCCTCCTTGCCGAAGTTGCGGGAAAAGGAGAGGTAATGCACCCGCCCGTCCTTCTCACTCAGCCCCCGCAGGAGACCGAGCGTTCCGTCCCGGGAGCCGTCATTGACAAAGACAAACTCACACAGCAACTCATAACGGCTTTGCAGAGACTGGGCCACCGCACATAGTTCTTTATACAGAAGGGGCAAAGATTCCTGTTCGTTGTAGCAGGGAATCACGACCGAGAGCTTGCGCATGCATGGTTCCTTTCCGGCCGCTCACAGCATGACGCTCATGGCAGGCCGCCGTATTTGGAATGCGGACACGATTCCATTATAGGGGCGCACCGTCCCCCGATCGGTATTTTATTATATCGCCTTTGAAGAAAAATGTCCATCCTCTCCTGCCGCGTCCGGCGGAAATCCGGACAAATGCGGCCAGTTGTCTAGTTACATTCTCCGGGTTTTGTGGTATAATAACCTCACGGCGTTCTCCAAAGCCTTGCAGCGCAAGCCTTTGGACGCCTGAGAGAACATTGAACCACTCCGAAACGGTCGGAGCCGTTTCGGACTAAGGAGGGCGACGCTCCGCGCCGCCTTGTGGTATAATAACCTCCGTAGCCGGCGCGGTGGTACGCGCCGAACCGCGCGGCTGCGCGGTTGCCGGAAAACGACGCTTTCCGGTACGGAGAACATTGTACCACTCCGGAACGGTTGGAGCCGTTCCGGACTAAGGTAGGCAGCACGCTGCACGTGCCGCTTTGTGGTATAGTAAACTTGCCGGGCGGGCACTGCCCCGCGCCGCATCATTATGAAGGCAAAGGAGCCGATGAACATGACGACACTCAGCGAAGGCTTGAAAACCATCTTTTTAGCGGGCGTGGGCGCCGTGGCGGTCACTGCCGAAAAATCCAAGGAAATCATTGACGATCTGGTCAAAAAGGGCGAGCTGACCATGGAGCAGGGCAAGGTGCTCAACGAGGAGCTCAAACGGGACATCAAGGAAAAGGTAAAGGAAACAGTCACCGTTCAGGTGGTGAAGGAAGCCCCGGAGGGGGACATTCTCAGCCAGGTGGACAGCATGAGCCGGGAAGACAGGCAGGCCCTGAAGGAAAAGCTGGCCGCCATGGAGGACGCCGATGAAGCAGCCGAGGGAGACGCCGCCGACGGCGAATGACGCCGCCCCGGCCGGACGGCCGGAGGAAACCCAAAACCGCCTGAAGGAAATCCTACAGGTGCTGGCCCGTCATGACATCGTCAAGGGGATGACCCCCGAAAAGCTGCGGAACATCGTGGAGGATCTGGGGCCCACCTTTGTCAAGCTGGGGCAGATCATGTCCATGCGGCAGGATATGCTCCCGGCGGCCTACTGCCGGGAGCTGTCCAAGCTGCGCACCGAGGTCAGCCCCATGCCCTTCGACGAGGTGCGGCAGGTCATCGAGGAGGAGTATGACACCCGGCTGGAACGGGTTTTCGCCTCCTTCGACAGGCAGCCGCTGGGCGCCGCCTCCATCGCGCAGGCCCACGCCGCCGTCCTGCGGGACGGCTCGCCGGTGGTGGTAAAGGTGCAGCGGCAGGGCATCCGGGACGTAATGGCCCGGGACATCCAGCTGCTGCGCAAGGCGGCCCGCATACTCAAGGCGGCGTCGAGCGCGGGAAACGCCCTGGATTTCGGCGTTATCCTCAACGAAATGTGGGCGGTGGCCCAGCAGGAAATGGATTTCCTTATCGAGGCCCGCAATGCCGGCGAATTCTACAAGCTCAACCAGGACGTGGCCTATGTGACCTGCCCGCAAATCCACAGTCAGGTCACCACCTCCCGGGTGCTGGTGATGGAATACATCGAGGGCTTCGATCTGGATCGGCCGGACATTCTGACGGACAACGGCTACGACCTGGAGGAAATCGGCCTCAAGCTGGCGGACAATTATGTCAAGCAAATCATCGACGACGGCTTCTTCCACGCGGATCCCCATCCGGGGAACCTCCGCATCCGGGAGGGGCAGATCGTCTTTCTCGACCTGGGAATGATGGGCCGGCTGAGCCAGCGGGACAAAGCCCTGTTCCGCCAGGCGGTGCGGGCCATCGCGGAGCACAACGTGAACGCCCTCAAGGACGTCCTGCTCACCCTAGGGGTGCACAACGGGCGCATCAACCACACCCGTCTGTACGGGGATATCGAGGATCTTTTGACCCAGTACGGCAGCATGGGGCTGGCGGACATGGATCTGGGCCGGATGCTGGAGGAATTCCTGGGGCTGGCCAACAGCCACGGCATCTCCATGCCGGAGGGGGTGACCATGCTCACCCGAGGCATGCTGACCATCCAGGGGGTGCTGGCCTCTCTGGCACCGGAGCTGAATCTCGTGCAGATTATGGCCAACCGGATGCTGGGAGAGGCGGCGCGGGATTTCGACCTGCTGGCGGAGCTGAAGGACGGAGGAAAGACTCTGGCCGCGTCGGGACGCAAGGCGGTGGCCCTGCCTGCCCAGCTGTCCGATCTGCTGGGTATGACCATCAAGGGGCAAACCAAGGTCAACCTGGAGCTGACCGGATCGGACGAGCCGCTGGCCCAGGTGGATCGGATGGTCAACAAGCTGGTGCTGGCCCTGTTGTCCGCCGCGCTGCTGGTGGGTTCGAGCCTCATCTGCACCACCGATATGAAGCCGAAGCTGCTGGGCATCCCCATGCTGGGCGCTTTCGGATTTTTCATCGCCCTCATCCTGATGGGCTACCTGCTGGTGGACACCTTCCGGAAAAAGCGCCGAAAAAAATAAGCAAAAAAAGCCCGCCGCACGCTCGCAGGGAGCGCGGCGGGCTTTTTGCCGGCCGGCGGGTGCGCTCTTACCGCCAGGAATCCGTCTTCTTCGACAAGTCTCTTTACAAATTTTTTACAAAATACTTGACACGAGGCGCGGATGCGATATACAATATATGCTAAGGGATTTTATTGTTTCCCCAGGGAAACGGATCCCGTACTATCCCAGCCGCCGGACAGGAACTCCTGGCCGGCTGGAATCTCCCCGCAAGGGTTTTCATCCGCCGCCTGTTGGTTTTGGCGGATTTTGGTATACGGAAGCTGTGTTCCTATATTACGAGCGGCCGCCGCGTCTCCGCGAGCGGCTGATAGTGGTGGAATATACAACCTAGCCATGTGAAAAAGCTGAAAACCTACATATTGCACACAGGGAGATTCTGCGCCCATCTGCAAGGCTTTATCCCGCGCGGTTCCGTTTAGGGACGGTGGGAGAGGGCTTTTGTCGGCCTTCGGCCGACGGCGAAGGGGCGGCAGAATTTTTTGTTTTCCGGAGATTGCCGGGAGCAAAGCGCCGCCTCGATTCCTTAGAGAATAGAAATTAGAAAACGTAGGAGGTGCATGAATTCCGTATGGAGGTACAGTTGATTGTCGCGATCCTGCTGTGCGTGGCGGGGCTGATCGTCGGCGGCGTAGTCGCCGGGTTGGTCGCTTTCAAGGCGGGGATCGCTCACCGGAAAAAAGAGGCCGAGGTGGCCATCGGTTCGGCGGAGGCCGAAGCGGAGCGGATCCGCAAGGATGCGGAGCTGCAGGCGGATTCCAAAAAGAAAGAGGCCCTGCTGGAGGCGAAGGACGAAATCCACCGGCTGCGTTCCGAAGCGGAACGGGAGCTGAAGGATCGGCGCAGCGATGTGCAGCGGCAGGAGCGCCGCGTGCAGCAAAAAGAAGAAACCCTGGACCGCAAGATTGAAAACTACGAGAAAAAAGAGGAAGCCATCGGGCAGAAGCAGAAGGACATCCAGGCCCGTCTCGAGGACGTCGAAAACCTCAAAAAGGGCCAGTTTGAAATGCTCGAGCGCATTTCCGGCTTCACCAAGGAGCAGGCGAAGGAGTATCTGCTCAGCAACCTGACGGACGAGCTGATGCATGACAAGGCGGTCAAGATCGCGGAGATTGAGGCCCAGCTCAAGGACGAAGCGGACATGCGGGCCCGCACCCTCATCTCCCACGCCATCCAGCGGGTGGCTGCGGACCAGGTGACGGAAACCACCGTTTCGGTGGTGCCGCTGCCCAACGACGAGATGAAGGGCCGCATCATCGGCCGGGAAGGGCGGAACATCCGCGCCATCGAGACCCTGACGGGCGTGGATCTGATCATCGACGACACCCCGGAGGCCATCACGCTCTCCGGTTTCGATCCGGTGCGGCGGGAAATCGCCCGTATCGCGCTGGAACGGCTGATTTCCGACGGGCGCATCCATCCGGCGCGCATCGAGGAAATGGTGGAAAAGGCCCGCCGCGAGGTGGAGGCCACCATCAAATCCGAGGGCGAGCGCGCGGTGCTCGAGACCGGGCTGCACGGCATCCATCCGGAGGTCATGCGGCTGCTCGGCCGGCTGCGTTACCGCACGAGTTACGGGCAGAACGTGCTCAACCACTCCATGGAGGTGGCGTTCCTGTCCGGCATGATGGCCAGCGAGTTGGGCATCGACCCGGTCATCGCCCGCCGCGCCGGTCTGCTGCATGACATCGGCAAGGCGGTGGACCACGAGGTGGAGGGCTCCCACGTGGAAATCGGCGTGGATATCGCCCGCAAGTACAAGGAGAGCGAAGCTGTCGTACACGCCATTCAAGCCCACCACGGCGACGTGGAAGCCGCCACAGTGGTGGCGTGCCTGGTGCAGGCAGCGGATGCGATTTCCGCGGCCCGGCCCGGCGCCCGCCGCGAGAATCTGGAAAACTACATCAAACGGCTGGAGAAGCTGGAAGAGCTGGCCAATGAGTTTGACGGCGTGGAGCGGTCCTTCGCCATCCAGGCGGGGCGCGAGGTGCGCATTATCGTGCGGCCCGATCTGGTCAACGACGACCAAATGACCCTGCTCGCCCGCGATATTGCCAAAAAGATCGAGGCCAACCTCGATTATCCCGGCCAAATCAAGGTGCATCTCATCCGCGAGAACCGCGCCGTAGAATTTGCCAAATAGTTTGGAAAACGGCGCCCGGCAGGGCGCCGTTTTTACGTCAGAGGCCCGGCCTAAGCCGGTTTGGGAAAGGGGAAACCACATGATCATCTTATGTGTCGGCGACGTGGTCGGCGGTGCGGGCTGTCAGCATTTGCGCCGGGTGCTGCCGGTGGTGAAGCGGCAGTACGGCGTGGACATCTGCATCGTCAACGGCGAAAACGCGGCCGACGGCAACGGCATCACGCCGGCGGCGGCCGCCCACATCTTGGACAGCGGGGCGGACGTGATTACCGGCGGCAACCACACCTTCCGACGGCGGGAATTCTACGAAGTGCTGGACGAGACGCCCTATATACTGCGGCCGGCCAATTATCCCGCGAGCGCGCCGGGCCGGGGGCTGTATGTAGTGGATAAGGGCCGGTACCAGCTGGCGGTTATCAATCTTATCGGGCTGGTATACATGGAGCCGCTGGCGTGCCCGTTCGAGACGCTGGATCGGCTGTTGGAGGAAGCGGGACGTCCCAAGTTTTGTGTGGTGGATTTTCACGCGGAAGCCACGGCGGAGAAAAAAGCCCTGGCCTACTACGCGGACGGGCGGATTTCGGCGCTGTTCGGCACCCATACCCACACCCAGACGGCGGACGAACAGACTTTGCCGGGCGGGACGGGATTTCTCACCGACGTGGGAATGACCGGGCCGAAGCGCTCCGTACTCGGGGTGCGGCCGGATCAGTCCATCGCCAAGATGAAGGACAAGCTGCCGGTGCGGTTCGCCACGGCGGACGGCCCTTGCCGGATGGACGCGGTGCTGCTGGAGCTGGACGACAAGACGGGGCGTACGGCGCATATCTCCCGGCTGCAAATCGAATAAATCAAAAAGCAGGCGGGGAAAAGCCCCGTCTGCTTTTTGATCCGCTTATTGCTGCGCGGCAAACTTCTGCTTTACCTGCTGAATCTTCTGCTGCTCCGCCTGCTCAGTGGGATACCAGCCTTTGGCGGTCATTTTCTTATAGATATCGTCCTGCATGCACAGGCTGTCGCCCAGGGCCTTGTTGAAAGCCGAGCGGACATTGGCCGTGCCGGATTCGATGGTGCCGTGCATGTACAGATCGCACACGCCTTTTTCCACCAGGAGCAGGTTCTCCATCAAACATTTATCATCCATGTTGCAGCCTCCTTCTCTTACACCAGCTGATAAAACTGGTTGAACAAATCCTGATGTTTGGTCGCCATCTGCTGCACGCAGTTCTTAAGCTCCGCGTCCTGCAGCTGCTGCGCGGTTTCCTGGCATTTGGTCTGCATAAATTTCGCATGGCCGAGGGCATCCTCGATATAGAGCAGTTCTTTCGGGCTCATGTTCGGTTCTCCTTTCCGCATGGGACAGATTGTTGTGACGAATCGCATCGTCCCCATTATTGTGCGCCGCGCCGGCGTCGGTATCCGCATAACAAAATGGAAGCGGGTTTTCAAAAATTTCTTTTGCAACGATCCGGGCCGATGGGCTTGATTTTTTTGAAAGCGTATGCTATAATAACGCCCAGACAAACGAGATAGGCGGGAGTAGTTCAGTGGTAGAGCGTCAGCTTCCCAAGCTGAATGTCGCGGGTTCGAATCCCGTTTCCCGCTCCACGTCGGAATGGACTGCGTTCCATTCAAAATCCCCAGCCGAATGGCTGGGGATTTCTCATACCGCTCCGTCATTCCTCCTCTCCGCAAAAGTCACGCTCGGCTCGCCTGTTCGGTTGCAGTGGCTTGTAAAGCCACCTCGCCCATCACGACGGCTCGCTGTCGCTACCAACTTTTTGCGGGTTTGCGCCTTGCGGCACTGGAGATTCATTTTGTCTCACCCTTACAACAAGAAGAGTATCGTGCGCGTCAGCGTGCGATGCTCTTTTTTATCCCCTCCGCCAAGGAACTCGAATCCTTCCGGTTCAGAATGCCGACCGGCGGACCAACAAAGGGAAGGGGACTGTTGCACAATGTATGAATATACGCAGAGGCTGAGAAAAAGCGTGGTTTCGCGTCTTTCAGACGCGAAATGCGGGCCACAATTCATGTGCTCACCGGCATAACGCGAGCATTATGCCCGCGGTTTTTCAGGGGCGCGTTGCAAAATCTTGCATTTTGCAACGCGCCCTTTTTCCCTTTTTATGATTCCTGTCATCTTTGAGCCTTATTCAGCGGAAAATTGCAATTTTCAGGGCTTGGAGGGCCCCTGTTTTTCCACAACGTCCATCGGTTCCGGACAGGACAACCCCTCCGGTTGTAGCATCTATTCTACAACTGGAGGGGGTTTTATACTCAATCCATTCGTGTTCTCTTTACCATTACGATTTCCGATTTGCCTTCCTTTTTCCGGTGCCAAAGAAGAGTGCCGCTGCCGAAATACCGGCCAGGCCCAGAGCGATCCGCCCCGTTTGGTTCTCACCGGTCTGCGGAATTTGGGGCTCCTCCTTGCCATCCCCATCCGTGTCGCCGCCCGACAGTTTCACCAGGCCGTTGAGCGCTTCATTCAGAGCCTCGGCGGCCTTGTCGACCGTCGCCTGGTCGTTTACGCTCAGGGTGGCATTGGCGTAGATGGTTTTGGCTGTGGACAGAGCTGTTTTCAGCACCGCCGCGCTTTCCGCCGTATACCCGGACAAATCCAGTCCCTCCGCCTTCTCGATCAGGTTTTCAAGAATGGCCTTGTCCGCCTTGTACAACTGCAGATGAATAGCATCCAGTAGTTCCTTAGACGCTGTGGCTACGTCCTCCGCCATAGCGTCACCATTATTCATGACGGTTTTCGCCGCTGCTAGGGAATCCAACAGCTTCTGCCAGTTAGTCGCGACATATTTATCCTGTTCCGCAACCAGGCTCTCCGCCTTTTCAATCAGCAGACCCAGGTTGGTCTTATCCGCCTGATACAGCCCAAGCCCCCAGATGCCTTCCAGCAGGGTATCCCACGCAGCGGTAAGTTCATCCTGGGTGGCGGCCGGATTATCCAGCGCCGCCTTCGCCTTGGCCTTGGCCTTCTCAAAAAACGCCTTAGCGCTGTCGATCACGCCGTCGGTACGCAGGTTCAGGGCAAACGAGTAGGTTTCCTGCAGCAGGCCACGGATGTCCTCGACATTTCCGGCAGCCACGACCTGGATGAACGCCTCGGCCTTGATGGCGGTTCCAGCTACCGTGCCTTCTACTTTAAAGACGCCGGGATTGGCGACCATTTCCCCGGTGATTTCCGCCCAGTCGACCGCTACGGTCTTGACGGAGCCATCGTCGTAGGTGGCCTCCACCGTTTCCGGCATCTGCGGCAGTTTGCCTTCCTCGGTCTTCACAAAAGTGGTGGCGAAAGAAACGATTTCCGCCGTGGATTCACCCGGCTCGCCCTTGGTCAGGAACACGGTTTCCACAGCCTTTGTGCCGTCCTCCGCTGTCACCGTGATTTTTACGGCCGCCGCCGTATCCAGCTCGCCATCCACCGCGTCGATAACTTCGGTGCTGACGGTGGCGCCTTTGGATACTTTCACGTTCAGCTTATCGACCGAGAAGGTGTCTGCTGCCGCAATCACCATGGTATTGCCGACGGTTTCGATGACTTGCCCGCCGTCGTAGGTGATTTCTTTAATATCGGCGGCGTTGGATTTTGCGCCGCTGCCGATCCAGATGGGGTTCGAGAAGGCAAAGCCGAGTCCCTGGCCTTCGCCCTTACCGCCGTTGCCAGTGGTGCCCTGCTCGCTGGTTACCTCGATGCGGTAGAACTCGCCCGCCTTAACATCCAGAGACAGGGTGGTCTTGAACTCTTTCAGCCCCTGGCCCTCCAGGTCTTTGTTGAAGATGATTTCCGCTTCGCCTTCGTCCGCGCTGCCGGTAATGACGTTTTTGATGAGTTTGACGTTCACCAGATCGTAGTTCGGATCAAAGGCCGTGATGTTGAAGTCCGCTTTTCCGCTTTCCTTAATGGTCAGGGTTTCACCCATACCCACGCCCTCGATGTTGTAGCGGATTTCCGGACCGTTGGAGCCATAGTAGCTGCCGTTGGCCAGGATCTCGTGGACGTTTTCGTAGGTGAGGTTATCCATTTCGGTTTTGATGTACGGGTCGCCCATCTTAGCGGAGTTGTGGCCGTCCGAGTTAGCGATGCCGAAGTACTTCTGCTCGCCGCGTCGGTTGACGTTGTCCCAGTAATCAAAGGCGAAAGTATTGACATTTTTATCCGGATCGATGGCGTGATTGAAACCGTTCCAGACTTCGATACCTGTATACTTACGGATGCCATATTGATCGGAGAATTGCAGTCCCGGATAGTTGGGATGCGCCACATAGAAGACGCCGCCATTGCTATTTACCTGATCAATGGTGTCCTGCCAAGTCCAAATTTTACCGTTGATTTCCTTTCCAATCCGATATTCCGGGACAAAGGAACCAACCCCGTAAGCCAAGGCATGTCCATTCTTAGAAGAAGTAATTTCTGTACCGGTAATGTTGATGAAGCTACCGGCGAGACGGTTGCTTTCCGTCACCGTATCATTGTACTGGCTGATTTTGTTGTGGTCGGTGCTGTACAGCCAGTTGAGCAGCTTATCCTCATAAGCAGAGTCTACATTTTCACGGATGGTTCCCTTGCCGTCACTATAAATGGAGTGGGTATGGTTGTCACCGGCATAGTACCCTTGTCCGGAAATTGACAACGCCTCTGAGAAAGTCAGCGCCACGTCATCCTCTGTCCTGATTTCCGCATTCAGCAGTCCACGACCGCCTTCCAGCGCCAGAACAGAGAATTCCACGGTTTGGCTACCGCCGGCCGGAATTTCCGAAATGGCAATTTCCGATTCACCGACACAGTACATCTGATAAGGAAGTTTCAATGATGCCGTCACATTCCGGATCGGTTTCTCGGATGAATTTTCCACTGTGACCTTGACCGGGAAAACATCTCCCTTCTGTACCTTGCCATCATACACATCCATACGGGTATCCATGCCGTATTTATAGGCGTTATAGTAGGCAGTCATGGCCTCCGGCTGCTGGGTATAGCCTTCGGTATCCAGAACGATGAGATGCCGGCTGTAGGTGAAGGTTTCGTCTGCTGCCAGCTTTACCGGAGCATAACCCATCATCCAGTTGGTGCTGCCGAATACCCGGAAATCAAAATCATCTTCGTACAGGAACGAATAAACCTCCTGCTCACTGGTGGCATACTGCGCAAACCACGGCTGGACCGGTTTCTCATCAATCGGCGAATTAAAAGGCGCCGTTACATCGCCAACCCCCGGCGCATAGGTCTTTTGTGTGTTCCCATCCACATCCATAACGTCGCCGACATATACCTGCAGTTCCTGCCCGCTGGTGTTGCGGATGGTGGTTTCCAACTCAGCATAGGGCTTACCGCTCTCCAGGGTAAGGATTTGCTCTATCACACCCTCCTCGGCATCGGGGGCGTTGGCCAGATCGTGATGGTAGACGCCGGTGGCTTTCAGAACAATTTTACTTTTAGACTGGGATACTACTTCCAGATTATCAAACCTGGTATCCAACTGGTCCCAGGAATCGCCAGGAACTACGTTGTCCTGCGTTTCCTGATGCGGCTTAACATCTGAAATCCAACTGGTAAATATCCAGTCCATGACGTCCGATTTACCGTTAGCGGCGATGTCTAAAATACGACCCGCAGAGGAATCTTTCAGTTGACCGTCCTTGGTAATCTTAGCAACCAGCATGGTAAAGGCTTCATTTTCCAGCGTATAGTCTCCGGGTTTACCTTCCACTATCCCGCCAAAGGACTGCATGCTGGTAGTGTCCAGAATACGGGTTCCTTCCATGGAATCTAAAATGATATCTGCACGGGGATTTTCCTGGTTATTCAGATCCACTGAACAAGAACTCTGCTCATACCCGGGTATAGAAGCGGTCAGAGTATACGGCCCCTTCTCTACGCGGAGGGAATAGTTGCCATTCGCATCCGTGACGGTCGTCCCTGCACTTTCCCCTGCATGTTCGCCCACTGCATACTGGCAAGTGATATCCACATTTTTGATAGGATTGCCGTCCCGATCGGTAACGGAGCCGTTGATCGTGCCGTAATTGGCAATATCAATTTCGCCGCTGACAACCTTAGCCCAGAAAGCGGCTTCGGCATACGGCTCGTTCACTCCACCCGGCTGATGCGGCAAATGGTAGAAGGTCAGCGTTTTGCTCTCACCAGCTTTTAAGGAGGCGTCATACCAGATCCCGAAAATGTATCCGTCATTCAGCAGCCCGCTGGGAACTGTATTTGCTTCATCCCACAGGATTGCATGGGCGGTATTGCCGGTATACGCGCTGGCAGAGCCTTCGAAGATGTAGTTCTCTGTCCACTCATGGTTTGTTAGAACAGTCTTGATACTGTCCATGGTCCAGCCCACACCCGGTACGTAAGTGTCATCCTCTTTGCTTTCATCCGGATCAATCTGATATTCAAAATATCCCTTGTAATCCTCTGAACCAGTGTTGGTCAGTTTCACCTGCATCTGAATAAGGGGCGTATTCTCCATAATAGAATAGGTCACTTCGCCTTGAATATTCGGTGTGGCTTCCGAAACACCTTTTCCGACTATGGTGTTCCCCTTTACCTCTAACTCATTCAGGTCCAATACCTTTTTGCCCATATCCCACTTTCCGCTCATCTGTGAATCCAGAAAAAACTGTGTCCAGTCCAGATTCTCACGCTTGGCTTCCTGGGTCACGGCATCCATAATCGCGCCGTTGGACATCGGGCCTTGTTTGTCGTTAGGCGCTTTGGTTGTGCCAATCAGGGCCTTGATATACTGATTTTCCAGGTAGTAGTAATCCTGCCCGGCGATATAGTCGACAGCTTTGCTGCCGTACACGAAGCCAGGATCCACATTACTTTTCCCCGCAACGGCTTTGTCAGGCACCGTCGCTCCCCCGGCCGCGCTCACAGGCGCGGCAAGCGTCAGCAGCTGAAGGGCTGCCAAGCAGGCGGCCAGCACTTTGCCGCCTGTTTTATTGGGCGTCATTTTCACTTGTTCATCCTCCTTTATGTGTTTGCATCTACCATAGTAATGAAAGGGCCAAGGAGCAACAAGGCAGTTTGCGTTAAGCTTACTTTAAACTTTGGTAAATTACCTTCCGATGCTCGAGGAAATGTGCTATTCTCAATCATGGTAAAAATAAGAGGTGCTGGAAGGATGAAACAACTATGAAACACAGCTATAAAAGGTTTTTGGCCATGGCTTTTTCTACCGTTGTATGGAGCGCGGCACTCTGCGGCTGCCACAGCCAAGCGCCCGTATCGGATAGCTCCGCAGCCTCTTCGCAGATGGTGGAACAAGGATGCATAGGTATCTATTCCTCCTTCCCCACCCTGCCGGTGCGGGAGTATCCGGAGTATATGAGCGCCGGCTATTCCTGCAAGATACAGGAATTTTCGCAGTATGCGCAGCCCCTTGAGGCGCTGACAGCCGGGAAGGTGGATATCTGTGTGGCGGCGCTTCCTTCTGTGCTGCAGGCGCAGCTGGATGGACACACCGTGAAAATCCTGTGCAATTTTTATCAAAAGGGCTCCGCCGTTGTGACGGCGGCAACGAAGGGAATAGACTCGATTGAAAAGCTGGCCGGAAAAACCGTCGGGTATACGGACGGAACCATGGAATATGCGCAGCTGCGGGCGGACCTATATAACCGGCAGATGGATGCAAACGCCATCACCTGGAAGGAGATGGCGCCGTTACAGCTCAACGCCGCCCTGAAGGCGGGAACAATCGACGCGTACTGCGGCGATGCGGCGCTGGCCGGCACGGCCTTCATGCAGGGTTATGGGAAAATTCTGGCCTATCCCTATGCCGATGATCTGGGTTACGGCAATCTGGTTCTCGTGACCACCGAAGCTAAAATTCAGGAAAAGCGGGACTGGCTTCAAGAAATGGTCAATACCAACTATCAGGTTATGGAGATGGCAGCGCCGTTGGAGGATTTCGGCCTGTCCGCGGCGGCGGAGTTTGGCCTCGATTCACAGGGAATACTCCAGGAGCGGGACAATTATCAGTGGGTCTGGGATATGGAGGAAGAGTATGTCATGTTTACCCGGAATCTCTGCAATTACCTTGTCCAAATGGGGATTTTCCGATCTATTCCGGACATGAATACGCTGTTTGACTTTACATTTCTGGAAAACCGCAGCCAGGAATTTGTCCGGTGATGGCGGCCGGCGGATTGGTATAACAGGAAAAGTGCCGCCCGAATATTCGGGCGGCACCGGCCTGTGATCATCCTCTATGCTATCCCGATGCGATTCCGAACCGAAGGGGCGGGGATTCGAATCCTGTCGGCGGAACTAATCTATAGACAAAAACCCTCACGCTCCATGAACAGCGTGAGGGTTTTCTTATGGTATACCTATCCGGCGCCGATTATATGGGGAATAGATTGTCGTAATGCTTACGAAACTGCAGAGGGGATACATGCATATGCTGCTTAAAAAGATAAATGAAGCTCGACATATCATCAAACCCCACACGCAAAGCAATTTCATTGACAGACAGATTGGTCGAAATCAACAGATCCTTGGCCTTGTCGATCCGATACTGGCTCAGGTATTTATAGGGGGATTGGCCGGTGCTTTCTTTAAAGAGGCGGGAAAAATGATATTTGCTGATACAGGCCACCTTTGCCATATCGTCGATGGTAATTTTTTTGTCAAAATTCTGCCGGATAAATTCTTCCGTCTTATTCATCCGGTTGTCGTGAGTCTCTTCTTCAAAGACCAGACTGAACATATTGTTGATAATCGACGCCATTTTCATATCGATAAACAGGGAATTCGTTTCGGCCAGCATAAACAAATTTTCCCACAGGTTGACAAAATGCTTCACATCCTGCTGAACCAGAACATCCCGCTTAAAGCTCTTGAAAAGGGGCGCCGAAACATCGCCGATGGCATGAAACCAATAAAATTCCCAAAGGCCCTGATCCGCCCAATAGGAATGGGGATTGGAACAATCGATGCAGAACAGCGAGCCGCTTTTCAGCGGGTACTTCACGCTTTTGTACTGCAGCATCCCGGCGCCGTCAGTGGTATATCCAAAAAGGATGCTTTTTTGCGGCGTGCCGATAATACGATAGGAGGCGTCCGCTTCCACATACCCCAGCTCATTGGTGCACAGCAGGGTATGAACGGCCGTGTCTGTCGGGATATGATTGCGGAACCGCTTGTCAAAAATACCTTTTGACATGGGATCGCTCCTTTCGGGTAAACGGTCTGATGATAACACGTCATTGCTGTCTATTGTACCATACTGACAAAATGAAATCAAATGCCGCAATTTCCCAAAAAGAGGCATGCCCTATGCCGGCTACCGCCACACAGAATACACGCTGAGCTGATCGATCCGGGCGTTTCCATTACTGTCTCCTTTGGTACACGCCACCCGTATGTACCGGGCCGTTATCGGCGGGAAACGATATGTGTTCTTCCGCTCGGTGTTCCCGGTCTTTTCCCCGACGGTTTTCCAGGCTTCCTTTTGCAGAACCTGAATGGAATAATCCCGGAGAGAAGCGGCCAGGGAGGTGGTATATAGATCGATCTGGCAGAAGACTTTCTCCTGACGCAGGTCGATATACAGATACACAGGGGCCTCCTCGCTGCACAGGGCGGCCGAGCACCAGCCGGAATAATTGTCCGTGATCCCGTTGACCGCCCGCCAGGGATAACAGCGCTTGTCATACCCTTCATAATAATCCGAGCTGGTCACCTGCGCATCGACGGCCAAAGACGGCTGGCCCAGACCGCTTATATGCAGGACAGCCGTGCCTGTTATCTCGGGAAATGCCACGGAACGGGCCGTGAGCAAAATGTCCCCGTCCGACACGGCGGTTATGGCGCCCGTCGGCTCCAACACCGCTTTGGTGGTTTGGGAACCGTCCGGCTCCGTGATCTGCCAGCATACGCGCTGGTTATGGCAATCGGCAGGGGAAAAATAGGCCATGGCCTGGAGGGTGGGCTCCTCTTTGGTCAGCGAGCAGCGTCCCCCGTCTCCCAGGACGGTAATCGTCTGCGGCTTCGGCAGGGGCTCGTTCTGCTCCTGCCGAAGCAGGATGACGGATTTTGAGGCAACCCGTCCGCGCACGTCTCGGGCATATACGGTCACCAGGCCATTCCGGCCATTTGGCTGCAAGACGCCGTCTTGGATCGACGCGATGGCGGGGGTGAGCCACCATTGCCGCACCGGGAAATTCGCCTGCAAGCGCAAGGCCTCCCCCGGCTCCGCGATGGTCGTACGGTCGTCGTCGCTGTTCAGAATCAGGGGCCGCTCCGCATACCAGCCGCGATCGGTGGTGAGCAGGAGAATCCAATCGCCGCTTGTGGGCTTCTGCGGGGAAAAATAGACGCCGTCCACCGGGCTGCACGGGCCGAAGGGCAGGTAGGTCCCGGTGAGGATATCGTACCAATACCCCTCATATATGCTGTCCTTCATCCCCCGCAGAGTGAGGCCGGCCGTGGTTTGGTCGAACAAAAACGCCGCATAAACATCCTGGCCGATGGTTGCCAGCGCTTTGGACTCGTCCGTGCGTATGTCGCTCCACGCCGGATCGTCAAACCGCGGCTCCAAGCGCCACCAGTCCAGCGCTTCGAAAAAATGCCGGAAATGGACAAGCCGCTTTCCTCCCTCGAATTGGAGCGCGTCAAACCAGCGGTAATAGCCCCCATATCTCATCCAGTCGTCCGGCGAATAATCATCGTTCCACACGCCCTGTGCGCCGTAGCCGTAACCGAACAGCCCGCCCAGAAAGGATTTATATCCGGCGCCGAGCGCCTGCCGCGCATCGCTCCAAAGCTCTTCGTACCCGGTCTCATAGCACAGAGCCGGCTTGAGAATGCGATGAAAATCCCTCAGATACGCGGTGTTGTTCAGCGTGTTTTCCTGCGGCTGCAGGCCGAACCAGCTATGATAGGGCTTGTCGTCCCAGGCGGAGTTATGGGCGGTGAGGAGGCAGTTGTTGGCTCCGTGAGCGGTTAAGGGGTGATGATACGCATCCCATTCCGAAACGGTCTGCGCGACAATAAACCAGCGTTCCGGCGGCACCGTGCCATAACAGTGCGGATCAATTTCCTGCGCGGTTGTCCAGAGAACCGGATACGCCCCGTACCGCGCAACCCAGAAACGGGCCAGTGCCCGCAGATACGCGGGGGTATAGCGCGGGTGCTGGATCTCGTCTGTGAAAAACAATTGAGAGTGGGCATGGACGAGACCGCGATCGGCGATGTATTGAAATTTGCGATCCAGCTGCTGAAAGCCGGCGATATCCCGCTCGTCCAGGCCGTCCGTCAAGTCGTAAATCACGGGCATGTTGGGCTTCCCCAGCGGTTCGGACTGATACACGGTAAAGCCCTGGGCCGCGCGGTGATCCACCGTATACCGGAACTGGCTTTCGATGCCGGAAACATTCGCTTCCTCCCATTTTTCATGGCACAAAAACCAATGCGTATCGCCCAGATAAAAGAACGGCGTGCCGTCCCGGTAGGAAAAATAGCGTTGACCCGGCTCCACTGTCAGAAAGCCTTTTTGGTAAATCGCATGCTCTCCCTGATACGGGATACAGCGGAGCGTACCGGTTTGTCCGTGAAGCCCGGCGTTGCCCGTATCGGAGCAAACCGTTTGGTAGGTCCAGTCTCCGGGCTCCGTCAGGGCGACCCTGACGCCAAACGCATCCCCCCCATTCCAAAAAGCGGGACGCCGGATCCGCGTTCCGGACGCCGATAGAAAGTCGACGGTTGTCTCCGCTTCCAGCAGCGGATCGGCGTATGGCCGTTCTGAGTGAAAAATCAACTCGGCGGTTCTCCACATTTCGGTCGTCATGGGCTTTCCTCTTTTCTTACTATCATGCAAAAAGAATGGCACAAGCCTTGGGAAGGAGAGCCGCACGACGTATGCCGCACCGCTCCCCTTCCCTTTTCTCTTGTGTCATTCTTGGAGAGAAATCCAGTCAGCCGCTATTTCCCCGAGGAGATGGCCGGGAGCTCCATCTCTCCGGTCACATAGGGATAGCTGCCGTTCTCATAGGACGAGGCGATCACCTTGGCGTTTTCCATGGTCGGGCGGACGCGATCGGTGATGACCAGAACCCAATCCTGACCGCCGCT
>UMGX01000349.1_pt1 | contig 19245 bp, 17 predicted proteins | sample 1965411 | NCBI WGS metagenome assembly UMGX01 (sample SAMEA4836086, study PRJEB28245) | human gut metagenome | biome: gut microbiome; material: fecal sample | place: Denmark | collected 2008 | reverse complement strand
ATGCAAAGCCTCTCATCCGGCGGGCATGCCGCCTCACCGGCCTCCCGGCTGAACGGCCGCCTTTTCCGGCATGGGCGGGCTGCCCGCTTACAGCATGGCCTGCGCCGAGAGCACGCTTTGCGCCAGCAGCGCCGCGCCGTAAATGGGGGCGCGCTCATCCGGGTGAAAATGGGCGTTGTGCCAGGAGTACAGCGGCCTGCCCGGCGCGCCGGAGCCGAGAAAGTAGAAGAAAGCGGGCACATGCCGGGCGTATACGGAGAAATCCTCCGAGGCAAGGTTCACGGGCGGTTGGGCCACGGCCTCTTTGCCAAGCGAGGCCCCGGCGGCGGCCAGCGCGATGCGGTATAATTCGGGCGGGTTGTTCACGCCGGGCACAATGGGGTGCACGTCCATTTCCAGCCGGCACTCGTAGGCGTCTGCCGTGCCGCGGGCAATTTGTTCAAAGCGCTGCAGCACGCGCGCGCGCACGGCCTCGTCCAGTGTGCGGATATTGCCCGAAAGCAGCACATCGTCCACCACCAGGTTGCGCGGCGTGCCCGCGTGCACCTGGCAGATGGAGACCACAGCGGCCTCCAGCGGGCCCACGTTGCGGCTGGTGATGGTCTGCACAGACTGGATGAATGCCGCGGCAGCCACGATGGGGTCGATGTTCTTCTGCGGCATGCTGCTGTGCCCGCTGCGGCCCACAAAGCGCAGCTCGAACACGTCCTTATAGCTCATTAGCTGGCCCTGCTTCACCCCCACGGTACCCAGCGGCAGTTCGGGGTAATTGTGCAGGCCGAACATGGCCGCGGGGCGGATAGCATGGAACAGGCCGCACTGCTCCACCAGGTATTTTGCGCCGGAAAGCGCCTCCTCCGCGGGCTGGAACACGAAATATACATCGCCGCGCAGGGCGCTTTTTTCTTCGCACAGGGCCATGGCCGCGCCCAGAAGGGCGGTGGTGTGGATGTCGTGCCCGCAGGCGTGCATTTTGCCCTCGTATACAGAGGCATCCGGCCGCTGCACGACCTCGTGCTGGGGAATGGCGTCAATGTCGGCCCGCAGGCCCACGGCCGGGCCGGACCCGCCCGCCAGGCGCGCCACCGCGCCCGTTTTGGCGCCTACGGCCAAAACCTCGACGCCGGGCAGGGTTTGCAGGGTTTCCAGAATTTTCTGTGTGGTGCGCGTCTCTTCAAAGCTGAGCTCAGGGTGGCTGTGCAAGTCTGCCGCAATGGCGCGCAGCCGCGCGCCAAAGTGCTGTTCGCAAAACTCCGGTGTAATAGACAAGAAAGTCCCTCCTTTTTTCGGGCATGTGCCGCCGTGGGTGCGGCAGCCCTGTTCAAACGGTTACCATTGTACGAGTATTGCGCCCCTTTTGCAAGGCACCGCAGGCGGAAAACGGCAAATCCCGGCAGAATTTTTAGACAAAAAACGCCCTGCATATTTATGAAAACTAACAATTGTGTTTTGCGGCGCGACCTGTTATGCTTGTGTATGGAAAAACGTTTACAACGAGGGGGCGCATGCCTGAGAGGCGGTGTGCGCGGGCCGCGCAGGGGCGCGCGCCCGGCAAGTAAAAGCTAGGGCTTTGTGAGGAGGACAACCTTTTGGCAGGGCAGAAGGCGTATTACGCCACCATCAAGGACGTGGCGAAGCTGGCGGGCACTTCTACCGCAACGGTGTCGTATGTGCTGAACGGCAGCACAGACCGCGTAATGAGCCCGCAGCTGCGCCAGCGCGTGCTGGACGCCGCGCGGGAGCTGCACTACACGAAAAGCGCCGTGGCCAGCAGCCTGCGCGCAAAGCAGCGGGGGCTTGTGTCCATTTTGATTCCGCAGTTCAGCAACATCTACTTCACCCGCGTGTGTGAAAGCGTGGAGGACGTGGTGTTTGCGAATGATTTCATGCCCATGATCTGCGACACCCGCGAGGATCCGGAGCGCGAGCGCAGGCTTTTGGAAAACGCCATTGCACAGCGTGTGGACGGCGTCATTCTGGGCCCCACGAACGCAGGGTGGGAGAACACGGCGCTTTTGCGCAAAATGAATATTCCCTATGTGGTGATTGGCCGCGAGATAGCCCCGCGCCGGGACGGAGAGCAAAACGACTCGTACTTTGCGGGCGACGACAGCTACCAGGCCGGCTTTCTGGCCGGGCAGTGCCTGGCGCAGAACGGCCACAGGCGCATTGGCGTGGTGGAGTGGAACGGCCGTGTGTCCAGCGCGGTAGAGCGCGACCTTGGCTTTTACGACGCAGTGCGCGAGCAGGTGAAGCTGGGCGGCGGCATGGAGGTGGAATCTTCCAGCGATTTGAGCATGGAAGAAGGCTACCGCATGACGAAGGAGCTTTTGCGGCGCGCAAAGCCCACAGCCCTGTTTTTCGGCTATCACCGGCATGCGCAGGGCGGCGTGCGGTATCTGGCAGACGCGGGCTATTCCATCCCGGACGATATTTCCGTTATCATGGTGGGCACGCCTGTGTGGGCAAATTTATCCAGCCCGCAGTATCACAGAGTATACCAGCATGAGGAATGGGTGGGCACCACGGCAGGGCGTATTCTGGTGGCGCAGATACGGGGCGAGACAAGCCCGCTTCTGCGCGAAAAGCGCCATGTGTGCCCGTGCACCCTGCTGGAGGGCACCAGCGTGAAGGATTTGACGAAATGAACATATGGACCACAGGCATCGGCCTTATCGCCGGGGCGGTAAGGCCGATGAAAAAAGCGAAAGTTGTAAACGTTTACAAAACTTTTGCAATTTTTTGAAGCGAGAGAGGGCTGCAGAGGAAAACGGCAGAAAAAAGTGTTTTATTGAGGAAAAGGGGCCCCTTTTCAAATTCCCCGGCGTGCCGGGGAATAGAGACTGGCGGTTCTATTTGAGAGAGACGCAAATAAAATTGAGTTGACGACATTGCGTTTGGAAAAAAGAGGGAAAAAGCGCGAAAATATAAACGTTTACAGGAAGGCTGCCGAAAGACAAAAAGCATAGACAAGGCGGCCCGGCGGGCGCCGGGCGCGCAGACTGGCGCTTTGAAAAGCCGGACAGGCGGGCAAGGCCACGCGCGGCAAAGCGGAGCATGCCTTTTGGCGGGCGGCCGCAGACAGAAGGGGAACGGCAGCGTTTGTGTAAGCGGTTACTTTTTATAGAAGAAAGAAAAAGGGGGATAGGAAGAGCATGAGGCCGAAGCCGGGGCGCGCGCTGGCGGATACAAAGCGCACGCCCGGCTGGCTGCGGCAGCGGCCTTGTTCCGGCAGACAGCCAAGCCAGCAGCCTGGGAAACGTCCGGGCGAGTGAAGAAAACGACAACACCCCGCCGGCCGGCGCACATGCGCAGCAAGGCATGCGGCAAGAGCGGGGAAACGAAAGAAGGAGGGTATTTTTATGCAAGACCTAAACCTTGGTAACGCAAAAGTAGCGCCTGACCTGCTGCCCACCAAACCCGGTGAACGAAACTGGGGCCTTTACAGCTATTTTGCACTGTGGATCGGCATGGACATCGGCATCCCCACCTACTATCTGGCTTCCAGCCTGATTGTGGGCGGCATGGATCTGAAGTGGGCCATGATCACCATTCTGCTTGCAAACGTCATCATCGCTTTCCCCATTCTGGCCAACGGCCACGCGGGCGCGAAGTACGGCATTCCTTCCACCATTTACTGGCGCAGCGCCTTCGGCTTCAACGGCGCCAGCATTGCGGCCATTCTGCGCGGCGTGGTGGCCGCGGGCTGGTGCGGCATCCAGTTCTGGATTGGCGGCAGCGCGCTGAACACCGTGCTGGGCCTGCTGTTCCCAGCATGGGCCGCATGGGAACTGGGCAAATGGGTGTGCTTCGGCGTGTTCCTTGTTTTGAACATCTTTATCCTCATCAAGGGCATGGGCGCCATTCAGAAGATGGAGCACTGGTGTGCGCCGATGTTGATTATCTGGATGGTTGTGCTGCTGGTGTGGGCGCGCACGTCTGCAGGCGGCTGGGGCCCGTTGCTTCGCCAGCAGAACACCTTTGCATCCACAACGGAATTCCTCACGTTCTTTATTGTTGGCCTGAACGCAAACATCAGCTACTGGGGCTCGATGCCGCTCACTGTCACCGACCTGACAAAGGTGGCCAAAGACCAGAAGTCCCACATGGTTGGCCAGTTCATCGGCATTCCGTCCGGCATTGTGGGCCTGGCGCTGGTTGGCTCGCTTGTCACAAGCTGCACCGTGGTGATGTTCGGCGAGGCCATTTGGGACCCCGTGCAGCTCACCGGCATGATTGAGAACGTGCCCCTTGTCATTGGCATGATGGCGTTCCTTATCATTGCAACGCTCACCACCAACATTGCGGCCAACGCGCTGACACCGGCCATTGCCATTGTGCACCTGACGGGCGGCAAGATAAACTTCAAGTGGGCCGCCATTGTGCTGGGCATTGTGGGCGTTCTGCTTCGCCCGTGGGTGCTCATCAACGATATGGGCGTTTACATGAACTTCTTCCTCAACGGCGGCGGCGCCCTGCTTGGGCCCATCATCGGCATCACCATCTGCCATTACTTCTTTGTGTGCCGCACAGAGCTGAACCTGCGCAGTCTATATGTGCCGGAGGATGAATCGCTGTACACGAACCTGAAAAAGTTCAATGCCCCCGCGTACATTTTCTGCTTTGCAACGGCCGTTGTGCTGGGCGTGCTTGCATTCGTGCTGCCCTCCACATGGACGCAGGCCGTCTGCACGCTGGGCTGCACGCATCAGTTCTCGATGATTGGCATGGCCGTCATCATTGCGCTGCTGGGCGTTTTGATGTATGTGAACCGCAAAGGCGGCGTGAACCCCATCAGCATTCTCACCATTGCGCTGAGTTTCATCGTCATCTTCCTTGGCCTGTGGGTACCTGCGCTGCACTGGCTGTATGACGCCTCCATCATTGTGGGCACTGTGGTAGGCATGGCGCTGTACTACGTGCTGATGAAAGTGGGCGATGGCAGCTATATGGAAGCCAAAAAGGTTGAGCACGCCAACGCTTTGAAGGCCGAGGCTGAAAAGGCCAAAGCCCCGAAGGAGGCCTGAGCATGAGACAGGTGACGATAGGGCTTATTCAACTTGAGACGAAGCTGGGCGACAAGGAATACAACCTGGCCCTGGCGCAGGAAAAGGTGCGCGAGGCGGCTGCACAGGGCGCCAAAATCATCTGCCTGCCCGAGCTGTTTGTCACCGGCTATAACCTGGGCGTGTTTGGCGATAAGCTGTACGACATGGCCGAGGGCCTTTCGGGCCCCACCATCACGGCGCTGCGCGCGCAGGCCAAAGAGCTGGGCGTTTACATTATTGCCCCCATTGCCCTGCAGGTGTACACCACGCGCCCGCTGAACAACGCCGCCGTGCTGATTAACGACGAGGGCGAAGTGCAGGGCGTGTACTCGAAAAACCACCTGTTTGGCGGCGAGTGCGACTATTTCACGCGCACGGGCGAATACCCCGTGTTCGAGACGAAGTACGGCCGTATCGGCATGATGATATGCGCTGACAACAACCACCCCGAACCCGCGCGCATTCTGGCGCTGAAGGGGGCCGAAGTGGTGTTCATGCCCGCGGCGTGGCGCGTGCAGGAGGCCGACATCTGGCCGCTGCTTATCCGCTGCCACGCGCTGGAGAACAACGTGTTTTTGGCCGTGGCCAACATGTACTGTAAAATGGACGATTTGTTCCTGTTCGGCCACAGCATGGTGGCCGGGCCGAGGGGCGAGGTGCTGGAAGAGCTGACGCAGGAGGCCGGCGGCGTCATTGTGCAGACGCTTGATTTGGACGAAATTGCCCAGCGCCGAGCCACAATGCCCAGCCTGAAAGACCGCCACCCCGAAGATTACGGCGTGTTCTGCGCGCCGGTGAAGGCGGAATACTGAAAAGACGGCGTGCCGCCGGGGCCGCATGGCCCCGGCGCGCACCGCGGAAAAAGCCATCAAACGGGGCCGAAAGGTTCCCCCGCGAGATAAAAACGTTTAGGAGGAGAGCAGATTGAAAAAAATCGTGATCGCCCTGGGCGGCAATGCGCTGGGGAACACCCCGGCCGAGCAGCTTGCGCTGGTGCGCCAGACGGCAAAGCCCATTGTGGACCTAATTGAAGAGGGCAACCAGGTGGTGATAGCCCACGGCAACGGCCCGCAGGTGGGCATGATAAACCTTGGTATGTCCACGGCGGCGGAGGCAGGGGCCATCAAATCGGATATGCCGTTCCCCGAGTGCGGCGCCATGAGCCAAGGGTATATCGGCTACCATCTGCAGAACAGCATCGCAAACGAGCTGGCCGCGCGCGGCATTCAAAAAAGCGTGGGCACGCTGGTGACGCAGGTGCTGGTGGACGAGGCCGACCCGGCCTTCCAGAAGCCGTCCAAGCCCGTGGGCGCGTTTTACGACAAGGCCACGGCCGACAAAATAGCGGCCGAGCGCGGCTACACCATGGTGGAGGACGCGGGCCGCGGCTGGCGCCAGGTGGTTCCCAGCCCCAAGCCCGTGGACGTGGTGGAAAAGGACATGGTGAACACGCTGGTGGATTCCGGCTATGTGGTTATCACCGTGGGCGGCGGCGGCATCCCTGTGGTGAAAAAGGACGGGTGCCTTGTGGGCACCCCGGCCGTGATTGACAAGGATTTTGCCTCTGCCAAGCTGGCCGAGCTGATAGGCGCGGATATGCTGGTAATTCTGACAGCGGTGGACCGCGTGGCCATCAACTGGGGCAAGCCGGACCAGAAGGCTCTTGCCGAAATGACGGTGGCCGAGGCCGAAAAATACTGTGGCGAGGGCCACTTCGCGCCGGGCAGCATGCTGCCGAAGGTGCAGGCCGCCATGTCGTTTGCCAAAGCGGGCGGCACAGCTGTCATTGCCAGCCTGGAAAATGCTGCTGCTGCCCTGCGCGGCGAAAGCGGCACCCGCATCGTGAAGTGAAAGGAAGCGTGCTTTCATGAAAGAGGAAGTCATCAGCGTAAACTGTTCCATTGTGCGCGGCGGCACCAGCAAGGGCATTTTCATCATGGAAAATGAGCTTCCGCAGGACCCGGCGCTGCGCGACAAATACATTCTTGAGATATTCGGCAGCCCCGACGTGCGGCAGATAGACGGCCTTGGCGGCGCGGACGTGCTGACCAGCAAGCTGGCCATCATTGGCCCGCCCAGCCGCGAGGACGCCGACGTGGACTACACCTTCGGCCAGGTGAGCTTTGTGGACGCGAAGGTGGATTACAAATCCAACTGCGGAAACATCTCGGCCGGCGTGGGGCCTTATGCCATCGACCACGGCCTTGTGAAGGCCGAAGAGCCGTACACCACCGTGCGCATCCATCAGGTGAACACCGATTCCATCATCAACGCCAAGGTGGCCGTGAAGGACGGCCGCGCGGTGATAGAGGGCGATTTGCACATTGACGGCGTGCCCACGCTGGGCTCTACCATTGAGCTGGATTTTTCCGACAGTGTGGGCGGCATTACGGGCAAGCTGCTGCCCACGGGCAATGTGACGGACACCATCACCACCGAAGACGGCAGGCAGTACGAGGTGTCTGTGGTGGATGCCGGCACGCCCACCGTGTTCATCAAGGCCGAGAGCCTTGGCATGCAGGGCACCGAGACGCCCGCCGAAATTGAAGGCGATGCCGCACTGATGGCGCGCATTGAAGAGATACGCGGCCGCTGCGCCGCGCTGGCGGGCCTGACGGACACCTGGCAGAACGCCACGAAAAAATGCCCGTATTCACCCTTCTTTGCCATTGTGTCGCCGGCGCAAAGCTACCACACGTTCGACGGCAAAGACGTTGACGCCGGGGATATCGACCTTGTGAGCAGGCTTTTGTTCATGCAGATGATGCACAAAACGCACCCTGTCACCGGCACGGTGTGCATGGGCACGGCGGCCCGCGTGCCGGGCAGCATTGTGCATCAGGTGCTGAGTGAGCGCGGCAAAAACGGCCGCAAGATTGTAATAGGCCATCCCGCCGGGGTGATACCGGTGGTGTCGGAGCTGGAGGCGCACGACGGGCAGTATGACCTGAAGACGGCCGCCATCCTTCGCACCGCCCGCGTCATCATGGACGGGCAGGTATATGTGCGCAAGTCCCGCATTCAATAATTTATCAGGAGGAAAAGAAAATGAGCAAGACTATCGCAACCCAAATCGCCGAAGTGGCGGTGAACACCAAATTCGAAAACCTGCCTGAGGAGGCTGTGGTAAAGGCAAAAACACTGACGCTGGACGTACTGGCCTCCATGCTGGGCACACGCGACGTTATCTCCAGCGAGATTGCGCGCGAAGTGGCCGAAGAGATGGGCGGCCCGGGCGAGGCCACTATTGTGGGCAGCAAGGACAAGGTTGCCGCGCCCAACGCCGCGTTCGCCAACGCCATTCAGTGCTACGGCCTGGACTTTGTAGACGACCACAACGAATCCAACGCGCACCCCTCGCCCGCCACGTTCCCCACGGGCATGGCGCTGAGCGAAATGCTGCACAAGAGCGGCAAGGAATACATTGAAGCCGTTGCGCTGGGCAACGAGGTGGTGTGCCGCATGGGCACGGCCTATTTGGGCGATATGTACTATCAGGGCTTCCACCCCACCAGCACCTGCGGCATGATGGCCGCCAGCGTCACGGCCGCGAAGCTGTACGACTTGGACGTGCAGAAAACCGTGTATGCCCAGGGCATTGCGGGCAGCATGGTGTCCGGCCTGATGGCGTGGAATACCGAGGGCTCTTTCACAAAGCGCCTGCAGGCGGGCCACCCGGCCATGAATGCCATCATTGCCGCGCGCATGGCGAAGAAGGGCTTCAACGGCCCGTCCGACATCTTCGAGAGCAAGGACGGCCTGCTGCACGCCTACTCCTTCCATGACCACTACGACTCCAAGTACATCACAGAGGGCCTGGGCGAGGAATGGACGTTCACCAAATCTTCCATCAAGGTATATCCGTGCTGCCGCTACTCCGGCGGGCACCTGGACGCCTGCCTCGAGATTGTGGAGAAATACCACCCCAACGCCGAGGACATTGAGAAGATCGACATCCGCTCCTCCAAGTACACCATGCACCTGCTGGCAGAGCCGTGCAAGTGGGCGCCGCGCAACATTGTGGATTTGCAGTTCAGCATGCCCTATCAGGCGGCCATCGCCTTCAAGAACGGCAAGTTCACCGTGGATGAGCTGAACACCGATTACATCAACGATGAGCTGGTGAAACGCCTGATCGCCTCCACCACAGTTGTGATGGACGACGAGTTCGAGCGCCGCTACCCGGCCCACTATTCCAGCGCTGTCACCATCACCATGAAGGACGGCACGCAGTATTCCGCCACTGTGGATGACCCGAAGGGCGACTGGCGCAACCCCGTCACCTACGAGGACGTGGTGAACAAGTTCCGCTACCTTGCCAACCGCACCTACAAGGGCGACACAGAGCGCACAGAGAAGATTGTGGACTTTGTGAACCATTTGGAAGAGCAGCCCGATATGGCAAAGCTGATGGAGCTTGTGAACGAAGTGAAATAAGCGCAAAGCACAGCTTTTTGCAAAGCCCGCGGCGCCGGGCGGCGGCGCGCAGCCGCCGCCCGCCCGCGCGGACGCAGCGCAAGAAAGGAGGGGCGCCGCATGCCGCAGAGGAATGAAGACGACCGCTCGAAAAAAATAGTGTTCGTTTCGAACTGTCTTTTGAACGCGAACAACAAGGTGCAGGAATTTGCACGCTACTCCGGCATGTTCACCGAGGTGGTGCGCACGCTGGATAAGTACGGCGTGGGCATTATGCAGATGCCGTGCCCGGAAGTGCTGCACATCGGCTGCCAGCGGTGGTGGCATTCCCGCAATTTGTACGACAACGCGGGGTTCCGGCACTGCTGCCGCAAACTGGCCGAGCAGATGGTGGATTACATGGAAAATTACGCCATTGTGGGTTATGACGTGGTGGCCGTGCTGGTGTGCGACGGCTCGCCCACGTGCGGGCTTACCGTTTCCAGTTATTACGAGAACGGCGGGGGCCACCCTGCCGAGCCCGTGCGCAGCCTGCGCAGACAGCCGGGAATTTATACGGAAGAGCTTTTGAAGGCCATAGAGGCGCGCGGCCTGCCCGTGCCGCCCATGTACGGCCTTCTGATGGACGACCGCGAGAAAACCAACGAGCAGATTATTGCAGAGTTCGACGCGTTCATCCGCACCCGGCTGGGGGCCTGACGGCCCGGCGGGCAAGATGTTTCGAAGCAGAGGGCGGCGCTGTGCCGGGCACACCGCGCGCCGCGGCGCCCTTTTTTACTGAAGGTGGTGTAAACGCAATGAGGGGCATGACATTTGCACAGAAGGCGCTGGCCCGCGCCGCCGGCAAGGAACATGTGGAAATAGGCGAGATTGTGAACGCCAACGTGGACGTTGCCATGATGGACGACATTCTGGGCCCGCGCATCGAAATAGCCCAGGGCCTGGAAGAGCTGGGCGTGGGCGTTTGGGATAAAAGCAAAGTGGTTGTGATAAGCGACCACTACACCCCGCCGTGCGAGATAAAGCAGGCGGAGGCCGTGAAGTTCACGAAGGATTGGTCTTTGGCCAAAGACGTGGACTATCACGAATATGAGGGCCCGTGCCATCAGGTGCTGGCAGAGGCCTGTTACGACCAGCCCGGCACGCTTGTTGTGGGCACAGACTCGCACACGTGCATGTCCGGCGCGTTCGGCGCGTTCGGCACGGGCATCGGCTCTACGGAGATGCTGGGCGTCGTGGCCACGGGCCAAATTTGGCTGAAAGTTCCCGAGAGCTACCGCATCGAGTGGAAAAACACGCTGGGAAAGGGCGTTTTCGCCAAGGACATGGTGCTGTATGACTGCCGCACCATCGGCCATTCCGGCGCTACTTATAAAGCATTGGAATACTGCGGCGAGGCCATTCGCGCCCTGCCCATGGACGAGCGCATGGCCATCTCCAACATGGCGGTGGAGATGGGCGCCAAGGCCGGGTATATCCCGCCGGACGAAAAGACGCTGGAGTATTTGAAGGCGCACGGCTCTCAGCGCAGTTATGCGCTGCTGTACCCGGATGAGGACGCCGAGTACGAGCGCAGCTATGTGAACGACGCCGCCGCGCTGGTGCCGCAGGTGGCCTGCCCGCACCATGTAGACAATGTGCACGATGTGACCGAGGTGGCCGGCGCGCCGCTGACACAGGTGTACATCGGCTCGTGCACGGGCGGCCGCATTTCCGATTTGCGCACCGCCGCGCACGTGCTGAAGGGCAGAAAAGCGGCCAGGGGGCTGCGCTTCCTTGTTTCGCCCGCCTCGCGCGAGGTGTACCGCATGGCCATGAAGGAGGGCATCCTGGACATCCTGACAGAGGCCGGGGCCGTCATTGTGGCGCCAAGCTGCGGGCTGTGCCTGGGCGCGCACACGGGCATTCTGGCGGGGGGCGAAAGCTGCATCTCCACCAGCAACCGCAACTTCATCGGCCGCATGGGCAGCAAGGACGCCAGCGTGTACCTGGGCAGCGCCGCCACGGTGGCGGCCAGCGCCATAGAGGGCCGCATTGCAGACCCGCGCGCCTATTTCTAAACGTGGCGAAAAGGGGGAAGAAGTTATGAATTCTCAGATAAAAGGCCGGGTATGGAAATTCGGGGACGACATCAACACGGACATCATCTCCCCGGGCGAATACATGGACGCAAGCTATGAGGACATTGGCAAGCACGCCATGGAGCGCGCGTACCCCGGCTTTGCCGACGCCATTGAAAAGGGCGACATCATTGTGGCGGGCAGCAATTTCGGCCCGGGCTCCAGCCGCGAAACGGCGCAGATAGCGCTGAAGTACGCGGGCGTGGGCGGCGTGATTGCCCAAAGCTTTGCGCGCATCTTTTTCCGCAACTGCATCAACGTGGGCTTCCCGGTGGTGACGCTGGCAGACACAAGCGGGCTGAACCAGGGCGACGAGATTGTGGTGGACCTTTTGAACGGCACCATTGAAGACATTACCACGGGCAAAATGTACCAGGGCAGCAAGCTGCCCGAGCATGTGCTGAGCATTGTGGAGGACGGCGGCCTGAAAAACCATTTGAAAAAAACGCTGAAAAAGGCGTGAATGAACCGGCGCAGGCAAAAAACGCCTGTGCAAGAACATCCGTTTGAAAAACTGAAGGAGGAAGGAACAAATGGCACCCACCCTGAAAGTGAACTTTGCCGGCGTTTCCATGCCGAACCCCTTCATGCTCTCCTCGGCGCCGCCCACCACCAACGTGGAGATGGTGGCCCGGTGCTTTGAGGCAGGCTGGGGCGGCGCGGTGCTGAAAACGCTGGCCTACACCCTGAGCCAGGCGCAGAACGTGAACCCGCGCATCACCGCGGTGAAAAGCGCCGACGGCGAAATTGTGGGCTTTACCAACTTCGAGCTGGGCAGCCCCAAGCACATTGAAAAGTGGGCCAAGGACACCCGCTGGCTGAAGGAGCGCTTTCCCGAACACGGCGTGTGGGTGAGCCTGCTGCACACCGAGGGCCTTGTGGAAGAGCAGTGGCGCGAGGTGACGCGCATGTTCGACGAGGCCGGGGCCGATGGCTTTGAGCTGAACTTCTCGTGCTCGCACGGCATGGCCGAATCGGGCGGCGGCGCCACGGTGGGCGGCAGCGAGGAGGCCATCAAAATGGTGACCACCTGGGTGCGCGAAGAGACGAAAAAACCCGTGATGACAAAGCTGCCCGCCATTGTGCAGGACATTCCCGGAAAGGCGCGCGCGGCCGAGGCGGCGGGGGCGGACGCCATCGCCACCATTAATACGCTGAACAGCCTGCCCGGCATCGACATCCACACCTTTGTGCCCTACCCCAGCGTGGACGGGCGCAGTGCCTTCCAGGGGCTTTCGGGCGCGGCCATCAAGCCCATTGCCCTGCGCACGGTGGCGCAGATAGCCAAGGCGGTGAACATCCCCGTGTCGGGCATCGGCGGCATTTACAACTGGCGCGACGCGGTGGAGTTCATTCTGGCGGGCGCCTCTTCGCTGCAGGTGTGCTCGGCCGTGATGCACCACGGCTACCGCATCATCAACGACATGACGGCCGGCCTGCTCAACTACATGGAGGAGATGGGCTTTGAAACCATCAACGACTTCTGCGGCAAGGCCCTGCCCAATATCTTCCGCCACAACGACCTCTCGCGCGCCTACAAGCTGTATTCACAGCCGGACGCCGAAAAGTGCGTGGGCTGCGGGCGGTGCGTGGCCGTGTGCGCCGACAGCGCGTACAGCGCCATCCACTTGGACGAAAACCGCAAGGCCGTGGTGGACAAAGAAAAATGTGACGGCTGCGGCCTGTGCACGCAGGTGTGCCCGGTGAGCTGCATGACGATGGAACACAGGTGAAGGAGGCGGAAAACATGACTGAGATCAAGCAAACCATGGCCGATGTGCAGGCCGAGGCCAAGCGCTGCCTGTACTGTGTGGACGCCCCCTGCCAGAAGGGCTGCCCCGCCGGGGTGGACGTGGCACAGTTCATCCGCCATTTGCGCTATGCGGATGTGAAAAGCGCCAAGCGCGTGATAAAAACAGCAAACCCGCTGGGCGGCATTTGCGGCACGCTGTGCCCCAGCGAAAATTTGTGCCAGAAAAACTGCACCATGAACTACTGCGGCGCGCCCATCCGCATCCGCGATTTGCAGAAGTTCGCCTGCGCCAACGCGGCCTATGCGCCGGAGCTGGCCCCCGCCAGCGGCAAAAAGGCCGCCGTGGTGGGCGCGGGCCCCGCGGGCCTTGGCTGCGCGGCCATGCTGGCGCGCCTGGGCCACGAGGTGGACGTGTTTGAAAAGGACGCGGCGGCCGCCGGCGTGGTGGCGCGCGAAATTCCGGCGCAGCGCATTGATGCCTCCGTGGTGGAAAACGACCTGGCCGAGCTTGCGTGCGGGCGCATCCGTTTCCACTACAACACGCCCGTCACGGCCCAAAAGCTGGAAGAGCTGAAACAGGAATATGCGGCCGTGTTTGTGGGTGCCGGCCTTGCGCAGGACCGCATGAGCGGCGTGGACATTGCCGAGGGCGCGCCTGTGGCTGGCTGCTCGCAGTACCTGGCCGATTTGAAGAGCGGCAAAACAAAAGCCGTAAGCGGCACCGTGCTGGTGGTGGGCGGCGGCGATTCTGCCATTGACGCCGTGTGCGCCAGCCTGGAGGCCGGGGCAGAAAAGGCCGTGCTGGCCTACCGCCGCTCACGCGCCGAGATGCCCGCGTGCGACGAAGAGTTCTTTGCCGCGGCCGGTAAGGGCGTAGAGCTGATGTACATGGTTTCGCCCGTTGCCGTTGCCAAAACAGCGGACGGCGGCGCGGCCGTGACGTTTGTGCGCAACCGTCTGGTGGAAAAGCCGGGCGAGGCGCGCCGCGGCTTTGAGGCCGTGCCCGGCAGCGAGTTCACCCTGAACGCGGCGCAGGTAGTGTTTGCCATTGGCAAAAAGGCGGACGCGGCGCTGGTGGCGGGCACGCCCGACAGGGACACCCTGCGCGTGGCGGGCACCAACTGCTTTGTGGGCGGCGACTGGCTGAACGGCGGCGCCACGGTTGTGGAGGCCGTTGCCGAGGGCAAACGCGCCGCGGCGGCCATGGACGCACTGATGAAGTAAAAGCCGAAGCTGCCGCGCGGCACCCCCGGAAGGGGGCGCGGCGGGCGGGCCGTCAGGCCCATGCCCTGTGCCCGGCGGGGCCGGCCCTCTGCGGCGGGCGCCGCGCGGTTTTGCATGCACAGCGTTTGATTTGAACGGAAAGGGGGACACAGATGAACGATTTGAACATTGTGGGCGGCACCATCGTGCGGCCCGAGGGCTGCTTTGAGGGCAGCGTGGAGGTAAAGGGGGGCGCCATCGCCGCCGTAAAGCGGGCAGGCGAAGCGCCTGCCCCGGCAGCCGAGACGGTGGACGCCGCCGGCATGCTGGTGTTTCCCGGTATGATAGACAGCCATGTGCACATCCGCGGGGGCAGGCTTTCGCACCGGGAGGATTTTGCCAGCGGCACCATGGCGGCCGCCGCAGGCGGCGTGACGGCCCTGGCCGAGATGCCTGTGGCAAACCCGCCCGCCTCCACCGCAGAGGCGTTCGAGGCCCGCAGGGCCGAGGCACAGGCAGCCGCCTATGTGGATATTGCCCTGTACGGCGGCGCCGGGGCAGACAACCTGGACGAGATAGAAAAGCTGGCCGGCGTGGGCGCCGTGGCGTACAAGACATTCACCATGCCGCCGGTGCCGGGCCGCGAGGCCGAGTTTTACGGCCTGTGCAGCGAAACGCAGGACGCCCTGTGCCGCGTGATGGAGCGCGTGGCAAAAACCGGCCGCCTGCTGGCCGTGCACAGCGAGCTGAACCAGTATGTGGCCGCCGAGACAAAGCGCCGCATGGACGCGGGCGAAAACGGCCTGGTGGCCTTCTGCCGCTCGCGCCCTGTGGAGGCCGAGACGGCCGCCGTGGAATGGGTGATAGAGGCCGCGCGCAAAACGGGCTGCCGCGCCAGCGTGTGCCATGTGAGCACGCCGGAGGCCGTGCGCATGATAGAGGCCGCGCGCGCCCAGGGCGTGCGGGTGTGGGCCGAAACATGCCCGCAGTACATTCTGTTCAGCGAGCAAAGCGCCGCGCACGCGGGCGTGTTTGCCCGCATGAAGCCGCCGCTTCGCGATGGGCAGCGCATGCGCCAGCTGCGCCGGATGTATGAAAACGGGTCGTTTGCCATGACAGGCAGCGACCATGCGCCCTACCTGCGGGAAGAAAAACTGAAAAACGGCCAGGATATCTGGCGCACCTTTGACGGCCTGCCCGGGCTGGAGCTTTCGCTGCCGCTGCTTTTGAACGCGGCGGCGGACGGCACCCTCAGCTTTGAGGCCATTGCAAAAGCCACGGCCGAAAGCACCGCTCAAATGCTGGGCCTTGCGCCCAAAAAGGGCCGCATTGAGGCCGGGGCGGACGCGGACATGGTGCTGGTGGCGAAAAACGAGGTGCCCGTGCCGTTGGACACGTCAAGGCTGTTCACCAAGGCGCGCGGCAGCGCCGCACTGTACGAGGGCATTCCCATGCACTACCGTGTTGCGCGCACCTATGTGCGCGGGCAGGCGGTGTATGCGGAGGGCCGCATTACCGGTAAGCAAGGCTGGGGAACATTCGTCAGCCCTGCCAGATAGATATTTTTCACAAAACAGGAGGTAAAGCATTTATGAGAACCGATATGCGCGGAAAAGACTTTGTTACCCTGATGGACTACACGGGCGAAGAGCTGCAGACCATTCTGGATGTGGCGTTCGACTTAAAGCGCCAGAACGCCATGGGCGCCGAGCACGAGCTGCTGAAAAACAAGACGCTGGGCATGATTTTTGCGCAGCCCTCCACCCGCACGCGCGTCTCCTTCGAGACGGGCATGACGCAGCTGGGCGGCCACGCACAGTATTACAGCGAGGACAACATGCAGCGCAAGAACAAAGAGACCTGGGAGGACACCGGCCTTGTGCTGAGCCGCTACCTGGACGCTTTGATGGTGCGTTTGTACGACCTTGAGAAGTACGGCATGGCCCGCGACATCATGAACGAGATTCGCAAGGCCACCACCATCCCCGTCATCAACGGCCTGGACGACAAAGAGCACCCCTGCCAGTGCATGGGCGACCTGATGACCCTGCAGGAGAAGCTGGGCACCGGCTGGAAGAAGAAAAAAATTGTGATGAGCTGGGCGTATTCCGACCGCGTGAAATCTCCGGGCGTGCCGCAGGCCATGCTGATTGCGTGCAGCCTGCTGGGCGCAGACCTGACGCTGGCCTACCCGAAGGGCTACGAGCTGGACGACGACTACATGGCGTTCGCCAACAACGCCTACAAAAAGACGGGCGGCAAGCTGACCATCACCAACGACATTTACGAGGCCGCCACCGACGCCGATGTCATCTATGCCAAGAGCTGGGGCAGCACCCACGGCATGAGCAAGGAAGAGGACAAAGAGTACCGCAAGCAGTTCGAGAAGGACTGGTGCATTTCTGACGAGCACTTCAAGCTTGCCAAGCCCGTTTCCTACTACATGCATCCGCTGCCCGCCGCCCGCGGCGAGGAAGTGACGGACGCTGTGATTGACGGCGAGCACTCCATCGTGTACGACCAGGCCGAAAACCGCCTGCATGCGCAGAAGGCCGTGCTGGCGCTGCTGATGAAGAAGAAATAAGCTTTCTTCTTGCGGCCTGCGGGCGCTTGCCCGCAAGCAAAGCCCTTTTCCGGCGCTGTGCCGCGCGGCAAAGCCCTGCCGCCGCGCCGCGCGGCCGCGCCTTTCCCAGAATGGAACGGCGGCATGCCGTCCGCTACAGCCCGCCCGGGGCGGGCCAAAGGGGCGCGCATGCGGTGTTCCGCTCTTGTGTAAACGTTTACAGAGCGTTTGTGAAAAAGGAAAACCAAGAAACCGTGTATGAGAATTCACCGTGATGAACTGTAACAGGGAGGAACGATTATGATTTTAGGTCTGCCTTTCCCGACTTATCTTGGCTGGTTTGTGGGCCCTGCTTTGACGGTGCTTACTGCGGGTTACTGCATCTACCGGTATGTAAAATACCTGAAGACGGGTAACTGAGCTGAGGTTCGAATGGGCCGCCTTGCGGCGGTACTGCAATGCGGGTATCTTCCGCGCGGCAATGCGGGCGTGCCCTCCACTCGTGCGAATGCGAAAAAAGGAGATGGAATCATGTTAACTGGCTCTCTTGCAACAACAGGCCTTATCGTGCTGGGCATTTACATCATCGGCATGCTGGGCATTGGTGTGTATTGCAACAAAAAGTACGCAAACAACCTCAGCGGCTTCCTGACGGGCGGCCGTAACCTGGGCCCGTGGGTATTTGCCTTGACCTACGGCTCCACTTATCTTAGTGCTTCTACATTCATCGGTAATACCGGCACGGCTTACAAGGCCGGCATGGCCTATCTGATGATGCCTGTGGCGCAGGTGGTGCTGCTTCCCATTGGGCTTATCCTGTTCTCGCACGGCCTGCGCAGGGTGTCTGTGCGCCTGAATGCCATGACGCTGCCGGAGTATATCAGCAAGCGCTTCCACAGCAATGCGGCAAGCATGATAGCCTCCGTGGTCATCATCATTTTCATGGTTCCCTACATGGTGGGCGTCATCAAGGGCGGCGCACTTTCGCTGGCCAGCCTGCTGGGCCTGAGCTATGAGGTGGCTGTGTTCCTGGTGGCGGGCGTTGCGTGCGTATACCTTATTTTCGGCGGCTATATGGCGCGCTGCTACACAGACGTTATTCAGGGCGCCATGATGGCCTTCGGCATGCTGGCCGTGCTGGTGGCGGGCTTCTTCATTATCGGCGGCCCCACCGAAATCGCCGCAGGCGTTGCTGCATCTGACCCGGCCCTGCTTGAGACGCCGGGCCCGATGGGCTGGAGCAACCTGTTCCTGTTCTCGGCCGTGTATGCCCTCACCCCGTGGGGCCTGCCGCAGCTTGTGCAGACGAACTTCACCATCAAGGACAAAAAGACGGTTTACGTTTCTTCCATCGTGCTGTCCATCTGGCTGGGCGCCATCCTCATCGGCAGCATGATTATCGGCAACATGGGCCGCGCCTATTTCGGCGACCAGTTCCTCGACAACCCCGACCTCGTGTTCCCGAACCTGGTGCTTACCTTCTTCCCGAACGTGCTGGGCGCCATTGTGATTGTGGCCGTTATTGCGGCGGCCATGAGCACCATTGACGGCGTGCTGATGACCAGCGGCAGCGCCTTCGGCGTGGATATTTACAAAAAGTTCATCAAGAAGGACGCCAGTGAAAAGCAGACCATCATGGTGTCCAACATCACCATGTTTGTCATCATCGCCGTGGTTATTGTGGGCTCGTTCATGGAGCTGCCCATGCTTTCTTACCTGAACTCTTACGCGTTCAGCGTCATCGCCGGCACACTGGTGGTGCCTGTGTTCGCGGGTGTGTATTCGAAGAAGGGCACCACCGCGGGCTGCGTGGCCTCCATGCTGGCAGGCGGGCTTGGCACGCTGTTCTTCTACATGGTGAAGCCCGGCGGCAACTACATTCTGGGCTGCCCGCCGTTCGTTTCCGGCACCATCGTGGCCATTATTGTGTTCTTTGCAGTAAGCAAATTCACAAAGCCCCTGCCGAAGGAGTTCGTGGACGATTTGTTCTCGAAAGAGGCGGAAGAGGGCGCTTATGCCAAAGAGGAGATCAGGGCCGAAGCAGCAAAATAAAAGTGTTTGTCCCGCGCAGGGGGCCGGGGCCATACGGCCCTCCTGCGCATGTACCCTCCTAACGTTGGGCACGGCCGCCGCACGGCGCGC
>UMGX01013034.1_pt1 | contig 19323 bp, 15 predicted proteins | sample 1965411 | NCBI WGS metagenome assembly UMGX01 (sample SAMEA4836086, study PRJEB28245) | human gut metagenome | biome: gut microbiome; material: fecal sample | place: Denmark | collected 2008 | reverse complement strand
CCCGCCGACCTCTCTCCCAAAGATACCGCACGGGTACAATTCCTTGCCGGCGAAACGTTTCGGGTACTGTCTTGCCACGGGGTCGCCCGTGTCGATTTTATGATCGACGGCAAAAGCGGCGACATCTACGTCAACGAAATCAACACCATTCCCGGTTCCCTCTCGTTCTACTTGTGGGAAGCCTCCGGCATACGCTTCGACCAGCTTATGGACAAATTAGTAGACCTCGCCTTGAAACGCAAACGTGAGTCTTCCATGAAAACTGTCAGCTACGACCAAAACATTTTCAACCTCGGCAAAGGGCTGAAAGGTAGGAAAATGGGCGCTAAATAACCATAAAGAGACAGCCAAAAAGCTAACTGATATACAAGTAATTGATTATGGAAAATCCAATTAGGGGGGGGGCAAAAACCATGCCAAAATAATTACAGTAGAGATAGGAGTATCGATATTGCAAAAGGAATAGGTATCATATTGGTGGTTTATGGACATTTAGTAAATCCAATACATCGGGAGATATTCCTATTTCACATGCCTCTGTTCTTCCTCTTATCAGGGTATTTCTTTTCCGGGAAAGGCTCTATGAAAGATTATATCATCAAGAAGGCCAAGACGTTATTATACCCATTCCTCCTATTCTATATTCTATTTTTTATATATGGTTATTTATCGAGTAATTATAAAAGCCTTATGGAATATACCTTTTCTTTGAAAAGTTTTACCGCCATAGATGGTCCATTGTGGTTTTTACTATCTCTGTATGAAATATCCATCATTTGTTTTATTATAGAAAAATACCTCCATTCGGAAGTATGGAAGTTCATTGCAACACTATCTATTACCATAGCAGGATATTTATTAGCGATTAATAAAATATTTATCCCTTGTTGTTATTTCTCGCAGGCTTGTATAGCATATGTATTTTTTTATTGCGGGTATCAAATAAAAAAATATAAGATTTTAAATAATCAAGTAACTCAGAAATACATAATTATAGCAGCAATTATCTGTTATTGCGTAGGAATTATATATGGAAAAACAGATATTAGATGGTTAATTATAAGTCCATCTTATATATTATTCTTGCTACCGGCATTAGGAGGCTCTTTATTGGTAATTTACCTATCGAAATATTTACAAAATAAACGATACACCGACTGGCTATCCTATTTAGGCAAAAATTCCCTATTAGTCATGTGTGTTCATCTCCCATTAACACCTTTGGTATATTCGATCCTATTACCGGCTTTAAGAGGGTTCTATTCTTTTATTGGAAAGACAGCTATCACCGACGAAGCTATTACAGGCGGTCGAATTTGTGGATTTTTATCATTAATTATTTTAGTCCCACTATCTTTATGCATAGGATTGATAGTCAAAAAACTATTTCCTTTCTGTTTCGCAGGCAATTCTAAAACCGAGTGCATAAAGGCCTCATAGGCCAGAAATTTTACGGAAAATATTCGCCACCTATTTTGAGAATATCTTTAACCCCTCCGCCCTGCGGTCTTTCAACCCCTCACCTTAGGAACGAACGTTCCTAAGGTCTCTCCCCTATTTTCCGGCACAGGGGAGAAGGTTAAATAGTTTCCTCTCGCTACAAAAAATGCCAAACCATAAAGAAAAAAGCTCTCCCTCTCCCCCTGCTGTGTCCCGTAACATTGCAGGATGCGGCAGGGGGAAGGGCTAAAATGCGCTTCGAACATTTTTAAACTCCTCCCCTGTGTTTTGCTCAACAAAATATAGGGGAGGTGGCACGAAGTGACGGAGGGGTTGAAAACAACATCTCACCTGCCGGCTTATATCGGACATATCCCTGCTCTCCTGCCGTGCCCCGTAGCATTGCGGGGAGCTGTGTTAGCGATATATAGAGAGGGGAGGGAAATAATCCATTTACAACCTCGAAAAGAGACAAAAGCCACTACCCCCATAAAACAAAAGCGGCGAACCTCCCGACCCGCCGCTTCTTCTATAAAAAACAAATTGATCATTCCATGAGTTTGCGGTAGCGCACCCGGTGGGGCTCCACATCGCCCAAGCGTTTCTTCTTGTTCTCCTCGTACTCGGAGTAGGAGCCCTCGAAATAGAATACTTTCGAATCGCCTTCGAAAGCAAGTATATGGGTACAGATACGATCGAGAAACCAGCGGTCGTGCGAGATGACTACGGCACAACCGGCAAAATTTTCAAGACCTTCTTCCAATGCCCGCAAAGTGTTTACATCGATGTCGTTGGTAGGTTCGTCGAGCAAGAGTACATTACCCTCCTCTTTCAAAGCCATAGCCAAATGCAGACGATTACGTTCTCCGCCGGAAAGCACCCCGATGAGTTTCTCCTGATCGGCTCCCGTAAAATTGAAGCGGGAAAGGTAGGCACGAGCGTTCATATCCCGACCACCCATGCGGAACGTTTCGAGTCCGCCCGAAACGACCTGATAGACCGTCTTGGCAGGGTCTATATCTTTGTGGGTCTGATCCACATAAGCGATCTTCACGGTCTCGCCCACTTCGAAAGTTCCTTTGTCGCAAGCCTCCTGTCCCATAATCAGTTTGAACAGCGTGGTTTTTCCGGCTCCATTCGGTCCTATCACGCCCACGATACCATTGGGAGGCAATACGAAATCGAGATTATCGAAAAGCAATTTGTCACCAAAAGCCTTAGCGACTCCGTGAGCCTCGATAACCTTGTTACCGAGACGAGGCCCGTTGGGGATAAAGATTTCGAGTTTTTCCTCTCGTTCCTTTTGGTCTTCATTCAATAGCTTATCGTACGAGTTCAAGCGAGCTTTACCTTTCGACTGTCGGGCTTTGGGAGCCATACGAACCCATTCCAATTCCCGTTCGAGAGTCTTACACCGCTTGCTCGCCTGTTTCTCCTCCATCTCCATACGCTTGGTCTTCTGTTCCAGCCACGAGGTATAATTTCCCTGCCAGGGAATACCTTCGCCCCGATCGAGTTCGAGAATCCACCCGGCCACGTGGTCGAGGAAATAACGGTCGTGGGTAATGGCAATAACCGTACCGGGATATTGCTGCAAATGCTGTTCCAACCAATCGATCGACTCGGCATCGAGGTGGTTGGTAGGTTCGTCGAGTAACAAAATATCAGGCTGTTGCAACAGCAGACGGCACAATGCCACCCGACGACGTTCTCCTCCCGAAAGGAATTTTACGAGTTGATCCTCAGGCGGACAGCGAAGCGCATCCATTGCCCGTTCCAATTTGTTGTCTATGTTCCACGCATCGGAGGCATCGATGTGGTCTTGCAATTCGGCTTGACGAGCGATCAAAGCCTCCATCTTGTCCGGGTCTTCGAGTACGTCGGGGTCACCGAACGACTCGTTTACCTTTTCATATTCTGCCAGTAAGTCGAGAATAGGTTGCACCCCTTCTTGCACAACCTCTTTTACTGTTTTCTCAGGGTCGAGTTTAGGCTCCTGTTCGAGATACCCCACCGAATACCCCGGCGAGAATACCACTTCGCCCTGATACGATTTCTCCACTCCGGCAATAATCTTCAACAACGTAGACTTACCCGAACCGTTGAGACCGATAATACCAATTTTCGCCCCGTAAAAAAACGAGAGATAAATATCTTTGAGCACTTGTTTATGCGGAGGGAACATCTTGCTCACCCCCACCATCGAGAATATGATTTTTTTATCGTCTGCCATATAAAATAGAATTAAAAAGTAAAACTTATTTTTTCAAGGGAGTCGCTTTCACGCGATAGTCGCAGCGTACTTTCCCTTTAATGATATTGGTCAACTTCGATTTTATCAATTGCTTGCGAATGGGAGAAATTCGATCGATAAAGACCTTCCCTTCCAAATGGTCGTATTCGTGTTGAACCACTCGTGCGAGATATCCCTCGATAACCTCGTCGTGAGGTTGAAAATTCTCATCGAGCCACTTCAACCGGATTTTCTCAATACGGGGAACCGGTTCGTGAATACCGGGCAGACTGAGACAGCCCTCCTCTCGGGTCTCCTTCGACCCGTCCTCCAATACTTCGAGAACCGGATTTATCAAGGTCAGCTTCACATCGGCGCATTCGGGAAAATACTCGGCCATAGGATTTACGTCGATAACGATCAACCGGATAGAAAGTCCTATCTGCGGAGCTGCCAACCCGATACCTTCGGTAGCATACATCGTCTCATACATATTTTCAATCAGCTCTTTCAGCTGAGGGTAAGAAGCATCGATCTCTTCGGTCTCCTTACGAATTACGGGATGCCCGTAAAGATAAACAGGTAGTACCATATCTTATTGTTTTTTACTTTCCAAATAATCCCTCAGAATTATCGTCGCGCTTATCTCATCGACCAGCTCCTTATTTCGCCGAGCCATTTTGGACAAGCCACCGTCGATCATCGCCCGATGAGCTAAAACCGAAGTGAACCGCTCGTCAAAAAACTCTATCGGCACATTGGGAAAAAGTTTTCTGAACCGATTAACAAAAGGGGTTATATAGCGCATACTCTCGGACGGCTGGTTATTCATCTGCCGTGGCAGCCCCACGACGACCCGTTCGACCGACTCTCGCTGCATATACTGCGTGAGAAAATCGATCAACTGCGACGATGCCACGGTTGTCAACCCGTTTGCTATAATTTGCAACGGATCAGTCACCGCTATGCCCGTACGCTTTCTTCCGTAATCTATTGAAAGAATCCTTGCCATATTAGAGTACAAAGATACGTATAAGCGGGAGCAGAGCAAAACAAAGCTCGTTTTAATTTTATTCTGCCGAGCGGAAGTATCTTCGAGTTTCAACTCAAAGATAGTGAAAGGTAAGTGCAAAGGCAAGCGGAAATCTCGCTTCCGATTTGGCTATGCACTCACTTATGCGTATATTTGAACCATATTTTATTCCACACCACCAATAACAAAAAAATAAGGGTTCGTTACGATTTCTTACGAATGAATGTGCGTCGAACCGACCATATTAACATAACACCTGATAAGATGAACAAATTTTCTGTCATTTTCAAATTATCCTTCATCAACACTATCTTTTTTTATCTACCTGTTCTCGCAAACAATTCTCCCGTAGATTACGTAAACACTCTCATAGGGACCCAATCGAAATTCGAACTATCCACCGGAAATACCTATCCAGCTATTGCAATGCCGTGGGGCATGAACTTCTGGACTCCGCAAACCGGAGATATGGGCGACGGTTGGACATATACATACAATGCCGACAAAATAAAAGGGTTCAAACAGACCCACCAACCCAGTCCCTGGATGAACGATTACGGGCAATTCGCCCTTATGCCGGTAACCGGAGGAGTCGTGTTCGAACAGAACCAACGAGCCAGTTGGTTCTCCCATAAAGCCGAGATAGCTAAACCTTACTATTATAAAGTATATTTGGCCGACCATGATGTCACCACAGAAATGACGGTAACGGAACGAGCCTCTTTATTCCGTTTCACATTTCCCGAGGAGCAAAATTCGTATGTTATCGTCGACGCTTTCGACAAGGGCTCTTATATAAAAATCATACCCGAAGAGAATAAAATCATTGGATATTCCACCCGGAATTCGGGAGGTGTTCCCGAAAATTTCAAGAACTATTTTATCATTGTTTTCGACAAACCGTTTCAATTCACTGCCGTGGCCCTCGATAATGCCATCAAGACCAATCAAACCGAAATCGAAGGGAACCATGCAGGCGGTATTATCGGCTTCTCCACACACAAAGGAGAACAAATACACGCACGAGTAGCCTCGTCTTTCATCAGTTTCGAGCAGGCGGAATTGAATTTGCAGGAACTCGGCGATGGAGATTTCGACCGTTTAACAGAAGAAGGAAAGAACCGTTGGAACGAAATATTATCCAAAATTGAAATTAAAGACAACGACATCGACAATTTGCGTACGTTTTATTCCTGTTTATACCGGTCGGTTCTTTTTCCACGGGCATTTTACGAAATAAATGCCGAGGGTGAAACCATTCATTACAGCCCTTACAATGGACAAGTATTACCCGGTTACCTATTTACCGACACCGGATTCTGGGATACCTTCCGCTCTCTATTCCCGCTGTTAAATCTAATATATCCCTCGATGAACGAAAAAATGCAAGAGGGATTGGTCAACGCTTACAAAGAAAGTGGATTTTTACCCGAATGGGCCAGTCCAGGACATCGGGATTGTATGGTTGGAAACAACTCGGCCTCGGTTGTCGCCGATGCCTATATCAAAGGCTTGCAAGGCTATGACATAGAACTGTTATGGGAGGCTTTGAAACACGGAGCGAACAACCACCTGAAAGGCACGGCATCGGGAAGAGTCGCTTTCGAAGCGTACAACCGGTTGGGATATGTACCCAATAATATCGGTGTGGGACAAAATGTCGCTCGCACATTGGAATATGCCTATAATGACTGGTGCATTTATACCCTCGGTAAGAAATTGGGAAAACCCGATAGCGAAATAGAGATTTATAAACAGCGAAGCCTAAACTATAAAAATGTGTACAACCCGTCGGAAAAACTCATGGTCGGGAAAGACGATCGGGGAAAATTCAATCCTCGTTTCAGCGCCACGGATTGGAGCGGCGATTTTTGCGAAGGGAACAGTTGGCATTGGAGTTTCTGCGTGTTCCACGACCCGCAAGGGCTCATAGACTTGATGGGGGGCAACAAAGCCTTCAACCACATGATGGACTCGGTTTTCGTCATACCCAGCTACTTAGGAATCAAAAGCCGGGGAGTCATACATGAAATGAGGGAAATGCAAGTGATGAACATGGGACAATATGCCCACGGCAATCAGCCCATACAACACATGGTATATCTGTATAACTACTCGGGAGAGCCGTGGAAAGCGCAATATCGGGTGAGGGATATCATGGAAAAACTCTATTCCGCCACTCCCGACGGATATTGTGGTGACGAAGACAACGGACAAACCTCGGCTTGGTACATATTCTCGGCTCTCGGATTCTATCCTGTCTGTCCCGGAACCGACCAATATATTATCGGGACACCATTATTCAAGGAGGCAAAGCTGCATCTGGAAAACGGGAAGTGCCTGACCATCGAGGCCAAAAACAATAGCGCAACAAACAAATATATTCGTTCGATAAAACTCAACGGAAAGAACCACACACTCAATTATTTCAAGCACAACGTCTTGGTAGAAGGCGGGAAAATACAATTCCTCATGGACAACGAACCCAATTTGAAACGAGGCTCAACCAAAGAAACTGTGCCTTATTCTTTCTCTTTGGCGAATGAATAAAATGTAGTACTTTTGGAAAGACAAATCAATATCATATATGAACTGTAAGAATAGCATAGGTATCCTATCCGTAATAATCATACTGTTATGTGGTTGTCAACCCGATAAAAAAACCACATTTACCGCAGCCTCCTATAACCTGAGGAACGCAAACAGCGCCGATTCGTTGCAAGGAGACGGTTGGGGAAATAGATGCCCCATCATAGCCGGGCTGGTACAGTTTCATGAATTCGATATTTTTGGGACACAAGAAGGGCTCAGACATCAATTAGACTCCCTGAAAACGAGCCTCCCGAAATATGATTACATAGGCGTGGGGCGTAACGATGGAAAAAAGGAAGGCGAACATGCAGCCATTTTTTACCGTATCGATAAATTCGAATTATTGGAACACGGAGACTTTTGGCTATCGGAGACGCCTGAAAAACCGAGCGTCGGCTGGGATGCGGTTTTACCGAGAATCTGCACTTGGGGACATTTCAAATACAAAGATACCGGATTTGAATTTCTCTTTTTCAATCTCCACATGGACCATATAGGGAAACAAGCCCGGGTAGAAAGCGCTTTGCTCGTACAACAAAAAATGAAAGAAATCGGCGAAAATCTACCAGCTATACTCACCGGAGATTTCAATGTAGACCAGACTCATCGCTCCTACCTCGCTTTAACAGAAAGTGGAATACTCCAAGACGCATTCGAAGTGGCCGACCTGCGTTATGCGACTAACGGCACATTCAACGGTTTCGACTCTGACAACTACACCGAAAGCCGAATCGACCATGTGTTTGTAACGCCTACATTCCATATTCTGAAATACGGCGTTCTCACCGACAGCTATCGCCGTATGAAAGAAGGCAATCAAAAAGCCTCGGTAAAAGATTGTCCCGAAGAAATCTCAATCAGAAGTTACGAATCTCGCATACCGTCCGACCATTTCCCTGTAATGGTCAAGTTGGAAGTATGCGATAAAAACTAAAACGATATACGTCGATTCCCCAATTATAACTGATACACATTTTTTATTTATTAACCATACATACAGTATATTTTTATGAAATCTATTGCAAAAGTAAGTTGCTTATGTCTGGCTCTCGGATATGGATTCTCCTATACCCATGCAGCCACAGCTCGTGTAGCGACAGCACAGCAAGACAACACCCGGGTACAATACACAAGCAACCGTCCGCAAGAACGCTTGTTCGTATCCAACGCCGTAGAAAAACAAATCAAACGAGTAAAATCTTTATTGACAAATGCTCGGCTGGCTTGGATGTTTGAGAACTGTTTCCCGAACACACTCGATACGACCGTACATTTCGATGGGGACGACGATACTTTCGTATATACCGGTGATATACACGCCATGTGGTTGCGCGACTCAGGAGCTCAAGTATGGCCCTACGTGCAATTGGCTAACCAAGACCCTCGATTAAAGAAAATGTTGGCAGGGGTCATCAACCGCCAATTCAAATGTATCAATATCGATCCATACGCAAACGCATTTAACATGGGTCCTACCGGAGGGGAATGGATGTCCGACATGACAGATATGAAACCCGAACTGCACGAGCGCAAATGGGAAATAGACTCGCTGTGTTATCCCATTAGGTTAGCCTATCAATATTGGAAAGTTACCGGTGATACCAGTGTATTTGGCGAAGAATGGATACAAGCCATTACGAATGTGCTGCGGACCTTCAAAGAACAGCAACGGAAAGAAGGCAATGGCCCCTACAAATTCCAACGTAAAACAGAGAGAGCTCTCGATACAATGACCAACAACGGATTAGGAAATCCGGTAAAACCCGTCGGACTGATAATCTCTGCGTTCCGTCCCTCCGACGATGCCACGACATTCCAATTTCTCGTTCCTTCAAATTTCTTTGCCGTAACTTCATTGAGAAAATCTGCTGAAATCCTGCGGAAGGTAAATCACAACGAGAAACTAGCGAAAGAATGTTCCGATCTGGCCCAAGAGGTAGAAACCGCCCTGCAAAAGTATGCGGTTTATAATCACCCGAAATACGGTAAAATATATGCCTTCGAAGTCGATGGATTCGGGAACCAACTGCTGATGGACGATGCCAATGTTCCCAGCCTGCTGGCAATGCCCTATTTGGGAGATGTGGACATAAACGATCCTATTTATCAAAACACCCGCAAATTCGTATGGAGCGAAGACAACCCCTATTTCTTCAAAGGTAGCGCCGGCGAAGGCATAGGAGGCCCCCACATCGGTTATGATATGGTATGGCCTATGAGTATTATGATGAAGGCATTTACCAGTCAAAACGATCAAGAAATAAAAGAGTGCATAGAAATGTTGATGAAAACAGATGCCGGAACAGGATTTATGCACGAATCGTTCCATAAAAACGATCCTAAAAATTTCACTCGGGCTTGGTTCGCTTGGCAAAATACACTTTTCGGCGAATTAATTCTGAAACTGGTAAATGAAGGGAAAGTAGACTTATTGAATAGCATCGACATTCAATAAAAATAAAACGCAAAAGAAATAAAAATGCCCCTGTAATTACAGGGGCATTTTTATTTCTTTTCTTTAAAACAGCAGCTCAAATATTAAAATAGCATAAAATAAGAATGATTTTTCAGAAAACATGTTGTAAAACATATAAAAGCAGTATATTTGCACTGTGTTTTTCATGGTATTAGATTTAAGGTTAAGAAGATTGGTTGTCGGGAGACAATCAATTTTTTTTTATTTTTACTCTCATAGTAAAATCATCGATATAATCAAAAGATGCCCCGACGACCGTAACAAGAAATCATTTCCATCTTATTTATCGAAGAGTAATATATACCGGAGCCCCTGTCAGGCACGGCTCTATAACTCCATTCGACACCTCTACAATATCGGTCCGACCATATAAATCGGTTGTGACCAATCGGGGAGAAACATCTCCCACCGCTATCTTTATTGAATGAGGCACTATCTTATCAGGACTTTCCATTACTCCCGGAGCCGTCCAAGCGACCAACTTTTCATTGCCGTTCTTGTCGATAAAACGGAGTACGAAATCCCTCTTGTTCTCTGTCTTCATTCGGCAATCCAACTTGTATCCGCTTAACTCTTTCACAAAGGTTTTACAAGCATTATAGGCGGGAGTCATATTTCCTGCACGGTATAAAGCAAATCCCTCTTTTCCACCCCATTCATACCAAATGGTTACAGGCAACCCCTCTAATAAATCAACAAGGTATTGCCGAATCACGTGCCACGCTTGATATTCATACGCAAGAGAAGGATCGCCCCCTGCATATCCCTCGGCCTTTCCCAAAGGGAAACCCCGCTCCGAATTTATCCAAAGACGTCCGGTATCTCCACCGGCTTTCTTCATTAAATTGCGAGTATGAGAATACGCCTCCATGTAATCCTCCGGGGCTTTCACGCCATAAGGATGCACCGACCATATATCCCAATGGATATCCAACATACCATCTGCAAAACAATAGGACATCCATTTATAAGACTCAGACCACATGTTCGAAACCGAACCCGCCAAAATCACACAATCGGGATTGGCCTTTTTCATGGCCGGCACGGCAGCCCGTACCAAATCTGTATATTCCCGGGCATACTGAGGGGAGTTGCCGACTTTCCCATGACGTCCCCAAAATGTCATCGTATTCGGTTCGTTCCATATCTCCCATATAATATTTCGCCCTTTATAGTGTTTTACCAACTCAGCTGCAAAATCGGCATAAGCCGAACGAGCCGGTTCGTCTTTCACATGCCCGTACAGTTTATTACTAAAAGCCATACAGCCAATAATTTTCAAACCTCTCTTCTCACAATCGTTTACAAAACGATCATACTGACTAAAATCATAAACACCTTTTTCTCGTTCGATAGATTCCCAAATAAACCCTCGTCTTACCCACTTCATACCTAATTCCTGTACACGATCTAAATCCTCCGGGCCATCGGTATCGCCTTTTAACTGAACTCCCATATTATAAGGAATTGTTCCATCGGGAATAATTTTCGACAAAGCAAAAGAAGGGAAAACCGAAAACGATAACAAGCCTAAAAAAGCTAAATTCTTCAAGAGTTTCACATTCATAACTAAACCAATTTTCATGATATTACTATATACATAAAGACGATAAAAGAAAAAATCTTTACCCACCTCAAACCAAAATATTTAGAGACGTTCTCTATTTTTTATTCATAGATAGCCTACCGCCATCATACCGGGAAAGATACAGAGTCTTTAAATTTATCCCCGACAAAATAAAAAAGCCTGTAAGAATTCTTACAGGCTTTTTTGTGCGGACGACGGGACTCGAACCCACACGTCGCAAGACACTAGATCCTAAGTCTAGCGCGGCTACCAATTACGCCACGTCCGCAAACGACGGTGCAAATATACGAGAAGTTTACAAACTATACAATTATTAAGACACAAAGTTTATCGGGTGAAAAACAAATCTTTCATCAAGAGCCTGTTATGTAAGAGATTGCCCGATCGAGTATGGTATCGTGACCTTTCGAAGCCTGTTCGGAATCCATATCCATCTTAAACCCCTCGGTCGGCTCAACACCGAACTCTGTATGTTGCCGTTCTATATCATATATCGGGGAAGCCGAAAACCGAATGCTCCAACCATTAGGAAGTTCCGACGAAAAAGGCAATCCACTACCGCCCCCCGTACAATCGCCTATGACAATAACATTTGGCAGAGCTTTCATCACCGATACAAAATTATTCCCCGCACTAAATGTACCTCGATTGGCCAATACAACGACCGGCTTTTGATAACGAATCCGGCTCGACGGAGAATATTCTATTGGATAAAGCTCAGAGAAGTCCTGATGCCCGAATCCCGTTTTATGGGAAATATAACCGACGACCGTCTTTCGGTTAATAAACCGAGACACCAAAGTCTCGACATTCGACAAAGACCCGCCGCCATTGCTGCGCACATCGATAATCAATCCCGTAGAAGTCGATAAATAGGCCAATATCTGGTCGAGGTTACCATCGCCTATGGTACTAGAAAAACTGCCGTAGTACATATATCCTACATTTTGAGGCAATATCTTATATTTTATACCACTGGTATACCGATAGTCGAAATTAAGATAATACTCATCTATAATACGTTCATCGTAATTCGTGGGAGAACCATACAACCAATCCCAATACCGCGAGGTATCATGTGCGGCGATAAGATTCACATGGCCGTCTTTCAACTCCATGAGCATATCGTTACAGACACTGAACAACTCCTCCGATGTCATTCTCGATGTCAGCTTCTTCCGATATTTGGTTCGTATTTGCGTCCAATCTATATTCTTATACTCAAAAAAACAGTATCGTTCATCGAGAATAGTCCACAAAGCATCGAAATTACCATAAGGATCATCTTCGAACACTTCCACTTTATGGCAAGACGGAAACATGAAAACCGATAAAATCGAAACCAACAGTCCTATTTTTGAAAACCTATGCATCATATCCTATCTCCCATTAATAATAAACCGAAACTATCCGACGATCCGAAGGAGCCGCACGAAATATCTCACCGGAAATTCCCAACACAAATGCATGAGTCAATACTTGTGTATCTATACTATTGATATGCGTCGTACGCATTACTTGACGATACCCCAGACGTAATGCCCGCTTTCCCACATGAAGATCGACCGAAATATAATTCCGCACATCGACCCGGTTATGCCATGCTCCGAAATGGACGATCCCGCTACAATTCCCTATACCGAACATCTCATAATAGGACTGCCCGAATTCAGGAGAAAAAAAAGTACCGATTACCGGTAATGAAACCTGATAGCGAAGAGTTACCGGCAATCGTGATATATAAAAATGATACGAAGCCATAGCGGTAGCACCCAAGTCGATAGCAGCTTTCGCCGTTGCCGGATTATTGGAATTACGCAAATTATACAATCCCCCCAACGTAAGTGCGGCCTCTCCACCCCCGGACACATACAGTCCATCGAGCAACTGCCATCTCCTTAACATCGCAAACGAATAGTCCAAATAAAACGATAACATAGAGCCGCTCCCCGATTGATTAGTCATCGAGGCGAATGAACCGGAAACATTGTGGCGGGTAAACCACTTTTCCGGGGCAAAACTAACCGCCCGAAGGCGTTCGTACCCCAAAGCCACATCTAATCCCCAATAACGGATAGGTGTCAAATAGGTATCCAAAGCACTTTGCCTTCCGAGTTCGACCGTAAATACAGACGTAACCGGGCGTAACGGCTTCTCCGAATCTTTTTCCTGTGCCGATACGCATAAAGGAGAAAATATCGAAAAAGTAATACCCATTAAAATGGCACGTAAAATCGCCTTACATTTCGTCATAATTAAAACAAAGTCATTTGTCCCGAAGCACTATCTTCCGGTTTATCGACATTACTATCTATAAGAGTATCCGTTTCGACACTACTGTCATCTTCAACGACAGAATCGTCTTCTTGCCTCAACGGTTCCAATTCGTTAATGGTCGCGACAGAATAATTCGTAAGCCGTTTCCCCTTCGCTTTAAAGCCTTTCACTGCGATAAATTCGGCTGCATCCACAACCATAGGTTCTCGGAAAGAGTCCCCCTCTCCGAATGCGACTTCAATACGGGGATAAGCCGTATCGGTAATCAACAACAAACGGGAATCTGGATTATCTCCCAAGAAACTTTGTTTACGGCTACCCGCTTCAAAAACAAATCGTTTCAAATAGGGATAACCTTGCGCCGCATCATACAAAGCTACTGTCCAAACTTTATCGGGATCAAATTTCTCTATCCGTAAAATATTGGGGTCATAATGATTCGTGGCATCCGATGTCGTCGTGCAAAACTCGCCATTCTCCAAAACGACAAGCACTTGATCGTCTCCATGAAATTCGCCCAAATATTCTCCTCGTCCATCATAATTCAAGCGGAGAACATCTCGATCAAACCAAACCTTGCGTCCACCCAATGTAGATCCGCCCCGTTCCTTCAAAGAAATACGATGAATCTCATTTTTAGTAAGAATATTTCCCATAGATTGACGGCCCTTAATGGCTATTTCACTGAAATCGCGGTCGACAAACAGAGTTTTCATGCGAGGCTTCGGGACAAAAGTCACCCGCAAAACCTCGGCTTCTCCATTGGGATTCGCTGTAAACCAAACGACCCTCGACCCCGGTTTGCCCTGCGTAAGATCATATTCCTTATCCCGAGTCACACCGGTCACAGCAAAACGTTTCATATAATGCAATCCTGCCTTTCCGTCCCGATAAACCGCATTGTATATCGTACGTTTATCATTCTTCTTAAATACGGCAATATGTAAAAGATTTTTCCCTACGAACATTTTCTCACTCACCTTCACTACCTTATATTTTCCATCTCGATAGAAAAGAATAATATCGTCTATATCGGAGCAGTTACAAACGAACTCGTCTTTCTTCAACGATGTACCGATGAACCCCTCTTCTTTATTGATATAGAGTTTTTCATTCGCCTCGACCACTTTGGTAGCCTCGATGGTATCGAAACTACGAACTTCTGTCAATCGGGGATAACGACTGCCGTATTTTTCTTTCAAAGAGTCGTACCACTTGATTGTATAATCGACCAAATGGTCTATATCATAATCGATTTGAGCGATTTGCTCTTTTTTAGCAGCGATCAACTCATCGGCCTTCTCTGAATTAAATTTAAGGATACGAGCCATCTTTATTTCCATCAACTTCAATATATTGTCGGAAGTCACCTCCCGGATAAAAGAAGGCTTGAACGGTTCCAAACGCTTGTCTACATGCGCGATAGCCTCGTCCATAGAACGGCTTTCCTCAAATTCCTTATCCTTATAAATGCGTTTCTCTATAAATATTTTTTCTAATGATGCAAAATGCAAAATCTCTTGCGCTTCACCCTTCTGTATAAGTAGTTCCTTATGCAGCAATTCTTTCGTGTTTTCGACACTGATACGCAACAAATCGCTCACAGTCATGAAGTGAGGTTTGTCCTCATTGATGACACAACAGTTGGGTGAAATGCTCACTTCACAATCGGTAAAGGCATACAAAGCATCAATAGCCTTATCGGAAGAAGTGCCCGGTATGAGATGAACCAATATCTCGGCATGCTGGGCTGTATTATCATCGACCTTTCGTATTTTTATCTTTCCCTTGTCCTGGGCTTTAAGAATAGATTCTATCAGTGTCGATGTTGTCTTGCCATAAGGAATTTCTACGATAGAAAGCGTACGATTATCGATCTTCTCGATTTTAGCACGTACTTTCACGCTGCCGCCTCGTTCCCCATCGTTATATTTAGAGACATCTATAAATCCACCTGTCTGAAAATCGGGGTACAAATGAAACTCCTCACCCCGCAGATAAGCCACAGCCGCTTGTAATATCTCATTAAAATTATGAGGTAATATCTTCGAAGCCAACCCCACAGCGATACCCTCGACGCCTTGTGCCAACAATAAAGGGAATTTGACAGGAAGAGTCACCGGCTCTTTCTTACGACCGTCATAAGACAACTTCCATTCGGTAGTCTTCGGATTAAATACGACATCTAAGGCAAACTTGGATAAGCGAGCTTCTATATAACGAGGAGCAGCGGCAGAATCGCCCGTAAGTATATTTCCCCAATTTCCCTGACACTCTATCAACAAATCCTTTTGGCCTAACTGCACCAACGCATCACCTATGGAAGCATCGCCATGAGGGTGGAACTGCATAGTATGTCCCACGACATTGGCGACCTTGTTGAAACGCCCGTCATCGAGCAATTTCATCGCATGGAGAATACGCCTTTGTACCGGTTTCAGACCATCGGCCAAATGAGGAACCGCCCGTTCAAGTATCACGTAAGAAGCATAATCGAGAAACCAGTTCTGAAACATTCCCGAAAGTTGGAATTTAATATCCGGCTTATCCGATACGGGTACTTTGTAAGCCGAATGAGACTCCGCTGAAACTTCGGATTCAGCGGAACGATCTTGGGGCATATCTTCTTGCGGTGTCGTTATTTCGTCGCTCATAGAGTGTATTTGGATTTATAAACGGGAAAAGCACACACAAAAGTGTGACTCTTTTTAATTTTTAAATACTCGTGTAACTACATTCCCCTGCAAAAATACAAATTTAATCGAAAAAAATCATTTACTTTGTGCTCTAAAATCGTCTGATTTAAGAAAGTAATCGGCTCAAAAATAATAAAGGTAAAAACAAGATAGCAACATAACATACAAAAGAAATGGCACAGGAAGACGTTTTTAAGAAATTGGTATCCCATTGCAAAGAATATGGATTTGTATTCCCTTCAAGTGAAATATACGATGGATTGGCTGCCGTATATGACTATGGACAAATGGGTGTCGAATTGAAAAACAACATAAAAAAATATTGGTGGGACAGTATGGTCCTACTGCACGAAAACATCGTGGGTATCGACTCCGCCATCTTTATGCATCCGACTATTTGGAAAGCATCCGGGCACGTAGATGCATTCAACGATCCGTTAATCGACAACAAAGATTCTAAAAAACGTTACCGAGCAGACGTGCTTATCGAAGATTGTATCGCCAAAATGGACGAAAAAATCGAGAAGGAGGTCGAGAAAGCCGCAAAACGATTCGGAGATTCTTTCGATGAAAAACTTTTCAGAGAGACCAATCCAAGAGTTTTGGAACACAAAGCCAAACGAGATGAGCTGCACGCTCGTTATGCCCAAGCAATGAACGATGTAGATTTGAACGAATTGCGTCAAATCATACTCGATTACGAAATAGTTTGCCCCATTAGCGGGACCAAAAACTGGACCGATGTACGTCAATTCAATCTGATGTTCTCGACCGAAATGGGCTCTACCGCAGATGGTTCGATGAAAGTCTATTTACGTCCCGAAACAGCACAAGGAATCTTCGTGAACTTCCTGAATGTTCAAAAGACCGGTCGCATGCGTATTCCGTTCGGAATCGCCCAAATCGGGAAAGCGTTCCGTAACGAAATCGTAGCTCGTCAGTTTATTTTCCGCATGCGGGAATTCGAACAAATGGAAATGCAATTTTTCGTACGTCCGGGAGAGGAATTAAAATGGTTCGCCAAATGGAAAGAAACCCGTCTGAAATGGCATAAGGCTTTGGGATTGGGAGACCAAAAATACAGATTCCACGATCATGAAAAATTAGCGCACTATGCCAATGCCGCTACCGATATAGAATTTGAAATGCCTTTCGGATTCAAGGAAGTGGAAGGTATCCATTCAAGAACAAATTTCGACTTAGGCAATCACGAAAAATTCTCCGGGAAAAAAATACAATACTTCGATCCGGAGTTAGGAGAATCCTATACACCGTACGTTATAGAAACCTCTATCGGTGTAGATCGCATGTTCCTGAGTATTATGGCTGCCGCTTATTGTGAAGAGACACTGGAAGGAGGAGATAGTCGCGTAGTGTTGCGATTACCGGCAGCGCTCGCCCCTGTAAAAGTTGCAGTAATGCCTTTGGTTCGCAAAGACGGCCTACCCGAAAAGGCACGTGAAATTATCGACAATTTGCGTTTCGATTTCAAATGTCAATACGACGAAAAGGATTCTATCGGGAAACGTTATCGCCGTCAAGATGCCATCGGCACACCGTTCTGTGTAACGGTAGACCATCAGACTCTCGAAGACAATACGGTCACCATACGTTTCCGAGACTCGATGGAACAGCAACGGGTGGCCGTAGACCAGCTCCAAAACATAATTGGAGAACAGGTTAGCCTGAAAACATTATTAAAGAAAATTGTAGAATAAATTATTCCTATCCAAATATGAAATACTTCGTTCGAGCCATTTTAGCAACGATCATAGCGGCACTACTTTCTTCGTGCAGTTACAACAGCATGGTCGAAGCCGATGAGAACATAAACGCCCAATGGGCAAAAGTAGAGAATCAATATCAACGTCGCGCCGATTTGGTTCCCAATTTGGTCAATACGGTTAAAGGATATGCAGCGCACGAAAGCGAAACGCTCGAAGCTGTAATCGCAGCCCGATCGAAAGCGACCCAAATTACCGTAGATCCGGCGAATTTGACAGAAGAGAATTTACAAAAATACCAAGAAGCACAGGGTGAATTGTCGAGTGCTTTGGGAAAATTGTTGGCAATCACCGAGAACTATCCCGATTTGAAGGCCAACCAAAATTTCTTGGAATTACAAGCTCAGCTCGAAGGAACTGAAAACCGCATTGCAACAGAACGCTCTCGCTACACGGACGCAGTGAATGCCTATAACAAAAAAATCCGTAAATTCCCTGCTTTGATTACGGCAAAGATTTTCGGATTCGACGCAAAACCTCAATTCAAAGCCGAAGCGAGTGCTGCGCAAGCTCCCACCGTGGAATTTTAATGAATAGCAATATACAATGAAAAAGTTACCTATTTTTTTACTTATCTGCCTTTTGATAGGCATTGTCGCCTGCAAGGAGACAGAAGACTATTGGACGCAGTACGAGCAATGGCGAGAGATCAACGAATCATGGTTCATCGAACAACTTGGAGCCAAAGATGAAAAAGGAAATCCCATTTACACCAAAGTAGTTCCAAGCTGGGACCACAGTATTTATGTATTGATGAAATACTACAACGATACGAGTCTTAACCGAGATGCCCAATCGCCTTACCAAACCAGTACGGTAGATGTAATATACAAGGGTATGTTGTATGACGGAACTCCTTTCGATTCTTCTTATCTGAGAACCGACAGTATTTATCGTACACAGGTAAAACAAAACATCAAAGGTTGGATCATAGCTCTCGAACAAATGAAGGTGGGAGACAGTTGCCGTGTGATTATTCCTCAAACATTAGGATACGGAGCTCAATATATGTCATCTCTAATCCTTCCCTACACGACTTTGGTATTCGACATGAAATTAGTCGATATTCCCGGGTTAGATAAACCGGTGACCGAATAAAAGCATTTTCTTTCCTATTATTATAAACGAGACGGCTGTTTTTTTTAACAGCCGTCTCGTTTTACAATATGGTTTAAGATAAAAAATCGAGGCCACTTTTCCTCAG
>UMGX01029592.1_pt1 | contig 19756 bp, 14 predicted proteins | sample 1965411 | NCBI WGS metagenome assembly UMGX01 (sample SAMEA4836086, study PRJEB28245) | human gut metagenome | biome: gut microbiome; material: fecal sample | place: Denmark | collected 2008 | reverse complement strand
TATTTTGTCGGATTAGATGGCTCCGCCACTTTGGAATATTCAGGTATTCAGCCGAATATATCGGAAATAATCATTTTCTGATATAGTCACAACCAAATTGTGATGTGCATCGATCTTCTAAAAAAAGGCGAAAGGGAGAAGTGCCAGCTTCTCCCTTTCTTTTTGCATCGATACAAGAATTATAAACTAGAGGCAAAATAATATCAGTGATCTCCTTTTGATTTTTCAGCAGACTTCATTTATGGATGCAAGAGATTTCTTATTATAGCTTTCATTACAGATTCATCGATAATTCATATGCGCTTCGTACAGCTTCTAAAGCTTGAGCTGGTTGACTGGCATCACCAATACAGTAGGCTTCTACTTCCTCTTTGATCTCATCGTATAAATGATTTTGAGGTTTTACACCGGTTGCGTAAATGATATGAGTGAAACCACTTAATTTTGTAGGCTTGCCGTAGCTTTCGACTTCAATCGCGTTATTGTTTATATTTAATACTTTGGTATGCGTCAAGATCTTTGTGCCATGCTGAGCTAAACGCTGCATGGTTGGAACTAGATTGTTTGGTACCATGCCTTGGCCAATTGAATCAGCCATTTCAATAATGGTTGTCATCATAGGCCCTTTGGCATTGATCGTTAGATATTCAGCGGTTTCGATTCCGACCATACCACCACCGATGATAGCAACATTGCCACCAGGGATTGATACTTTTTCTGACAAGACATCATGTGCATTGATGCTATCTTCAGCAGCAAAACCAGGAAGTTGAGGAGTAGCACCAGTAGCGACAATAACGATATCTGGTTTATTTTCTTTGATCGTATCACTTGTGACTTCTTGATTTAGTAGAATATTTACATCGTATTTCTTGCACTGATTTTGAAGATAGATCATCCATTTAGAAATTTCCTGTTTAAATGGAGCACGACAGGCAAGGCGCATCTGTCCGCCTAAATGCTTTGTTTTTTCCATCACAGTGACTTTGTGATTGCGTCTAGCCAATACATAGGCTGCTGCCAAACCACCGATACCTCCTCCAGCAATCAAGATATTCTTTGGATCAGCGGTTTTGTTCCAAACAAGTTCTTCTTCTCTTCCTGTACGTGGATTAATTACACAACTTGCTGGATGTCGCTTGGTTTGTTCTCCTACACATCCAATACCACAACCCGTGCATGGAGCAATATCATCATATTGTTCTTTCATTGCTTTTTTGACAAAGGCTTCATCAGCAAGTAGTGATCTACCTAATACAACACCATCAATTTCATTTCTTTCAATAACATCTGCCATTAATTGAGGATCTAAGATCTTACCAACTGTGATAACAGGTACTTTGGCAATTTTTTTAATTTCTCTGGCTTCAAATAGATTGGTAAATTCACTTTCTGAATGACATGGAATGATCTTGTTGCAGCGCTCATATTGAGTTCCGCCACTTATTTCAAAACAATCGATTCCGTGTTCTTCCAAATATGGAATCAAGCGCTTTATATCTTCTAAAGTATTTCCTTGAGGATCTCTTTCACTTCCAGACATTCTTAAGATAATTGGGAAGTCTTGTCCACATTCTTTCTTGATAGCATCAATAACTTCAAATAACAAGCGGGCTCGATTTAATAATGAACCTCCATATTCATCCGTTCTCTTATTTCGTAATGGAGAAAGGAAAGAACCTAAAAGCATATAAGCATGGGCACAATGCAATTCGATTCCATCAAATCCAGCTTCTTTGGCTTGTTTAGAAGCCGTAGCATATTGATGGATGATACCTGGTAATTCTTCTTTTTTAAGTTCTCTTGTTTTTTGTGCCATAGAATTTAGATATACACTTGGTGCCATTGGTGGAATACCAAAGAAAGAACTGATGCTTTCAGGTCCTGGGTGAGTAATCTGAGGTATGATCTTACAACCTGTTTCGTGAATCTTATCTGTAAAAGTCTTAAATCGCTCAATACTGCTTTGATCGCGGAAACAGAGTGTGTTTCCTAGATATGGAACTTTTGGATCAACACTGGTTGCATCCATGATTATGCATCCTACTTCATTTTTTGCTCGTGTTAACCAAAAAGCTTCCATTTTTTCGTTGATGCAGCCATCCTGGCTTTCATATCCTAATGACATAGGAGCCATAAAGGTATGATTTTTAAGTTTCATAATACCAATATTCCATGGTTCATAAATTCTTTTCATGTTAAACCTCCATTGCGGCATAATAGCCTTCTTCAATGGCATTTAAAGCACGACGTGCAGCTTTGGCATCGCCAATGATTTGATATGGGATAGATAGTTTATCCATCATAGAACATAATTCGCTGTTATCCACAGATTTTGATCCAACTGCATATACAACGTGTTCACAAGGAATTGTTTGACCTGATTCTAATACAACGCCTTCCTTGGTTAGTGAATTAACCTTGCTGCTTGGTTTTAATTCAACTTTAAGTTGGTTCATTTTCATCATAACAGCAATCTGGCGAAGTGATCCAAGATCAGCACCAATTTTGTCTTTCATTTCCAGTACAGTAACTTTACAACCTTGTGTTGCCAAATAATCCGCTGCTTCTAATCCAACAAGACCACCACCTATGATGGCAATATAACCGGATAATTTTTCTTGACCCATCAATACATCATTGGCTTGTACATGATGAATTTGATCTTCACCATCTAGATGTAATGCAATTGGTAAAGCGCCTGTGGCAATAATTACGTGATCTGGCTTCTTTTCTTCGATCATTTCTGGAGTAACTTTCGTGTTTAGATGGATCTTGCAGATACGCTCTGTCTGTTTTGCCATTTCGATTGCAGCATCTTCCATTTCTTTTTTTCCTGGGGCTTTACCTGCGATGATAAACTGCCCACCTAAATGATCACTTGCTTCAAAAATTTCAGGTTCATGACCTAATTCTTTTAAAACTTTAGCGGCTTCCATACCACCAACACCGCCACCAACGATCCATACATGTTTTGGATTTTCTGTTTTTGTAAAGGTATGCTCAGCTTCATGACCAATATTTGGATTACGCATACAAGTTATAAATTCACGATTTACGACATCTGTAAATCCATCATAACATCCTTGATCACATCCAATACAATGGATGATATCCTGGGTTCTTCCTTCTTTTAGCTTGTTGACAAGTTCAGGATCAGCCAGTTGTGCACGCCCCATTACAACCATATCCACTTTATCTTCTGCCAATAGTTTTTCCGCAAAGTCTTCATGATTGATTCGACCAACGCCAATGGTCAACATGTTGGTTTCTTTTCGAATACGGCTCGCATTTTCAATATTGAAACCTTGTGGAACATCAATTGGTGGGACTTCATAAATTGTAGCGGCTGTCAAAATGTTTCCACGAGAAACATCCAGTACATCTACACCATGATTTTTTGCGATATTACAGAAATCAATAACTTCTTCAATCGTTAATCCTTTTTCCAAGAAATCATCGTGTGCATCAATTCGAATGAATAACGGCATATCTTCTGGGATATTGTTTCGAATTGCATCAATAACTTCTAAAGGAAAACGACAACGGTTTTCAAAACTTCCTCCATATTCATCTGTTCTATGGTTGAGTCCACCACTTAAGAATGAGTGAGGAAGATAATTATGCGCTAAGTGAAATTCAATGCAGTCATAACCAGCTTCTACAGCTCTTCTAGCTGCCTGGCCATAACAAAGTACAACTTCTTTAATTTGTTCTAATGTGATTCCTGGAATTGTGTATTGTCCTAGATTCATATCCGAAGGTAAAAGTATCTGTGCGCTAGGATCCATGGAAACGGCTAAACCACCTTGCCAAAGTTGAATTCCTGCTTTACCGCCATTTTCATGGATCGCATCGGTTAATTTCTTATGCCCTTCAATTAAAGAGTCTTCACAGATCCAAACAAAGTGAGCTGGAGAGCTTGGTCTATGAACAGCAGCAACTTCAACAATGTTTAAGCCACATCCTCCTTTTGCTCTTGCGGCATGATATGCGATCAAACGATCGGTGATCTCACCTTTTTCGCTTGCCATACGAGTTCCCATAGCGGGTAAAATGATACGGTTTTTAAGTTCCAACCCTCGTATCTTGATTGGAGATAATAAATGTTCAAACATAAAATATGAACCTCCTATGTATACCTTAATTTCATTATACTCGAGGTCATTATGAATAACTGCGTTCTGTACTTTTAGGTTGTCTTTATGGAATGATTAGTAAAGTTTGAATGTACCAAAATGAATAGTGATATAACCATCTTATTACACGAAAACATTTACGAGAATTAAAGGACATAATCAAAGTAGATGGAGTTGTCTATTACATTCACCAGTTACTCTGTAAAATTAGCTATTTAATCTAATTAAAACTGATTATAGTTTTTAGCGATATTATTTAAATTATTAATGAAATCATTAAAATTTTTAGATTTGCATAGAATATTGATATTGTTTGTATTAGATAATATATCAACCATAAAATCATATATATGTGAAAAGGTTTTTCTGTCTTCTAAATTGATACCAAGCATAACAACTAGTTTTACTTTAGTCTTACTTTTTCCCCATAAAAGAGGATATTTAGGAATTGCAATAAAAATAAAGGTTTTTTTTGAATTAACGCTTAAACTATGTGGGATTGCAACCGTATTAAATACAGTATTTGACAATTTTTCTCTTTTTAAAACATCTTCTAAAAAGTATTCATCGATGAGTCCTTTTTCATATGCTATTGAGCACATATTTTTAATTAACTCTTTATGATTCTTTTCATTGTAGAACAAAAAACAATCTTTTGAGAAAAAACGTAGAAAATTATTATAAAAGAAATTATATTGTTTTTTTCGATAGAGGTTTTCTACCATAAAGAAAACTCTTTTTATATTTTCTTTTGATGGTAATAGTGAAACATGCACACATGGCTCAGGAAACTCTGCATTTGAATCGGTAACGATAAGATCACTATGGTATAATGCCGGGCTATAATCAGATATTGAAACAGATTCTTTTATAATAGCTTTTTCGTCAATGGAACTCATTAAAGTATCTAATACTTTTTTATGATAACTCCAATAATCTGAGTAAATATATGTAATAGTTACTTTATATTCAGAAAAATCACTTAAAGATGAACATATATGGAAAGCTATGTATGTTATTTCATTTTGCGTCATGGATAAAGCATAGTTTTGTTCCAAGTAGCTCGCAATAAAAACAGAAACATCATAGATTAAAGGATATGAATATTTTATTCTTTTTGTTAGACTATCAATATTATAGGCTTCAAAATCTTTTTGTAAGAAGCAATTTCGAATATGGATCGTAAAACGAATTTGAAAGTCATCGTCAAAAGAAACGACAGGGAAATTAATTTTTACTTGATCAAGAATCTCATTCGTAATTTGTATATATTTCTTTTCGACATAGTTTTCAATGTTTTTGATGTTTATTTTTTCGGGATCATAAGGAGTTGATAAAGATATTAACATTTCATTGATCCATCTTTTTTCACTATTAGATATATGAATATTTAATTGTTTTTTTATAAAGTATACGAGATCATCAAGAGAATTTTTATAATTATCTGATATATCACATGTTTCTTGTTTTCGATTTTTGATTAAATACCCTTTAGTTATTCTATCTATCATGACATTTAGATTTAGTACCAAAAGTGATAAAGAGTAATCATTAATGAATATATCATTGAGTTTTAAAATTTTTTTAATCTTGTTGATTGGTATTAAGTCATTGGCAAACTGATATTCTCTGAACTTTTCTAAGCTGTTTTTATATATTTGAATGGTTTCAAATCTTCGAATGTCCATTTCTTTACCTTGAAGAGAAACAATTTCACCTTTTTTTTGGAGCTGTATATGAAAAGTTTCAAAAGAATGCTTTAAATTATAAATAATTGATTCCATCAAAGAATAAGAAATAAAATATTTTTCTGCTAAATCATAAAGATTAATACCATTACAAAAATTACAAAGAGTTATTAAAATCTTATTATTGCGATTTTCAATACTATCAGAATTATCGATAGATACATTTTTTCCAATAAATTTAGGGTTTATTTTATATCCCTTATTCGATGATAAAACTATGGTTTCGTTTTTATTGATTTCATTGATATAGTTTGTTACTTGACGTGTAGACACGTTTAAAAAATTACTTAAATCATTTCGAGAAGACCAGGTTGAATGATTATATAAATAAGACAATAAAGTTTCTTTTTTTGAATTCATAATTTATACCTACTCTACAATATCATTTTAATTATATATTTTAATCCATTCAATTATTTTTCTTTCACTGAAAAGTGAATATTAATTATTTGTAATAATGTTTTATCTATCATTTAATGAAGTTGAAATAAGAAGCAAGATGATAAGTCAAATACTAGTTATAGCTCATATTTTGTTTCGCTTTATCAAAGAAAGGAAGAGAATGTATGAAAAAAGTATTAATAATCTGTGGTGCAGGTGCATCCAGTGGATTTTTGGCTAAAAATGTTCGTCAGGCGCTGAAAGCTAGAGATTTGTCCAATGAATATTCAGTAATTGCGCGAAGTGATTCGGAGCTAAGTGAATATATTGATGATATTGATATGCTTCTGCTTGGTCCACACTTAAAATATATGCTTAAAGACAAAGAAGAATATTGTAAAAATCACGGAAATGTTCCTGTATATGTTATTGATCAAAGAATTTATGGCAGCTTAAATGGTAATGGAATTATTGATTTTATTATTGAAAAATTTAAAAGTGGAGGTAAAGTATGAATAAATTTATGGATTTTGTATCGGAAGTTTTAGCACCAAAATTAAATAAAATAACCCAAAACGCATATGTTGCTGCAGTACAAGATGCAATTCTTACAACTATGCCACTTATTTTTATTGGAACAATAGGAACGATTTTGGATACGATTCGAGAAGCATTTCCTAGTTTTCCAGAATGTAGTGGTTTTGCCAGTTTTTCTTTTAGTTTATTATCTCTTTTCCTAGCATTTTTAATTCCAACTTTTATCATGGAGAAAAAAGATCATAAGCGAACGAGAAATCAAGCTGGTTTAGCTGGAATTTCCTTATTTATTATGGCAATATGTCCAGAAATTTCAGATGATATTTTTTCAATTGAATTCAATGCATTAGGCTCTGGTGGAATGATTGCTGCCATTGTTACTGGCATATTTGTTGGAGCTGTGATGTCGACTTTTAGTCGTTTGAAATTATTTAAAGAAGATAGCCCTATTCCAGATTTTGTTACTGTTTGGTTCGACACTTTGATTCCGATTTTATTTTGTATGTTTGTAGGATGGATCTTAACATCTGTATTAAACATCAATTTATTACACGCAATCAATAATTTCTTTTTGCCACTTGTGAATTTTGGTGAAACATTCTGGGGATTTGTTTTAATTAATTTTCTTTCAATGGCTTTCTTATATTCCTTTGGTATTTCTACTTGGTGTTTATATGGTGTTATGTCAGTTATTGCGCTTACAGGAATTGATGCGAATATTGCGGCTGCAGCAGCTGGTGAAGCAGCAACTCATATTCATTGCTATGAAGTTACATGGATTATGACAATCGGAGGTGGTGGAGCCACGTTGGCTCTAGCGATAATGATGGCATTTATGTCAAAGTCACAAAGGTTAAGAGTGATGGGGAAAACTTGTTTAGTACCAAGTATATTTAATATCAATGAACCATTAGTATATGGAACACCAGTTGCTTTTAATGCAATTTTGATGTTACCAATGTGGATTTGTGGTTTGGTGATTCCAATTATTACATGGTTTGTATTTAAACTTGGATTGGTCCCATTACCAACATCTGTATTCCAACTGTGGTATTTACCAAAACCTATATTTGCTTATTTCTCTACAGGTTCAATTTCAGGAGCGATTTTGTGTTTGGTTCTTTTTGCAATATCGTGGATTATTTATTATCCATTCTTCAAAGTTTATGATAATCAGTGTTTAAAGGAAGAAGCAGAAGAAAACATTAAGGAATAGGAGTAAACAAAATGTCAGAAACATTGGATATGATGAATAATTTATCTATGAAAATTATATTATTATCAGGGGATGCCCATGAACTGTTTGAAGAGGCAATGGATGTGGCAGAGGAAAATGATTTTAACAAAAGTGAAGAGTTAATGAAAAAAGGGTTTGATAAATTAACGGAAGCGCACAAAATTCAAACAAAAATGATTCAAAGTGCAATTGAGGAAGATCAACCCCAATTACCAGTATTATTTATTCACGCTCAAGATACGATGATGACGATTCAAAGTGAATATAGAATCATGAAACGGATGATTAACTTATATAGGAGGATTCAATCATGAATACATATAGTAAAGTTCCAACCGAATTTCCTAAAGAATTTTTATGGGGTGGCGCTGTTGCTGCAAATCAATGTGAGGGTGCTTGGAATATTGGGGGAAAAGGTATCAGTGTTGCTGATATAGAAGAATTACCTAAAGAGTATGATCGAAAAACTGTTTTCAATTTTAAACATACTTTAGAGGATATCCAACGGCATATTGAAGATAAAGAAGGAAACTATCCAAGACGAAGAGGAATTGATTTTTATCATCATTATAAAGAGGATTTAGCCTTGATGAAAGAAATGGGATTTAAATGTTTTAGAACATCTATTGCATGGACAAGAATTTTCCCGAAAGGAGATGAGAATACTCCAAATGAAGAAGGACTTAAATTTTATGATAATTTAATCAATGAAATCATCAAAGACGGAATGGAACCAATCATAACGATATCACACTATGAAATGCCAATTCATTTAGTTACAAAATATGGTGGATGGTACAACAGAAAGCTAATTGATCTCTTTTATCGATATGCAAAAGTCTTGTTAGATCGATATGGAAATCGAGTTAAATATTGGATTGTTATGAATCAAATCAATAGTTTTGGTTGGGGTGCTGATTTCCCTGGATTAGGTTTAGCTTTGAATACGCATGAAGATATGTTAGAGGCACGTTATCAATCGTTACATCATCAATTTGTGGCCAATGCTATGATAAAAAAATATGCAAAATCACTAAAATATGATATACAGATTGGTGTTATGAATGGCTGTAAATTTACCTATCCTAAAACATGTTTACCAGAGGATGCTTTAGCCTGTTATCAACATAATGAAATGAATCAATTTTTCTATGGTGATGTTCTTTTAAGAGGAGAATACCCAGGATATGCTTGGCGTTTTTTTAAAGAACATAAGTTTAACCTTCATATGCAAGAACAAGATTTAGCCTTGTTGAAAGAAAATCCATCTGATTTTTTCTCTTTTAGTTATTATTGCACAGCCATTTTCAGTAAAGAAAAGGGATTAGAAGAAAATACTTTATTGTCAAAGAGTGTGTATGGCTGGTCCATTGATCCAACGGGCTTAAGGTATTTATTAAATGTATATTGGGATCGATGGCAAAAACCGATTTTTATAGGAGAAAACGGTTTAGGCACTTTTGATACATTTGAAAATGGTAAAATTCATGATCAATATAGGATTAATTATCTTAAAGAGCATTTGAAATCATTAAAAGAAGCAATTCAAGATGGAGTGAATTGTTTTGGCTATGCATCTTGGGGCCCAATTGATATTATTAGTTGTTCGCAAGGTGAAATGGATAAGCGATATGGTTTTATTTATGTCGATTTAGACAATGATGGAAAAGGTAGTGGTAGAAGATATAAAAAAGATAGTTTTTATTGGTATAAACACGTGATTGAAACCAATGGTTCAGAATTATAGTTTCATTTAAGATAAAAAACAGGTGTATTGTCTTGTTTGAGGCAATACACTTTTTTTGATTTATTTAAATATTAAACTATTCATGTTTTAATTTTAGATCTAGAAAAAGTTGAGATACATTTTTTGTGATAGTACAATTAAGATGTTAAAATTTATAAATTCGAAGTAATAATTTTCGGTTTTATTTTCAGAATCTACTTTCAATAATATTAGTAAAAGGAAATTTATGGGGGTTAATTATGGACACAAAAAGAGAACAAGAACGGCAGGAACTGTACAAAGGAATTTGGAACATAGCCAATGATTTGCGTGGTCAAGTGGATGGCTGGGATTTCAAAGCGTATGTTCTTGGCATGTTATTCTATAGATATATATCTGAAAATCTAACTAGCTATATTAACCATGGTGAATGGGAAGCCGGCGATACAGAATTTGATTATACGACGTTATCCGATGAAGATGCGTTGGAAATTCGGGATGAAATGATTGATATTAAAGGGTTCTTTATATTGCCTAGTGAATTGTTCTGCAATGTTCGAAAACATGCCAAAGACAATGAAGATTTGAATATCACTTTAAAGACTATTTTTACGAATATTGAGGCATCTTCAAAAGGAAAAGCCAGTGAAAAAGATTTTGAAGGCTTGTTTGATGATATCGACGTTACCAGCAATAAACTAGGTGCGACGGTCGCAGAAAAGAATAAGAAACTGGTTGCATTGATGGATGGAATCGGAGAGATGAAACTTGGTAATTTCCAGGACAATACTGTCGATGCGTTTGGTGATGTATACGAATATTTGATGGGTATGTATGCATCGAATGCCGGTAAATCTGGTGGTGAATACTTCACACCACAGGAAGTTTCAGAATTGCTTGCTAAACTAACAATTATTGGAAAAGATTCTGTAAACAAAGTATACGACCCAGCCTGTGGTTCGGGTTCGTTACTTTTGAAATATGCCAAAATCTTGGGAAGAGACAAAGTACGAAATGGGTTCTACGGACAGGAAAAGAACATCACGACATACAACCTTTGTCGTATCAACATGTTCCTACATGACATTGATTATGATAAGTTTGATATTGCACTTGGTGATACATTAATTAATCCTAAACATTGGGATGATGAACCGTTTGAAGCAATCGTCTCCAATCCCCCTTACAGTATCAAATGGGAGGGCACAGACAACCCTGTTTTAATCAATGACCCACGTTATGCACCTGCTGGAGTTCTTGCGCCAAAATCGAAAGCAGATATGGCTTTCATTATGCACATGCTATCTTGGTTGGCTCCAAATGGAGTAGCAGCAATTGTTTGCTTCCCTGGTATCATGTATCGCGGTGGAGCAGAACAGAAAATTCGCAAATATCTGATTGAGAATAACTTTATTGATGCGATTATTCAGTTGCCGGATAATTTGTTCTATGGAACAAGTATTTCAACGAATATTATGGTCCTTAAGAAAGCAAAGGAAACAGATAATGTGTTATTTATTGATGCTTCCAAAGAATTCAAGAAAGTAACAAACAACAATAAACTGGAAGAAAAGAACATAGACAATATTGTTGAATATTATGCAAAGTATGAAGATAAAGATTATACATGTAAAGTTGTCAGCCGTGAGAAGATAGCAGAGGAAGATTATAATTTATCTGTTTCTACATATGTTGAACAGGAAGATACATCTGAAAAAATAGATATCAAAGAATTGAATGCCAGAATCAAGGAAATCGTTGCACGTGAAGAAGTATTAAGAAAAGAAATCGATAAGATTATCGAAGAAATCGAAGGATGAATCTATGAAAAAATGGGAATTAGCATACTATTTGATTGAAGCAAAAAAGAATATTGATAGCATTCAATTTATCGATGAAAATTATGCTAAGTTGGCTAATATAAATAGAAATAAAATAATAAGTGACAAGATTTCATCTTTTTACTTAAATTGTTCAAAGGTAGTTGATAATGCTTTTAATAGGAGTGAACGTAATCAATTATGTAAGACTGATAGTATTATTGAACATATTTTTTATGAAAGGGATAAAAATGTTGCACATGTAGATGATGATTATGTTAAGAAAACTTATGTTAATCATTCAGATTTGATAACTCATCTAAAGAAAGAAATATGTCATGTAAAAGATATTTGTAAAAAATCACTACCTGTATATTAACACTTGATTTTGTGCCACATGATAAACAATTATTTAGATTAATTCATGGAATAAATTTAGAAAAAGAAAAAGAAATAAACAGTAAAAAGTATCCTTTATATAGTTCTGAATATCTATCTGAAGAATCTTTATATCCGTTAAAACCTATTTATGATGGGCGAGAAACAAAGTTTATAGGAGACGACTCAAAAGGTGATTATGTTTCAGTTGTAGAAAATGGTATAAACATTTTAGAAGGAATCCAAAATAGACAGGATTTTTGTATTACTATTAATATGTTATACAATTTAGACTTATGGATGCCATTTGAAGAAAAGAAAATGCAACTTTACAATTCGTTGCGTCAGAATGAAATATTAGATGAATATGGAATGATAAGAGAATTAAATGAAAATCAATTAAATTTATTAATTTCGGTTTTGAAAGAGGTGAATTCTTTTGAGTAAATTAAATGAATTGATACAAGAATTATGTCCGGATGGAGTGGAGTATAAAAAAGTTAAAGATGAGTATCAAAGACTAAAAGGAACTCCTATTACAGCAGGAAAAATGAAAGAAATCGCTGTAAAGGATGGGGATATAAGAATTTTTGCGGGCGGAAAAACGGTTATAGATGCTTATGAAAAAGATATTCCTAATCCAAATATAACTAGAGTTCCTGCTGTTTTAGTTCAATCTCGAGGTGTAATTGATGTAGTATATTACGAAAAAGCTTTTACATTTAAAAATGAAATGTGGGCATATACTCATAGGAATTTCATTTCTGTTAAATACCTTTACTATGTTTTTAAAAGTAATCTTGAAATATTTAGAGAGAAAGCTTCTGGAATGGGGTCGTTACCACAAATTTCTTTAAAGGTAACAGAAGAATTTATAATACCTGTCCCACCTCTTCCTATACAGGCAGAAATTGTCCGAATATTGGACAATTTCACAGAGCTAACAGCAGAGCTAACAGCAGAGCTAACAGCAGAGCTAACAGCAAGAAAACAACAGTATGAATACTATAGAGATAATTTACTAAACTATGACGATAAGATTCCTAAAGTGAAATTAGGAGAAATTGCGGATATATATGATGGTACACATCAGACTCCCAAATATACTAGTAATGGTATTCCATTTATAAGTGTTGAGAATATTAATGATATTTATTCTAGTACAAAATATATTTCTGTAGAAGATTTTACGAAATATAAGATAAAACCACGAATCGGTGATGTATTTATGACTAGAATTGGCACAGTTGGGAAATGTGCTGTAGTAACTGAACAGAAGAGTTTGGCATATTATGTTTCTTTGGCATTAATTAGGCCTCAGAAAGATAGAGTATCTAGTGCATATTTAAAATATATAATTGAGAGCAACATTGGTAAAAAGGAACTATATAAAAGGACCTTAATTCATGCGGTTCCAATCAAAATAAACAAAGATGAAATTGGAAAAATACAAATTCCATTGCCATCTCTTGATGTTCAAAATCGTCTTGTAGAAGTATTAGATAACTTTGAATCTATCTGTTCTGATTTGAATATTGGTTTGCCTGCGGAAATTGAAGCACGTCAAAAGCAATATGAATATTATCGAGATTCTCTCTTGACATTCGCTGAAACTGGCCGCATCATGCCACAGACAGACAGACAGACAGACAGACAGACAGACAGACAGACAGCTGATTAGATTAATTCAGTATGTCTTTGGGTATGTTAATGTTTGTTTGTCCGATGTAGCAAAATATTCAAATCAAAGAATTTCTTCTAATGAATTATCTACATATAATTATGTAAGTGTAGAAAATTTATTACAAAATAAAATGGGAAAAGAAAATATCAGTAAGGTGCCATCAGATTTTAATGCAATTAAGTATGAATACGGGAATATCCTGATTGGTAATATTCGCCCGTATTTGAAGAAAATTTGGTTTAGCGACCGTATTGGTGGTACTAATGGAGATGTTTTGGTTATTCAAAATAATGAAAATGATATATTAGATTCGAGATATTTGTATTATTGTCTTTCATCAGATGAATTCTTTAACTATGATATGAATTTTGCTAAAGGTGCCAAGATGCCTAGAGGTGACAAAAATGCAATAATGAAATATCCGATATATTTACCACCTATCAAAAAGCAATTAAAGATTGTTTCAATCTTGGATAGATTTGATAAATTATGCAATGACATATCAGAGGGATTACCTGCTGAAATAGAAGTTCGTCAGAAGCAATATGAGTATTATCGAGATAAATTATTAACGTTTAAACCTTTAAAAGAAAATTAGAAATGGGGTTGTTGTATGAATGAACTGGATTTGATGAATATCACATATTATCCTTCATTGGAAGAAGTAGAAAACAAGAATGATTATGTAAACATTCCTTTATCAAAATTAGCTTCTTTAGGAATGATTGGTTCTTTATTCGTGGAACAGACACAAACAGTTACAACAACATTGAATACAGAAGGATTGTTCTCAGCTGTTATTCCAAAGGGAATGCATCTTGCCAGTGCCAAAGACGGCAGTGGCAACTTAGGAGCTTTATTGGATGCAAATAATAAGCTTGCGGGTCAGGCAAGATTTAAAGAAGTCTCTGGGATTAATGCTACACAGACAATTACAGCTCCTATTAATCCGGCTATAGCTGCAATGTCTTTGATGTTGTTAAGTATAGATAAAAAACTTGATACTATCCAGGAATCACAAAAGGAAATTATTTCTTTGATAAAAACAAAAGAACATGGAGATATCAAAGGAAATATTCAATATTTGTATGATATCTTGAAAGATTTAAAAAATCATTTTATGGATGAACAGTACAAGAAGGAATACCGATTAAAAATTCATGATATTATCCAAGATTCATATAAATATATTGAAACCTATAAGGAAAGATTAAGTGAAGCTATTAAGAAAAATAGAAGATTTCGTATAAGCCTTGAAATTGATAAAGAAGTTAAATCACTGGTTGAAGATTTTTCATATTATCGGTTAAGTATCTTTATGTTTACATATGCTCATTATCTTGAAGTGTTATTGGGTAGCCGTATTGACGAGGGTATTATCCAGAATGAGCTAAAACGTTTGGATAGTGTGAAATTACAGTATAGAAAGATTTATACCGATTTGTATAACTATTTGGAAGGTCTATATAAATCATCTATAGATAGACAGGCAGTAAATGTTTTAGGAAGCGCCAGTGAAGAACTTGGAAAAATGATAAATAAAGTTCCACTGCTTGAAAAGGCTCCTTTAGATGAAGCATTTGTGAATCTGGGGCAGAATCTTCAAAAAAGTAATGATAAGGTTTTGGTTAAATCTTTGGAGAACTTAAGAAACTATAAGCAATTAAATGTAGATGGATTTGAAAGACAATATCAGAGTCTAGCTTATATGTATAGCGGAGAAAATCGAATTTTCTTCGATAAAGAAAATTTATATGTATCCGAACGTTGTTTGGTATAGAATAAATAATCACTTTTATTTAATGGGGAAAAGACTATGAGTCTTATAACTCAATAATTGAACTTTTAAAGAAATGGAGAAGAACTTTGAATACAATAGTCCCTAAACCAAGTAAAGATCAGGTAAGTCTATATTTGAATAAATGGGATAATTTAGAAAATTATTCTTTACAGGAGGACTCGTTGGATAAATTATTCTTTGAATTATGCCCGAATAATACTTCATTACCTGATATTCTAATTAAATGTAGTTGTCTGAATGATTTCTATAGTACAAATATTTATTCTATTTACGATGTGGGAAAACATATTTATGAACTAAATATTGATAATCGTTTACATCAAGGAGATTTAAATCTAGTCAATGATATTGCAGATGTAACAATAAAGAATAAGAAGAAACGATTTTATTCATTTGCCTCAAAGTATTGCAGTCATCATTTTCCCGATATTTATCCTATCTATGATTCATACGTAGAAAAAGTTTTGATTTATTTTAATAAAATAGACAGGTTTAGCTCTTTTAGGAAACATGATTTAAAAGATTATACTCGATTTAAATCTGTGATAATAGATTTTAAAGAGTTTTACAAACTAGACGAATATTCGATTAAACAGATTGACAGGTACATTTGGCAGTTGGGGAAAGAATATTTTCCTCGAAAATATTAGAGGAGGTGCTTTAATGACTTCATACAACATAGTTGCGGAAACAAATATTTCAACTGTTGTTTCTGAATATATTCCTGAAAAAACACGGCGGAAAGAATACCAAAGTGAAGCGGAACTTGAACAAGAACTAATTGAAAATCTAGGTTCTCAGGGAATTCCTTATCTCAATATCCATAATGAGAAGGACTTAATTTTTAATTTAAGGGAACAGCTGGAAAAGTTGAATAAATACCAGTTTACAGATAACGAATGGAACTGGTTCTTTTCCCATGTGATTTCCAATCCAAATAATGGAATTCGAGAAAAAACACGCTTAATTCAACAGGATAATATTCAAACATTAAACTGTGAGGATGGGTCTATTCGAAATATCCGTTTAGTTGATAAGAAAAATGTTCAGAGCAACTATGTTCAGGTCATTAATCAATATGAAGTGGAAGGAACATATAAGAATCGTTACGATGTCACGTTGCTGGTGAATGGTCTTCCAATGGTTCATATTGAATTGAAACGAAGAGGTGTAGCCATTCGTGAAGCTTTCAATCAAATCAATCGATATCAAAGAGACAGCTTCTGGGCTGATTCAGGTTTATATGAATATGTACAAATCTTTGTTATTTCCAATGGCACAAATACAAAATATTATTCCAATACAACACGTGATGCACATATCAAGGATATGAACAAAGCATCAAATCAGTCTAAACAGAAAACAAGTAACTCCTTTAAATTTACATCCTACTGGGCGGATGCAAAGAATAAAACAATCCCAGATTTAGTGGACTTTACAAGAACTTTCTTTTCTAAACATACATTGTTGAATGTATTGACCAAATATTGTGTGTTTACATGTGATGAAATACTCATGGTCATGCGTCCTTATCAAATAGTTGCAACAGAACGTATCTTAAACCGTATCCTGATAACTTCCAACTATCATAAAGAAGGTACCTTGGAAGCGGGAGGATACATCTGGCATACAACAGGGTCTGGAAAGACTTTGACTTCATTTAAGACAGCACAACTAGCTACTGAATTTGCTGATGTGGATAAAGTATTATTCGTTGTCGATAGAAAAGACCTGGATTATCAAACAATGAAAGAATATGACAAGTTTCAAAAAGGGGCTGCCAATGGAAACACGTCGACACGTGTTCTTCAGCGCCAGTTGGAAGATGAACAATCCAGAATCATTGTTACAACGATTCAAAAATTAAGCACATTCATCAACAAGAATAAAAACCATCCTGTGTATCAAAAACACGTCGTTCTGATTTTTGATGAATGTCATCGAAGCCAGTTTGGTGAGATGCATACACGTATTATCAAGAACTTTAAGAAGTATCATATTTTTGGGTTTACAGGTACACCAATTTTTGCACAGAATTCAATCGGTGGAAAGAATCCAAACTTAAAGACTACAAGTCAGGCTTTTGGAGAACGACTTCATACATATACGATTGTAGATGCTATCAATGATGACAATGTTTTGCCTTTCCGTATTGACTATATCAATACAATGAAGAAAAAAGAGATTTCAGATCAAAAAGTACAGGCTATTGATACAAAGAAAGCAATTCAAGATCCACAAAGGATTCATGATGTTGTAGCATATATTTTAGAACATTTTGATCAGAAGACAAGAAGAAGAGGACAAAGCTATGAATACAAAGTCCTTGAAAATGTAAAGGAGGTTGCTAAAAATAAACGAATTAAAGAGCAGAAAAAGACACATCGTCTAAGTGGATTTAATTCTATTTTTGCAATTGAATCGATTCCTTTATTGATGCGATATTATGATGAGTTTAAGAAGCAAATGGCAACTTCTAGACGTGATTTAACAATTGCAACTATATTTAGCTTTAACCCTAATGAGGAACAACCGGAATCAGATGGGAACTTACCTGATGAATCTATGGATACCAATGGATTAGATAAACCATCTCGTGATTTCTTAGAAGCTGCTATCGACGACTACAATAAGAAATTTCATACACAGTACAACACTTCTTCAGAAGAATTTCAAAATTATTATAAAGATTTATCGTTGCGTATGAAGAATCGAGAAATTGATATTCTTTTAGTCGTTAATATGTTTTTAACCGGTTTTGATGCTACAACATTGAATACATTATGGGTAGATAAGAATCTGCGTATGCATGGCTTGATTCAAGCGTTTTCAAGAACAAATCGTATCTTAAACTCTGTAAAAACGTACGGTAATATAGTTTGCTTCCGTGATTTGGAAAAGGAGACCGAAGAAGCTATAGCCTTATTTGGTGATCGAGAAGCAGATAGTGTAGTACTATTAAAATCATTTAAAGACTACTACAATGGTTATACTGATGAAAAAGGACGTTATCATAAAGGATATAAAGAACTGATTGAAGAACTAACAAGCCAATTCTCCTTGACTGAAGGAGCTCCAATAACTGATCAAGATAAAAAAAATTTTATTAGTTTATTTGGCTCGATTTTACGTGCTAGAAATATTCTTTCCTCCTTTGATGAATTTGCCGGTCAAGAGATACTTTCAAAATTTGATTTTCAAGATTATCAGAGTAGTTATCTTGATATTTATAATGAGTACAGGCCAGTACATCCAATAGATAAAAAGGAAATCAATGATGATATTGTCTTTGAAATTGAATTAATAAAACAAGTAGAAGTCAATATTGATTATATTCTTCAGTTAGTAGCAAAGTATCATGATACAAATTGTAAAGACAAAGAATTATTATTATCTATTCAGAAATCCATCTCTTCTTCACCTGAATTAAGAAGTAAAAAAGATTTGATTATAAATTTTATTGAAAGACTTAACAATAGTGATACTGTAGCTGAGGAGTGGAAAGAATATATCAAAGAATGTCGTACAGAAGATTTAAATCAAATTATAAAAGAAGAACGATTAAAGTTAGAAGAAACAGAACATTATATGGATGTTGCCTTAAAAGATGGTTACTTTAAATCCACAGGCTCAGAATTTGATCATATTTTGCCACCGGTAAGTCGTTTTGGTGGTAAACGTAAAGTAGTTAAGGATAGAGTTGCTAAGAAATTAAATGAGTATTACGACAAGTATTTTGATATTTTGTAATTAAATGTATAAAGGAAAGCCTTGATGACTTTCCTTTTTATACATTCTAATTTAATGATTGTTTAGCTTTCATCAATAACTCCGAAGAAACTCCGGTGATCTCCAAAATATAAGAATCCGATATTCCTTTTCTTAATAAGTTTTTTAAAATCATTAAAATACCATCTTCTCTACCCTCAGTTTTACCTAAGATTTTGCCCTGGGATCTTGCTTCCTCTCTCATTCTGTCTAATGATTCACACATTACGATGACCTCCTTTTCTTCCTCCTTGATCTGTTGATACAGCTCTTCATCTTTTGCCATGCTGGCAATAACTAATGCTACCTGCTTGGGTATGCCTTGTTTATATTTATTCCTTATCGTATTAAAATTGGCATTCAATATGTCTCTTGTGATGGAAAAGACCAGATCCAATTCCTTGTCCTTGTATCGATGTGTATCACTATGCACTTCAAGTAAATTCATCTTGTATTCGTTCAAGTGTTCTACATCTTTGACATCGAACATATCTTTCATGCTGAAATTGGTCTGCCATGGTCTTGTTCCATAATAGA
>UMGX01038072.1_pt1 | contig 20141 bp, 20 predicted proteins | sample 1965411 | NCBI WGS metagenome assembly UMGX01 (sample SAMEA4836086, study PRJEB28245) | human gut metagenome | biome: gut microbiome; material: fecal sample | place: Denmark | collected 2008 | reverse complement strand
AAAAGCGAGCCCTGTTTGCGGGCCGCGTGCCGGTGATATGGAAGGTGGCTCATATTCAGTGCCTCCTGAGAGGTCTGCCGGTATAAGGCCCTTCCGGAGCTTACGCAAGTCCCCGCTTTGCCGGGGGCCTTGCTTTTGACGGCAGGGCCCCGTCCATGCAGGCGACTGCCTGCCCCTTGACAAAAGAAAGGCTTATGATATACTAAATCGTAAGTAGTAAGTAATAAGTGGCGGGCGGTGCGGCCCCGACCGCGGCACCTGCTGCCGGGATCATTTGGAGGTTTGTTATTATGAAGGATATGACGCTCACACAGGAATACTTCACCTGCGCGGTCAACAGCAAGGGGAAAATATCAAGCCTCAGCATAGAAAGGCAGGTGTGCCTTTTGGCCGCCGGCCTGCTGGAGCTGCAGATGGAGGGCTGCATCTCTATCGACAGAAAGCAAATCTGCATCGCGGCGCCGCTGCCCGCCGCAAAGCAGTATCTGGCGCCCTTGTATGCCTTTCTGGATAAGCCCCGCCCGGTGAAGATGGAAAAGCTGCTGGAGGCGTATACATACTCCTTTACAGACAGATATTTCAGGGAATTGACGGCGTCTGTTGGAAAGCAGCTTGCAGCCATGGGCCTGGCGCGGCAGACGGCGGGCGGTGTGTTCGGCACTGTCAGCTATGTGCCTGCAAAAGAGGCCATTCACGGCGTGACGGATATGATGCGGGCCGAGTTGCTGGAGGAAGGCGAAGTGACCGAGGAAATTGCGGCGCTTGCCGTCCTGCTGGAGCGCGGCGGCTGCCTGAAGCCGTATTTTTCTCAGCTTGAGCAGAAGGAGATGCGTGCGCGCCTGAAAGAGATGCTGAACGCTCCCAATGGAAAACTGGTGAAAAGTATGGTAGACTATGTGGAGAATATGATTGCAATCGTAACAGTGCTGGCCACGGCGCACAGCTGACAGGGGGGAGGCTGCATGTCCAGACAGCGCAGCATGGAGACGATAGCGCACGCGGAGTATGTGACCATCGGGGAGCTGGTGCGGCTGACAGACGTGCGTTACAGCACGCTGAAGTTTTATACAGAGCAGGGCCTGCTTCCCTTTGAGCAGGCAGAGGAAAACCTTACCCGGCGCTATTGCCGCACCCGGAGCATAGAGCGCATACGCCTGCTTCGAAGCCTGCGTGCACAGGGCAGGACGATTGCGGAAGTAAAGGCGATAGTTTCAGCGCTTGAGCGGCCCGGCGGCCAAACGCTGCCTGATGCCGGGCAGCAGCTCCCGCAGGGGATGGAAAGATGAGGACGGGGGTTCAGGCAGGACATGCCCGTGCTGCGGGTTCTATTTTGATGCTGCGCTCACCCGGATAAACAGAGGCGGACAGGTGGATGGCGGAAAAACTGGCTGGAAAAGGGTGCGCCTTGGTTTTCCAAGCACAGAAAGGCGCCGGAGGGCTGGGGTGGGAAAAATAATTTTTTGCTCGCAAAGCGGGCCGTGCAGGCGCGCTTTCGCGGAAGAGCGACAGCAAAGCGGCGCGCGGCACCCGAAGCTGCTGGACGCCGCGCGCCGCTCTGTGCTGTGAGGCGTCAGAGCCCTTTTGTGAGAAGCACGCAGTGAAAATTGCGGCCCAGCGCATGCGGCTGTATACCCACCGGGCGAAACTCTGGGTGAGTAGCCAGTGAAAGTTCTGCCTGCCGGGGGCGGCGTGGGCCTGAAGCTCCCGCCCGATATTCCCCAGAGGCCGTCCATGAATGGAAAAAACCTCTGAGCCTATGGCGGTGCGCAGGGCGGTGCAGCCCTTTTCACGCGCATAGTGTTCAGTCTCTTCAAACAGCGCACCCAGGCGGTGCTCTAAAAAGAAGCGGCCCTGCTCAAAAAAGCCACAACATTCCACTTCCAGGCAGCGATACAAAAACAGTTCGCGGCATAAAAGTCATCCGGAGGGGTGGGTTTCATCCCTGCCGAGAAGCCAGCCCACGGTGCCAACCGTGAGCCCTGTACCCGAAAGCTGGCCTGCGGCGCCTGCTTCATCCCACCACCGGGGGCGTGCCCTTGCCATAAAGGCGGCCAGTGCGGGCGGGTTTTGCGGTGTAACGCGAAACGTATGAAGCTTTTCCACGGGGCCGCCCCCTTTTATGTGCCCGGCCGCGCCCGCCAGCGCTTCAGTGTGGGAAACTGCTGCCGCATGCGCGCCCGAGCGGCGGCCTTGTCCAGCAAAGGGGTGCGTTGCAGTTCAAAGCGAAGGCAGAACTCTATCATCTCGTCCATGGTACAGTCCCAGGCGAAGGTTCCGTTTTGGTAACAGTGGGCACAGTAGTCCCCGCTTTTTTCGCCGGAGGCAAGGGTGCCGTACGCCTCATGGGAGGTAAGCGGCATGCCGCAGCTTTGGCAGAATTTTGTGTGTTCCATCATGTGTCTCCTTTTCCTGTATGTTTTTTCTGTATGTGGGCGGCGGGCTGCGCGGCCATGCCGCAACGGCGCTGTGCACAGCTTCCGGCAGCATCAATGGGCAGAGATAATATCGGGCCTCAGTTTTACGGCATCGCCTTCGGCCGAGCTCACCTTCTTGCCTTCCGGAAGGCGGGGTGCGCCGTCTGCGCTGCCGTGGGCTGAATACTGCGAAACACCGCCCTGGCATCCCCTGCACGGGAGGCCAACACCGCAGGGTGGCCGAGCTCGAGAGCGCAGCCGGTGCATGCCGGGGTGCCTCTTGGCGGTGATGCTTCCCCTGTCCACTGATGCTGTCAGTATAAAAGAAAAAAGCGGACACGGTGTGTCCGCTTTTTTTGTAAAACCGAAAAAATTTCAGCCCGGCCTGCTCACGGCTTTTCCACCGGCACGCCCTGCCGGTATAACTGAAGGATGCGTGCTGCCTCGTCTGCCACGGCCTTTTGCAGTTCGGGCGGGTTAAGCACGGCTACGGAAGAACCGAAACCCAGCAGCATGGACGCCGGAAACCCACCGCTCGGCCAGCGCGCCGACACAAAAAAGCGCCCGTCCGGCAGCCGGGTGACATCCTCCGGGCAGAACAGGTCGTACACGCGGTGCGCTGCGTCGGGCAGGAACATTAGCTCCATCTGCAGCATGCACGGCGGTTCTTCCCCGCTGCAAAGAGGCGGCGGCGCGCCGTGCGCGCCGGGCTCGAAGCCCTTCTCTAGCACCCGGGCGCCCAGCATGCGGCACAATTTGAAGGTGCGCCATTCGCCGCGTGCAAGGCAGAAGGCCTGCAGATACCAGGCGCTACTTTTATAGCACAGCTTTGCAGGCTCTGTTGTACGCTGCGTCCTTTCTCCGTTTGCGCTGAAATAAGTAAAGGCCAGGCGCCTGCGGCTGAGAATGGCGGCCTTCAGCGTTTGGAACAGCGGCTCTTGCGCGGCCTCCAGGCCCCAGGGCAGAAAATCCACCTCCAGCCAGTCGCCGGGGTGGGCCAGCGCGCCGGAAAGCTTGTTCAGCGCGGTGGCGGCGCTTTCGCTGCCAAGCACCGCTATGCCGCGCAGTCCGGCCAGCACCTCTGTCTGCTCGGCCTCGCTGAGCAGGGCGGTGTCCAGCCGGTAGCCCTCCAGCAGCGCCACGCCGCCCGTGCGCCCTGGGCGGGCGTACACTGGCACGCCCGCCGCGCTGAGGGCGTCGATGTCGCGGCGGATGGTGCGCTCGCTCACTTCAAAGCGGCGCGCCAGCTCGCGCGCTGTGGCGCCGCCGTGCGCCTGCAGATAATATAGAATTTCAAACAGCCGCCCGGTGTGCACGCCTATTCCCCCAGGCGCGTTCTGCGCCAATAGCGGCTCATGGAAAACCCCTCGTCCTCTGTCATCTCGCGGCCGAGGTCAATGCCCTGCGGCGGGGTGAAGGCGCGGGCGGCTTCCACAGTGGGGAATTCCACCTCTGCATAGAAAAACTGGGTGGGAAGGCCCTCGTCCACAAGGCTCACCTCCAGCGTTTCGCCGCCGGGCAGCGCATAGGCGCGAAAGGCCTTTGTCACCAGCGGCCTGCCGATGAACGCCTCCAGCCGCTGGAACAACGCCTTGTCGATGGACGTCTCTATCTCCTCGCGGGCAAGGGTGCCCTTGCCCTTAAAGCATAGAATATATTCCGTGCCGTTTTCCGTTGTGCTCTCGCGGATGCGCACCGCCGGGGCTGTAGCGATATAGCCCTGGCGCATGGCGGCCTGCGACACAAGGGGCAGGTCGGCGGGGAAACCCTCAATAAGCCATTTGCGTTCTATTTCCATATGAAAAACCTCCTGCTTGGGGCGGCGAAGGGGCATTTTCTGTGCCGCGCCCCTTGTAACATGCCGCCTGAATCCATTATAATACAGAAAGTCTGCACAGAAAAGGAAGTTTTATGATGAAACAGGCTCGTGAGTTCCCCGTGTTCACAGTGACGCCCAAGGCGGCCCGAAGCCTGGCCGCCGGGCACCCGTGGGTATATGCGCAGGAGGTGCTGGCCGCCCAGCCGTGTGAAAACGGCGCGTTGGCCGACGTATTCAGCCAGAAGGGAAGCTGGCTTGGCACGGGGCTTGTCAGCCTGCAAAGCAAGATACGCGTGCGCATATTTTCGCGCAATGCGAACGATGTGTTTGACGAAGCGTTCTGGCGCCGCCGCCTGCGCTATGCGTGGGAATACCGCAAGGCGGTAATGGGGCCGGACGTTTCGAACTGCCGCATTATTTTCGGCGAGGCGGACCAGTTCCCCGGCCTGACGGTGGACCGGTACGGCACGCTTTTGTCCGCCCAGGTGCTGAGCGCGGGCATGGAGCGGCTGAAGCACACGCTATTTCCGGCGCTGGTGCAGATGCTGCGCGCCGACGGACAGAATATCCGCGGGCTGTACGAGCGCAACGATGTTGCCCTGCGCGAAAAAGAGGGCCTTGTGCAGTACAAGGGCTGGTACGGCCTTTCCGCCCTTGGCCTGCAAACGCCCGAAACACCGCTGGCGCATATCTGCGAAAACGGCATCCGGTATACGGTGGATGTAGAGAACGGCCAGAAGACGGGCTTTTTTCTGGATCAGAAATACAACCGCCGCGCGGTGGCAGCCATTGCGAAGGGGCGCACCGTGCTGGACTGCTTCACCCACACTGGCTCTTTTGCGCTGAATGCGGCAAGGGGCGGCGCCGCAAAGGTGACGGCGGTGGACGTGAGCGAGACGGCTTGTGCCATGGCGCGCCGCAATGCCGAAGAAAACGGCCTTGCCGGCGTGGTGCAGTGTGTGGCTGCCGACGTGTTTGAGCTTCTGCCATCGCTTTCCAAGGGCAGCTACGACTTCATCATTCTGGACCCGCCCGCCTTTACAAAGGCGCGCAAAACGCTGCACAACGCCCTGCGCGGATATAAAGAAATCAACACCCGTGCCATGCGCCTTTTGCCGCGCGGCGGCTACCTTGCCACATGCAGCTGCAGCCATTTTGCCACCGAAGAGGAATTTTGCAAAATGCTGGCCGCCGCAGCGGCAGACGCAGGGGTGCAGCTGCGGCAGATCGCTGCGCGCCAGCAAGCGCCCGACCACCCTATTCTGTGGAGCGTGCCGGAAACGGATTACCTGAAATTCTATCTGTTCCAAGTGGTGTGATCCTGCGTCTGCGCACAAGGGTCGTGAAAAGATGGCAAAAGCTCTTGCAATTCCCTGTTTTGTATGCTATAGTGTAATAGTACGATACTGTGTTATGGAAAGAGTGGGCCTTGCGGTCCGCTCTTTCCCGTTTGTTAAGGAGTTTTTGCATGGCGAACAGAAAGAGTGCGGGCGGCACCGCGCAGGCTGTAGAGGCGCTGGTGCGGCCTGTGGTGGAGGCTATGGGCCTTTGCATCTGGGACGTGCGCTTTGAAAAGGAGGGGCCGGACTGGTTCCTGCGCATCTACCTGGACGGCGGCCGCCCGCTGGACATGGAGGCGTGCGAGGCTGCGACGCGTGCCATTAACCCTGTGCTGGATGAAGCAGACCCTATCAGCCAAAGCTATTACCTTGAGGTGGGCAGCCCCGGCCTTGGCCGCCGCCTGACGCGGGACGAGCACTTCACGGCAAAGCGCGGCGAAAAGGTGCGCGCACACCTCATCCGGGCGGATGAGACGGGCCGCAGGGAGGTGGCCGGCACGCTTCTGGGCAAAGAGGGCACGGCTGTGCGCCTTGCCCTGGAGGACGGCACCGAAGCCCTGCTGGATACAAAGCTCGTCAGCGACTTCCGCCTGTGCGACGATGAAGACCTGTTCTGACGCGCCGGGTGCCCGCAGTGCGGTGGGCACAGTGTAGGAATGCTGTTACATGAAAAGTTTAGAATAAGAAGGAAGATGATCTGGAAAGATGAATGCGGAATTTTTTGAAGCGCTTGCCATGCTGGAGGCCGAGCGCGGCCTTTCAGCAGAGTATCTGCTGGAAAAGATCAAAAACGCCATCGTGATTGCTGTGAAGAAGGATTACGACGTGGAAGATGACAATGTGGTGGTAGAGATCGACCCCGAGACGGGCAAGTTCAACGTGAACCTTCTCAAGCATATTGTGGAAGAGGTGGAAAACCCGAACACAGAGATCAGCCTGGAAGACGCACTGGCAAAAAAGAAAACCTCAAAGGTGGGCACGGATTTCATCATCCCCCTGAAAACGAAAGATTTCGGGCGTATTGCCGCGCAGACGGCAAAGCATGTTATCCGCCAGGGCCTGAAGGAGGCCGAGCGCAGCCAGATGTATGCCGAGATGCAGGGTAACACGCATGAAATCGTTTCGGCCACAGTGACAAACCTGGATATGGTGCGCGGCGTTGTGACGCTAGAGCTCTCGAAGGGTGGCGTGGCCACGCTGCCCCGCAATGAACAGGTGCCTGGCGAGGAATACTACGAGGGTCAGCACCTGCAGGTGTATGTGGTGGATGTGCGCGAGACAGAGCGCGGCCCGCGCATGATGATCAGCCGCACCCACCCCGGCCTTGTGAAGCGCATGTTCGAGATGGAGGTGCCGGAGATTTACGACGGCACGGTGGAGATCAAGGCCATCAGCCGTGAGGCCGGTGCCCGTACGAAGATGGCGGTATGGTCCAAAGACGAAAATGTGGACCCTGTGGGCGCCTGTATCGGCCCCCGCGGCGCACGCGTGGCGAAGATTGTGGATGAGCTGGGCGGCGAGAAAATCGACATCGTCCGCTGGAGCGAAGACCCGGCCGCCTTTATCAGCGAGGCGCTCAGCCCTGCCAAGGTAGTGGATGTGGAGCTGCTGGACGGGGAAAACCGTGCTGCCAAGGTGACCGTACCGGATCACCAGCTCAGCTTGGCCATTGGCAACCGCGGCCAGAACGCGCGCCTCACGGCGCGCCTTACGGGCTACAGCATTGACATCCGGCCGGAGAGCGGCTACTACGGCGAAGAGCCGCCAGTGAAAAAAACACAGGAATAATAAAGAGGGGGATGCCCGTGAAAGAACGGAAAGTACCGCTGCGCAAATGTGCGGGCTGCGGGGAATCGAAGCCTAAAAAAGAACTGGTGCGCGTGGTGCGTGCGCCGGACGGCGCAGTATCGCTGGACCTTGTGGGCAAAAAGCCGGGCCGCGGGGCCTATGTGTGCCCAAGGGCGGCGTGCCTTGCCAAGGCGCGCAAGGCAAAGCGCATTGAGCGCGCGCTGGAGGTGGCTATCCCCCCCGAAGTATACGATGCCATGCAGGCTGAGATAGCCCGCGCGGAGGAAGCCGATGCAGCAACATAAGGCAGTGTTCGCGCTTTCGCTGTGCCGCAAAGCGGGCACGCTTGTCACAGGCTTTGACGCAGTAAAAGAGAGCGTATATAAAGGAAAGGCGGCGCTGGTGCTGTGTGCACAGGATGCCTCAGAGGGCACGCAGGCCCGGGTAAGGCGATTTTGTGAAGGGCTGTGCCAGGTGCTCACGCTTCCCTGCACCCAGGCGCAGCTTGCCGCCGTTACGAAAAAAAACACCGCAGTGCTGGCCGTACAAAGCGCAGAGCTTGCTAAACTGTGCGCCTCGGCCGCCGGCACAGCGCCCAGCCACGACTAAGGAGGAGTGCCCATGTCGATTGAGATTAAATATAAACTCGGAGACCTCGCCAAAGACCTTGGCGCAGCCAGCAAGGATATTATTGAAATGCTGAGTGCCCTAGAGAGGGGCGAGGCAAAAAAGCATACCACGCCCTTGGCAGAGAACGAATTAAACCTCGTTCTGGAGCAGATGACGAAAAACGCGCAGGAGGATAATTTTGACGCGTATTTCGCCACGGCTGCCGCTGCCAGGAAGAAGGAAGAAAAGAAACAGCGCCCGAAAGAGAAGCTCACTGTCTCTGCAAATGCGGGTCCGCTGAAAAAGGCCGATGGCACGATTGTAGAGATGCCTGCAAAACACAAGGAAAAGCCCGCGGAAAAGGCCGATCGCCCCGAGACGCCAAAGAAAGAAGTGGTCACCGTTACGGTGGACACGCGCAGCGTGGACGTAAACCTTGATAAGTTCAACGAGAAATATACCTCGCTTGCCGCTACAAAGAATGTGGAGAACCGCCGCAAGCCCATGCCCGCCGGCAACAAACAGAAATTCTCCGGCGGAAAGAACCGCTTCGGCGGCCGGGGTCCGCAGGGCAAAAAGCGTGAGACAGAGGCAGAGCGCCTGCAGCGCATCCAGTTGGAAAAGGCCCGCAAAGCGCAGCTCAAGGTGTCTATTCCGGACGAGATAGCCGTGGGCGAGCTTGCTGTGCGCCTGAAGGTGAACGTGGCACAGGTAATTAAAAAGCTGATGGGCCTTGGTGTGATGGCCTCCATCAGCGAGGTGGTGGATTTTGACACCGCCAGCCTCGTGGCGGAAGAGCTGGGCGCCAAGGTGGAGCACGAAGTGCACGTCACCATTGAAGAGCGTCTGTTTGAAGTGGATGACGACAAGGCCGAAGACCTTGTGGAGCGCCCGCCCGTTGTAGTAGTGATGGGCCACGTGGACCACGGAAAAACGTCTATTCTGGACGCTATCCGCAAAACGCGCGTCACGGCGGGTGAAGCGGGCGGCATCACCCAGCACATCGGTGCCTATCAGGTGGAAAAGAACGGCAAGGTCATCACCTTCCTCGATACGCCGGGCCATGAGGCATTTACGGCCATGCGTGCCCGCGGTGCCGAAATGACCGACATTGCAGTGCTGGTGGTGGCCGCAGATGACGGCATTATGCCGCAGACGGTGGAATCCATCAACCACGCGAAAGCCGCGGGCGTCACCGTCATTGTGGCAATCAATAAAATGGATAAACCCACTGCCAACCCCACGCATGTGATGGAGCAGCTTACCCAGTATGAGCTTGTGCCGGAGGAGTGGGGCGGTGACACCATCTGTGTGCCGGTGTCTGCACTGACGGGCCAGGGCATTGAGGACCTGTTGGAAAATATCAACCTTGTGGCCGAGGTGAAAGAGCTGAAGGCAAACCCGAACCGCCGCGCCAGAGGCGTTGTCATCGAGGCACGGCTGGACAAAGGCATGGGCCCTGTGGCGACCATCCTTGTGCAGAAGGGCACGCTGCACCAGGGTGATATTGTTATTGCGGGCACGGCCGTGGGCCGCGTGCGCGTGATGCGCGACGACCAGGGCCGCGCGCTGAAGGAGGCGGGCCCCTCTACCCCGGTGGAAATCACCGGCCTCACCGAGGTGCCTGCCGCAGGCGACATCTTTGATGCAGTGGAGGATGAGAAGCTGGCGCGCGAGCTGGCCGACCAGCGCGCAGCCGAGGCAAAGGAAAAGCAGTTTGCCAGCTACAGAAAGGTGACGCTTGACAATCTGTTCAGCCAGATTGCCGAGGGCGAGCGCAAAGAGCTTGGCATCATTGTGAAGGCGGATGTGCAGGGCTCGGCCGAGGCTGTGAAGCAGAGTCTTGAGAAGATATCCAACGATGAAGTGCGCGTGCGCGTCATCCACGCGGGTGTGGGCGCCATCAATAAATCGGACGTGATGCTTGCCAATGCTGGCAATGCTATCATCATCGGCTTTAACGTGCGTCCGGACCCCATTGCCAAAGAAGAGGCAGCCCGGGCGGAAGTGGAGATGCGCATGTACCGCGTCATTTATGATGCCATCAATGATGTAACAGATGCCATGAAGGGCATGCTGGCCCCGAAATACCGCGAGGTGGAGCTGGGCCGCGCCGAGGTGCGCAGCGTGTTCAAGATATCTTCTGCGGGCACCATTGCCGGTTGCTATGTGCTGGAGGGCAAGGTAAGCCGTGCGGCCAAAATACGCCTTGTGCGCGACGGCATCGTCATCACCGAGGACGAGATTGATTCCCTGCGCCGCTTTAAGGACGACGTGAAGGAAGTGGCCCAAGGCTACGAGTGCGGCATTGGTCTTGAGAAGTTCTCTGATATCAAGGAGGGCGACATCTTCGAGGCCTTCACTATGGAGGAGTACCGCGACTGACTGCGGGAAAGGAGGCAGGCATGCCACAATCGAAAAATATTGCGCGCCTTTCGGAGGATATGAAGCGCGAGCTCATCGCCATCATCGGCCAGATGAAGGACCCGCGGCTGAAAACGGGCCTTCTGACGGTGATGCGCATTGAACTGGCGCCGGACCTTTCTTTCGCGAAGGTTTTTATCAGCGTGCTGGGCACACGGCCCGATGCACCGCAGCAGGCGGTGGCCGTGCTGAACCGTGCGGCGGGCCATGTGCGCAGCGAGGTGGCAAAGCGCATGCATATCCGAAAAACGCCGGAATTCCGCTTTGTGGCGGACGGCGGCGCGGCCTATGCCCAGCATATCAACGAGCTGATTGAGGGCCTGTGACTGTCCGGCCCGCGGCCCGGCATGACGCCGGGCACAGGGGGCATGTGCCGCGCTTTGCGCGGTGCAAGCATTGTGTAAAAAGAGGAGAAGATATGAGCGAGATCCTGCAGTTGGCAGAAGCGATCAGCCGCCTGCTCAGGGCGGATAATATTCTGCTTTTGTGCCATAAAAACCCGGATGGGGACACAGTAGGCAGCGCCATGGCCCTGTGCCATGTGCTGAAAAGTCTGGGCAAAACAGCAGCCATTCTGTGTGCGGACCTCATCCCTTCGCGCTACATGTATATGCAGCTTTGCCTGTTTGAAGAGGGAGATTTCGAACCCCATTTTGTGGTGGCCGTGGACGTGGCGGGCATCCAGCTTTTTGGCGACAGCGAGGCGGTGCAGAAATATGCCCAGCGGGTAGATCTGTGCATCGACCACCACACCTCCAATTCCGGCTACGCGTCTGCACTGCTGCTGGACGGCGAGGCGGCCGCCACGGCAGAGCTTTTGTACGACATGTTCAGCGAAATGGGCGCGCCCATCACGCCGCTGGTGGCGGACTGCCTGTACACCGGCCTTTCCACCGACACGGGCTGCTTCAAATTTACCAACACCACGGCGCGCACGCACATTGTGGCTGCCAAGCTGATGGAGGCGGGCGCGAACACGGTGAAGCTGAACAGCCTGCTGTTCGAGAGCAAATCCCGCAGCCGCATCGCGCTGGAGCGTTTTGCACTGGAGAATCTGGAATATTACTTCGAGGGGCGCTGTGCGCTGATATGCCTCACGCGCGAACAGATTGAGGCCAGCGGGGTGGAGCCCAGCGATCTGGAGGGCATTACAGCCATCCCCCGTATGATAGAGGGTGTGGAGGTAGGCCTCACCATGCGCCAGCAGCCCTCCGGCAGCTATAAGGCCAGCATCCGCACCACTCTTGGCGTGGATGCCTCTGCCATTGCGGCACATCTGGGCGGCGGCGGCCATAAGCAGGCTGCGGGCTGTGAGATATTGGGCAGCACGGACAATGCCAAGGCCGCGCTGCTGAGCGAAGTGGAAAAGGTGCTATGCAAGGGATTTTAGTAATGGATAAGCCCGCAGGCTTCACCTCGTTCGATGTGGACGCAAAGCTGCGGGGCATTCTGGGCACGCGCAAAATAGGCCACTCCGGTACGCTGGACCCCATGGCAACAGGCGTGCTGCCTGTATTTGTGGGGCGCGCTGCCAAGGCGGTGGACATGCTGCCCGACACGGATAAAACCTACGAGGCCACACTGCGCTTGGGACTGCGCACCGACACTGGCGACATCACCGGGCAGGCGCTGGAGGCGGCGCCCGTGCCCGCCGGGCTGGACGAAGCGGCACTCTGCGCCGTGCTGGGGCGCTTTCTGGGCCGCAGCATGCAAACACCGCCCATGTATTCGGCGGTAAAGGTGGGCGGCCAGCCGCTGTATAAGCTGGCGCGCAGGGGCAAAACTGTGGCGCGCCCTGCACGTCCTGTTGTCATCCATGCCCTTCAGCTTCTGGGGCGTGAAAATGAAACGGATTTCTGTCTGCGAATTGCATGCGGCAAGGGCACCTATGTGCGCGTGCTGCTGGAGGATATCGGCCGCGCCCTGGGCGTGCCCGCCACTATGGCGGCACTGCGGCGCACAGCCGCCGCAGGCTATACCGAAGCGCAGGCTGTGGACTTTGCCCGGGTAGAAGAGGCTAAAGCGCAGGGGACGCTTGCCTCGCTGCTTTTGAGCGTGGAAACGGTGTTTTGTGCTTTGCCGCAGCTCTATGTGGATGAGGCCGCCACCCGGCGCCTTTTGAACGGTGCAGCGGTGTACCGCTGCAAAGCCGCGGACGGACGCTTCCGGGTGCATGGGCCGCAGGGCTTTTTGGGCACAGGATTCGTTCAGGGCGGCGTGCTGAAGGCGGAAAAGTTGTTTGTGGAACGATAGCGGCACCGCCGCGGGCCTGCAGAGGCTTTGCGCGCGGTGTCTTCCGGCCCGCAGGGCCGGGTGTGCCCTGCCGCAAAATCCGGCGGGGCTTTATTCTGTTTTGGGGAAGGGGATGTACCCTATGCGATGGGAAACGCGGATACAGCCGGGCCTGTGCGCGCCCAGCGCCGTGGCGCTGGGTTATTTTGACGGCGTGCATCTGGGCCACCGCGCCGTGCTTGCCGCCGCTCGTGCTTGGGCGCAAGAGCACGGCGCAGCCACGGCGGTGTTCACCTTTACGCTGCCTCCGAATACCGGGCTGAAAGGCGATCACATTTTACAGGATGAGGAAAAGCGCAGCCGCCTTTGCGCCTGTGGGGCCGAGATCGTGCTGTGCCCGCCCTTTGAAGCCTTTTGTGCGCTGGCTTGCGAGGAGTTTGTCATGCAGGTGCTGCGCGGCGCGCTGGGGGCGAAGGCTGTGTTCTGCGGGCCGAATTTCACCTTCGGCCGGGGCCGTGCCGGGGACGCCCGCCTGCTGGAAAAGCTGTGTGCCGCGCACGGTATTGAGGTGCACGTGGTGCCGCTGGCGGCTTGGGGTGGGCTGACAGTATCCTCCACCCGCATCCGCGCCGCCCTGGCGCAGGGGGATGTTCCTGCGGCGAACGCCATGCTGGCACAGCCGTATGCGGTTTCGTTGCCCGTGCGCCACGGCCGGGGCAACGGGCAGAAATGGGGCTTCCCGACCATCAATCAGGTCTATCCCGGCGGCCTTCTTGTGCCGTGCGAAGGGGTATATGTCTCCCGTGTGACGCTGGCGGACGGCACAACACACCCGGGCGCCACAGGTTTGGGCAGCCGCCCTACGGTGAATGACAACGCGGGAGACGTCACCTGCGAGACATTTCTGCCTGGCTTTTCGGGGGATGTGTACGGCGAGACAGCGCGCCTAGTGCTGTGCCGCTATTTGTGGCCCACCCGGAAATTCGAGACCGTGGACGCCCTGCGGCAGATGGTGCAGCAGGCGGCCGCCGCAGCGCTGGAAAACTGGCGGGGCGCATGAGCGGCGCAGGGCCTCTGTTTGAAGGCGGTGCGCGGGCAGCGGCGTACACATGGCGCGCCGTATGCGCGCTGACCCTTCTGGGCACGCTGTGGTTCATTTTCAGCCATTCGGCCCAGCCGGCAGCAGTGTCCGGCGCGCAGAGCCGGGGCGTGCTGGCGCTTGTGAACCAGGCGTTGAGAGGCTGGGGCCTGCCCGGCGTGTCAGAGCATCTTCTGCGCAAGGCGGCCCATTTTGCCGAATTCACAGCACTGGGCTGGTGGTTGCTTCTGTGCGCCCGTGCGTTTGCCGCGCGTGCGGTGCGCCGGATGCCCTGGCTGTGGGGCGCAGGCATCCTGTGCGCAGCGGCGGATGAGGGCATCCAGTTTTTTGTGCCGGGCCGTTCTGCGCGCATTTCCGACGTGCTGCTCGACGGCTGCGGTGTGCTGGCGGGCCTCGTGTTGGCGTGGGCAGGCATATGGGTGTGGGCGCGCCTGCACGGCCGGGCGGAACAGAGGAGATAGAGCGGTGCGTTTTCAGGGCCCCCCTGCTATCCGGGGCTGCCGCCTGCGCGGCCGCTGCTTTTCTGCGATGCGCTCTTTTGCACCTGCCTGCACTGCGGGCATTCCTTCACACAGGCGGTGCAAATGCCAAATTTTGCGCGAAAAATTCTCCATGCCTTTGCCGGTGCCGCCTTGCCGGGGCACTGTCTGCGTGATATGATGATGTTACCATACGTCTTATCATAATGAACTGGCAGGGAGTGACGAAATGATGAAACCGGTTGTAGAAGAAAGAAATATTGCAAAGCTGTTCAGCGTGCAGGGGAAAGTTGTGCTTATCACGGGCGCAGGAGGCCTTGGCGGCTACCTTGCCAAAGGCTTTGCGGAAAACGGCGCCCATGTTGTGGTGACGGACGTGGTGCCCGGCAGGGCGCAGGCCCTTGCGGACAGCCTGTGTGAAAGGGGTTTTTCCTGCCGCGGCTGTGTGCTGGATCAGACAGACAAGGCGGCCATTGAAGCTGTGGTGCAGAGTGTCGTGAACGGGCAGGGGCGCATTGACGCACTTATTAATACGGCGGCCATTGCGCCGTGTCATCCGGCAGAGGAATTTCCCGAGGACGAGCTGCGCAGGGTGATTGATGTCAACCTCACCGCTGCTGTGCTCACTTCTCAGGTGGTGGGCAGGCAGATGATCGCGCAGCGGTACGGCAAAATTGTAAACATCGGCTCCATCGCAGGCGTAATGTGCCATTCCTATGAGTCCATGCCGTACGAATGCACGAAGGCGGCCGTCCATCAGATGACGAAGTCGCTGGCCTGTGCATGGGGGCGGTATAACGTGAACGTGAACGCTATTGCGCCCACATGGATCATGACGCCCATGCTGGACGACTGCCCGCCGGAATATTTCGACGCGGTGGATTCCATGCACGAGTTCGGCCGAATGTCCCGCGTGGAGGATTTCTTCGGCACGGCGGTGTACCTTGTCACCGATGCCTCCAATTTCATCAGCGGGCACGTGCTTCTGGTGGACGGCGGCTGGAGCACCGCGCGCCCGGTGCAGTGCAAAAGCTGACGGCGCGGCGCCGGCCGCAGGCCGGTGTGGGCTTTCGGCCCGGCCGGGAAAAGTTTGCTCTGCCGGTTGATTTTGCCCTCCGGCCATGGTATACTATATAAGCTGCCCGCATCGCGGGCGGTGTTACCTGAACGCAGCGTCCGGCGCATCCCTCGAAAAGCTACCGCCGCTTCGTTCCAGGCATATCATATTAACGAGGAGAAAGCAAGCATGGAAACGAAACAGAATATCATCGCTTCCGCCCGTGTGCATGACACGGACACCGGTTCCCCCGAGGTGCAGGTGGCGCTGCTGACGGCGCGCATCAACCACCTTACCGAGCACCTGAAGGCCAACAAGAACGACCACCACAGCCGCCGCGGCCTGCTGAAGATGGTCGGCCGCCGCCGCAACCTTCTGGCTTACCTGCAGAAGAAGGATATCGAGCGCTACCGCGCCCTGATTGCAAAGCTCGGCCTGCGCAAGTAACGGTATGAAAAGGCAGACGGCAAAAGCCGTCTGCCTTTCCGTGTATTATTGTAACCCGGCAAAGCACGGCGGGCACGCGCGTTGTTAGCAATGAATCGGGGGCTTTTGCCGAAAAAGCTTCGGATTTATTGCTAAAACCGCACACCTGCCATGCGATGCCTGAAATATTAAGGAGGCAAGACAATGGCATTGGAATTCGCATCTAAAAAAGAAACGTTCCCCAATTACCGCAAATTTGAAACCACGCTGGCGGGCCGCCCGTTTGTGGTGGAGACGGGCAAAATGTGCGCCCTTTCTTCCGGCAGCTGCATGGTGAGCTATGGCGACACGCGCGTGCTGTGCAACGTCACCATGAGCGACAAGCCCCGCGAGGGCATCGACTTCTTCCCCCTCAGCGTAGATTTTGAAGAGAAGCTGTACTCGGTGGGCCGCATCCCCGGCAGCTTCATGCGCCGCGAGGGCCGCCCCGGCGAAAAGGCCGTGCTCACCTCCCGTGTGATCGACCGCCCCATCCGTCCGCTGTTCCCGAAGGATATGCGCAACGACGTCTCTGTGGTGATGACGGTGATGAGCGTGGATCAGGACTGCAGCCCGGAGATTGCCGGCATGATCGGCACCTCCATCGCCATCTCCATCTCCCAGATCCCCTGGAAGGGCCCCATCGCGGGCGTCATCATGGGCCTGGTGGACGGCCAGCTTGTGGTGAACCCCACGCTGGAGCAGCGTGAAAAGAGCGATTTGCACCTGACGGTGGCCGCCAGCATGGAGAAAATCGTGATGATAGAGGCGGGCGCCAATGAGGTGGACGAGCACACCATGCTGCGCGCCATCAAGGAGGCCCATGCCGAAATCAAAAAGATGATTGAGTTCATCGGCGGCATTGTAGCCGAGATCGGCAAGCCGAAGATAGAGTTCCAGTCCATGGAATTGGACCACGACCTGTTCGAGGCTGTGAAAGTGGAGTTTCTGGATGACTTTAAGGCGGCTATGGACACCGATGACAAGACGGTGCGCGATGCGCGCCTTCTGCCCATCCGCGACAAGCTCAGCGAAAAATACGCCGAGCAGTGGGGCGAGGGCACCATTGAGGAACTGATGTACAAGATGCAGAAGTTCGTGGTGCGCCGCTGGCTGCTGGATGAAGGCAAGCGCGTGGACGGCCGCGGCATCAATGAGATCCGCCCGCTGGCCGCCGAAGTGGGCCTCCTGCCCCGTGTGCACGGCTCCGGCATGTTTACCCGCGGCCAGACGCAGGTGCTGACGGCGGCTACGCTGTCCGGCATGCGCGATGCGCAAATCATCGACGATATCTCCACCGATGAGACAAAGCGCTATATGCACCACTACAATTTCCCGCCCTATTCCGTGGGCGAGGCGCGTGCGCCCCGCAGCCCCGGCCGCCGCGAGATAGGCCACGGCGCCCTGGCAGAGCGCGCGCTGCTGCCCGTGCTTCCCACAGTGGAAGAGTTCCCCTACGCCATGCGTCTTGTCTCTGAGGTGCTGTCCTCCAACGGTTCTACCAGCCAGGCATCCATCTGCGGCTCCACGCTGGCGCTTATGGATGCGGGCGTTCCCATCAAGGCGCCTGTGGCTGGCATCTCCTGCGGCCTCATCACCGAGGGCGAGCGCTGGATGACCATGCTGGACATTCAGGGCGTGGAGGACTTCCACGGCGACATGGACTTCAAGGTGGGCGGCACCCGCAACGGTATTACCGCCATCCAGATGGACATCAAGGTAGACGGCCTGACGTATGACATCATCGAGGAAGCCTTTGAAAAATGCCGCAAGGGCCGCCTGTATATTCTGGACGAGATCATGAAGCCCGTCATTGCCGAGCCGCGCGCCGAGCTTTCGAAATATGCGCCGAAGATGCTCACCATCAAAATCGACGTGGACAAAATCAAGGACGTTATCGGCAAGGGCGGCAAGGTCATTCAGGAGATTTGCGCCAACTGCAACTGCAAAATTGACGTAGAAGAGGACGGCAGCGTCTTTATCAGCGCCATCAATGTGGAAGACGGCGAGCGCGCCCTGCATACCATCAAGACCATTGTAGAAGACCCGGAGATCGGAGCCATCTACAAGGGCCGCGTGACGCGTCTGATGACGTTCGGCGCCTTTGTAGAGATAGCCCCGGGCAAGGAAGGCCTTGTGCACATCTCGAAGCTGGATACAAAGCGTGTAGAAAAGGTGGAGGACGTAGTCGCTGTGGGCGACGAGCTGCTGGTGAAGGTGACGGAGATAGACCAGCAGGGCCGCATCAACCTCTCCCGCAAGGACGCTTTGGCAGATTTGGCCGCAAAGCAGAAGTAAGTTTTCCGTTTTTTGGTTTTATTCAGAAAAGAAAAGGCAGCGCGATGGCTATCGGCCCAGCGCTGCCTTTTTTAATTCGGAAACGCATCTGCATCCCTGGCGGAAGATGTATGCGGCGGACGCAGGGGGCTGAACTGGCGTTCTTGCGCCGGTCTCCTTTTCACACACAGACCCGTACCGGCTGAAGCTCTCCTGCATATGACAGACAAGGAAGGTTTCCTATTACCTTCTGCCTGTGCAAAAAAGAATGCCTTATGCCAAAAATGGCGCGCGGCGCGGCCTTTAGAGGAGTTTGTGTCACAGGCTGCTTTCCGGCATTTTTCTTGCCGCTGTGTGTGCTGTAATGAGGATGAGCAGGGGCTTGTCCTCTCTGCCGGGATGTAAAACAGAAAGAAGGGAATGTGATGCTGCAAGGAAGGAAGGGAAAAGGCATGTGCGCCGTTCTGCTGGTGCTCGCGATGTGCTTTGGCCCTGTGCCTGCTGAAGCACAGGCAGAGGGTGCGCTGCCCGACAATGCAAGGCGGTACACGGTGGAATATACGGTAAACGGAACCCGCTGGCCGGACTGGGCCTTTACTACACAGGCCGAAAGCGCCGCACAGGCCCTGGCGGCCGCACCGGATTATCTGGGTGAATTAGGCAGCGGCTATGAAAAGCTGCCGCAGCCGCAGGCAGAAGGCACAGTGGTCACTGTGGCGTACCGAACGAAAGCCCGCCTTGCCAGTACGCTTGTGGTGAAGGCGGATTATTATAACGGGGACGGTGCACTGGCCGGTACAGTGGTGCAGGAATATGAGGCGCCGGCCGGTGAACGGGCAGTAATCGATTATTTGGATGGCTCGCTGGAGGGGATAGAATACATACCTGTGCGTCTCGTCCTTCAGGCCACGCCCTTTGCAGACAGCGATTCCACAGATGAGACGCGGCTGGCCCTCACAGATAATATCCGCTGCGGAGAAGGCGTCCACTATTTGCTGCTGGTGCGTTTTGAACAAAGACAGCCCGGGCAGGAGGGCCAGGTGGCCTGCAAAAACGATGCCCTTCAGGCCATGGCCTCCAGCGTGGCTCAGGCTGAGATGCAGCCGGCCGTCCATCTGGTGCAGGTGACGGCAGGCGGGGCATTCCAATCTTGAAAGAATACGAGTATATGTGCCCGGATATTCAAGATGTGTAACCAAGAACCAGAAAATATATTGACATTGCTTCGCATATGTGTTATTATAATCAAGCACTCAATCGGGTGCTGATATCGCGGGGTGGAGCAGTCCGGTAGCTCGTCGGGCTCATAACCCGAAGGTCGTAGGTTCAAATCCTGCCCCCGCAACCACATAAGGCACGGTAAATCTTTGATTTACCGTGCCTTTTTGCTATGCAAAAATCGTACTTTTACGGGTGAAAATTCACAGAACCTTTATAGACGGTTTCGTTCATAAGTGATATAATAAAATAGAGACTAATCCGTCTATATCTGGAGGGGAGAATATGGCTATTTTACAGGTGGGCAGGCTGCTGCTTGCCGCCGTGCTGGCATTTGGTGTGGGCAAGCTAGTGGCAAGGCTGGGGCTGCCCTCTATTCTGGGCTGGCTTATCACGGGCATGGCGCTTGGCCCGCATGCACTGGGCCTGTTGCAGAGCGATGTGCTGGATTCCGGCTGGTTCAGTGCGGCCGAAAGTATTCTGGAATGTACGGTAGGCCTGATGATAGGCACCGAGCTTTTGTGGGACAAGCTAAAAAAGGCAGGGAAACAAATTGTAGTCATCACCATTACGGAGTCGCTGGGCACCTTTGCAGTGGTGAGCCTTGTGTTCGGCACTATATTCTGGGCGGTGGGCGTGCCGGTTTACCTTGCCTTTTTGTTCGGCGGCATTGCGCTGGCCACTGCGCCCGCACCCTCTTTATCTATTGTAAACCAGATGAAAACATCGGGGCCCGTAACCAGCACGCTGATCCCCATGGCGGCTCTGGATGACCTCGTGGGGGCGCTGATATTCTTTACGGTGGTGGCATTTGTCTCTGCCCATATCTCCACAGCAGGCGTGCCTGTGGGAGTTGTGCTGTTTCTTGTATTCCTGCCGGTGCTGATTGGCCTTGCTACCGGGTTTGCAGCGGGCAGGCT
>UMGX01043207.1_pt1 | contig 20616 bp, 10 predicted proteins | sample 1965411 | NCBI WGS metagenome assembly UMGX01 (sample SAMEA4836086, study PRJEB28245) | human gut metagenome | biome: gut microbiome; material: fecal sample | place: Denmark | collected 2008 | reverse complement strand
CGCCTTAACGAGCCGGCCGCGGAAGGCCAGACGAGAACCGATGCTCGTGTACGTAACCGAGGAATCGTTGTGCGCATCCGACATCGAAACACCGCCATTCGGGTTCGCGTAGCTGTTGCCACGATAGACCACACGGCTGGAGGCAGTGGATATGTAGTAGATGTCGCAGTAATTTGTCGAGGAGGAACCCGAAACGGAACCCACCGGAATCACGTCCATATATTTGCCATGCGCCACGGCGGTAATCCAGATACCGGAGCTCACGGAACCCTTAACCAGGCGGGTACTGCCGTCAGGCATCCAGATGCGCCACTTCCCGGAATTGCCCGTGTCATTAGGAAGATCCACGCCGTCCATCATGTCATATTTATGACCATAGATGTCCTCGTAGCCAAGGCAGCAAATATTATTCACCTGCGTAACCGTGGCCCCGCCGTAGTCATCCTTCTCACGGTACCACGCATACTGGTGGACGGAGTTTTCTATCAGGCTGTTCGTCACATTAGGGTTGATTGAGGAGGCTTCCTCGTAGCCGATCGTGTCCGTCATACCGCGGCTGGCAGTACCACCCGTAGTACGGTTGTTCGTGTGAGAGCCCGCGCCGCATTGTTCCTGGCTGTCACGACGACCGTACTTCGCGTAGAAAAGATTCGCGATGCGCGAGTGCATAAGGGCATCAATCTGCTGCATACCGCGCTGGACACTGTAATAGTGGAAATCAGCCCAGGTCATGCTCGCCGTAGTGCTCCCGCCGGTAATGCAGGCGCGAAGTTTGGAACCGACAACACTGCTGCCCACAACGGCACACAAGTGCTCGTCATTAGGTACCCATTCGGGTTCCATATCCTCGATCCTGTCACTGTTAGAAAGGACAACCTTATCGAACTCTGCCGTGTTCAGAATGGAGAAGTGAAGAGCAGTGGCACCCTCCGGAACATCGGCAATCAGGTACATACCGGCCTCGAACTTGTTGCTCAAGGTAGGGACGACGATTGAACTGATGACCGTGCCGGAATCGTCTGTGAAAATGCTTCCGACAAGGCTTGTACCGGGAACGCTCGGGAAACGCACACGCTTGTAACCGTCCACGTTCACCTTGCATACCGAATACGTACTGTCAGTACTGTAGCTGTTCGAAAGCGTATCCTTTCCGCTCATGATCTTACGACCGGAAAGATAACCGCCACTCGTGCCCTTAATGTCGTCAAGCGTAAGGACGTCAGCATCCGGAACGGAAGGCATGTTATCCGAACCGTTACTGCTGTAACAGGAGTAATGCTTGCCGTTCAGGTAATCATTGATACCCTTGCTCCAGAAGAAGGGCTCGTACATCATCCAGTCACCTTCAGTGCCGTCCAGTCTGGCAGCCGTGCCGTCGGCGTACTTGTTGCTGTCCGTGTCGTCCAGCGGGTAGTAGGTCATCTCACCGTCCAGGTTGTTCACCGTGGTATCAACGTTCGCCATGTTCACACCCCGCGTCGTCGCTTTTTTAGTCACTTTAGCAAGTACACGGTGACGCTGCTTCAGGATGGCGGAAATATGACCGCTCACCTCATACGCGTTGTCATACTTGTAGCCGGTACCGTTGTCAAGGTTGCTCACGTTCGCGTCATCCGATACCTCGTCGTCGAACTCGATCATCGTGTATTCCGGCTGCCGGATATTCAGTTCCGGGAAGTGCGCCTTCAGAGCGCTGTACGTATCGTCATCAATGTAGCGCGTGAGCTGTACCGTACCCACCAAGGCGCACGTGTCCGTAGTGTTGCCATCGGAATCCACACCGCCCATCCCGACAAACTTATCCAGCCACGTACCGTCATCCTCGCGGTCAATACCGGTTACTCTGATACGTTCCACACCCGTGCAACGGCCCAGCAAGGTTTCCCAGTCAATACCTGGACAACTGTCAAAGATGAAGGTCTTCACCTTGCTGTAGCTTTCCAATGTCAGCCCGCCGGTGGTCAGTCTGCCCAGATATTCCAGACGGAGGCTGGTCAGTGTACCGGGAAGGTGGAGCAGCGTCACGGGAGAACCCTTGGCTAGCACCACGCTCTGCACCTGCGTACCGCGGGCCTCAAGTTCTTCCAGCTTGGTCTGCGCACTCAAATCCAGCTCGGTACTGGTACTTCCCCCGGTTTTCGCCTGTGCCTGGTTACGAAGGTTGAGTTTACGTAGCTGCTTGCAGTTGCCGATGTTCAACCACCAGCCGGTACTGCCGTTGCCGGAACTTTGAAGGTTCAGTTCGCGCAGCACGGTACATTTGCCCAGGTCGAAAGCGTTTTTCAGGTGGTCGGCGGCCCCGCTCATATCCAGCACCTTCATACGGCTCGCGCCATAAACCCTCAAGGGATCGTTCACCGTATAGGCACCGGTGATGGAAAGGCTCGCAGCCGCATCTTTCTTGATGATGCCGGTATTCCCTATATTCGGGCTGTTGTTCGTACCGTAGCCGAAAGCATAAACCTCGTTGGCCGTAATCTTCAGCACGTCGGGGGTGTCAGCAGCCGTACGTGCCAGATAGAGGTCGATGTTGTCACTGGTGAAATTGCTCGTGCCGTACTTAGCATCCAGAAGGGCGAAACGATTACGCACGAAATATTCACGGTGCGCACGGTTACTGCCCTGAAGGGCGTAGATGAACGGCCACACCTTGCCGTACATCTCCTGCGTGGCGGGCAGGATGTACTTCAGCTCGCCGCTCTTGTTATAGGCACGGTCGCACCAGTTGCCCGCCTGCTCCACGTTCAGCATGTCCAGGACACGGCTGGTGGTAAGTACACCGCGAAGAGCCTGCGCCTGTGTCTTCAGGTCAGCGTCCAGGTTGGCCAGAACGAGGTTCCAAAGCCAGCTGTCACGGCCTTCAAAGGCATATTTCCCGGCCTCGGCGTCATAAGTGTCGCGGTCGGTGGTGTAGTCATACACCAGGAAACAGTCGTTACGTTTTCCCATCTGGGTATCACCGTCGTAGTAGGTGATGTACCATATCAGGCCGTCCCACGTGCGCAGCATCATGTTCTTCGCACGCTGGTCAACGGCAAGGAAATAGTCCGTCCAGAGGTAATACGTCAGCAGGAAAGCCTTGTCGAAATAGTCACTTATCTCGTCCCTGAACTTCTCGCTCTTAAAAGTGGAGAGGTCGGCGCTCGTCGCACCGTCCGGAACACACGAGCGTATCCATGCGTACAGCCGTTTCACGGCCGTACGCTGCGACTCGTCAAGGCCCGCCCATTTCACATCATCCGGAACGTTGGTCTCGGCACCGGCATCAAACACCTCCTCCAGATGAGCGTCACTTGTGGTCTTGAAAAGGCACATGGCCTCGGTATTGTTCAGCATTTCCAGAGTGAGGGGACAGGCAGGATCGTAACCCTCCACGCCACTAAGGCCGAACAGGTCGCCGCTCTTGCTTTTCTCGTTGTTGAAGTTGTATTGCCCCACATAGTTGTTCTCGCCGTCCTCCGCAGCCGCCACAAACATGTCGATAGGCACACCGTCGATAGCGGTACGCACGGTGACCGCGTTCAAATCGCTGCCGCCCGTCTCGTACTGGTAACGCTGCGGAGGGGTGAGAAGCCCCATCTCCTTCAGCACGTCGTTGAACAGTTTGGCACCGCCTGTGTTCAGCGACATGGACGAGTCGGAATAATCACTCTTCAGACAGATCAGGTTCATGGCGATGCCACCGGGACGGACGGGATATTTCTTTTCCGCCTGCTCCTTGCCGCCAACGGTGAAGCTAAGGTTCGTGCCGCCCTTGCTGATATAGATACGGATGTTCTTGCTCGGATATTTCGTGGAACTGGTACCCTGAATACGGATATAACAGTCACGAAGCACGAAGTCGTATTCGGATCCGAAAGGGGAGTAATAGAAGATATCCGCCGAAAAGTCCGTCTTCTTGTTGTTCTCGGCATACACGTCATCGAGCTTGTTCTGGCGCACGATACGCAGCACCCCCTTGCCCTTGGCACGCAGCTTGTCCATATCCACAGTGTCGGTATCACCCAGGATATCGTTCTCCTCATACAGCGCGATCATCTCCTCACCGTCCGCACTGTCCACCATCCGGTTCTCCAGTTCCTCGTCGTCACTCAACCGGCGGGTATAGATACGCACGCTCTTTACCTCCACGTCCGCCCCGGCGCTGTCAATGGTGATATATTTCGGATTGTCCTGGCGGAAGCTGAAGGCGTTGTCGTAGATGTCGGCACCGGTACGGTTGCCGTCCACATAAAGCTCCATCAGACGGCTCTCATTGCGGGTACCCACCATGAGGGCCACCTTGATCCACCGGTCTTCCACATAATTCGTGCCCAGCTTGATCTCACGCTCCACCAGCTCGTCGTCCTCGTTGGTATAGGACACTTTCTCACCGGTCTTGAAACTCGCTTCCGAAGGGGTGATATAAAGCCCCTTGCCACTGTCGAGACAGTCCACAACTGCGGTATCGCTGTCAGTGGGATTGCTTACCCGGAGGGTCAGTTCAATGGTCAGCCCCGTACTTTTCACATCGGTGGCAAAGGGCCGGTAGCCGATGACGGCTTTCGCACCGTTGGTCAGCTTCAGCGCCTCACCCGTCCAGCCGTTGCTGCTCCAGTCAAAACCCTCGAACGTGGTCTCCACGCCGTTCGACTCCCATGTTCCGGGGTTACTCTCCCCGTTGCTGCGGCCCGCCGCGTCAAGCTTGACCGCCAGGCCGTAGGTGGCCTCGCTGATATCGATACCGCTCTCACCCACGTCGATGCGCAAAGTGTACCCGGTCGGACCGGCTTTCAGGACAAGCGTCTGCGTGCCTTCCTCGGTAAACCGGTTACTGTAGGTCATCATGCTGCGGGGAGCGCTCACGGTACTGCTCTTGACGCCGTTTTTCCAGAACTCCACTTCAGCGGGCACACGGTCGGGATCATAGGCCACCCAGTCGAAAGTGAGCTTCTCGTAGCGGCCGGCTTCAAGGACCGGCTCCAGATGCTCGTCCCGTCCGAGGACATGCCCGTCGGCATGAATGAGCTTCAAACCGATGAAGGGCGCGCCGGTTCCGGCCTTCAGCAGGTCGATATGGATGCTCTCGCTTTTCAGCGTGAGGTCGTCAGTTTCCATCTCGGCCACCAGCTGGGCGGTATGCCGCCCCACGGACAGGCCGGTCATGGAAACCTCGAAACTGCCGTTCGTCGTGCCGCTGCGGGTGACCGTATGCGCGTTCTGCTGTACACCGTCCACGTACAGGCTGACGGTTTTCGTGCCGGTACCGCTCACGGCGTAGGGTATACTCGCGGAATCATAGGTACCGTAACCACCGTTCTGGATGGTGGCCGCCAGGTTGTAACCGCAGGAAAGGGACAGGGTGACGCTCTTCACGCTCACGTACGCCTGCTTCTTCTGCGCCTTGCCCGTGGTGGGATCGGTAGTCTCGGCAATGACGTAGATATCGCTCGTGCCCACCAGCAGGTATTTGGTCAGGTCAAGGGTATAGGTACCCTTGCTCACTTCCTTCAGCGAGGAGGAATAAGTGGTGGTCGTCCCGCGCTTCACCTGGATGGTGACGGTCGCTTTCTGTCCGGTACTGCTACCCTTGTCATCACCGCCGGCAACCTGGTGGTCATAGGTATAGGTAAGTTTCACCGCTCCGCCTTCCTTCACGGTTTTCTTGTCGGTCTCGGCAAGCAGCACGATCTTGGTGGTGGAGGACTCACCGCCGCCACCGCTGCCGGCCGGGATGTCAACGCTCGCGATCTCCGCCCCGCTCTTGTTGGTCAGCGCAAGGCGGACACTGCTCTCGTCGTCGCTCACTTCCGCGCTCATGCCGAACACGGTACCGGCTTCCACCTCCTGGAATTTGGCGGCGACGGTCTTGTTCTGGACGGGATTGGTACTGTCGGCATCCAGGCTCTCGTCCACTTCCAGCTTGTCGATGGTCAGATCCACGTTGCCCTCGCTGTCGGGAACTTTCTTCTCGCCGTTCACCGTCAGGCTCTTCATCGTTCCGGCACCGCCGAAGTCCTCCCAGCTCGCCTCCTGCTCCCAGCTCGACAGACTTGTCCCCACGAACTGTTTGGTCTCCCATTTGCCCTGCGAGACTTCATAGGTGATGCAACGGCCCTTGTAACGGTATTTCTCATCCACGGCACCGATCGCGGAGGAAAGGACATAATAACCGCTCTCCAAAGGGACTTCCGCCGTCACATTATACGTGTTACCGCCACCGCCCGTACCACCGGGAATATCAACGGAGGCAATCTCCGTCCCGGTCTTCCCCAGCAGGGTGAGTTTCACCGTGTCGTTCTCCTCATCAGGGACGGCCGTCATGCCACCGACCAAACCGTCGTTCACACCGGCGGCGGCATCCTCCGCCTGTTTCGCAGCCGCGGATGCCGCTGCCGCGGCGGAATTTGCAGTTTCAGCAGCCTGATTGGCGGTACCGGCCGCATCAGACGCCATACCCGCAGCTTTATTCGCCAAAGCCGCAGCATTATCCGCTTTCGTGGCAGACGCATTCGCCGTGGCAGCGGCATCATCGGCCGGTTTACGCAAAAGGGTGAGCGGAGCACTCACCAGCTCACTGCCGCGAAGGGCGGGGAGACTTTTGATATTGTCAAGGGAGCTGACCTCCACAAGTTCATCAACGCTCTGGCTCTCGGCCTTGATAGCGTTCAGGATGTCGTTCTTAAGTTCCGTTTTCTCCGATTCTGTAAGTGCCATAAGTTATTCCTCCTTTTTTATTGTTGTCAGTCATTGTAATAATGGTATGAAAGCGCGCTGAAGCCAAGGATGCACCAGCCGCACTTGTTCAGGCTGTTAATGATGGCGGGCTCCTCCCAATCCTCGCCCGTGTAGAGCAGGAGGAAGCGGGTCACGGAGGTGACGTACAGCCAGTTCCTCTCCGGGTTCTCCGGAGCGGAAGAAAGCTCTCCCTTCCACGTGATGCGGAGATCATCGGAAGCGCCGCCGTAAACGGGGAACTCCACCCACGCGCCGTACCAGTAAAGGTAGTTGCGGTTCCTTTTCGTGTCGTAGTAAAGCCATCCGCTCGAGGGGGAAGCGGGGGGACCGGCCGACGCTCCCCGCCACGAAACCAGGTCCGCAAGGATTCTCCCGTTCAGCTCGGGGGTACCGACCAGCTCGATGATCCCGCTGATCCAGTCGATCCTGTAGGGGTCGGAATAGGAAAGCAGCGAATCACTGCTAAGGTTCACGTTGGAACCGCGGAGCAGCGTGCCGTCGTCCACACGGACGGAGCTGTAGCGGATAGAGCCCACCGTACGCGTATAGGGAGGGTGGCAGCCGTTGTAAAGGGTTACGCGCGAGCCGATATAACGCACGTCGTTCGGAAGGATGATGTCCGCACCGTTCGACGAACCGGCCATGTCCACCTTCAGGCTCAGCTCGCGGCCGATCAGGTAGCCGGCCTCGCCGCGGCCCGAGCAGGAGGTCAGGACGGCGTCGCTCGACTCCACAAGGTGGAAGTTCGTGCGGATATGCCCGGAGAACGTGCCCGCGTTCGCCTCGATGCTCCCGTCCTCCAGGATCTTGAAATTATCGTTGGCCGTCACGAGGCCCTCCAGCTTGACGCGGTCACCGGTCAGCTTCACCACGCTGATCTTGTTGCCGTCAGCGTCCGTCCCGTCCACACTCACGCCGATAAGCGCCAGTTTCCCGTCCGCGTCCTGGGCGTAGATGCCCGCGCCTTCAGGCTTCACCACAAGCCCCGTCTCTTCCAGCATATTCTCGTCACGGTCAAAGACGGCGGCCGTTATCTTCACCAGACGCTCCGACTGCTCGAAAAGCGTCCGGTAGCGGTGTGCAAGGCTCTCCACCTTGTCAGTGGACAGCACGAGCATATACAGGTAGATGTCACCGGTAAAGGACAGTTTGAAATCACCGGTACCGTTCCAGAGGCCGCTACAGGTGTACTGCACGTAACCATCAGTTGCAGACAGTTCCTCCTCCACCTCCAGGCTGTTGAAGTTCGCGAAACCCGTCTTGTCAACGTCCAGGAACTGGACTCTTAGAGTCCCTTTGGTTGCGCAGCGGTAGAAGAAGGAAAGGTACACCGGCACGGCCTCCTTCTCCCCGTCACCGTTCACAGGCATGGAGGGGATGCTTTTCAAATTCGCCCGTTTCTGGAGGATGTACTTGTTACGGATGTGCACCACCGTCCGCCCGTCATCCACCGTCACGCTCGCCCCGTCGCCCTTTCTGGTCAGTACGTTGTTGTTCGCCCAGATCCATTTGTTACCTGCCAGGAAGAACACCGTCTCGTTCTCCGTGTTCCATTTCTCCAGCCCGTCATCGAAGGCGGGGTTGTTCAGGTAGCCCTTCTCCGTGGCGAAGTCGTTCCTTAGGGCGGTCACCGCGCTGGTGATGCGCCCCTCCACGATCTCGAACTTGGTCTTGATGTCCTCACCGGTCACCAGAAGGAAAGTCCCGCGCAGGTAGGCGTTGTCGCTGTAAAGGCCGTTGCCGTGCGGCTGGTTGTCAGCCGGGAACCAGTCATCGCTGATGCCGTCCAGGTTGCCCAGGCGCGCACGAAGGCAGCCGGTGAAGTTCTTCGCCTTCACCCCGTCCATCACGTCCACGCGGGGCTGACCGTCCTCGGTGGCGGAGATCAGGATCAGGTTCTGACGCAGCGGGTTCTCCGTGTTGCCCATCAGCACGCACTCGTCACCGGCCTCCGGAAGGGAACCTGAAAATTCATCCTCACTTACGAGAATGGAGTCACCCTCCACGCCGGCCACCTCCACCCAGTACCCTTTCAGGTTCCCGCCGCTGAACGTGGCGCAGCGCATCAGGTCATGGGCCTGGAAACTGTTGTCCTGCTCGAAAGTGATCCTCCAGTAACCGTCCTCAAGTACGGCGGTCTTTATTTTCCCGTTGGCGGCGCTGACGCACAGCTGGCCGCCAACGCTGCGTACCTTCTCGATAAGCAGCTCCAATACTACCATGACCTGGCGTACCGTCAGCTTGTCGATGGTAAGATGGGACAAAGCGTCCTCCATCCACAGCCGCCACCCCTCACCGAAAAGACCGTCCACGAATTTCGGGCTGCGAAGGAACTCACGCACGACAAGGGTCAGCAACTCGGCATTGCCCTTGTCATCAATACCCGCATTATCCTCCTGTCCGAAAGAGGCTCCCGCTTCGAAGGTGATCTTCCCCTTTGCACGGTCATTCTTTTTTTTGCTGATGTGTTCCGCCTGACTTCTCCGCGCGGAAAAAAGATTGTTGTCCGTAGGCAGTGTCTTGTCCCAGCTACGGATAATGTCAGGAAGCGCGGCACCCTCCGCCTTTGACTTCGTATAGTTTTTCAGTTCCCCGATACTGTCATTCACCCGTTCAAACGCACCACTATGCAGGGCATCGCTGATCTCGATGTCCATCTCCCCGGGTTGGTTCACCTTCCGGGTAATTTTCGTGATGCGGCTGCTGCGATAACCGGTTTCGGGGAAATACTCCTCGCTTTCAAGTCTCACACGGCGGCCTACGGACAGGGAAACACCGTTCTCCTCAATCCACACATGGTCGGTCGGGGCCTTGTAAACGGCAAGATCCTGCCAGCATTCGGTATTGAACTGTTCCACCGCCGTAAGAAACTCCTCCTCGGCAAGCGGGTAATATTCGTCCGGCATACGGATATTCCAGAGAATATAACGGTCACCGGATTTCGGAATAAGTTTGCCGCCGGGGAGTTGCGTGTCATCATCATAGGGCCATATCGTAATAATCTCGAACTCACGGGTGGCACTGTTGAAATTCACCTCGAAATAGTGGTCCTCACCCTGCCCCAGTCCGGAAAGGTCACCGTCCTGGAACGATACACGTTTGGTCTCGTCGGGCAGCTCGTAATCGTTCGGATCGAAATTCAGGCTGTCGTCCCTGAAATAATAGACCGTGAAAGGGTTGCCGTCGTCATCTTTCACATCTTCGCTGCGCACACTGCTGACAGCCCCGATCCTGCGGGGATAAATGCCGCTGAAGGCGTCTTGCTCGTAACGGTCATAGATGCCGTACTCCTCCGTATGTATCTCGACATATTGCCTGCCCCCCGGAAGCATCAGGCGGCTATGCCCGTATTTTGACGGATCTATGTTCCGCGTGCTGCCTACCGGGAACAACCGGGTATAAAAATTGTCGGTACCCGTCGTGTCGCGTTCGATTCCGGTCAGTCCCTTCCCGTAGCCCAGCGTTATTTCCTCGCCATGCTCACACCGGCACACGTTCACGGTCTGGCCTTCCACCCACCATTCAGCCTGCCCGCCGACCGCTTCGGCTATCTCTTTCAGGGCTTCGTTGCAGTACTTCCCCTCGTAATCGATGACGATAAGGTCCGTACCGTCCACCCGCCCCACTTTCCAGTCGGTGGTGTGGTTCATTCCGTCATTGATACACTTCACGATCATGGCCACGTGTTCACGCGGAGTCGCTGTCAGCGTGAACACAGGCTCGGTGTTCCCGTCGGTGGTCTCCAGCACAAGAAAACGTCTCACCAGGCTCTCGATACCGTAAAACTTCAAATCATATACCCACTCCTGGCCGCTCTTCTGCTTCGGGATGTACCGTTCGGTCAGCCAGTAGCGCTCACCCTCAAAGTCCACCCGGTCATTCACGTCCAGGGCGATATATTCGTAATGCGTGAAAGAGAGTGTCAGGACATTGTCACCCTGCACCTCCTTCACCTGGGTGGAGCTGTCGCCCGCCTCGATATCGGTCCGTCTGTTGCCGTTGCTGTCATAGATGGTCAGCATGTCTGTATCTTGTTTAAACGTCGTTTGAATAGGGTTTGAATCACATTTATATGACCGGGACAGGTTCCCGGAACTTCACCTTGAACTTGCCGGCGTGCACGCCTTCCTTCCAGAGATAGGTCAGAGGCTGGAACTTGCTGCAATCCGTATATTTCACACGGAGAGTCAGGGCAAGTTGGGGAAAGGAAATCTCAAGCCACCCGTCACGGCCTTTCTTCAGGAAATTGATGAACTCGAAATACTTCTTCAGCCAGCCGGCCTGCGTTTTGCCAAACAGGGCGAAATGAAGCGTCACGTCACGGGCCTCGTTCCTGGGCGTCAGCACGGAGGAATATTTCTCCCCGTCCTCCTCCCGGATATTCACAGCCGTGTCCGTTTTCGTCTTGCTCGGGGTCAGGATGGCGGTCAGGTTATCCATCCCGCCGCGCTTGTCCTCAACGAGGAACACCCCGTATGTACTCCAGATGTCGGTACCGTTGACAAGTACCAGACCGCCTAATATCTTTTCCATATCATTTGCATTTTACTCCGTCACGATTGATTTTACGAATCTCTTCCTCTATTTTGCCAAGGTGCGACGCGCTCGTGCCGGTGTTCTCCTCGATACGGGCAAGATGCCCCTCGGCGGTGTTCATCTTGTCGATGACGCTCTCCATCTTCTCATCGATGCTCGACCAGTGTTGCAACCCGCTGGTGAACATGCCGTCCAGTTTTGTACCCTGGTCCTGTGTCATGGCTGAAAAACCGCCGGTTTTGGCGCTCTGGCTCGTACCGCCCGAGTTATCGTACCCGGTGGCCGCGGCAAGATTGTCACGAAGAGCGATGGCTTCCTCGACATACTTCATGTACTCGTCCTGGAGGGCCTTACGCTCGGCTTCTGTAAGGTCATTGTCTTCCATCGCCTTGCCGAATTTCTCCCACCAGCCTTTCAGCTTGTCGGAATACAGCTCACCGATCTTGTTTGACAGCATCGCACGCATGAAATACTCGGATATGTCCTCCGCCGCGGCTGCGGCATCATACTTCATATCCATCAGGTTATCCACGAAACTGCTGTACATGCTGTCGAAGGAAATACCGGTGAGACCTTCATACAGCTGGTCGGTAAGTTCCTCCAGCTTGCCCGCCTGGTCGATATAGTCATCCAGCTTCTCGGTCAGACGACCTCCATATCCGCCCTTGCCGGTATCCTGGATCTGCGTCCACATGTCCACGTTACTGCGCAACTTCTTCATCTCCTCCGGACTTAGGTTCCAGATGTCACCGTTCCAGCTACGCCCGATCTGACCGCTCAAACGGTCAATCTGTTCCTGTGAGAAACCGCCCCAGTAATAATTCCAGCTGTGATGCGAACCGTGATAGCCGGCCTGCGACATGGCCATGTCCAGATAGTTCGAGTTCGTCTCCTGCTGGAGCCTGTAGGCATCCCGGTAGGCGGCCACGGACTTTGTACCCTTGCTCGCCTTGATCTCCTCCGTCAGGTCCTCGATAGCCGTCTGCAAGGTCTCGTTGCGCTCGGTCAGCCGGTCGATGGTTTCCTGGACCTCTTTGGCATTGCTTGAAGTCGTCCAGGAGGAAAATCCGCCCCAGGTCAATGCGTCGAATATCTTGCCCACACCGGAAAGCAGCGATTTTCCGATAGTCACAAAAAGATCACCGGAAAGCACATCGTCAAGAATACCGCTCACGGCATTGAACACCGCGTCGAGCAGGCCACCGATGACCACACTCAAACCATCTTTGAAAAGGTCTATAATACTTACAATCCAGCCGACAACAGGCACATCCTCAAGTGTTTCGGAAACCTTTCCGAAAGCCTCGCCCAGTTTGCCGTCCACTTCCTTGGCACCTTTGCCGAGTGTGATCAGGCCATTATACGCCCCGCTGATACTGCCGGAGGCAATCTGCTGCAATCCGTCCCTCACATTCTCCATACTGGTCTTCAGACCGGAGGCAGTATTCGAGAGGGACTGCCGGGCACTGTCAGCCGTTTCCTGCAAGGCGTTTATATTCTCACTCGCGGCATCGGCATTAGCCTGCGCCGTTTCCAGGGCTTGCCGGGCGGACTCCTTCTCCTGTTCGGTTCCGGACTGTTGCGCCTCAATGTATGATTTCTGGGCGGCAATGAGTGCCGTATAGGTGTCCGCATACACCGCCTGTGCCTCCTTCAGGTCTGAAAGGGCTTTCTGGTAGGCAGTAACCTCGGCACCCAGTTTCTTGAAACTGACCTTGCCGGAACCGCCCAAAGCCCTCTCCATCTGCTGGACGGCAGAGACAAGCGCGTCCTGGCTGGCATGGTCGGCATTTCGGAACTCGTCAGTGAGCATGTATTTTCTGGCATCCGCCAATACAGGCTTTATCATATCGGAAAACATCCCGCCGAATTCACCGAAGACAGTACCCCAGTCAATACGGGCTTTCAGTTCCTGCACTTCGATGCCGGCAAGTTTGCTGTCACGTTCAACACCGAGAGAGAGCTTCTCGCTGCCGGACGTCGTCTTTTGTATCTTTTCCGCATATTCGGTCGCGATGGCGAGTTTCTGCTGCTGGAAGGTGCCGTAGGCCTGCAAATATTCCTGCATCACTCCGAACTCTTCCCGATAAGCTTCCGCTATTTTCTTCTGTCGGCCGGACTCGTTCAGCTCACGGGCCTTGTCTATTTCGGACTGCTGATCTTCCGACAGCGAACCGGACTGCCCCGCTTTCGCGTTGTCACGTTTCCAACCGGCTTCCTGCCTGGCTATTTCATCCTTGCGTGCCTGGTATTCATTGTCTATCTGGCGCAGCTTCTTCTCCAGCCCCTCGGTCATCATCTCAATCTCCGCCTCGTCATTCTTCCTTTGCAGCCCGGCGAGTTCCTGGCCCAGCTTTTCAGAAACCTGTTTGCGGCGTTGGGCTTCTTTCTCCGCCTTGTCCGCCTTCTTCCGTTCGGCCTCGGAATCCTTATCCTCACCGGGCTTGACCTTGTCGTACTCCTTTTTGGCGGTATCGACGGCATCCTTCAGTTCTTTCGCCTTCTTCTCAAACTCCTCACGGGAAAGGCTGTTGGACGTTTCCTGAAGAAAGGCGTTATAAGCCTTGAGCGCATCCTGGTATTTCTCTTTTGCCGCAGCCACCCAGTCAGTGCTTGAATCCGTGGGCAGGTTACGCCGGTTTTGTTCCGAAACCAGTTTGTTCAGCTGATACTTCAGTTCGTCACGGGAATAAGTTCCGGTAAGATTTTCGTCACCCTGCGTAATCTTTCCGTATTCCTTCTCCTGGACAGACATCCGGGCAAGCAGGGTTCCACGCTGCTTTATCTGCTGTGCAAGGGTCTCGTTACTCACACCGGTCAGGTTTTCGAAATAGGCATTTACCTCGTCCTTGCGGATTTGTCCGTTCAGGCTCTTGCGTTTTCCGTACAGATTCTGAAGCTCTGCCTCCTCATCCCTTGAACGTGCGGATTTCCGGACATATCGGGCTCTTTGCCGCCCGTAGCTGTCCTGGTAATATTCGGTTGCCAACCGGGTCTTGCCTTCAAGTTCTTTTATCCTGTCATCCACACGTTTCAATTCATTGGCGGGATTGGATATGGACTCACCGGCTTCCAATCGGGCTATCTCTTCCTTGATTTTCTTGATATTCTTCAGTTTCTCATACTCGGTGTCGTATTTGGAGAATATATCCGGATATTTCTGTTCCAGCTTGTTTAGCGCCTCACGCCGGGCATCCGTGGACACGGCTTCATCCCCGGCAATGGAACACAGTTCCTCTATTTTGCGCCTGTGCTCTTCCTCGGCCTCTATGGTTTTCTGCTTCTGCTGCTGATACCTTTCCTCGGATTCCTGCAAACGTTCGGTTTCCGTCTTCATGGAGATCAGTGCCACGGCAACACCGGCAAGCAGGGTCGCAACCAGCACATAGGGATTGGAAAGCATGGTCCGGTTGAGCATTTTCTGCGCTTTCTCAACCAGCAGGAGCCAGTTGTAATGCAACGCCTCCGCAGCCACCGCCCAGCCTTTCACGGCCGTGACTGTCATGACGGCGGTCCGGTACACACCATACGTACCGACAAGCCCGAGCAGGATACGGCCGAAACGTTCGTAATGCTCCACCATGTAGGAAACACCGGAAAGCGTGGTGTTGATGACACCTTCCGACTGTTGCCCGATTTCATTGAACATCATTGAAACGGCATCCTCTATATTGGAGATCTGTCCGGTTATCGTTTTGGATTGTGCCTCCATCAGACCACTGAATTTTCCGCCCTCGTCCGTCAGGCTCTCTATGACCTTCTGCACTTCGGGAAAACCGACCTTGCCTTCCTCCACAAGCTCCTTCACCTTGCTTTCAGCCACGCCGAACTGCTTGGCCAGTTCGGCGATCATAGGGATGCCCCGGCCGGTGAACTGGTTCAGGTCCTGTGTATAAAGCCGTCCCTGGGACATGGTGGTGCCGTAAAGATAGACCAGATCGTTCAAAGGGATGGAAAGTCCGGCAGCGATGTCACCCAAGCGGATCAGCGTCTCGTTCACTTTCTCCGCTCCAAACCCGTAGGCAAGAAGCTGCTTGGCACCCTGCGCGACATCCTCCAGGCCGAAAGGAGTGGTCGCGGCCGTATGTACCAACTGCTGCATCAGGGTGTCGGCCTTCTCCGCACTGCCGAGCATGGTCTGAAACGACACCTCCAGCTGCTGGAACTCGCCGCGTACCTTGGTGATGTTCGACACCAGCTCCTTGATAGTAAAGGCGGCCGCCAGCTTGCCGACGGTGTTGTTCAACAGGGAACCGCTCCTGTCAAGTTCCCGGATCTGTCTGTTGGCGGACGATGCCTGCTGGGACATCCGCTCGATCTTGCCCACGGCCTTGTCAAGACGGGCGCTCAAATGGTCCACCATAAGGAATTCTATTTGTACCGGTTTCATCTATTTTAGCTTGCTTTGAAAAAATCCTACTATTCCATCCGCTTCATCCTCGGCGCTCCGCTCATCCGCAGGACCGGAAGATCCGGACTTGTCACGGACATACCGGGGAGCGTCACTAAGCATCATGATCAGGGTCTGGTAATTCACCTTGTTCAGTATATAGTCCACGCTCCAGCCGGTGGCACTGGCAATCTGCCACACAAAACCGAAAGGGCTATGGGAGCCTTCATAACGGCTCTTTAACTCCCCTTCTTTCTTTGGCTCAGTCTCAAGCTCATCGGATTCGTCCGCTCGGCTGATCTGATAATAGGTATAAAAGGGTCGGTACCCATCAGGCTGACAAAACGCTTGATCGCACCCACCAGATAACGCTGTTCCATGAAGTTCCTTATGAGCCATGCCACCGGGCGCAAAAGCACGCGGCGGCTGAAAGGGCCACGACAAAGGGTATAGGCCACCATACGGCTCACCGCCTTGCCGTGAGAGGCCAGAAACTGCATTTCCTCCTCCTTGCTGAACCCCCACATCTCCTCACTGGTGATCCCCATCGACAAATATGTCCGGGCAAAAAGAATCTGACCGGACATATAAGGCCGCCTCATGGTCACGCGCAGCTCCAGCGGGGATTTCCTGAAAGGGATATGAAACGCTTTCAGCGGGACGCTCACACCGATATCCAGCAGCGCGTCCGCACCCTCACGCTGGATCTGCTTGATGACAGCTTCGTCCATACGCTACTCCTCGGCCAGGTTAGTGGAAGCAGCAGCGGCAGATTCAGCAGGAGGCAGTTTATACTGTTTCCACTCTTCCGGGATAGAATCCGTATTGAATACGCCATGGGGCTGGGAGCCGTCTTCCGGCATGGCCACTTCCAGCGTGCATTCGATTTTCGCCGTTTCTGTCAGGGTCAGCTTGCCGCCGAGATTGGAAAGTAGCGTGCCATTGGGAATCAGGATGCTCTGCCCCGAAACAAGGGCTATTTCCCACGGACCGGTCAGCAACACGGCTGCCGTCGGGGCCGTCCAACCAATCGGGGTTTTCTTTTCCGAGTCCTCTTCCTTGTAGTGCATGGTACCACCCAGCAAGCTATGCAGGTTTTCGTAGTTCAGCTGGATAACGTTGAACGTGGGGGCGATGCTGCCATTCGACTGGGGAATGATAAGCACCGGGGTTCCCGGCACCTGCTCCGCCTCGATTTTGGCGGATTCGGGTTTCTGCCCGCCCATGTCAAACGAATTCTTCTCTATGTAACCCACCACAAAGTCCTTGTATTTCACGGCACCGACGCCGTACATGAAATTCTTATTCATTGTTTCTTGATTTTGAAAGTTAATACTATGCCGGCAACACATCCGGTTATAAAAGCGGCCAGCGCTATTTTAACGGGACTAAAGCGACGTTCAAATTCCGTTTCAACTGTGAATGAGTCCTCATGTGTCTCATTACGGATACGGGTCAGTTCCTCCTCATAACACAGTACCAGCCGCTGGAGGCTGTCGCAGGATGCCTCCGCTATGATATTGCCGGCCGCATCGCTCTTCACCGTCAGGCCCGCCTGCCCGTTCCTGGAATGGTAGGACGAACCGGAGGGAAGTTTACGGAGGCTGTCCGGAGGGATCGTCAGGCTCACCGCCGATTTCGGAATCCCCGCCATCAACAACCCCCGCCTCACGTTTGACACGTTGTCGGCGCTTGACGACAGGCTGCTGTTCCGGTTCACCTCCGTCCTGCTCTTTCGAGTACTCGCGCATCCCGTAAAGAACAGGACAATCATCATGATGCCTGCAACTGTTGGCAGTATCAATGGCTTTCCGGAGGCGTGCCATTTCACGCCGGGTCGCCTGCAAAGCTTTCCTGTTTTCATTCAGTTCCTCTTTTAAGGGTTCTACAATATTCTCGATCAGGATACGGGTGGCATGTTCGGTATTGTCAATCCGTACCGTCTCGGCTTCGGCGGTAGCCTTCTCCGCTTTCGCCCTCGCTTCCCTGACCGTTGATTTCAGGGTGATGATGGCTATTATCGTGGCTACCAGACCACCGCCCAGCACCAGATTCATGACAGCACTGAAGTCCATACGCACACTGGTCTTTCAGGTCAAAGCCTATTTACCGGCATCCTTACCCGCAAACAGTCCGATGAGCCACTGGACAAATCCCGTATCGGCAACACCATTGGACACAAGGGACGCACCGAACCCGTAACACAACGCGATATACCACGTGGCATCAGCGACAAAGCCCGCATCCAGCCACCATAAAAGCATGGCGGCCACAATGCCCACACACCAGCTGACAATCTGTGTCGCCAAGCCCTGCATTTTTGGAAACAGAGCCTTGATCCCTTCCGTGAGCAACACCACGCCACCGACAAAACCGGCAAAGGTGGTGATCATCGCGCTATAATCGACTTCCGGTACTGTACCGGTCTGGGCAAAAGTTGCTGACACGAATCCGAGTATCAGCACAAAGAATAAAAGAAATCTTTTCATGTTGTTGTTGATTTATTGAGTTATACCTATTTGTTTAAGCCATCTCTGTACATCAAAACTGGGGCAGGCTTTGGCCGCCAGTTCATTGTGACCGACGATTCTCACATCGGGAAAACGACGATGGAAATCCTTCACGTACTTCTCAAGCGCCTTTTTCTGCCAGGAGGTACGGGTGTCCGCAGGCGTTTTACCATCCTTTGCACACCCGCCGGCATAGACGATATGGCGGCTCACGGAATTGTAACCGGCCACGCCGTTGGTCACTTCCCACGGGTCCACATTCGCGTCCTCGTTATTGTTCACCAGGCGTTCCACTCCGCCGTTCAGATGGAACAGGTCGGTATATCCGACCTGCTTCCAGCCGCGGCCGCCCTTTGAGACGGGGTTCGTATGCCAGGCGCGAATCTCCGCACCGCTTACCTCACGCCCTTCAGGAGTGGCCGTGCAATGGATGACAAGATACTTCAGCTTTCCCATCACTCACCGCCTTCCTCTTCATCAACGGCCGCCTGGGACAGTGCTATCTCCACCTTCTTCTCCGGATCGGCGTCCAGGCCCAGTACAAGTGTGCCGGATACCGCCTTGCCGCTACTGTTCACACCGGCGGTGACCGTCAGAGAGCCATCGGTACCGACTGCCGTGAAACCGGCAGGAATGGAAACCACGCTGTAATCACCGGAGGCAGTGACCTTCACCTCCTTGCTCTCACCGGCGGCCTTGAAAGAAAGAGCGGCCGGATCGGCAGAAATGCTGCGTTCCACTACCTTGAACACCGGAGTCTCACGGGTGTCAAGCACCACGAACTCCTCGCCGAAGGCGATTTCCGTGTCGGCCTTCATAAGCAGCTTGAAGAAGTACAGCTCGCTGGAGTTCATCCACTTGTCAATCTGGATCACCTCCTCATCGTCCTGGAGGTTCACACCGGCAAAAAGGTTGCCGTCAGCGCTCATCGAGCAGAGCGTGGCTACGATAAGGCCATCAGGCCAGGAATTCAGCGTCTCGATGGTGATACCCTTGTAACGCTTCTTGTTGATGTCCGTCTCGCTCGTGTTCTTGTACTCGCGTTCGGTCAGCTCGTCATCGTACTTGTCGAAGTCGTCAATACTCATCAGGATACGCAGGTTCGGATTCTCACGCAGGGCTTTTGGAATAGCCTTGCGGACAGCCTTCAACTTGCCGATCATGGAGGTATCGGAAGGAGCCGGAACCACGATCACATCCGGATCTTTAGCCGCCTGGGTCAGGATACCGTTGAAAAGGTGGTCGTCGTCCGAACCGAACTCGCCGTTCAGGTAATGCCAGCCCAGCTCGAACTTCACACTCTTGCTAAGTTCATCCAGAAGCGTGTTCTGCGCTTCGGGGGGAAGTTCGGCAAACACGAGGTTGCCCTTCGGCTGCCACTTGCGCCAAACATGCTCGAAGGCACGGGGATTGAAAGTCGTGAACGCCATGAAGTCCTCCGGATCCAGTGATTTCTCCGAGTAATTGAAATTGCCTTTCGAGTCTTCCAAAGTCGGGTTCTCCTTACGCTTCTGGAGCATCTTGCCCGTCTTGATACGCGGCAGGCTGATTTTTTTCTCCACACCGGGGATCACCATGATCAGACCTTTTTCTACAAGGTCATTCCCGGTGGTGGCCAGGACCAGTATTTTCTCCAGTACCTCGCCGTTGTAATTCGTGTTTCTTACTACTATTGCCATGGCAAATGTTTTTATTTATGGTTCAACTTGTCCTTAATCTCGCTCATGCGCTTGTTCCAGGGGCTTTCACCCGTCGGATTCACACGAAGGTCGGTCATGACACTACGTTTGGGGGAAAGCTTCTCCAATGCCTTTTCCCCGTTCTCCCGGTCTTTTGCCAGAAGGTTCTCATAGATGGGGCGGGTGGCGGCATCGATACGGCCGTCCTGTTCCGCATCATCAAGCAGTTTCTTACGCGCGGCAGCGTCATCCGCATCCGCCTTGTCCTGGAACACCTTCAGTTCGCCCTTCAGGCGGGTGACCTCGGCATCAAGGGCCGGGACTTTGCCAGCCTCCGTTTCCAGCAGTCCGATTTCACGCAGGAAATCGTCATCCGTCGCACAGTTCTTGAACCGCGGACGTCTCTTGAGTTCGTCTAAATTCATGCTATTCTCGTTTTGTGGCTTGTGCAGCCGGTTATTGAATATTTGAAATACTTGTTCGGGGGTACTGTCCTCCGGTACCGGGTCAGCGTCATAAATACCGTCGATAAGCCCCAGCGCCAGCGCCTCGTCGGCACGCAGCCAGTGATCCTTGCCGTCAAAATACATCGCGCGGATTTCCTCCTTGTCCTTGCCCATACGGGTGGCATACATCTCGCAAAGGGTATCCTCAAGCGCCTCGATCTCACGGATGCAGTCCTTCATCTCATCCTTGTTGCCGTAACAGCCGCCCTGGACACTGTGAAGCATCAGACGGGCATAACGGCTCATCTGCACGGGCTTGCCGCAAAGGGCGATGACGG
>UMGX01042432.1_pt1 | contig 20649 bp, 18 predicted proteins | sample 1965411 | NCBI WGS metagenome assembly UMGX01 (sample SAMEA4836086, study PRJEB28245) | human gut metagenome | biome: gut microbiome; material: fecal sample | place: Denmark | collected 2008 | reverse complement strand
GAACCTTGATTCCATCAGCTCGGAGGAGTTTATCGATCAGCTGGTTTCCTGGGGAGCAAAATTTGCATGGTTCTTCCACTATATGCCGGTTGGAAACGATGCGGTTACGCAACTTCTGCCATCCCCACAGCAGAGAGAACAGATGTATCATAGGATTCGTCAGTACCGCAGCACCAAACCGATCTTTACCATTGATTTTCAGAATGATGGTGAGTATGTGGGAGGATGCATCGCAGGCGGAAGAAATTATCTGCACATCAATCCAAACGGCGATATTGAACCGTGCGTCTTTATTCATTATTCGGATTCCAATATCCGCGAGAAAACTTTGCTGGAAGCACTGACCTCACCGCTGTTCATGGCATATCATGACGGACAGCCATTTAACCAGAATCATCTGCGTCCCTGCCCAATGCTGGAAAATCCGGAAAAGCTGCAGGAAATGGTCAGAAGGACGGGTGCCCATTCGACCGACCTTCAGTCCCCTGAAAGTGCAGAACATCTGTGCGGAAAATGTTTGGAATACGCACAAAACTGGACTGAAACCGCAGATCGTCTCTGGCAGTGCAGTCATTGCTGTGAAAATTGTAAAAAGTAAAGGTAAAAGAAAAACCTCTCTGATTATTCAGAGAGGTTTTTGTGTTTTTAATACGAAAAAATTATTCCCACTCGATGGTTGCCGGTGGTTTGGAGGTGATATCGTAGCAGATACGGTTGATGTGGTCAACTTCGTTTACGATACGAACCGAAACCTTGTCCAGAACTTCGTAAGGGATTCTTGCCCAGTCAGCGGTCATAAAGTCAGAGGTGGTTACACCGCGCAGAGCAAGGGTGTAATCATAGGTTCTGAAGTCGCCCATAACGCCGACAGAACGCATGTTGGTCAGAACTGCGAAGTACTGATGAACCAATTTGTCCAGTCCAGCTTTTGCAATCTCATCGCGGAAGATGAAATCAGCGTCGCGCAGAACGTCCAGTTTTTCCTTGGTAACTTCACCGATAACACGGATTGCAAGACCAGGACCTGGGAATGGCTGACGGTTTACCAGATAATCCGGCAGACCGAGCTCTCTGCCCAGTGCACGAACTTCGTCTTTGAACAGCAGGCGCAGCGGCTCGATGATCTCTTTGAAATCAACATAGTCCGGCAGACCGCCTACGTTGTGGTGGGATTTGATGACAGCTGCATCACCGGAACCGGATTCTACAACGTCAGCATAGATGGTTCCCTGTGCAAGGAAGTCAACTTTACCGATTTTCTTTGCTTCTTCTTCGAAAACGCGGATAAATTCTTCGCCGATGATCTTGCGTTTCTTTTCTGGTTCGCTAACACCAGCCAGTTTGCCAAGGAAACGATCCTCTGCATTGACGCGTACGAAATTAATGTCACCGTTGCCGAATACAGCTTCGATTTCATCACCTTCGTTTTTGCGCATCAGACCATGGTCAACAAAGATGCAGGTCAGCTGGTTGCCGATTGCTTTGGAGAGCAGTTTTGCAACAACCGAGCTGTCAACGCCGCCGGACAGAGCCAGCAGAACTTTACCGTCTCCAACTTTCTCGCGAACCTGTGCGATTGCGGTGTTGCAGTAATCCTTCATGCTCCAGTCGCCAACTGCGCCGCAGATATTGTAAAGGAAGTTGCGCAGCATCTTGCTGCCGTTCTGGGTATGTTCTACTTCCGGATGATACTGGAAGCCGAAGATCTTTTTGTTCAGATTCTGCATAGCAGCAACCGGGCAATGATCGGTGTGAGCGATGCTCTCAAAGCCCTCTGGAAGTTTGCCGACATAGTCAACATGGCTCATCCAGGTAGTTGCTTCTTCCGGAAGGTCTGTAAACAGAGGGGAAGTAGTGTTGAAGTGGGTAGCGGTTTTGCCGAACTCTCTTGCAGGAGCGGTTTCTACTTTACCGCCCAGAGTGTGTGCGATCAGCTGGCAGCCGTAGCACAGACCCAGAACAGGAACGCCCATCGAAAGAACAGCAGGATCGATCTGTGGTGCGTTTTCAGCATAAACGCTGTTTGGACCACCGGTAAAGATCAGACCGATTGGAGAATATTCGCGGATCTTCTCCACAGTAGCCTTGCGGAATGGGACGATTTCGCAGTATACGCCCAGATCGCGGACACGGCGGGCAATCAGCTGATTGTACTGACCACCGAAGTCCAGGATGAGTACGTTTTGATGTGACATGAAGACACCATCCTTTCATATTGATAAGCTGAAAATCTTAACGGAATAAAATGAATATTTTACTCTAAATTATAAGATACAAACGCATTTTTGTAAATAACCGCCGCATAAAATCCACCGCTCTGATAAAAACTCTGGAGAATTGTCAAAGATTTTGTGGATTTGTTTTGCCCGAAATGGGAATTTTGTTTAGAAAAGGAAAAAGATGACGCTGCTATTGTTGGATAAACCGGAAATACTATCTTTGAAAATTGTGAGCAGGGAGAAATTTTCTTCCAAAATAAGAGAAAAAGAATCCCTGCTGAAAGGATGAAACGGATGAAAAGACAAAAAGCAGCGGCGGTTTTGCTTGCCCTGAGTTTATTTTTTGCAGTACCAATCAGAGTAGCGGCACAGGAAAGCTCGATGGAAAGCAGGGTCTATCCCCTAATCCTGCCTGCTGGGGAAAGTGTGTCGCTTTCTGCAGAATATTTTGAGATGCGTCTTGGACTAAAGCCCGGTGAGATCGCGGCAATCACCATTACCTCGCTCCCCGAAGAGGGCAGCGGAAAACTGATGCTGGACGGGGTGGAAGTGCAGATTTACGACACCATCTTCCGCAGTGAGTTGGATCGCTTGTGTTATGTACAGGACGAAAATGCCCTTGCAGCTTCTTCCGGGTGGTTTAGCTTTATTCCATTGTGTACCTCGCAGATTCATGGAAAAGAGGATGTACAGAAGGTGTGTGCAACCTTCCAGATACGGGAGGAAGAGGATACTGAGGAACGTCCAATCGTGCAGGATGTATTTTGCCACACCGGTGCGCAGACACCGGTATCTGCAGCTCTTTCCTGTATGCAGGGGGAGGTCGTTTATACGATAAGCCGTAAGCCTGCAAAGGGAACGGTCTCCTTTGAGGATGGTCGATGTGTTTATACACCACAGGAAGGACAGACAGGAAGTGACAGCTTTGTTCTGACGGCATTGGATGAGCAAGGCAGGGTGTCTGCTCCAATTCGGGTGAGTGTAGCAATTCAAAAATAAAAGCAGTATCAAGAGCCGCAGTCGATCGACTGCGGCTCTTTTTGGTAAACTTGCATGAGATGATATTGACTGCAAACAGCAGGCTCGATACAATGTTTTCAAAGAAAGAAGGGATTATTATGAAAAGGTGCTCATTCATTTTAGCGGTGATTTTGGTAATCAGTTTTTGTTTTACGGGATGTCAGAACCAGCAAATGCTCAGTGTCGAAGAGTACAATGCAAAGTATGCAAAAACAATTGATTTTGAAAAGGGAATAGACAATAAAACCTTTGGCAATGCCGATTATCGAGTTTTTCTTGCCGGGGAATATCACGCCAAAACCAAAGGATATCAGAGCAAAAAGATGCTGATTCAATATCTCCATGAGGAGCAGGATGTCGATTATCTGATCTGTGAACTTGGAATGGGACAGGGATTTTTATTAGATGATTATATTCAAACTGGCAATGAGGGAAATTTAATTTTCATGATGGAGGAGTTGGAGGGAACTCTTGCTTATACACAGGATGAGTACCAGCTTTGGAAATGGCTGTATGACTACAATCAGCAGCAGCCAGAGAACTGCAAGTTACATATTATTGGCTTGGACATAGAATTTCAAAAGAAAACCAGTGTCCGTGGATTATCCCTTTTGATGGACAATTCGGTGACTCCTGCAAAAGAAATCCAACCACTGATAGAAAGGATAAAAGAATCGGATGGAACTGCGGTCAAGGAATTTCCTCAGGCGTTGGAGAAGTACCCAGAACAGATGAAGGAGGTATTTGGCGAAAATTTTCCATGGGCAGAGCAGTATGCAAAAAATGTGACAGCAACAGAAAAGTTCTTTGAACTTAATCAATCAGGAGGTGCAAATGCTCATCAAATCAGGGATGACAAGATGACAGACAATTTGTTTTTTGCTATGGAACAGCTTCCAGAGGATGCGAAATTCTTCGGACAGTTTGGGGCAGAACATATCCTTCAATCGGAAATGATCACGACCTTTGTATTACAGGAAAACTATAACCGTTTTGCCATGCAGTTACAGGCAGATGATTCTCCGGTAAAAGGGGAGGTCTGCTCGATTTACCTGGCATTTTTAAAGAAAAGTCAAAGTCCCCGCTCGACAACCTATTACCCGATGAATGGATCCGAGGTACCGATTGATGCTTTCCAAGATTATTATGCACAGGACACCTTTATCCCGTTGGACGAAAAGGGAAGCCCATTCTTTAACGATGGGGAAGAACAAACAGAAAATAAGGAAAGTGCAAATGCCAAAGCAGAAATAAATTTGACCGATTATTTCCAGAAAATCTTGTTGCTGCCAGATTCAGAAGCATGTGAGCCTTATCAAAAATAAGAAGAAAAGAAAAACAGAGGAATCTTCTCACGAGAAGATTCCTCTGTTGCTTTGTGCAATTTACTTTGCTCCAACGAGCGCAGTCAGAGACAAGCGATCTGCGCGAGAGCGAGGCTTTTTAACTTGCACTTGACCGACAACGCGAACAGGACGCGGCATTATGCCGCCTAGAATTTGAGCTTTTTGATGATGTAGTGGGTCAGATCCTTCATTGGGATTCTTTCCTGTTCCATGGTGTCACGGTCACGAACGGTTACGCAGCCATCTTCCTTGGACTCGAAGTCGTAGGTGATGCAGAATGGGGTACCGATCTCATCCTGACGGCGGTAACGTTTGCCGATGGAACCAGCTTCATCGTAGTCAACCATGAAGTGCTCGGACAGCTCAGCGTACAGAGCGCTTGCTTCTTCCGAAAGTTTCTTGGACAGTGGCAGAACGCATGCTTTGAATGGAGCAAGTGCTGGATGCAGGTGGAGAACAACGCGGGTGTCGTTCTTTTCTGCGTCAACGACTTCTTCATCGTAAGCGTCGCACAGGAATGCCAGAACCACACGGTCAGCGCCCAGAGAAGGCTCGATAACGTATGGAATATAGTGTTCGTTGGTTTCCTGATCGAAGTATTCGATTGGTTTGCCGGAATGTTCGCTGTGGCGGGACAGGTCGTAGTTGGTACGGTCTGCAATGCCCCACAGCTCGCCCCAGCCGAATGGGAACAGGAATTCAAAGTCGGTGGTTGCTTTGGAGTAGAAGGAAAGTTCTTCTGGTTCGTGGTCACGCAGACGCAGGTTTTCGTCGGTCATGCCCAGATCAAGCAGCCATTTGTGGCAGAAGTCTTTCCAGTATTTGAACCATTCCAGGTCGGTGTCTGGTTTGCAGAAGAATTCCAGTTCCATCTGTTCAAATTCTCTGGTACGGAAGGTAAAGTTACCTGGAGTAATTTCGTTACGGAAGGATTTACCTACCTGGCAGATACCGAATGGCAGTTTTTTACGGGTAGTACGCTGAACGTTTGCAAAGTTTACAAAGATACCCTGTGCAGTTTCTGGACGCAGGTAGATCTGGCTCTTAGCGTCTTCGGTTACACCCTGGAAGGTTTTGAACATCAGGTTGAACTGACGGATATCAGTGAAGTTTGTGCTGCCGCAGTTTGGACACTTGATGCCGTTTTCTTTGATGAAGTTCATCATCTGTTCGTTGCTCCAACCGTCTGCGGATTTGCCGGTGAAGTCTTCGATCAGTTTGTCTGCACGATGGCGGGTCTTACAGTCTTTGCAGTCCATCAGTGGGTCAGAGAAGCCGCCAACATGGCCGGTAGCAACCCAAACTTCCGGATTCATCAGAATTGCGCTGTCCAGACCAACGTTGTATGGATTCTGCTGTACAAAGCGTTTCCACCAAGCGCGTTTTACGTTGTTTTTGAGCTCTACACCCAGAGGACCGTAATCCCATGTATTAGAAAGACCGCCGTAGATTTCCGAACCGGCAAAAACAAAACCTCTGCCTTTGCACAGAGAAACGATTTTTTCCATTGTTTTTTCAGTGTTGTTCATCTTGTGTTCCTCCTCGCGGATAAAGTAAAGACAAGCTCTCAAAAGAACCTTAAAAACTGCTTTTTCAAAGGATTTTTAGCAGGAAAACAGCACCTGCTTTATATTGTTTAATGATAAACAATTTTAGAAAGGAAGTCAAGTAAAGAGCTGATAAATAGGAAGGTTTTGCAGGGCAAAAGGATGTCGAAAACGGGGAAAATATCTTTTTTTGATTTTTTTTAAAAAAATATCAAAAAAGGTGTTGACAAATAAAAACAGATGATATATAATAACACCTGTGCTCGACGAGGCGTAGCTCAGTTTGGTAGAGTGCTTGGTTTGGGACCAAGATGCCGCAGGTTCAAGTCCTGTCGCCTCGACCACAAAAATTTAGTGAAGCTATTGACAAGGGACAAGATGTTTGATATAATAATCAAGCTGTTCTCAACAATACGCTGGTGTAGCTCAGTTGGTAGAGCAGCTGATTTGTAATCAGCAGGTCGGGCGTTCGAGTCCGTCCACCAGCTCCACTAAATTTCAAAACAAAATAAGGGCGAGTTCCCGAGTGGCCAAAGGGGGCAGACTGTAAATCTGTTGTCAGTGACTTCGGTGGTCCGAATCCACCCTCGCCCACCAAAAATCCTGGATGCAATCGTGTCCGGGATTTTTTCTTGTCTAAAATAAATTTGTGAAGTTCTAACCATAGAGAAATATACAATTTCTCTAGGGTTGTTTTGATATTTCCTACAAATTACGTAAAATGACATTGCCTTTTCGAACGGGAAAGAGTATACTGACCGCAAATACCTGCACTGAGCAGGAAAAAAGTGTGGATACGGAAAAGAGGCGTTTTACGATGTTAAGCAAACAGGTTTTAAAAACGTGTAAACTGGTTTCTCTGCTGCTTGTATTGGTGATGGTATTTTCCGGCTGCGGCGGGACGGAGGTGGAGCGATACCTCAAAAAGTATGCAAAACCGGTGGATTTTGAACAGGGGTTGGATAATAAAACCTTCGGGAATGCAGATAACTATCGCTTCTTTTTTGCAGGAGAAATACACCAACAAACGATGATCTATCCGGCAAAAAAGATGATGCTGCAATACCTGCATGAAAATCAGGGGGTCAATTATCTCCTGATGGAGGAAGGCATGGGCGCAGGACTGCTGATTGACCACTACATCCAGACCGGGGACGAGGAAATTTTAAACTTTGCGCTGGAGTGTAAAAAAGGACTGCACACCGATGCAGAACTGGAGCGTGATCTCTGGCAGTGGCTGTATGAGTATAACAGCCAGCAGCCGGAGGACAAGAAAATCCACGCAATCGGGATTGATGCTGAGATTAACAGACTGGCGATGCTAAAAGGAATATCGTTGCTTATCGAGCAGCCGGACAAAGCGCCAGAGGAATGGAAAATATTGTTTGAGAAGGCGATGGAGGATGACCAGCAAGCTTATGCAAAGTTAGTCACACAGATTTCTCCATTGGAAGAATATGAAGAAACGTTACGCAATATTTTCGGAGAAAATTATGAAATTTTCGTCCAAATTTATAAGTATTTGTTTTTGCTCATAGAGTATGTCCAGAGTGGAGGAAACACAGAGGTGAGTGACGAGTTTTACAATTTCCGGGATGAACATTCCCTGGAAAATATTCGCTTTTTGTTAAATACTCTGCCAGAGAATGCAAAATTTTTTGCGCAGTTTGGTGCGGGCCATACCTATCAAAAATCAGTAGATGAAGTGGTTGGCAGTAAAAATTTCCACCGTCTTGGAACCAGACTGAACGAGGAAGGTTCTCCGCTGAAAGGTCAGGTTTGCTCGATTCTGTATATGGTTGAGCATAAGTCAAGCGTCACAGAAAAGAATGAACCTCTGTTTTTCTATGATTGGTTCGACAAGAACGTATTTCAGGATTATTTCGAGCAGACAACCTTCATTCCGCTGGATATGGAGGGGAGTCCCTTCACGCAAGAGATAGAAGGAATGATACCAAAAGAAGAAGGTGCGGCACTGACCGACTATTTCCAGAAAATCTTGATCCTGCCAAACTCGGAAGAGGCACCTGAAATTAAATAGAAGATGGGAATTTTATATTTTCCTGCAAATTGCGTAAAACGATATTGTCTTTTCGAATGGGCAAAATACCTGCATGAGAGCAGGGAAAAAGTGTGGATATGGAAAAGAGGCGTTTGAGAATGTTAAACAGATGGGTTCCAAAAGGGTGCAAACTGGTTTCTCTGCTGCTTGTATTGGTGATGGTATTTTCTGGCTGCGGCGGGACAGAGGTGGAGCGATATCTCAAGAAGTATGCAAAGCCGGTGGATTTTGAGCAGGGGCTGGATGACAAAACCTTCGGTAATGCAGATAACTATCGCTTCTTTTTTGCAGGAGAAATACACTGGCAGACCATGATCTATCCGGCGAAAAAGATGATGCTGCAATACCTGCACGAAAATCAGGGGGTCAACTATCTGCTGATGGAAGAAGGAATGGGTGCAGGACTGCTGATTGACCACTATATCCAGACCGGGGACGAGGAAATTTTAAACTTTGCGCTGGAGTGCAAAAAAGGACTGCATACCGATGCAGAGCTGGAGCGTGATCTTTGGCAGTGGCTGTATGAGTACAACAGCCAGCAGCCGGAGGATAAGAAAATCCACGCAATCGGGATTGATATTGAGTTTAATACAGTTGCAACACTAAAGGGTCTTACACTCCTAATTCAGAACCCGGAGCAGGTGGAGGATGAGTGGAAAACTTTATATCAAAAGGCAATCACGATAAAGCGGGATTCCTATGATGAGCAAGCAGTAAAAGCGTTTAGTGAATTGATACATCTTACCTTTCCCGAAGGGCAAAACGAAAAGAAAATGAGGGAAGTATTTGGAGACAACTATGATATTGCGGTGCAGATTTATGATAATATGGTATTTGCTTCGGCACCGGAATTTTATAATTCACAGTTTCATACAGACACAGATATCACGTTTTACGATAAACGAGATGAACACGCAATAGAAGTAATTCGTTGGCTTTTAAACAGGCTTCCGGAAGATGCAAAATTCTTTGCTCAGTACGGAGCAGCGCATACCTATCAAAAAGAAATGCCATTGACAAACTATAATCAAAAGTATAACCGACTGGGAATGAGATTAAATGAAGGAAGATTCCCACTAAAAGGTCAGGTCTGCACCATTCCCTATTTTATTTTTCAAAAGGGGGAAGAGAGTAGAGAGGTTGAATCAAATCTGTTTTATTCAGATTGGCTGCATGATTATGTCGATGAACCAACTTTTATCTCTCTCGATGAAGAAGACAGTCCCTTCTCCAAAGAAGATGTCGTAAAATTAAAGGAAGGCTGTGAAGGGGTTCTGACTGACTACTTCCAGAAAGTTCTGATCCTGCCAAACTCGGAAGAGGCACCTGAAATTCAATGTGAGAAATTCCGAGATGATCTTGCTGGTATCGAATATTCTTCGGTGAGGGCGCTAGAGGTTTGTATTGATAAACATTTGAATGAACCTTCTCACGAGGATAATGCACAACATCTTTCGGAAATGAATTGTTTGTATGTTCCTCCAGTATGTTTGGAGAATACAGAAAAAATTGATAATATTATTGTTGCACCTGCATGGGTGCAGGTAAGCTTTGAACAGAATGGATTCAAATACCTTTTTGAGCACCATTTTGCAGACGAAAATGCGTATCAGCTTGCCCAATATTATTACAAGCAAGAAAAGAACAACCCTACTATCTTAGAAGCGGAAAACACTCCTGTTTATAGCTATGATGGGGGTATAGATGAGCGATGGTATGTTTGGATGCAAGATGAACAATGTTTTGTTTTACGAAGACTGAAAAATGGTTCGGGTATGGCAGAAAAAGATTTATTGCTTTGCAGTGCGCAGAAATTGATGCTGAATACAGAGCGTTCAAACATAAAATCGACGTCATAAATCAAATAGAGCAAAAGAAAACAGCAGAGGAAAATCCTCTGCTGTTTTTGTTTCTATGCTTTTTTGTGGTGTGCCTGATAGTAAAGAATGCCAGCCAGTACCACCGCGCCGCAGAACAGGAAGAAGGCAATAAACATCGGGTTTTGCAGTCCTCCAGAAAGGATGATGAACGAACCGATGATTGCTAGGAACGGGCAAACCATGCCGCGGAAACGGCTGGTAACTCGTCCCTCTTTCCACAGGCGGAATACTCTCCAGTACAGTGGGATATATAAAAGGTAACTCATAACAATAGCGCCTTCTGAAACGTCGCTGTTTGGCAGCCAACCTTTGATTGTAACCAATCCATGGATGCACAACCAGAGGGTGCATAGCAGAAAGCCCATCAGAGCAGAAACAGCCGGCATACCGTGTTTGTCCAGTTTGCTGAGCGTTTTGCGCATTGGGAACATTCCTTCACGCACCGCAATCGAGTATGGCATACGGATAAATCCAGTAACCAGACCGTTGACCGTTCCAACAACTGAAACAACAACAAATGCAACGATTGCTTTGCTGAACCATGCACCCAGCAGTCTTTCAGCAGCAACGCTGACGTGTTCATCGCCCAGACGGATGACTTCCATTGGGCCAACATAGCAGGAAACGCCGACGAAATATAAAACGTACATGGTCAGGACAATCAGAGGACCAAACAGAAGGGCACGCGGCATATTGCGGCGGGAGTCATGCACTTCATGAGAAATGGAGGTTGCAACAATCCAACCGTCAAACGAGTAGGCGATTGGGCCAAGTGCAGTCAGAATGGATGCACCGGCAACGGTACGGGGATCAACTGCAGCAAATCCAGCAGCCGGATCACCGAAGATCAGTCCACAGATGGCTAAGATAAGCAGTGGAATCAGTTTGATTGCAGTGGTTGCGTTCTGGACGCCAGCTCCAAATTTTGGAATAAGGACATTATAGGTAAAGCAGATGCATAAAAAGGCAAAGCCAATAAAAAGTTGAAGCCCCAGCGTTCCGGGCAGACCAAACAGAATACAGGTATAGATGCCGATAACCCAGCTGACCACCGCGGTGATGGATGGATAGTAAACCAGAATCTGAAACCATCCGTAGCCGCAGCCTGCCTTGGAGCCCAGGAATTCCTCGGAGTAGCTGAGCAGTCCGCCCACCTGATCGGTCTGGGAAGCAAGCTCTCCAAAGGTCAGACAACCAAAAACGATGGAAATCGCCGATACAACAAACAGAACAACGCCCCACAGGATGCTGCCGCCGGTGGCAATCAGGATGTTATCGCTTTTAAAGAAGATACCGGAACCGATGCAGATTCCGACAATCATTGCGGTAGCCGTGATAAAACCGTACTTTTTCGAAATTTCCTTCATAGATATTCTCCTTGATGATATTGATTCCGACAGATGGCTGACCTGTTCGGAATGCTTTGATTATCGCACGTTAAAGTGCAAAAATCAAGTGGTTCAGTATAATTTATTGCTTTTAAGGAGAAAAGTGTGCGACTCTACGGAGCGTTTCTTGAATTGAAAGGATATTTTTGATAAAGTATCACAAGGGGGTGAGTGAATGGACTGCACAAAGACAGGAAATTTGATTCGGGAACTTCGTTTAAAACAGAACATGACTCAGCTTCAGCTGGCTCAGCAAATGGGAATCAGCGACAAGACGGTTTCCAAGTGGGAGCGTGGACTGGGATGTCCGGATGTTTCCCTGCTCATTGAGCTGGCGGCTGCATTAAAGGTCAGTGTCGAGCAGATTTTGAGCGGATCACCCGATCTGCCTGGTCAGGAAAAATGGAAAGGAATTGCAAGTATGAGAAAAGCAAGTTATTATATCTGTCCGGTTTGTGGAAATTTAAATATCTGTACCGGTCCGGCACAGATCAGCTGCTGCGGCAGCAAGCTGGAAGCGTGCACGGCACAAAAGGCATCACCACAACAGAAGCTGTGTGTAGAGGAGATCGACGGAGAATGGTATGTCACCAGCACGCATCCTATGAGTAAGGAGGACTATATCTCCTTTGTTATCTTTGTTTCGGGTGCAAACCTCCAGGTGTTTGAGCAGTATCCGGAGTGGCCCCTTCAGGCACGGATTCCCAAAAGAGGTCATGGAACCTTGCTGTGGTATTCCAAAAAAGAAGGACTTTATTATCAGCTGATTTAAGAGAGGTCGGAACCAAAAGTTCCGACCTCTCTTTTTGCTTTGTCTGGTGAGTGTGTGATTTTCAAGAGTTTTTTTAAACAAAGTTTTTGGCGGTTTTATGGAAAAATCAACGATTGACATTTTTATCGAAAAAGGTATACCATATTGTTATGAAAGTTGCGAGTGCAACAGTTGTAAACGCAACGATATAACAGGGGGAAAGGAGAGAAAACATGAACGGAATCATGAAGTATATCAACCGGATTCATCGGACTGGCGGAGTGGTTTACAGCAGCAAATTGAAAGATTATGGAATCGCCCACTGTCAGCATCCCTATATCATTCTGATTTGCAGGGAGCCGGGAATCGTACAGGAAAAAATTTCCCGGGAAATCTGTGTCAATAAAAGCAATGTGACCCGACAGCTTGCGACACTGGAAGAAAAAGGACTGATTACCCGTCAGCAGGATATGGAAGACCGCAGAGTTTGGCGAGTATACCCCACCGAGAAGATGCAGGAGCTGCTTCCCTGTGTGCGGAGCGTTATGCGGGAATGGAACGAGTACCTGCTGGAAGAGCTGAGTGAAGAGGAGCGGGAAACTCTGGTGCAGCTTCTGGAAAAGGTGACCAAACGCGCCAATGAAGCGGCACAAAATACCTTGTCAGGGAGGGATAAACAACCGTGAGACCAATTGTTGGCTACATCAAACCCTATATCCCCAGAATGGGAGTCGGTATCTTATTTAAGTTTGTAGGAACGATCATGGAGCTGATGATTCCATGGATTTTGTCCTATATTCTGGACTATGTCGTTCCGCAGAAAAATACCCGGCTGGTTTTGTTCTGGGGTTTGCTGATGGTGCTCAGCGCCATTGCAGCGCTGGTCGGCAATATCCTTGCAAACCGTATTTCCGCATCGGTTGCAAGAGATACTACCCGTACACTGCGCCATGACCTTTTTAAAAAGATTTCTTACCTTTCCAGCGCGCAGATCGACTACTTCTCGATTCCATCGCTGGAAGCAAGACTTACTACCGACAGCTACAACATCAACCAGGTCATTGGTATGATGCAGCGTCTGGGAATCCGTGCGCCGATTCTGTTGATCGGTGGAATTGCCATTACCATGACACTGGAACCGGTACTGACCTGGACCATGATCTCGGTACTGCCGTTTATTGCATTGGTTGTCTGGCTGGTATCGCGCAAAGGTATTCCAATGTATACCGATTTGCAGCGCGGAGTCGATATCATGGTACGTACTGTACGTGAAAACATCAGCGGTATCCGTGTAATTAAGGCACTTTCCAAGACAGAACAGGAAAAGGAACACTTTTCGCAGGTAAACCGTGATGTTGTTCGCCGCGAAACAAAAGCATCGGTGACCATGGGTATCACAAACCCAATGATGAACCTGTTTTTGAACGTTGGTTTGACCCTGGTTATTGTTGTGGGAGCCTTCCGTATCAACGCAGGAAAGACACAGCCAGGTACCATCATTGCTTTTCTGTCTTACTTTACCATCATTCTGAACGCTATGCTTTCGGTTACCCGTATCTTTGTCATGTATTCCAGAGCGAGTGCTTCTGCAGGACGTATCTATGAGGTACTCAATGCACCGGAAGACCTGACCATAAAAGAGGAACCGGCAGTAGAGGAAGAAGAACACATTGTATTTGACGATGTATGCTTTTCCTATAAAGGAAAGACCGACAATGTTTCACGCATTTCCTTTAAACTTAAAAAGGGTGAAACGTTGGGTATCATCGGCGCAACCGGTGCCGGCAAGAGCACCATTATCAACCTGCTGATGCGGTTGTATGAGAGAAGTTCCGGCAGCATTCGAATTGGAGGACGTTCGGTTTCGTCCATTCCTGCAGAAGAGCTGCATACAAAATTTGGTGTGGTATTCCAGAACGATATTCTGTTTGCTGACACCATCCGGGGCAACATTGACTTTGGAAGAAATCTGCCGGATGAGCAGATCGAAAAAGCTGCACGATGCGCGCAGGCAATGGAGTTTATTGACGGCCTGCCGGAAAAATTTGAACACATGGTCACCTCGCGAGGAACTAACCTGAGCGGCGGTCAGAAGCAGAGGGTTCTGCTTGCAAGAGCACTTGCAGGAAATTCCGAAATCCTGATTTTGGATGACTCGTCGAGTGCCCTTGACTATAAGACCGACTCGATGCTGAGAAAAGCACTGCGCGAAGAATATTCCGGTGTAACCACCATCGTCATCGCCCAGCGTGTCAGCTCTATTCTGCATGCAGACCACATTCTGGTGCTGGAAGAAGGAAAAGAGATCGGCTACGGAACACATGAAGAGCTGATGGAAAGCTGTGAGGTATATCGTCAGATCAGTGAGTCGCAGATGGGAGGGGATTTTGGATGATACAAAACAATACATCTTCACAAAAGCCCAAAAAAAATAGAAAACAGGTCATCCTGCGTCTGGGCAAATATTTGCTTCAGCACAAATGGATGCTGTTGCTGGCGGTAACTCTGACAGTGATCAGTAACCTACTTGCCCTGATCGGACCAATGCTGTCTGGTTATGCGATCGATGCAATCGGAAGTGAAGCGGGTCAGGCAGACTTTCAGAAAGTATTCTTCTACTGCGGATTGATGCTGATTTTCTATATTGTATCTTCCGCTTTGTCCTATCTGTTGTCGGTAACCATGGTTAAGATGGGTCAGAAGGTCGTTTATCAGATGAGAAAGGACTTGTTTGACAAGCTGGTTGAGCTGCCGGTACGATATTTTGACGGACATCAGACCGGTGATATTATCAGCCGTTTTTCCTATGACGTAGATACCGTCAACGCTTCGCTCACCAACGACCTGCTTCAGATTGCAGCCAGTGCGATCATGGTCATCGGTTCGTTTATTATGATGCTGATGATCTCTCCAATGCTGATTCTGGTCTTTGCGGTCACCGTCCCGATTTCAATTCTGTTTATCATCTATCGAACCAAGACCGTTCGCCCGCTGTTCCGCAAACGTTCGGCAAAGCTTGGTGAACTCAACGGATTTGTAGAGGAGATTATCTCGGGACAAAAGACGACAAAATCCTATCATCAGGAAGAAACAGTCATCGGACGATTTGACAAGAAAAACGAAGAAGCCGTTCAGGCATACTACATGGCAGATTACTACGGAACTACCGTAGGACCTTCGGTCAACTTTATCAATAACCTGTCACTGGCTCTCATCAGCGTATTTGGTGCGCTGCTTTTCTTGGGAGGCAGCATCTCTCTGGGAAATCTTTCCTCGTTTGTGCTCTATTCCCGTAAGTTCTCCGGACCAATTAATGAGATGGCAAACATTATCAGTGAGCTTCAGTCGGCATGCTCCGCAGCAGAACGTGTGTTCCGAGTTATCGACGAGAAGCCGGAAGCTGCAGACCTTCCGGGTGCAACCGAATTGGCGAATGTATCTGGTGAGGTTGAGATGGAGCACATTCACTTTGGCTATGATCCGGATAAGATTATCATTCACGACCTGAACCTTCAGGCTCATAAGGGAAATCTGGTGGCAATCGTCGGACCGACCGGTGCCGGAAAGACTACCATTATCAATCTGCTGATGCGCTTTTATGATCCTCAGTCGGGTAAAATCCGGATGGAAGGCAAAGACAGCATGGAAATCACGCGTAAGAGCCTGCGTGCGGCTTATACAATGGTTTTGCAGGATACTTGGCTATTCTATGGATCTATTTATGATAACATCGCATTCAGTCGTCAGGACGCCACACATGAAGAGGTCATCGAAGCAGCGAAGGCAGCGAAAATCCATAATTACATCATGAGCCTGCCGGATGGCTATGATACCATCATTAATGAAGATGGTATGAACATCTCGCAGGGACAGAAGCAGATGCTGACCATCGCCCGTGCGATGCTCTCGGATGCGAAGATGCTGATTCTGGATGAGGCAACCTCCAACGTCGATACCAGGACGGAGATCCAGATTCAGACCGCGATGCGCAATCTGATGAAGGATAAAACCTGCTTTGTCATTGCACACCGTCTGTCTACCATTCAGAACGCAGATACCATTCTGGTTGTTCAGCATGGCGATATTGTCGAACAGGGCAACCATGAACAGCTGATGCGTCAGGGCGGAATCTACGCAAACCTGTATCGCTCACAGTTCCATTAAACATTCAAAATCAGAAAAGGAAGGAAGAATTGCTCTTCTTTCCTTTTTTCTTTTTTCCCTTATTGTTTTATTTCTTTATTCCATTGTTGTTAATTGGGTGTTGACCGTCTGTTAACAGTGAGTTAGACGAATGTTCTCTAAGCGTTGGTTGGATGTTAACCAAAAGTGGAAAAACAGCACCGATGGCTTTATTCTGCTATTTGTTTTTGCACAATTGCTGTTAACGGAAGAAACTAATTCCGACAAATTTAAATTTTATGTAAAAAATATCCTTTTCTGCCCATTTTTTCCATAGGATATGATAGAATAAAAGCCAACCATATGCGGAAAAGTTAGTTTGGAGGAAATGATGGGAAAGATTTTAAAGGGCATAATGATTTTTCTTATAGCAGTTATTTTGATTGGAGCAGGGCTTTTTGTCTGGGCAAGATACTTGGAGCCGTCTCTCTTGATTGTCCAGGAGGAAAGCATGACCGCTCCGGTCTCACAAAGCACCAGAATCGTATTTTTCAGCGATACTCATTTTGGGAAATGGTATTCCCCGGGAAATATCGATCGTGTCGTGGAGAAAATCAATGAACAAAATCCGGACGTTGTGATTTCTGGCGGAGATTTTTTTGATATCTACGCCAGGGACAAAGAGGAGATTGATCTGGAGGAGTTTTCCCAAAAGCTTGGTTTGATTGAGGCTCCGCTTGGAAAATATGCTGTCTGGGGCAATCATGATTATGGGGCAGGAGCTTCCCGTATCTATCAGGAGATGATGGAAGACGGCGGATTCTGTGTGCTGAAAAATGAAGTCCAGACAATAGAGGAGTGCGGCATCACCCTGTATGGTCTGGATGATGCGGTGCTTAGTTCACCTGATACAGATGCTGTTTTTGCAGGAGACGGAACAGATATTCTGATTTGCCATGAACCGGATATCGCAGATCAGATGGATTTGCATAATGTAGAGCTTGTTTTGTCCGGACATTCCCATGGAGGTCAGGTGTCGTTGCCCTATCTGACCGAGAAAGCTCTGCCGCCGTGGGGAAGAAAATATATCAAAGGGAGCTATCCGCTGGAAAACGGAATGCGCTATGTCAGCAGCGGAATTGGTATGACCAAACTCCCGTTCCGTTTTGGCAATATTCCGGAGATTATCGTGATTAATTTGCATCCATTCATTTAAATTTCATAATTGCTTTCCGTTTTTGATTGCGATATACTAAGGAACGGAAAGGATGAGGTAGATGCAAAGAGCAAAAGATTTTTTTAAGAAGGAACCGGTATTTGTCATTGCATTTTTGTGTGCGGTGCTGTCCATGTTTCTGGTACCGCCATCCGCGGATTATATTGGCTATATTGATTTTCGTGTGCTGGAACTGCTGTTTTGCCTGATGGCGGCAGTGGCTGGAATGCAGCAGGAAGGTGTTTTTCTGGTGCTGGCACAAAAAATCCTGGCAGGAAAAAAGAGTCTGAGGCTGCTGACCCTCACTCTGGTTATGCTGCCATTTTTCTCCTCGATGCTTATCACCAATGATGTGGCGCTGATTACCTTTGTGCCGTTTGCAGTATTGGTGCTGGAACTGACTGGACAGACAAAACATCTGGCATGGGTAGTTACCCTGCAAACAATTGCTGCCAATATTGGCAGTATGCTTACTCCGGTGGGAAATCCGCAGAACCTGTATCTGAGCAGCTTCTACCAGCTTGCAGCAGGGGACTTTTTTGCAGTGACCATCCCGATTGTTCTGCTGAGCTTTGTTCTGCTTGCATTGTGCTGTATTGCCGGAAAGAATCACACCATTGAGGTGCAGTTCCAAAAACGGGAGGAAATTCAGAGCAAACGGGCATTGCTTCTGTTTGTTCTGCTGTTTTTGTTGAGCCTGCTTTCTGTCTTCCATCTGCTCAGCAGTCACATTGCGCTTGTAGTTACCGTAATCGCATTGGCAGCCTTTTCACCGAAGGTATTGAAGAAGGTCGACTACTGGCTGCTTGCAACCTTTGTCTGCTTTTTTATCTTTGCAGGCAATATTGGTGCAGTGGAAGCGGTCAAGAATTTCCTGGGAAATGTTTTAAGTCAGAACACCATGCTCTATTCGGTACTGTCCAGCCAGGTTATCAGTAATGTGCCGGCAGCGGTTTTGCTGTCCAACTTTACACAGGATGCCAAAGGAATGCTTCTGGGAACCAACATCGGCGGACTGGGTACCTTGGTGGCATCGCTTGCCAGCCTGGTCTCGTTTAAGATTTATGCAAAGACTCCAAAAGCGGAGGTTTTCCGTTATCTGGGAATCTTTACAGCAGCAAATGTAGTGATTTTGATTGTTCTGTATGGATTTGCAGCAGTTTGTTTATTATAAAAAGAAAAGGAGAATGAAATCATGGAAAGAAGCAAAGTTTGGGAAGCCGCACAGAAACATAAAGACGGATATAACTGCTGTCAGGCGGTTGTCTGCACCTACTGTGAAAGATTGGGCATGGACGAAAAGACCGCGTTTCGTGCAGCAGAAGCTTATGGACTTGGCATTGCAGGAATGTTTCAGACCTGCGGCAGTGTCTGCGGCATGATGATGCTGGCAGGACTGAAAAACTCTGATGCAAACATGGAAAGCCCAGCTTCCAAATTTGCAACCTTTGATCTGGGAAAAGAAATGGCAAAACGCTTTGAGCAGAGAAACACCAGCATGATCTGTAATGACCTGCGCGGTACAGACGGCAAGACCGACCGTTTGCGTTCCTGCCGCGGCTGTGTCATGGACTGTGCACAGATTGTGGAGGAAGTTTTGTTCCCAGGTGAGTTTGAGCCATACGACGGACCAAGCGAATTATAATAAAAAAAGAGGAGCCATTCGGCTCCTCTTTTTTTATTGAAAGTTCTGATCGATAAATGCAAGATAGCCGCGTTTGGGTGCATCTTCGGGATGAGACTGATACCACAGAAAGGATTCCTTCAGTCCCTGTAGCAAATCCTTTTGCTGAACGAGCAGCTTATTTTGACGAGTAGTTTCCAGAACATAGGAATAGTTATGAAAGGGGAAATAATCCCTTTGATTAGGATGGGAGAAGACATGCTGGACCGAAAGCGGACAATTGGCTGCTTCATAGCAAAGCTTAACAAAGGTATTGATATCAACTGTTTTCCGGTTTCCAACGTTAAAAATATGATCGGATGGATGATTTTGCAGGATAAGATGCATGAAGCGGCATAAGTCTTCTACATGGAAAAACTGCAATGGCATTTTTCCATCTCCAGGAATATAAAAGGGACGTCCCTGTACTGCACAGTCAAAAACGAAAGGTTCCCGATAAAGATTCTGCATCGGTCCATAAAGATATGGAGGGCGCAGGATATAGGCATTTGGAACCGATTTTAGAAGTTCTTGTTCGGCAGCAATCTTGTCTGTTCCATATTTTCCCCATATTGTGTTTGGACCGACGGGTTGGGTTTCCACAAAGGGCTGAGAAAGGTTTTCGGGGTAGACAGCACTGGAACTGATTAAAATATAATCGTCAAAAGAGCCCAGTGCATTTAATAAATCGTGAACGTCCTGTGCATCATAGGCGGTAATGTCAAGCACTGCATCAAAAGAAAGATGTTTGAGCTGATCTCCAAGTTGATGGCGATCAGCTTTAATCAGAGTTGTGTTTTCTGGTTGAAGGTGATTCCCTCGATTTAAAACAAAAACCTCATATCCGTTTTTAGCAAACCATGTCGCAGCAAAGCGGCTCACAAAAACAGTGCCACCGGTGATTAAGACTCGTTTCATAGCAAATCCCTCATAGAAAATCTTTGCCTTCATTCTACTACCAAAAACAGATAAATTCAATAAAAAAAGCTCATTCCAACAGGAATGAGCTTTTGGCGGGAACGTGTGGGAATTGAACCCACCTATGCAGCTACTAACTACAATTACTGGTTTTGAAGACCAGAGGGCACACCAGCACCCATCCGCTCCCAAATGCCTAATTATTATATCACAATCGACCAAGCTTGACAAGCTATTTTTTTGATGTGAACAGAGGATTAGAGGGTTGCACAAAATGAAAACAAAAAGAAGATAAATTCTTGGGAAGATAGGAACCCCCGCACGGATTTTCCGTGCGGGGGTTTGTTCTTCTTTCTTGAGTGTCACAGGGGTTTCACCCCCAGCGTTTATGCTGTCTACCCCCACAAACTTTTGCTTTTAGAAACTACCAATCTTTATGACATAAGCGAATACCAACTAGGCTCAGACAGCACCAGATGTAAGCTGGTACCGTCAAAAATCATCCACTGGATAATTT
>UMGX01037108.1_pt1 | contig 20840 bp, 30 predicted proteins | sample 1965411 | NCBI WGS metagenome assembly UMGX01 (sample SAMEA4836086, study PRJEB28245) | human gut metagenome | biome: gut microbiome; material: fecal sample | place: Denmark | collected 2008 | reverse complement strand
GGCAGGCCAGCGGCTGCGCCAGAGTGGTAAGCCGGAAATATGGCACCGTCGTGGTGCCGCACGGTTCCAATTTTGCCGCCCTGCTGAACGCGGCGGAGGTTTGGGGCTGTGATTGGACAGAAATACGGGACGCAGAGGTGTGGAGGGCCGACAAGGAGGAAAGGCCGGTGCCTATGCCGCACCTTATATAAAAGGAGGGTTTCAAATGCTGATTAACGAGGGCGGGCTGATCCGCGCCATCAAAAGAGCCTACAAAGCGGGCGGGTACACCGTCCTGAACACCGGCAACGACGTGGCCATTTACACGGATCACTGGTTTGCCATGGCCAACCGCGCCCTGCTGCCGCGCAAGGTGCTGGCCACCATCGTGGAACACATGGGCATGATCCCGGAGCGAGATATGCCCACGTCGATCATTAAGGACACGGAGCCGCAGCTGGTTTTGAGAGAAACGGCGGCGGACGATATGGACCACTGGCGCGGCGGTGACCGCGGCGAGGAGGTCACCATGGTGCCGGTGATTATGCAGGGGTTCCAGATTTACCAGCCGCCCGGCGGCGGTGCCTGCTGGGGCGTTCCCCTGTACCTGGTGGACATGATCGAGCGGGATCCGGCGGAGCATATCGGCGCGGACGTGATCGACAAGGATCGCCTGCTGTGGGAGGCCGACGGCGAGGCCGTGGTGATTAACGCAGTACGGAAAGCCTGTTCCGGCTGGGCAAAGGAATGGGAGCGGGCCGTGTGGAACGCCCTGGAGGGTGTGGGCCTCCACAAAGAGGAGGCCGGGCGGTGAATAACTTTGAAAGGATCACGGCCTCCCCGGAGGCCCTGGGGGACTTCCTGGGCGCCCTCCCTATCCTGTCCGGCCCGTGGGACGACGATTTCCACCGGGTATTTTGTGACAGCTGCGACGCGGAGAACTGCGACGCTGAAAACTGCGCCCACCAAACTGAACGGAATAGCCCTACCTGGTGGCTGAAACGGGCATACACCGGCAGCGGCCCGGTTAAGACCGACAGCACGAACCCATATAAGCGGCAGGCCGCAGACCTCCGCCTGGAGGCCATGCACCAGCGGGACCGTTTTGGTCGGAACCTCCTGGCCACGGAACTGGAGGAAGCGGCGGCCACCATTGAGGCCCTGGCGGCGAAATTGGAGGAGAAAGAATGAAGTGGGATCAGAATAACCCGGAAAAGGTCAAAGACTTTATTGCAAAGATGAAACAGGATTACGCTTTCAAAAAGGCGTATGCAGCCCGCAGGGCGTGGGAGTTCTACAACCACCCTGACGTGGCGGGAATGTGCTATGTAGCCGTCGGCGGGCTGGATAGTATTACGCTGTTTCTTTTCCTCCGGTCAATCGGGATCGATGTGCCGGGCACATCGGTTTCAATGCTGGAGGATCGCAGCATACAAAAAGTTCACTAGGCGCTGGGGATCCGTGCCCTGCGCCCCGCAAACGGGCCAAAAGATCGCCCGTACACAAAAATTGAGGTTATCAAAGAACACGGGTTCCCTGTTCTTTCAAAAGAAATTGCCGGGAAAATCAGCCTACTGCAGCACCCGTCAGAGAAAAACGCGACTGTGCGCCACGCAATTATGACAGGCGAAACGGGCGCATACGGCGGGTATAGGAAAAACACCAGAATGAAAATGAGCCAAAAGTGGCTGGAGAAGTTCGGCGGGCCGGAAAATGAAAAATACGGGACGAACTACCAAACGGCCCCGTTCAAGGTTTCAGACCTGTGCTGTTATTACCTGAAAGAAAAGCCGTGCAACGATTACGCCAGGAGCAGCCGGCGGTTTCCGTATATGGGGCTTATGGCCTCCGAGGGAGGCCGCAGACAAAAGGCGCTTATGCTGAACGGCTGCAATTACATTAGCAAAGATACCAAGAGATCCGCACCCTTTGCGATTTTCACACGGCAGGACATTTTGACCCTGGCGCTGGAAATGGAGGAATATTACCAAGAGCATTGGCAGGAGTTTAAGCCGATCACCGGAGAAAATGAGGACGGAAGCCTGTTATATGGTGATCCTATCCACCTGGAAACAATCGTGCCAGAAATCTATGGCGAAATCGTCCGCGACCCGTTGGAAATGACGGAGCAGGAAATTGACGCCTACAAGGAGGAGCATAACGGAGCGGAACCGGAGGGACAACTGCGGACCACCAAAGCGCAGAGAACAGGCTGTTCAATGTGCGGGTTTGGGGTTCATATCGAGAGTAGGCCGCACAGATTTGACCGCCTGCGCTATACCAGCCCTGGAGAGTGGGAAATGTGGATGAAGCATATTTGCCAAGACGAAAATGGCGAATGGTACGGCTGGGGGCGTGTTCTTGATTATATCGGCGTGGGCTGGGAAGATGATCTTTTCGACACCGCCGCGCCAAAACTGTTGTGCGAGGACTGCGTGGCCAGACTGGGGAAAGACTTCACTATGGAGCAGCCGGCGGAAGCCTGCAACGAAAAGCCAGAGAAAGGAACTTGCTGGAGTTGCGGGAGAAAACGCCGCGTATCGAAATATTACGCCACCGAGGAGGAACCGGCAAAATGAAAGTTTACGCGGATCACGCGGCTACCACACCCATGAGGCCAGAAGCCAAAGAGGCCATGATCGAGGCGCTGGAGGATTTCGGAAACCCGTCAAGCATACACGCATTGGGGCGCCTGGCGTCTGCAAAAATGGAAAGCGCACGGAAAGCGATTGCAGAATTGTTAAATTGTCGTCCGGCGGAGGTGTATTTCACCTCTGGAGGCAGCGAGGCAGACAACTGGGCCATTCGTGCAGCGAGGTACGGCGCCGGCGACGTGGTGGCCTCTGCCTTTGAACATCACGCCGTCCTGCACACGCTGGAGGCCATGGAGAGAAGCGGAACACGCCGCGCTGTTCTGGTAGCACCGGGAACAAATGGGATCATAGATCCCGCAGAGATTGGGCGGCGTGTGAGCAGCACCACGAACATGGTCACGGTTATGGCCGCAAATAATGAGGTTGGAACGCTGCAACCCATTCAGGAAATATCTAAGGAAATCCGAAAACATGGAAGCAAGCTAACCGTGTTCCACACAGACGCGGTGCAGGCCATTGGCCATATTCCCGTGGACGTTCAAAAAATGGGCGTCGATATGCTTTCCCTTTCCGTGCACAAGTTCGGCGGCCCGAAAGGTATAGGCGTCCTGTATTGCCGCCAGGGGGTGCAGCTGGATCCGCTCCTATACGGCGGCGGGCAAGAACGGGGGCGCCGTCCTGGAACGGAGAATGTCCCAGCTATTGCTGGCATGGCGGCGGCTATGCGTACAGCTTGCGAGAATATGGAGGACAGCGCGAACACCGTAAGGGGCTTGCGTAATCGCCTGCTGCAGCGCATTGGGGAAATCCAAGGAAACCGCATATATGGGAGCATGGAAGCCCGCTTGCCTGGGAATATCAACTGTTCCTTTGCGGGCATTGAGGGTGAAACAATGGCCCTTATGCTGGATCTGGCCGGAATTTGCGTTTCTGCCGGTTCTGCCTGCACGTCTGGCAGCGGAGAACCGAGCCATGTATTGACCGCCATGGGACTATCACGGCGGGACGCATACGGAGCGATCCGCATTACATTGGGAGAAGAAAATACAGCGCAAGAGGTGGACTACATAGCGGCCACCATTGAAAACATAGTGGCGGATCTCCGAAAGGAGGCACCCGCCAATGGCTGAAATAATCCTGACGGGCGACGCGCTGGAGCAACTGCGGCATTTACCACCCGAAAGCGTCCATACCTGCATCACCTCCCCGCCCTACTATAAATTTGCGAGATTATGGCGCGGCGGGTCAAATCGGAAACGAGGCCAGCGTGGAGGAATACCTGCAATCGCTGGTTTCCGTTTTCCGTGAGGTCCGGCGGGTTCTGCGGGCAGACGGAACCCTGTGGGTGAACATGGGCGACAGTTACGCCACCAGATCAGGAAGCCAGCCGCCGACGAACACCCGTAATTCCTGCGGCCACACGGCAAAGCATACGCCGCGGGGCTACAAATACAAAGACCTGATCGGCGTTCCCTGGCAGCTGGCTTTTGCCCTCCGGGCAGACGGGTGGTATTTGCGCCAGGATATTATATGGAACAAATCCAACTGTATGCCGGAGAGCGTCCGGGATCGCTGCACCAAGAGCCACGAATATATTTTCCTGCTTTCCAGATCGGAACGCTATTATTTCGACGCGGCGGCAATCAGCGAACCCGTTACATCAACCAAGGGAAACGCCAGGACGTTCCGCGGCGGCGGTGCCTACACCGGCGGGCGGGCACACGACAACAGCGCCCAGGTGGAGCGCGAGAGCCACGGGAACCGAGAAAACCAGACGGGCCGCCGGAACAAGCGGGACGTGTGGACCGTAAGCACAAACGGCTTTCGCGGCGCCCATTTTGCCGTGTTTCCTGAAAAGCTGATTGAACCCTGTATTTTAGCAGGCAGCCCATTGGGCGGCACGGTCCTGGATCCGTTCGCCGGGAGCGGCACCACCGGAGTGGTGGCCAAGCGCCTGCGGCGCGATTTCATAGGCTGCGAGATCAACCCCGACTATGCACAAATGGCAGCTGACAGAATAGCAGCGGCCACGCCGTAAGGAGGGCACCGTGGAAGTAACTGTAAATATGACCGCAGAGGAGTTTCTGGAGTTTGTGGCCTGGCGTAAAGAACAGGACTATTACAAAAGCAGGCTGGACAAGGAACTGAACGAGCGGGAAATACTGGCAAAGAAAACGTGCTGGGCCATCGACACAGATCCGAAGAAGCCCGGCAAGGTCAAGATCATTGACCAGGAACACGCGGCGGAACTGTTGGAAATGGCCAAGGATTACCTGGCATAAAAAGAAAGCCACCTGCGCCCGGTGCTGTCAACACGGCGCAGGTGGCAATATAGACGACGGAAAACCGTCCGATATACCTATATTATATCAGGTTCCAGGACGGAATACAAGCCGGAAAAAGCGACGGGGCCACGGCCCCGTATAGCGCCGGTAAGAGTGATTAGTAAAGTGACCAGCAGCAGAAAAGGAGGCACCCATGGCCTACGTTCATAGGGTGGTGAAAGCTGGTCCGTGTGTCGAACACAAGAAAATGCAATCTTTCCGGGTTCACACCAAAGGAGTGAAGCGCGGCCCAAATACCGGACACACCACCGAGAAGCAGGAGCGGATCAACGAGCGGGTGGCAGAGGAACACCTGCGCTGGGATATAAACGCCAATTTCGGCCATAGGGATCTCCACGCCGTTCTACACTACTACGTCAAGGACAGTTCTTTCGAGGAGATCCTGGAGAACAAGGCCGCCTTTCTGCGGAACCTGCGGAAACTCTGCAAAAAGCGCGGGATCACGTTCAAGGCCGTGGTGGTCATAGAAACCAAGCGCATGACCAACCCGCACATTCACGTTATCATTTCCCGCATGGATCCGGAGATCATCACGGAGGCGTGGGAGAATGTCCCAAGAGGCGGCGGAGGTATCAGCTTCAAGCCTATGGACAGGCGCGGCAACCATTACAAGCTGGCCGCCTACCTGATGAAAGAAAGCCGTTCCACCATGGAGAGGTACAGAGAGATCGGCAAGCGCGGGAAGCGGTACAGCAAAACGCAGAACATGGACAAGCCGGAAATCACATACACCGCCGTGCCTGCGTCCAGCTGGAGAAAGGACCCGAAAGCGAGAAAGGGCGCCGTGCTGTATAAGTTCGACGACGGATCCACCTGCCGGAGCGGGTGGCATGAGATCAGCGGTTACCCATACCAGGAGTATTTCGAGATTTTCAACGAATAGGAGGGTTTTCTGTGAAAATCTACATATAAGGCAAGATCACCGGGGACAGGCGTTATAAAGCCAAGTTCCGAGAGGTGGAAAAGAAGCTGGCGGCGGCGGGCCATATCGTACTGAACCCCGCCACGGCGCCGGAGGGGCTGCGCCCCGTGGATTATATGCGCCTGTGTTTCGCCATGATGGAGGCGGCGGACGTGGTTCTGTTCATGCAGGACTACCAGGACAGCCGCGGCGCCATGCTGGAATGGGCGTGGTGCCAGTACGTTGGGAAACAGACCTGTTTCGACCTGGCGGCGTTTGGAGGTGCGGACGCATGAGTATTATTTGCATAGCCAAAGGAACGGCCACCATAGGCATGACAACGCGGGGCGCAGATGGGAAAATCATAAGCCAGACACCGGCACGGTGGGAGCATGACCCGGACGGCGGGTGTGTTGCCCTCTGGACTATGAACCCGGAAACCGAGGAACAGGAAGCCCCGGCGCGTATCTATGGCGACTGGCAGGCGTCGGAATACCTGGGCGACATTCTGGCGGAACTGAAACCGCGCCGAAAGGTGAACCTGCCGGACTTCCCGGCAATCGTCCGCGCGGCCATGGCCGACGGTATGGACATTTGCGTGTACTGCCAGAGTTTTGGCTGTAACGAGTGCATAGTGAACGAGTGGAAAAGCGAAAGGAGCGGCGAAGAATGAACAAGACGAAAATTGACTGGGCCACAATGTCCTGGAACACCGTAACCGGCTGCCGCCATGGCTGCCCGTACTGTTACGCCAGGCGAACGGCCACACGCTTCAACGCAGGGCTGGAGGATCCGGCCCCGCTGGCCGGCGGCCTCCATGTGCTGCCGGAGAAGATCAAGGCGACGCCATACCCGTATGGTTTCGAGCCTACCCTGCACCGCTACCGCCTGGGCCAGCCGCAGAACACAAAGGAACCGCAGACAGTGTTTGTTTGCAGCATGGCGGATCTGTTTGGGCGCTGGGTGCCCACCTCCTGGATCGTGGAGGTGCTGGACGCCTGCCGCAAGGCACCCCAGCACCGCTATTTGTTCCTGACAAAGAACCCGGCCCGGTATCTGGAGCTGGACCACCTGGCCCTCCTGCCTCACGAAAGCAATTTCTGGTATGGCAGCACCGTGGCGAACATGGACGCGGTGGGAATGTACGTCATGCAGGGCGTGAACATCAACAGCTTTTGGAGCATGGAGCCGCTGCTGGGGCCGGTGGACATGGCCGCGGCGGAGGGGCTGCCGTAGTGGGTGATCCTGGGTGCTGAAACAGGCAACCGCCCGGACAAGGTGACGCCCGCCCGCAAGTGGGTGGACGACATTGTGGCGTTTTGCGAGGAGAACGAGATCCCCGTTTTCTTCAAGAACAATCTGCGGGAGCATTTCCCGGATCTCCCTGCCTCTGCTTTCCCGTGGGAGGTGTGAGCCATGCAGAACGCTGAAAAGGTGGAAATCGGCTATACCCTGCCGAAAGAGCGGTGGCAGGAAGCCGCCAAGAACCTGGAGGACCTGGGCAACGCGCTGGCCGCCAGCCTCCGGGCGCACAACAAAGACGGACGGGGCGCAGAGGACGCGGACGAACTTATGGCGGATATTATGCTGGCCTGTATGGCGCTCCATCATGTGGCGGAGTTCGCAACGGATAAATGCCGGTTCGTTCCGCTGCCCGGAAAGAACGGAGGTTAATATGCTGGCTGTGCTTATGAGCATGAAACCGGAGTGGTGGGAGAAGATCCTGGCCGGGGACAAAGTGCTGGAAATCAGGAAAACGCACCCGCAGAGCAAAAACCACGCGGATCTGGAATGGCCGTTGACGGTGCTGGTATATGTTAGCGGCACCGGAGCAGTGCAGGGTCAATTTCTCTGCCCTGGCTACACGGAAACCAATTTCATGCCGTACCTGGAAAAGCTGTCATGCGTACCGCTGGCAGACCTGAAAGAATATGCCGGCGGGAAATGCCTTTCCGGCTGGATCGTCCGGTCACCGGAGAAGTTCGACGCGCCCAGCCCTCTGGCAGAGTTCGGCCTGGACCGTCCGCCCATGTCGTGGCAGTACGTTGAGATCCCGGACGAAATGGAGGCAGAACATGAGTAACAGCCAGGACGTGACCAACGCCGTGGGCGCTATCGCAGAAATGGCGTGGATTTTCTACACGGCCATAAGAAACGCAGGCGCTGACGTGCCGGAGGCCGCCATGCTGACGCGGGAATATCTGATCGCAACCATACACGGGAAAAGCAACGCCGCACCGGAGGGCGAATAAATGGCCATAAACGTTTCCGACCTGCCGCCGAAATACCAGGCGCAGGCCATGAAAAAGTACATGGAGCAGCAACAGCGGCGGGGGCCAGCACCTCCCGCCGCGCCGCCGCAGGATCCGGCAAAAGGCACGAAATACCACAACACCCCCACCGAGCGGGTGACAGCCTCCGGGGCCGTCCTGCATTTCGACAGCCAGAAAGAAGCCCGCAGGTTCGACGTTCTGGCCGCCCGCCAAGCAAGGGGGCAGATCCGTGATCTGCGCCTCCAGGTGGATTTCACCCTGCAGGAAGCGTTTACCGACACGGAGGGAAAGCGGGTGCGGGCTATCCGCTACAAGGCGGATTTTACATACTACCAGCCGCCAAACAGGCAGCTATACGGAAGTCATGCGCCATACTACGCAGAACAAAGCGGGGTGCCATGGGAGTTCGTCGTGGAGGACGTAAAGAGCAAGGCTACCAGAACGGCCAAGTATGCCATGAAAAAGAAAATGCTAAAGGACCGTTTTGGGTACGACATTACCGAGGTGTGAGAATGAGCAAAAAGACAACGGACGAAACCCTGGGCCGTGAGGCTGTCAAGGAATACCTGCAGCAGTACCACACGGCTGTGGGGAAAAAGCGGATCCTGGAGGAGCGCCACCGCGTCCTTTCCAGCGAACTGCGGGCGCCCAGTACGGGGTCCGCGTTCAGGTTGACGCCGCCGACCAAGCCGACAAAGACGGACGGATCCGTGTCCGTTGTCTTTCGGATCTCCGAAGTAGAGGACAGGATCGAGGAGCAGCGGGAGGAAATGGCCAAGGCTGTCCTGAACGTTATGGATTTGATCGACGTATTACCGGCCAACTCCACCGAGCGCACCGTGGTGGAAATGCGTCACATAGATTGCCGGGGCTGGGATAAGATCGCGGAGGCCCTTTACATGAGCCGGTCCAATGTGTTCAACTACTACAACGCCGCCCTGGATAAGATCTTGGAGAACAAGCGCAACCGGAAACTGCTGGAGGAATACATGGCCAGGAAGCAGCAGCGGGCAGGGCCGCACGGGCGGAATAATCGCCCCTGAAAAGTTTGGACGCTTTTGGACTATTGACCGTGCTATACTGATAGCATGGAAAGCAGCGCAGGGGGTGAAGCCCTGAAACGAATACCGAGAACCACCAGCCGAAAGGCCGGTGGTTCTTTGCTTTCCACACCATGGCCGGGGAGTGTACCGCGGGGGCTTTCCTCCTTTCACCCTGCGCCGCTGCGGCGTGTGCATACGCGGCGGCCCGGCCTAACCCTCCCGCCCTGGGTGCCTTTGCCGAGGGGCACCCAGGGCACCCGTTAAGGACCCCGCACCCCCCTGTGTAGGTACTCCCCAGCAGGAAAAGCCGTGCGGGGCAAGGAAAGCCCGACATTTTACCCTGTGAAAACAGAAAAAAATCCGGCGGTTACGTTACGGTTTTTTGAAATGCCGGGAAAGTTATACCCCCCTACGGGGGTATAAGCCGAAAAAGGAGCGGCGAAAAAAACGAAATCGGCCAAAACCGGAAAAGCGAAACCGGCGGGGCACCCTGCCGGAGCAAAAAGGAGGTGGCGCCGGTGGCGGAAAAGAAGCAGACCGGCGGCACCGGAAAGCGGGCAAAGAGCGAAAAGCCGGCGGTGCTGTCCGGCACGGTGCCGGAGTGGTCCAGCACCACGGTGATCTCCCAGCTGCTGGGGAAAACGGTCCGCCGTGTGCAACAGCTGACCCAGGAGGGCGTCCTGGAAACAGAGATCCCGCCCGGCGGCGGTGCCCGCAAATATAGAACCTGCGCCACGGTCCAGCGTTATGTGGCATACGTCGAGGCGAAAGCCCAGGAAACCGGCGAAAACAGCCGGGCGGCGGAGTTGACGCTGAAAAAGCTGGAGGCGGAGGTTGAACTGAAAGAAAGCCAAGGCCAGCTGCACCGCCTGAAAACGGCGATTGCAGAGGGGCGTTACCTGGCGGCAGATCACGCCACCGAGGAACTAACCGAGTTCATGGCCAGCTTTAAGAAATTCGCCATGAATATACCCCCGCGCATGGCCGGAACCATGTCCGGCTATGCTGACACAGTGGCGATCCGTGCCATGGAAAAGGCCATGCGGAAAGAGTTGGAAAGCCTGCTGGCCGCGTTCTCTGACGGCGCGATCATGGAGGAGCGGGAGGACGCGGCGCCATGAGGAAATACAAGCAGGAACCCTATACCGTGCCGCCGTGGATCTATAACGCCATTCAGGTGCTGCGCCCGGCGGAGCGCCTGACGGTTTCGGAGTGGGCGGCGAAATACCGCATACTGCCGGACGGCAACGCGATCCCAGGCCCCTGGAGCAACAGCGTGACCCCGTACCTGGTGGAGATTATGGACGCCTTTTCCGACGATACGGTGGAGGAAATCGTGTTCGTGAAGCCCACCCAGGTGGGCGGCACGTCTGCCATGGAGAATATGCTGGGCAGCCTGATCGCCCAGGACCCGGCCCCAACCATGGTGGTTTACCCGTCGGACGACCTGGCGGAGCGCACCACGGAAAGCAAGCTGGAGCCAATGGTGAGAAGCTGCAAGGTTCTGGCCGATAAGTGGCGGAAGAACGACAGCAAGAAACTGGCGCTAAAGTTTTCCGACATGATCGTGTACCTGACAGGCGCGAACAGCCCGGCGGATCTGGCCAGTACGAATATACGCAACCTTTTCATGGACGAAGTGGACAAATTCCCGGCGGCAAGCAAAAAAGAGGCGGATCCCGTTTCCCTCGCGCGAGAACGCACAAAAACCTATTTCAACCGAAAAATTTTCATGGCCAGCACCCCGACGTTAAAAAGCGGGCATATCTGGCGGGCCATGGAGCGGGCGGAGGCGATCAAGCATTATTTTGTCCCGTGCCCGCATTGTGGGCAGTACATAGAACTGAAATTCGGCTGCCTGAAATGGCCCAGCAAGGACGACGTACCGGAGAACGCCGACCGGGCAGAAATGGCCGTGTATGTGTGCCAAGCCTGCGGGGCCGTGATTACGGATCAGGACAAGGGGAAAATGCTGCGGGCTGGCCGCTGGCAGGCTGTGAAGCAACGGACGAAGAACCCCAAAAGCGTGGCCTTTTGGCTGAACACCCTGTATTCCCCGTTCACCCGTTTTTCCGATATTGCTCGGGAGTTCATGCGGAGCAAAGACGACCCGGAACTGCTGCACAACTTCACCAACAGCTGGCTGGCGGAGCCATGGGAGGACACGAAGCTGAAAACCAACGCGGAGTTGGTCATGGAGCGACAGACGGAAACGCCGGAGTGGACGCTGCCGCCATGGACGAAGCTAATTACCGGCGGGATCGACGTACAGGAAAATTGCCTGTACTGGACGATCCGCGCATGGGGCGACTACATGACCAGCCAGAATGTGGCCCACGGGCAGGCGCTTTCCATGGCAGAGGTGGAAAAGGCCATGAACGTGGAGTTTTCCCTGCCGAACGGCGACACGGCCATGGTCAACCTGGCCCTGATGGACAGCGGCGACCAGACCGACGAAGTTTACGAGTTTTGCGCCATCAATTCAGACTGGGTGCTGCCATGCAAGGGCACCAGCACCATGCTGTCCCATTACCGCCTTTCCGTGGTCAATAAGGACGGCAGCAAGGCAAACGGCATGACCCTGGTTTTGGTGGACGGTGGCAAGTATAAAGACCAGATTGCGGCACGTCTGAGGAAGCCGAACGGGACAGGTTCCTGGCAGGTTTACAAGGACTGCGACATGGAATACGCCGAACAGGTAACAGCGGAACACAAGGTAACCGAGCGATCCGGCGGAAAAGAGGTTCAAAAATGGGTGCTGAAATCCTCCCACGCTGACAACCATTACCTGGACTGCGAGGTGTACGCAGCCGCGGCGGCGGACGTTATGGGCGTCCGGTCCCTGTACCTGAAAAGCGTGGAGGGGCAGGCGGCAACGCCGGAGCCGCGGAAGCTGGCCAAGCAGGAACCGCAACAAACCCAGGAAGAAAACTGGATCAATCAAAATGACACATGGATCTGACAGGAGGCCACCAAATGAGTACAAACACAAAAGCGGCTGAAATGCTGGAGCAGGTAAACAGCGCCATTTCCGCCGTTCTGGCCGGCGGCCAGTCATACAAGATCGGCAGCCGATCCCTGACGCGGGCGGACCTGGCCCAGCTGAAAGCCATTCGTGACGACCTGGAGGCGCAGATCGACAGCGGGACGGACAACTGCCTGCTGGATCGCACCTTTGTGGCGTTCTTTGACGGGAGGTAACCATGGGAGCCTTTGACAAAATTGTGGCCGCTGTTTCCCCGCGCCGCGCCTGTGAGCGCGAGGCATGGCGGCAGCAGCTGGAGATCCTGCGCGGATATGACGCCGCAGGGTATGGGCGCCTAAATGCCGGGTGGCGGGTACACAACGAAAGCGCGGAGGTCACGGACCGTTTCAGCCGTGACGTGGTACGCGCCCGCGCCCGTGACCTGGAGCGCAACAGTGATATTGCCCAGTCTATCCTCCACGCATACAAGCGCAACGTGGTGGGCAAGGGCTACACCCTCCAGGCTAAAACCGGCAACGACGAACTGGACGAAAAGCTGGAAAAGGCATGGCGCCAATGGTGCAAGGCCAGAAACTGCGACGTGACCGGCGAACAGAGTTTCAACCAAATGCTGCGTATGGCGGTAGACCGCAAAAAGGTGGACGGCGGCCTGCTGTTCCTTTACCGCTACACCAAGCAGGGGCTGGTCCCGTTCCAGCTGCAGGCCATTGAGGTGGACGAACTGGACGTGACCGCCAGCAAGCCGAAGCACCAGGGAAACCGCGTCGTGGGCGGGATCGAATACAACCAATGGCGCAGGCCGGTGGGCTACTGGATCAATCAATACGACATTGAGGGCTGGAGCCTGAACGACCCCGTTTACGTCGAGGCCAAGGACGTGTATTTCTACAAATCCAAGAAGCGCCCCAGCCAGCTGCGCGAAATGTCCGACATGGCCCCCACGATCACCAGAGTGCGCGACACGAACGAGTTTATAACCGCTGTTTCCGTCAAGGAGCGGATCGCGGCCTGCCTGGCCGTATTCATCAAGCGGGCGATCCCAAGCGGCGGTTTTGGCCGCGGCGGCACCAGAACGCCGGACGGCGGAATGGACTATGAGGGCAAGAAACTGGCCCCCGGCATGATCCAGAGCCTGGGCGCCGGCGACGAAATCCAGGTGGTGGATCCGAAAGGTTCCGGCAGCGACGCAGCCGGGTTCCTGAAAACCCAGCAGGGGCTAATTGCCGCAGGCCAGGGCTTGAGTTATGAGGCCGTCAGCCGCGACATGAGCGGGGCCACCTATTCCTCCGCACGGCAAAATGCTATTGAGGACGAAAACACATACACCGAGGACGTGGAACTGCTAACAGATTTCATGTCGGAGGTGTACGAAACCTTTGTTATCTCCTGTTATCTCTCCGGGCTGGTTGATATGCCCGGCTTTTGGGATAAAAAGGCGGAATACCTTTCCCACACCTGGACGAAAGCCCCAAAGAAGTGGATCGACCCGGCAAAGGAAAGCACCGCCGGAAAAACCGCCCTGCAATCCGGGCAAAAGACGTTTCAGGACGTTTGCGCGGAACAGGGCAAGGACTGGAAAGAGGCCGTCAATGAAATGGCCGAGGTCCTGGAATATGGCCGATCCGTCGGCGTCGAGTTAGGAGGTGTAATTTTTGGAAATGGAACGACAGCAGCACAGCAGAACACCGCAGGCAAATGACCCCAAGAGGGACAGAAACAGCGGGCAGCGAAGCATGGGCCACATTGAGGCCAACAGCCGCGCAGAGGGCCAGGAGGACAGCCGCAGGCGCACGATCAGCTTTTCCAGCGAGGAGCCATACCGCCGTTGGTTTGGTATGGAAATCCTGGATCACGCGGAGAACGCGCTGGATCTCTCCCGCCTGAACGACGTGGGCGTTTTGCTTTTCAACCACGACACCGACAAGGTGGTGGGAAAAGTGATCCGCGCATGGGTGGAGAACCACCGCGGCATGGCCGAAGTGGAGTTCGACACGGACGACGACGCCGAAAAGATTTTCGGCAAAGTCAAATCCGGCACCCTGAAAACCACGTCCGTGCGTTACAGCGTGGACAGCTGGGAGGAAGTGGTGGCCGGTAAGACCTCCGCGGACGGACGTTTTACAGGCCCCTGCCAGATCGCCCGCAAATGGACGCCGCTGGAGGTGTCCATTGTTTCCGTGCCGGCGGACGCCACCGTGGGCGTGGGCAGAGCCGACGACCCGGAGCAGGCGACGGCCAAGGACCTTTCTGTTTATGAAAAGCAGATCCAGATCAACAAAAATCTTTATCATTGAGGAGGCAAAACAACCATGACCATTCAGGAACTGATCGCCCGTCAGCAGGCTATTGTGAGCGGCGCCCGCGCCGCTGGCCGTGACCTGACGGCAGAGGAAAGAGCAGAGTTTGACGGCCTGCAGCGCCAGATCGACGCGGCGGGAAACAATCCCCCCGCCCATGGCAACGAGGGCCAGGGCGGTGAGGATCCCACCGGCGGCGCCCGCGGTATGGGCAACGATAACGGCCAGCAGGGCACAGACCCCACCGAGGCAGCCCGCCAGGCCGTCGCAACGGAGCGCCAGCGCGTGAGCGACATTACCGCGCTGTGCCGTCAGGCGGGCATGGATCCCGCGGAGTATATCAGCAACGGCGCCACCATGGACACCGTAAGACAGGCGGCGGTGGACTACCTGCTGGCACACGGCGCCCCTGTTTCCAGCCGCATGAACGGCGACGAGGGCGACAACTTCCGCCAGGCAGCTGTGGACGCCATGCTGCTGCGGACCGGTGTGAATGTCCAGAACCCCGCCAAGGGTGCGGAGGAAATGCGCGGCTACTCCCTGCGCGATCTGGCCATTGAGTGCATGGCCCGCGACGGCGTGGGCACCACCACCTCCCTGCTGCGTATGAGCAAGGACGACCTGTGGAACGAGGCTTGCCGCCAGTTCTTCAACCCCACCGCGGCGTTTCCTGCGATCCTGGACAACGCGATCCGCAAGAACATTGTCCAGATGTACCAGGAGATCCCCACCACGTTCCAGCTGTGGACCACAAAGGGCAGCGTGAGCGACTTTAAGCCCACCAAGGATCACAGCTATCTGGCCGGCGGCGCCGGTGAGTTCCTGCGCGTCGGTGAAAACGGCGAACTGAAAGCCGACACCCCCAAGACGGAACTGCTTCCCCAGCGCCAGATCGACACCTTTGGCCGCCAGTTCAGCATGACCCGCCAGGCGTTTATCAACGACGACGTGGGTTTCATCACCGAAATGCCCGGACTTTACGCCATGAGCGCCAAGCGCACGATCAACAAGCAGGTTTACAAGATCCTGATCGACAACCCCGCCATTTTCGACGGCGTTTCCCTGTTCGACAATGCCCACAACAACCTGATCGCCAGCGGCGCCGCCCCGTCCATTGACACCCTGCAGGCCGCCATGCTGAAACTGCTGCACCAGAAAGACCCGTTTGGTGATTCCATCATGGTGGAACCCAAGTACGTGATCGTTCCCGTGGGCTACGGCTTTAAGATGTCGCAGATCCTGGAAACCGCCATGATCGACGTGACCGGGATCGGCAGCCACACCGCAAACGCCCTGTACCAGTACCGCAACAAGCTGCAGGTTATTGAGGAGGGCGCCCTGAACGTCCTGGCCGGTGACGGCAACGCGATCCCCTGGTTTGTCGCCGGCGATCAGCGTTACGCCAAGAGCCTGCAGGTTGATTACCTGAACGGCCAGGAAACCCCCACCATTCGCCGCAGCGAGGTTCCGGGCCGCCTGGGCTTTGTGTGGGACATTTGGCTGGACTGGGGCATTACTGCGGTTGACTTCCGCGGTATCGCCAAGAACCCCGGCACGACTATTTAACAGGAGGTAAGAGAACATGACCGCAAAATACTGGCAGAAAGGCGAGGTGCTGGACTACAAGGCCAGCGCCGCAGTCAAAAACGGCGAAGTGGTGAGCCTGGGAACCAGGATCGGCGTGGCCGGTGAAGATATTGCCGCCGGCGAAACCGGCCACCTCCATGTGGTGGGCGTCTTTGAGATGGAAAAGGCCACCGGTGCCATGACCATGGGCGCGGCGGTGTACTACGACGAAACCGCCAAGAAGATCACCACCGTGGCCTCCACTGGCGAGAGTTCCGGCAAGGTGAACAACATTCCGGCGGGTTACGCTGCCGCCCCTGCGGCCAGCGCAGACGAAAACGTGCTGGTGAAACTGCTGGGCTAAGAGCCAGGAGGAAAGGAACATGAAGCGACTGACAGCACAGCGCCCGATCCTGTACGGCGGGCGTATGTATCAGGCGGGCGACACCCTCCCCGCCTATGATAAGCGCATGGTGCAGGCGTGGCTTTCCGCTGAAAGCGCCAAAATGACCGACGACGCGGCGGAGGAGGCCACAATGCCCCCGCAGGACGCTGACGGCGGCCAGGACGGCACCGAGAACGCCGACACCACCCAGGGCACCCAGGAGGTCACAGACGCCACAGAGGGCACCCAGGAGGCCGCAGACGCCACAGAGGGCACCCAGGAGAGCCAGGAGAACCACGACGGCAACCATAGCGGTGACAACACCGACATGGTGGAGGGCCACCTGGATCCCGCACAGCTGGCAGAAATGAACAAGGACGACCTGAAAAAGCTGGCCAAGGACATGGGCGTGGATCTCCCGCGCGGCGCTGCCAAGGCGCTGATCGTGGAGCGCCTGGCGGCGGCTATCGTCCAGACCCCTGCGGCGGCCATTGTGCCGCCTGCTGCGGATAACGGCGGGGGTGCCCAGTAATGGGCGCCCCTACGTTCAAGGAACAGATTGCGGCGGACATTTCCACCACATTCCTGAACTGCCTGGAGTTCGCGGACACCCACACAGTCAACGGTAAGGAAATGGCCGCGGTGGTGGACGACAACGAACTGCTGGAGCGGGACAAGGCCAAGATCATGGCCGCACAGACGGAGGGCACATACAAGGCCCGGCGCCTGGTTTATGTGGCAAAGGCTGATTTTGGCCCCCGCCCCGCCCAGGGGGCCATGCTGACGCTGGACGGCAAGGCGTACAAGGTGAAATCCTGCACCGAGGAGGCCGGAGTGCTGGCCATTGAACTGGAGGCGGTGAGATCGTGAGCGATCAAAGCGTTTTGCAGATCGACACCGACGAAGAACTGGCCAGGGTCATGCGGCAGCTGAAAACGCTGCCCCAGCAGCTGGGGGCGCCCAACGTGCTGAAAAATGCCCTGAACAGCACCGCCAGAAAGGTCCGCCGGCAAATCATAAAGGACAGCAAAGGCCGGTATGCGCTGAAAGAGAAAAAGGCGCTGCAATCAGAAAGCAAAATCCTTTCCGCCAGCGCCTCCACCCTGGAGGCCGCCGTGCTGGCTAAAGGTCCCATGCGGGACATTATGGACTTTATGACGCAGCCGAACACGGACACAGCCGCGGCGGCGGCAAAGGTCCTGAACAGCGGGGCCATGAAACCGCTGGAGGCGGGCGGCCTGAAAGCGTTTATTACCACGTTCCGATCCGGGCACACCGCCATTGTGCAGCGCCGCGGCGCGGAACGCCTCCCCGTCAAAAAGCTGCTTTCGCCTGCCGTTCCCCACATGATGGGAAACGAGGAAGTGAGAGCAGAGGCGGAGGCCCTGGCATACGAAACCCTGCAGCGTGAAATCGGAAAGCGGATCGAGCAGCTGACAGGTGCAAGGGCATGAAAAAGCGGCCCCATATAGGAGCCGCTGGAGATCAGCAGGAATAAAAATCGTCGCTTGTATATCCCATTTGCAGGGCAAGGAAATATATGTGCTTGCACGGTTTACTCCGTTTGTCGAAATCGGGGCAAGTACATTCATCAAGGCTTGTCATATAGGTGTCGGAACCAGATCCCTTTATTTCCGCAAAACCATTTTGGGCGTTATAGGACAGTATGGCCATAGGCTGATGAACAGCTTTTTCAAAGCGTTCAAGTTGCGCCTGCCCGGTGTGTACTTTGGGATCCCAATGCCCAAACGTGCAATTCCCGGCGCATGGCGTACCGGTGAAGCGAAGAAATTTCTTTGCTGGCTGGATCTTTTTGGGCAGCCAAAAGACAAGCGCCAAACCGAGCGCCGCGAAAGCTACACCGGCGGGGGAAATCAACGTAAGCACAGCCCCCATTAAGATCAAAGCCACGCCAACAATTCTATACACCAACCGCAGGGCGCTGGGATCTGATAGCTGATAAACGGCCCCGTTTTCAGTTATGACAGTTTTAGGCTTTCCCATTTTTATTTCCTCCAATGCTGATTATTACCACATTATGCTGATTATTACCACACCGCAATTATAAGTGACAAACGGAAACAAGTCAAGGAGGCGCAACCGCGTGACACAAGAGTTTTTGCAGGACGCCATTGTGGAGGACCTGAAACAGCTTTTTTCCCACTATACCCTGACCAATTCCCTGGGCGTCGAGCGGGCGGTGAAAATCGTCCCGCAGGGCCTCCCCATTCGTGAGGGTGACGACGAAGAAACCGACGCGGAAGCGCCGCCGGAGCCTTATGTGGCCGTGAAACTTTCGGACGGAGAGGTGACGGCGCAAGACGCACGGCAGACCGTAAACGTGGTCATGGTCATTTGCGTGTGCGACCCGGACCCGAACCGCCAGGGCTACCGCGACGCCCTCCATATCGTCAACGAGATCGTGAGGCATTACGAACGTGACGGGATTGTGGCAAACCGCTATGAAGCGCAGCACCCGATCCGGTGGGCGACCCAGGAGGAGGACACACACCCGTATTATTTCGCCGCCGTGGGGCTGCCGTTCTACGCACCGGCGATTTTCAAGGAGGTGCCAGAAACATAATGGCGAAACCCAAAAAGGCCGAACAGGCCACCACCGTGGTTTACTGCGGCCCGTCCATTCCGGGCGTGGCGAAGCAGTACACCGCATACACCAACGGGATCCCCACCGCGCTGGCGGAGGCTATCGTGAAGCAGCCAGCCATGGAGGGCCTGGTGGTGCCCCTGGAGCAGTTACCGGAGGCCATGAAGAACCTGCGGAGCGGCACGGGGCATATTTCCCGCCTGTATCGTCTGGTACAGGTCAAACACTAAACAGGAGGTAGAACAACATGGCATACAAACACGGTGTATATAACACCGAGCAGGCCACCAGCCTGACCGTACCCATTCAGGGCAGCGCTGGCCTGCAGGTCATTTTCGGCACGGCGCCCATTCACCTGGCGAAAGACCCCGCGGCGGCGGTCAACACCCCCAAGCTGGTTTACAGCTACAAGGAGGCTGTGGAGGCCGTCGGCTATTCGGACGATTTCGAGAACTTCACCCTTTGCCAGAGCATTAGCGCCTGTTTCCAGGTTTTCAACGTTGCGCCCATTATCCTGGTGAACGTGCTGGATCCCAATAAGGCGGCCCACGTCACGCAGAACCAGGCGGAAAGCTGCGACGTTGTGGACGGCGTGGTGCTGTACGACAAGAAATATGTACTGCTGAACACCCTGGCCGTGAAGAACGGCAGCGCCACCCTGGTGGCCGGCAGCGACTACGAGGCGGCACATGAGGACGACGGCAGCGTGACCATTACGCTGCTTTCCACGGCGGACAAGGAGGCCAGCAGTCTGACCGTGAGCAGCACCAGCCTGAAACCCTCCGGCGTGACCGCTGCCGACATTGTGGGCGGCGTGGACGCCTCCACCGGCAAGGAAACCGGCCTGGAACTGATCCGCCAGATTTACCCCACCCTGGGCATGGTGCCCGGCCTGATCCTGGCACCCGGCTGGAGCCACACCCCCACCGTAGCGGCAGCCCTCCAGGCCAAGACCGAGAACATCAACGGCAATTTTAATTGCAGTTGCCTTTTGGACATTTCCGCGGACAGCGACGGCGCGGTGGTTTACACCAGCGTAAAGGGCGCCAAGGAAGCCCTGGGCGCCAGTTCCGCCCATGCGGCGGCCCTGTGGCCCATGGTGGCCGTGGGCGAGAAGAAATATTATTTCTCCGCCATGTTTGCCGCCCTGACGGCCTACACGGACGCCAACAACGCAGACGTGCCCTATGAAAGCCCGTCCAATAAGGACCTGCGGATCACCGCCACGGTTCTGAAAGACGGCACCACGGTGGCGCTGGATCAGCAGCAGGCCAACGACGTGCTGAACGCCAACGGCGTCATTACCGCGATCAACGCCAACGGGTTCAAATCCTGGGGCAACAACACCGCGGCCTATCCCTCCACCACGGATCCGAAAGATCGCTGGTGGGCCGTGCGCCGTTTCTTTGACTGGGACGGAAATAATTTCATTCAGACTTATTTCCAGAAAGTTGACAAGCCGGGCAATAAGCGCCTGATCCAGTCTATTGTGGACAGCCAGAACATTATCGGCAACGGCTACGTTGCCCGCGACTACTGCGCCGGTTACCGCGTGGAGTTCCGCAGCGACGAAAACCCCGTTACCAACCTGCTGGCCGGCCACCTGACCGTACACACCTACCTGGCCCCGTACATTCCCGCGGAATATATCGAAAATATCCGTGAGTATGACGTGGACGCCCTGGAAAGCGCAATCGGAGGTGAATAAAGATGAACACGATCCCCACTAAGATCAACCGTTACAACGTCTACAACAAGGGAAACCGCCTGCTGGGTGTCGGTGAGGAAATGACGCTGCCGGACTTTGAGCCGTCCAGCGAAACCGTGACCGGCGCCGGGATCCTGGGTGAGATCGACGACCCCACC
>UMGX01012478.1_pt1 | contig 20954 bp, 10 predicted proteins | sample 1965411 | NCBI WGS metagenome assembly UMGX01 (sample SAMEA4836086, study PRJEB28245) | human gut metagenome | biome: gut microbiome; material: fecal sample | place: Denmark | collected 2008 | reverse complement strand
TCAGTTCGTTCCTGTTGTTGGCCATCGCCAGCCTTTCGTCGAAAATAATCGTTTGCTATCGATACTAACGATTTCCCATTTCGATTTCACGCGAACTGAATCTTATAACCTACCAAAAAGTCGGTTTTGCTAAATTTGCAACCTTATTTTCATGATTGTTTCATTGGCTTATGATTTCGATTCCGCCGACATTTCGTCGGTTTCGTCCGTTTTTCTTGCTTTACCTGCGACCATGGCTTTCGATTCGTCCGCTTCCGTACGCCGTCGCGCGCGCTATAGGAAACACGAATGACATGCGATTTTCATACGACCACATTGCGGACGTGCGACGCGTCCGTATGCGGCCGCATGGGCATGGGCACCTCACCAGGCCCCGCATTACGCCGATTCACACACTAGTTCGCACGCATCGGCTCGCCGCATCAGTTCGCAATCCGCACGCGCCAGCTCACATGCGCACGATGCGGTCCGCGATGCGCATGGTGGAATCGCGGTGCGAGACGAGCAGCACCGCGCTCCCCTGCTGCGCCAACGCGTCAATCGATTGCAGAATCACGGATTCGTTGTAGGCGTCGAGGCGACTCGTCGGCTCGTCGAACAACACCAGCGACGCGTTGCGCAGGAAGACGCGAGCCAGGCCGATGCGTTGCCGTTCACCCTCTGAAAGCCGCCCGCCCAACTCGCCGACGGGGGTATCAAGGCCCTGCGGGAGCGAGTCGACCAGTTCAAGCGCGGAAGCCTTGGCAAGCGCGGCGCGCAGCACGTCATCACCGACAGAAGGGGTCGACCGGGTGGAAAGCGCGGAATCAGCGGCATTCCACGAAACGGGAGGAGCGGGCGGGGTAAGGAGCGCTCTGCCGGAAGTCGCGGAATCGTCCGGATCGCCAGCATTACCAGCCCTATCCGCATCGCCCCTGTCGCAGGCCATAAGCAGGTTTTCACGGATAGTGCCGTCGAACAGGTAGGTTTCCTGCCCCATCATCGTTTGCACGCGACGGCGATGATGCGCGTCGATCTGCGGCAGTGGCACCTCGGACAGGGCGACCAAGCCGGATTGCGGGTCCCAGTAACGCATGAGCAGCTTCAGCAGGGTCGATTTGCCGCGGCCGGACGGGCCTTGGACGCCGAGGATGCCGTGTTGCGGAACGTCGAGCGAGACGTGGTTGAGGATTGGCTCGGCGGACGACTCGGGGGCATCCGCATCGCTTCCGGAAGTTGGAGCCTCGCTCGAATTGCCGTAGCCGAACGTGACGTCGTGCATGGACATGCCATGGTAGCGCGGCAGGAAATCGCCCCGCTCCTCCACTGCGGGGGTTTCGTCCATCAGCGCGAACAGGCGGCGGGCGGCTGCAAACGTTTGCGTGAGATTGGCCGGCAGCGCGCTCAACGCGAGCGTCGGACCGAACGAGCTGGCCAGCAGCACGAAAGCGGCAGTCAGGCGGGCGGCGGGCGCGGAAAGGACGGTTTGAATGGTTGCGGCGGCGGAAGCGGCGGAAGCGGCGGAAGCGATGGGCATCGTCGTACCGGACGTGACCATCGCCAGCAATGCCGCGATGGCAGTGAACAGTACGACCAGCACCGCGCCGAAGCCTGCGAAATCGCCATTCTTGGCACTCAGCCGGGCACGGCGGCTCCAGAGCGAGCGCGTGCGTGACGCGATGCCGGCAAGCCGCGCATGGCCTTGGCCGAATCGGATGATTTCGTCGAGACCGCGCATATCGTCGAGCATTTCGTCATCAAGTTGGGCGGATTCGCGGCGAATATCCCCACCGAGACCGCCTACCGCCGTGGCGAAGAGTTTCGGCAGCACGATGCCGACGGTCAGGTGCGCGATGACCAGCGTGACAGCGATCGCAGGACTCAGCGTAAGCAATGCGACCGCGTAAAGCACGGTGGTCGCAATGGCGATGACAACCGGCGAAATGGTGTGCGCGAAGAAGATTTCCAGCAGTTCGACGTCGGTGGTGACCAGCGCGATCAGGTCGCCTTTGCCTTTGCCGGACAGTTTGGCGGGCGCGAGGCGACGCAGCGCGGCAAACGTTTTCGACCGGAACAGCGCGAGCAGGCGGAAGGCGACATTGTGGTTCATGTACTGCTCGGCGTAGCGCATGCCGCCGCGGATCAGTGCGCAGATAATCATGGCTGCGATTGCCGCAGGAAGGCTGAGATTCCAGACTTTTGCGCCAGCTGCGGCAAACAGCGCGGCGACGCCGAAAACCGGCAGGAACGTGGCGGCGAGGTGGCCGAGGATGCCGCACGCGCAGGCGATGGCCATGGGTTTGCGCAGTGGGCCGACTTCGCGCAGCAAGCGGGCGACGACTTGGGTTGTTGGCATGTCCGATTTGACGCCACTGGCGTTCGATTCGGCGGAACCAGACATCCGAGACACGGCAAACGCACCAGACGCATGAGTCATACGCGATACGCGCGGCGCGACGCGACCAGACAATCCCACCCGTTCCACGCTTTCCTGCGCCCGGAACAGCTTGGCATACGTGCCGTCCGCGGCCATGAGATCGTCATGCGCGCCCTGCTCGACGACGACACCCCCATCAAACACTACGACATGGTCCGCGTCGGCCGCGTTCGCCATGCGGTGCGTGACCATCAGCACGGTTGCGCCGGCGTCGGCGAGCGCGCGAATCGTTTGCAAAATCAACGTTTCGCTGTCCGCGTCGACGCTGCTGGTCGCCTCGTCGAAAATATAGACGGCCGACCTGCGCAACAGTACACGGGCGATCGCAATGCGCTGTTTCTGCCCGCCGGACAGATTCGCGCCATCCTGCGTGATCGGCATATCGAGTCCTCGCGATTGCGCGCGCACGAAATCGTCGATATGCGCGGCTTCCAGCGTCTGCCACAGCTCGTTGTCGGTGGCGTCGGCGCGGGCCATGAGCAGGTTGTCGCGCAGGGTGCCGGCGAACAGGTGGCTGTGCGCGGAGACGATGGAGATTTCGCGGGTGAGCGATGCTGCGGTGAGGTCGCGGATTTGGTGCGATTTCAGGGTTTCACTGTCATCCGGCGCCGCACTGCTTAACATAGCGCCCAGCACTTCGTCCTGCATTCCGGATGGCATTTCGGACAGCAGCACATCGCCTTCATATCCGACAAGCGTGCCGGCAAGCAGCTGGACGGCTGTGGACTTGCCGGAACCGGATGGCCCGACGATCGCAGTGACTTCGCCGGGCAGCGCACGGAGGGCCACGTTGCGCAAGGCGTAGCGCGTTTCGCGCGCGTCACCCGCGCCGCCGCCCTCATCAACGCTGTCCGCATCCGCGTTCCGCATATCGGAATGCGATGTGGACGATATACGACGGGGACTCGCAACACCGGCACCCGCAGACCCGGCAGCGTCAGGCCCCGCACCAGCAGTACCCCCAGCATCCACATCCGCGTCCGCATACCGGTACGAAACACCACGAAACTCCACGCCGACACCACGCCCGGAAGCCCCGAATTCCGGCAGTTCCTTGCTGCCATGCTCCGGTTCGGGCGCGTCGAGCAGCGCGAAAATACGTTTCGTGGACGTCATGCCGTTCATCGCAACGTGGAAATACGAGCCGAGCTGTCGCAGCGGAATGAAGAAATCGGCGGCTAGCAGAATCGCCAGCAATACCGCGGCGATCGGCGTCAAACCAAGCGGCAGCACGCCGGACAGCGCGAAAACGCCAGACGGCGAGAGCGAGCCGGATACAAATCGCCATATCGCAACGCCGATGCCGGCGGCCGCGCCACCGTACGCCACGGCATCCATCGCCGTGAGCGAACGCAGTTGGATCTGCAGCACGTTCATGGTCATCACGCGGAACTGTTCGGCCTTCTCGTCCATGACTCGTGCGGCGCGCTCGTCCGCGTCGAAGGTTTTCAGCGTCTCAAGTCCCTGCAGATTGTCGAGGAACGCGGCGCCCATATCCGTGTATTTGCCCCAGTATTTCTTGAATACGCGGGCAGCACGCATCGCCACCATGCCGACGATGAGCACGATGAGCGGCGCGCAGGCGAGCAGCGTCGCGGCGGTGGGCAGGTCGATCGGCGCAAGCACGGCGAACAGCGTGATGGGGGCGAGCACGGCGTAGCACAGTTGCGGCAGGAACAGTTCGAAGAAGCTTTGGATTTGTTCGATGCCTTCGCCCGCGGACTGCACCACGCCGGCGGTGCGCACGCGCTGCGCGTAGGACGGGCCGAGCGCGAGCATCTTATTGAACAGTTTCTCACGCAGCGCGAGTTTGACGCGTTCGGCGGCCTCGCTACCGAAACGTGCGGCGGCGCGAATGGTGACGAATCGCACGACCGCGGCAATAAGAATAATGACGATGCAGGGCGCGGTGGCGGACGGTACGGGCGCGAACAGCGGTTGCAGCATACGCACCACAGCCACGGCGAAGGCGATGTTGGCCACGAGGCCCAGCCATTGGCAGGCGACTTTCGCCGCGATCAATCGACCGACGCCGTCAGCCAAGGAAAACAGCCGCTTGTCGAACATCATGCCCCTTTTCCAATCGTTTGCAATCCCGCCATCCGCTCCAAGCGTATCGGGCATACCGACGAAAGGCAATGACGGAACGGCAATCGCAGAAAATCGTCGGAAAAATCTAGAAAACCATCAGAACTCGCAAGCAAATGCACAACAGCAAAACCACAGAAAACCAAGGGAACGGCGAAAAGTGAGGCGGCTGAATGTTCGCCGTTGAGCAAACAGCCTAGGCGCAAGGGGTAGTTGCGCCAAACTTGAGTGTACACGGAACATGTTGTGGTTCGCAACGTCACTCCGCCCAGTTTTGCCGCATTTTCCACCGTTTTCGCCCGTAAGGGCCACCCCTCTCGAACCCGTCGCGCAACCCGTTGGACACCCTGCGATCGAACGCGTCAAACCTTTTTTTCGAGATGATGCATCCGTGTACCAATCCCCCGTTCCGTTGACGTTTCGTGCCACTTTGTCAGTTCAAACAAACCCGTCGCCATATTTCTTGTTGTTTCTTACAATGCGGACTTACGTCACCGTAACTTACGATATGCGAGGCGCGACACAGGACGCGAAAAGCACGTCACCGATCACCGCAATCGCAGCGATCGCATATATCGCAAAACCCACGAAAACCGCGGAAACGCAAGAAAAGAGAACACTTCATGCTCACCGAGTACACGACCCCGGGCGCATCCGTCGAAGTACGCGACGACGAATCCATCTACTCCCTGCTTACCGAACGCATCAAGCGCACCGGCGAAGACACCGTGATCGCGGAACGCAAAACCGCTCCGGGCCAGTGGACCAAGGTGACGACCGGCGAATTCCACAAGAACGTACTCTCCGCGGCCAAAGGCCTGATCGCGTTCGGCATCGGCAAGGGGGATGCCGTCACCCTCTTCTCCACCACCCGTTACGAGTGGGGCGTGCTTGATTTCGCACTGGCCGCAATCGGCGCGGTCAATGTGCCGATCTATGACACCGATTCCGCGGCGCAGGCCGAACGCATTCTCAACGATTCCAACGTGAAGCTCGCCATCGCCGACGATCGCGAACGCTTCGACCGTCTTGATTCCGTGATTGGCCGCTGCCCGTCTCTGAAGCATATTCTGATGCTCGACGCCAATGCCATGGGCGCGCTGGAGGGATTGGGCGTCACCGTGTCCGACGAAGAGCTGGACGAGCGTATCGCGTCGGTGCGTGCCGACGATCTGGCCACCATCGTGTACACGTCCGGTTCCACGGGGGCACCGAAGGGTGCCGAGCTGTCGCATCGCAATTTCGTGTCGATCACGCGTGCCGGCAGCCTTGCGCTGCACGAGATGATTCTTGAAGACCATCCGCGTCTGCTGCTGTTCCTGCCGCTCGCCCACTGCTTCGCGCGCTTCATCCAGTACGCGTCGATCGCTTCCGATGACGGCGTGGTCGGCTATCTGCCGGACACCAAGACGCTGCTGCCGGATGTGCGTTCGTTCGAGCCGACGTACCTGCTGGGCGTGCCGCGCGTGTTCGAGAAGGTGTACAACGCGGCTTCCCGCAAGGCCGGCATGGGTTGGAAGGGCCGCCTGTTCCTCAAGGCCGCCGAATCCGCGCGCGACTGGTCGCGCATGCAGCAGGCTGGCGAGAAACCGACCATGAAGCAGACCGCCGAACACCTGTCGTATGAGGCGTCCGTATACCACACCGTGCGTGGCGCGTTGGGCCCGCGTATCCGTTATGTGGCGTGCGGTGGCGCTCCGCTGGACGTGTCGCTGGCGCATTTCTTCAATGGCATCGGCCTGCCGATGATCCAGGGCTACGGTATGACGGAAACCGCGGCGCCGTTTGCCGCGACCCGCGTCACGGACAATGCGATCGGTACCGTCGGCCAGCCTGCGCCGGGATCGTCCGTGCGTATTTCCGACGATGGCGAGCTGCAGGTCAAGGGACCGAACGTGTTCATGGGTTACCACAATCTGCCGGAGAAAACGGCCGAGGTGTTCACCGAGGACGGTTGGCTGCGCACCGGCGATCTTGCGTCGATCGACGATGAGGGTCGTATTACGATTACGGGCCGCAAGAAGGACATCATCATCACCGCCGGCGGCAAGAACGTGTCGCCGATTCCGATGGAGCAGGAGATTGCGAAGTGTCCGATTGTGGAGCATGCCGTGGTGGTGGGCGATAATCGTCCGTTCATCGGCGCGCTGGTCACGCTCGATCCGGAAGGATTGGCGGCCTGGCTGCCGTCCGTGGGCCTGTCCGCGGATACGCCGCTTGACCGTGTGGCGGCTACCGCCGCCGTTCATGACGAGATTCAGAAGTATGTGGACAAGGCGAACGCGACGGTTTCGCGCGCCGAATCCGTGCGTAAGTTCGTGGTGCTGGATGCGCAGTTCACGCAGGAGAACAAGTGCCTGACGCCGTCGCTGAAGGTGGTGCGTCCGGCAGTGAACCGCGTGTTCGCCGACGTGATTGACCGCCAGCTGTACGCCGGCAAGCGCTGAGCCGCACATAGGTAAACAAAAACAGCACGGCGGGGAACGCTGCGTACAAAAGTACGTCAACTTCCCCGCCGTGCTGTTTTTTAAGCGCACCCCGTATCGCTGAGATAACGCGTGCGGTAACAGTGCGGCAGGAAACGCCGGCGTACAAAGGTACGTCAAGTTTCCTGCCGTGCTGTTAACGCTCCGTTATTTCAGTGACGGTTGTTGAGGCGGTGGTACATTTCGCTCAGCTCCAGCTCCTTCTCGAACTGGCGGGCGTTGGTGTTCTCGTCGATGACGGCGAGTTCGACGCCGGCGATGCGGGCGAAGTCCTCCCAAGCCTCACGACCGACGGACGTGGTCATGCAGGTGTGGTGGGAGCCACCGGCGGTGATCCAGCACTGCACGGCGGTCTTCAGGTCCGGCTTCGGCTTCCACACGGCGCGGGCGCACGGCAGGTTCTTCAGGGAGCCCTGCGGTTCGACGATGGTGACCTCGTCCATGAGCAGGCGGAAGCGTTCGCGCTCGTCGGCCATGGAGACCACGACGGCGTCGGCCGGCTTGCCGGAGAACACCAGACGGACCGGGTCGGACTTGCCGCCGATGCCCAGCGGGTAGATGGCCAGCTTCGGCTTGGCGATGGTGCCGATGGACGGGGAGACTTCCAGCATGTGGGAGCCCATGTCGAACTCGTTGCCCGGCACGAAGTTGTAGGAGTAGTCCTCCATCAGGGAGGCGCCACCCTCAAGGCCGTAGCCCATCACGGCGCCGATGCGCACCAGCACGGAGGTCTTCCAATCGCCTTCGGCGGAGAAGCCCCAGCCGTACTCGGACGGGAAGCGCTGCGGGCCGACGCCCGGCAGCTGCGGCAGGGTGCCGAGGTCTTCGAAGTTGTCGACGCCGGCGGTGCAACCGTTCTCACGCATCATGTTGACCATGGCGGCCTCTTCCTTGGCTGCGATGAACAGCTCATCGTAGCGGGAATCAAGCAGCTCGGGGGCCACGTCGTACTTGGCCTTGTAGTCTTCGATGAGGTCCTTGACCTGGCTGTCCTTGACCTTCTCGTAGGCGGCGACGAGGTCGTTGACGGCCCAGGTGTTGATCGAAGCGCCGAACACGCGTTCGGCTTCGGTCTTGTCGCCTTCGGTGACGGCCACGTTGCGCATGTTGTCGCCCCAACGCATAACCTTCATGTTCTGGGAGGCATCCCAGCCGGCGCAGGCGCGAGCCCAGGTGCCGACCTTTTCGGCGACTTCCGGATCGGTGTAGTGGCCGACGACGATCTTGCGCGGAATGCCGAGACGGGACACGATGTAGCCGAACTCACGGTCGCCGTGGGCGGCCTGGTTCAGGTTCATGAAGTCCATGTCGATGGTCTCCCACGGGATTTCCTTGTGGTGCTGGGTGGCCAGCTGCAGCAGCGGCTTGGTCAGCACTTCGAGGCCGCGGATCCACATCTTGGCCGGGGAGAAGGTGTGGCACCAGGTGATCACGCCGATGACGTTCGGGTTGGCGGAGGCTTCGGTCATGAAGGCCTTGACGCCGTCGGAGGACTTCAGGGTCGGCTTGAGCACGATCTTGGCCGGGATCTTGCCGGTCGCGTTGAGGAAGTCGACCATCTCGCCGGTCTGCTGGGCCACCTGGCGCAGCGCCTCCTCGCCGTAGAGGTCCTGCGATCCGACGCCGAACCAGATTTCCTTGCCTTCAAATGGGTTTTCCATTGCCATGTTGGATTATTCCTTACTTCGTTGTTGGGTTTGTCGTTTCAGTTTCCGTCGCGTCAGTGCTGGCCGTAGACGTTGGTGTAGCGGTCGTTAAGGCTATCGATGTCTTCCTGGGAGATCGGGATGATGTCTCCGAGCTGCTTGGCGGCCCACATGGTGTGCGCCACCTCTTCGGTCATGGCGGCGGCCTTGACGGCGGCTTCCGCGTCCTTGCCGATGGTGAACGGACCATGGTTCTGCATAAGCACGGCCGGGGACTTCGGATACTCCTTCAGGGTTTCGACCACGCCTTCGCCGATGGCTTCGGAGCCGATGAGGCGGAACGGGCCGACCGGCACCGGGCCGCCGAACTCGTCGCCCATCATGGTCAGGCCGCACGGAATGTTCTGGCCGGTGGCCGCCCATGCGGTGGCGTAGGTGGAGTGGGTATGCACCACGCCGTACACGTCGGGCATGTGGCGGTAGATGTACGCGTGGGACGCGGTGTCGGAGCTCGGTGCTTCGGCGCCGTCGACCACGTTGCCGTCGAGGTCGCACACGACCATCGAGCTTGGGGTGAGGTACTCGTAGCGCAGTCCGGACGGCTTGATGACCATCAGGTCGGCGGTGTGCAGGCGCTGCGAGACGTTGCCTGCGGTCCACACCACCAGATTCCACTTGATGAGCTGCTCGTGCAGGGTGGCGACCACTTCGCGCACCTGCTTGACTTCAGCTCGTACTTCCGGGCCGTAATCAGCCAACGTTGCCATATTGTGTTCCTTTCGTCAGGCTTGCTGTTGTTGCGATGGACGGTTATTTGGTTTCCAGCGGGATGCTTTCGATGGCGGCATGCTCGATCGGCAGCCCCTTGCGGAAGCGGTCGAAGAAGGCTTCGAAGCCGGCCACGTCGTTGGCGTCCGGCGCTTCCGTGGTGGAGGCCGCGTCGGCGAAGACGCGGGTGTCGAGGTAGTCGGCGAGCGGCTGGTCGGCGTGCCACAGATAGTCGGCGAGCACGGCCATGCCCCACGCTCCGCCTTCGGCGGCGGTGGCCATGACCTTGATCGGGGTGTCGAATGCGGCGGCGAGGATCTTCTGCGCGACCTTCGGCGTGGTGAAGATGCCACCGTGGCCGACGAGCGAGTCGACGGCGACGCCTTCGTCCTTGGTCATCACATCCATGCCGATCTTGACCGGCGAGAAGGCGCTGAACAGCTGGGTTCTCATGAAGTTGCCGAGGCTCATGCGCGCCTCCGGGCTGCGGGCGAACAGCGGTCGGCCTTCCGGCAGGCCAGCCAGGAATTCGCCGGAGCGGAACGGATAGTTGAGCAGACCACCGCAGTCGGCGTCGACATCGTCCGCGATCGCGGCGCGGAACAGCGTGCCGTACAGCGTGCCGGCATCGACCGGCTGGCCGATCGCGGCGGCGAACTGTCCGAACAGGCCGACCCAGGCGTTGAGATCGGAAGTGAAGTTGTTGGCGTGGCTCATGCCGGCCAGGTCGCCGGCTGGGGTGGTGACGAGGTCGACTTCCGGATGCAGGCGCGCCAGCTTGTGCTCGAGCACGACCATGGCGAAAATCGAAGTGCCGGCGGAGACGTTGCCGGTGCGCACGCGCACGGAGTTGGTGGCGACCATGCCGGTGCCCGCGTCGCCTTCCGGCGGGGCGAGGACGACGCCCGGCTGAAGGGTGCCGGTCGGGTCGAGCAGTTTGGCGCCTTCGGCGGTGAGCGTGCCGGCCGGGGTGCCCGCCACGAGCGGACGGGGCAGCAGGTTCTCAAGCTTCCACGGCTGCGCGGCGACTTCCTCGATCGCGTCGAATCGCTTGATGAACTCGGTTTCGTAGGTATGTGTGGCCGGGTCGATGGGGAACATGCCGGAGGCGTCGCCCACGCCGAGCACCTTCTCGCCGGTGAGCTTCCAGTGCACGTAGCCGGCGAGTGTGGTGATGTAGTCCACCTTGGAGACGTGCTCCTCGTGGTTGAGCACTGCCTGGTAGAGGTGTGCCACGGACCAGCGTTCCGGAATGTTGTACTGGAACAGCTCGGAAAGCTTCTCGTGGGCTTCGTGGGTGTTGGTGTTCTGCCAAGTGCGGAACGGCACGAGCAGTTCGCCGGACTCGTCGAAGGCGAGGTAGCCGTGCATCATGGCGGAGAAGCCGATGTGCCCCACGTGGGTCAACCGTTCGCCATAGGCGGTCTCGACGTCGCCGGCCATCCGGGCGTATGCGGTCTGCAAACCCCTCCAGATTTCCTCCTGGGTGTAGCTCCACAGCCCGTCCTCGAGATGGCTGGCCCACTCATAGTCGCCCGCCGCGATGGTGTGGTAGGCGTCATCGATGAGCACCGCCTTGATGCGGGTGGAGCCGAACTCGATGCCCAGGCTCGTCTTGCCTGCGCGGATCTTCTCGGCGGTCACTGCGACCTGCTCTTGCGTCATAGTTCACGAACTCCTTGCGTCCGAGCGCCTCGCAACCACTCTGTCAACTGAATGTTAGCGCTCACTGTTAACGCTCACTATTGTAGGCACAAACCCGTGACGCACCAAATCCGACGTGTCATCGGAGCAATGAATATATAAACAAATCGAGAAGAAGCAGCGCCTTAGCGACGGCGGACAGGACCCAGGGAGCTGCGGTTGACCATCTGCGCCGACACCAGTCCGACGCCATGCTGCGATGATCCGAAGGAGTTCTCCTCCCCCGCGCCCAGCAAGTACAGCGTCTCACGCATGGCGGCGACACCCAGCTGCTCGAAGCCGGGACGGACCGTGGTCAGCGGCGGGAACATATTGTCCATGGCAGGCATGTCGTCGAAACCCACCAGGCTCACATCCTGCGGAACGCGCACGCCATGCTCATGCAGCGCGCGGGCCACACCCACGGCCTGGCTGTCGTTGGCGCAGACCATGCATGTCGGCAGATTGCCGCCGGTGCGGCCGATGTTGTCGAGGATGTGGTTCATCTTGCCGTACGCTTCGGAGGATTCCCAGGTCTCGCACTGCACCGTCACGGAATTGACCGCATTGGCCGCGCATAGCTTGTTCCATGCCAGCAGGCGCGTCGCCGCGTCGCGCCACTCCTTGGGACCGGCGAAATACAGCACCGAACGGTGCCCGTATTCCACGACGAGATGCATCACGTCGGCCATCGCGGACCATTGGTCCATGCCGACGACGGATACGCGGCGGCGGTCGGCGGACTTCATCAGCCGCAGGCCGTCCTGCACGCCGATGCCACCGTGCGTGGATGTGACGATCACACGAGGCTGCGCGATCCGCGTCCGGCATGCCGCGGAGAACATGACATCGGTGGGCGTGAGGAAGATGAACGCATCGACGTTCATCTCGTCGAAGGTGCGGCACAGGTCGTCGAATTCCTCCTGCGAGCACAGCGCCTCATGCACCATGCTCACCGTCACGAACAGGCCATGCTGGCGGGCCATCGTCTCAATCGCGGAAATCGTGGAGATCGGGCCATAGAAATGCTGGCCGCCGGCGATCAGGCCGATGGTGCGGGACCGGTGCGAGGCGAGCGCGCGGGCGGAGTTGCTGGGACGGTATCCGAGCTGGTCGATGGCCCTCTGCACCTTCTCACGGGTGGCGTCGGAAACGTCCGGCGAATGGTTGATGACGCGCGAGACCGTCTGGTGGCTCACACCAGCCAGCTTCGCCACTTCGAACATCGAAGGACGCCTATTGCCCGCATTGCGTTTGTCTGCCATGCCCCATCGCCTTTCGCACACAACTGTTGGTACGTTCGCCTATTGTACACGCAACTTCAGTTAGCGCTAACAGCCGTCATGTTCCAAGGATGCGGCACACTGCGCGCAGGCTACCGCACGGCCGCCAAAGCACGCAGACGTGCCGCGAAGTTAGGCCAATCGGTGCGCATGGCAGTCAACAGCTTGCGGTTGGGCACGTCATCGATCGGCACCCATTCGATCTCCATGCTTTCGTCGTCGTTGGCCTTGGGGTCGACGCGGTGCCCCGGCCTTTCGAAGGCGAACACCGTGGTGTACGACCATGGGCCGTGGTCCTCACAGTACGAGCCGACCACGTCGATGTCCTCCGGCGTGATGTTGGCTTCCTCGTACGATTCGCGCAGTGCGCCCTCGATCGGGCTTTCGCCATCGGCGGTGGCGCCGCCGGGAATGCCCCACGTGCCGCCTTCCGCGCTCCATACCGCGCGGTGCTGCATGACGATGTGCGTCACCTCACCGGTCGTCTCGCTGCGGCGGGCCAAGAGCACGCCGGACGCGCCGTTCGTGCCCCAATGCTTGCGACCGCAGGCGCAATCGACCCAGCCGTCTCCCGGCTGGTGCACGTTCTCCTTGGGCGGCAGCGGCTTCGCGGCACCCGTTTTCGCATCATATTCGGCGTCCGGCGCAAGGTCGGAGCGGGTGACGTTCCACAGGTCGGTCCATTCGACGCCCAATTGCGCCGCCAGACGGCGCGCCAACGGCAGGCTCAGGCCGATGATGCCGTGCGGATCGCCTTCGATCGAGTCGATGAACGCGCCGCCGAAACCTTCCAAAGTGAACGATCCGGCCACTTCCAGCGGCTCGCCGGTGGCGATGTAGCGTTCGATATCCAGGTCGGAATATTCGCAGAAGTGCAGGGTCGCTTTGCTGGCGCCGCGCACCATGCGGCCCGACGCGAAGTCGATGAGGCAATGGCCGGTCCACAGCTCGCCGGTGGCACCGCGCATGGCACGCAGCCGTTCGCGCGCTACCTCTTCGCTATGCGGCTTGCCGTAGCATTCGCCGTCCAGCAGGAACATGGAATCGCAGCCGAGAATCAGCGGGCCGGCCTTCGAACGGGTCAGGCTTGGACGGCCATCCACGAAATCGGCGATCGGCTCGGCGACGGTGGGAATGGCGATGCCGGAGAAATCGCGGGTCTTCGTCTCGTCGGCGGACTGCGCGCTGTCCGTGCGTGCGGCTGTGCCCGCCGAGGATGCGTCGCGATCGTCTGCCGCCCGGAGCGGGAAGCCGACCACGCGCTCCCCGCGCGCGTGCGCCGCGGTATCGGCGATGTTGCGATACGCCTGGTGCACGGCCTCGGCCTTCGCCGTGGCGAGAATCATCACACGCTGTTCGACGCTCAGGTCGTTCACGGTGACGCCAAGCGCGGCCGCCTCGCGTTCAAGCGCGGCAGGTTCGTCGACGTGCGAGACACGGATGGTCGGGCAGATGCCGGCGGAGAACAGCACGTCACGGCGTGGACGGGACTGGGAGGCGAGAATCAGCGGGATGCTCATGCGCGTTCCACCTGCACACCCTTGGTGTCGACCGCGAGATGCAGCACACGCCAATGGCCGGATGCCAGCTCTTCGGCGGCGATCTGTTCAAGCTCCTCGTGGGCGTCGCCATGGTGCAGCACCAGCACGCATGGGCCGGCGCCGGACACGGTGGAGGCGAAGCCGTGGGAGCGCATCTTCTCGATCAGCGCCCAGGACGGCTCCATCAGCGAGGCGCGGTACGGCTGATGCAGACGGTCCTGCGTGGCCGCGAACAGCAGTGCGTTGGCGTTCTGACGCGAGCCGGAGGCCAGCATCGCGGGGTTCATGGCGGCCGGCAGCAGGCTCACACGGGAGACGTTGTGCACGGCGTCCTTGAACGGAATCTCAGTCGGCAACGCCTGACGGGCCTTTTCGGTGGACAGCTCGTAGTCCGGCACGAACACGGCCGCGGTCAGATCGTCCGCCACGCGGTAGTTGATGGTGTGGAAACCGTTGTGCATCGGCTCGCCGCCTGGAATCGGCACGGATCCGACACCTTCCGCGGTCTCCATGTCCCAAGACATGGTCAGGCCGCCGTACACGGCCGGGGCCACGTTGTCCGGATGGCCTTCGATGGCGGCGGCCAGCTCGAACACGGCGTCGCGGTTGAGGTCGTCGTCCTGTGCGAAGGCGGCCGCGGCGGCGATGCCGGCGACGATGGCCTCGGCGGAGGAACCCATGCCTCGCGCCTGCGGGATGTTGTTGTGCGCCTGCAGAATGAATCCGACGCGTCCCAGACCGAAGGTCTGGCATGCGCGGCGGAACGTGGAGACCACCAAGTGCGTCTCGTCACGTGGCAGGGTGTCCTCGCCCTCGCCTTCGATCATCACCTGCGCCGCGGTGTTCACCGGGTCGGCGCTCAGCGTGAATTCAAGCTCGTCATGGTAATCCAAAGCCAAACCGACCGTATCGAAACCGGAGCCAAGATTGGCGCTGGTGGCCGGAACCTTCACACGCACCTTGCGGGTAACTGGAGTCATCTCTCGTCGTCCTTCGTCACATCTTCATTACAAATCAAGCACCGTATACCGTGGCAGTGCCAGAGTCAAATTTCAGGGGGAACCGCACCCGTGCATCGTATTCGGGCCCATGACGGCGGCTTGGCATGGCTTGCATGCCAATCGCATCATGGGCCCGAATCGCATCCGATATCAGTTCAGCACGCGCAGGATCGACGGCTCTCCGCACACGCAATCCAGCTCGCACACGTCCTTGACGGTTTCGCGCAGGGTGAGCTCATCGGTCATGTGGGTGACCAGACGCAGCTGCTGCAGCTCGCCGTCATAGCCCGGATCCTTCAGCGTCGGCTTCAGATCCTGGTTCACGCCGTTGATGGACACGCCATGGTCGGCGAACTTGGCTGCGATCGCGGCGAGCACGCCCGGATTGTCGTGAATCACGAAGCGGACCGCGAACTCGGCCTTGGACGCCTCGATCGGAGCCTTCTTCAGATCCTTGTACAGCGGGATGGACGGACCGGTGCAGCCCTGTGCGATATGGCGGGCTTCGGTGACCACGTCGCCGACGACCGCGGAAGCGGTCGGAGCGCCGCCGGCGCCGCGGCCGTAGAACATGAGGTCGTCCGCGGCTTCGGCCTTGACGAACACGGCGTTGAAGGAGCCGTGCACGGAGGCCAGCGGATGGGTGTTGGAGATCAGTGCCGGGTAGACGCGCGCGGACACGCCGGCATCGGTGTTCTCCACGACGGCGAGCAGCTTGATCACCTTGTTTTCCGCGGTGGCGGCGGCGATGTCGTCGGCGGTGATCTTGGTGATGCCCTCGACGGAGACGTCGTCGATGGTGACGGAGGTGTGGAAGCCGAGGGTGGCCATGATGGCGGCCTTGTTGGCCGCGTCGTAGCCCTCGATGTCGCCGGTCGGATCGGCTTCGGCGTAGCCCTTGGCCTGCGCGTCCTTGAGCACGTCATCGAAGTCGAGACCCTTGGTGGTCATCTCGTCGAGGATGTAGTTGGTGGTGCCGTTGACGATGCCAAGCATGCTCGTCACCTTGTCTCCGACGAGGGATTCGCGCAGCGGCTTGAGGAACGGTATGGCGCCGCCCACGGAGGCTTCGAAGTAGATGTCGACGCCCTTGGCTTCGGCGGCCGCGTAGATCTCCGGACCATACTTGGCCAGCAGCGCCTTGTTGGCGGTGACCACGGAGGCGCCGGATTCGATGGCGGCGAGCACGAACTTGCGTGCCACGCCGGTGCCGCCGATCAGCTCGATGACGATGTCGGAATTGGTGGCCACGCTCATGGTGTCGGTGGTCACGATGGCCTTGTCGATCCACGGGAACGGATCGGTTTCCGCCGGGTCAAGGCAGGCGACGCCGGTCAGCTCGATCGGTCGTCCGATACGTGCGGCAAGCTCGTCCTTCTGCTCGACCAGCAGGCGTGCGGTCTGGGAACCAACGGTACCTGCACCCAGCAATCCAACGCGAATCGGCGCAACATCTTCCTGTGCCAAGGCATCCTCCCTTGAATGTGAAGTATTGGTGTGACCTTGCTTATTGTACGGTCTCAATATGACGTAAGGCCGCGGAATATCAAGAAAATGGACGGTTTCCGAAGCTTTCCCCGCAAGGAAGCCCGAAAACCGTCCATACCGTGAGACGCAATCGTGGACTATTCGCTGACGTCCCAGCTCAGCAGATCGTCGATCGTCTGCCGGCGGATCATGACGTGTGCGCCGGCCTCGCCGACGCCGACCACGGCGGGAATCAGCGCCTGGTTGTAGTTGCTGGCCATCGTGCGGCCGTATGCGCCGGTGACCGGCACCGCGAGGATGTCGCCACGCTTGATGTCGGCGGGCAGCCGCACCTCGTTGACGACGATATCTCCCGATTCGCAGTGCATGCCGACCACGCGGCACAGCTTGGTCTGCTTGTTTCCCTTGCGGTTGGCCAGACGCGCGGTGTAGTCGGAGCCGTACAGCGCCGGACGGATGTTGTCGCTCATGCCGCCATCCACGGACACGTACACACGTTCCGTCACCGGATTGCCTGATTTGTCCTTCGCCTCGCCGGAAAGCTCGACCGGCTTGACGGTGCCCACGCGGTACAGCGTGACGCCGGTGGGGGCCACCGTCCAGCGGCCTGGCTCAAAGGAGATGACCGGGGCCGGCATGCCGAGCGCGCGGTTCACGGTGCTGACCGCGTCGGCGAGCCTGCCGAGCTCCACGTCGATGTCCATGGAATCCTCGCCGTCGGTGTAGGCCACGGAATAGCCGCCGCCCAGATCGACTTCCGGCAGGGTGTACGCGTCGGTGGCGTAGAAGGTCTTGCGCAGCAGCATCATGCGCTTGGCCGCCTGGATGAAAGCGTCCGCGTCATGGATGTTGGAGCCGATATGCGAGTGCACGCCGACCAGTTCGAGCACGTCCTGGCGGCGGTAGATGTCCTTGAGCACGGCGAGCGCCGGTCCGTCGGCCACCATGGTCATGGCTTCGGCGAGCTTGCGGTCGCCTTCGGAGACCTTCTCGTGGCTCAAATCGTACGGGTATTTGATGTCGTACTGGAGCTTGCGTTCCGCGTGGGCGGAGTGGTCGGAGCCGTCGGCGGAAGACGCGTTCTCCCCCAATCGTGCGTTCGACCCTGCCGGCGTCACGTCGGTCAGGTCGTCGAGCACAGCAAGCTTGCCCGCGTCGGCTCTGGCGGGCAGCAGGGCCACGCCGAACTTCTGGTCCTCGTGGGCGGTGGACACGAATTCGTGGCCGCCGGCGTGGATGCCGGAGGTGACGCGCAGCATGACGCGGGCGCGCTTGCCGAGCCGCTTGGCGATCGCGGCGATGCGTGCCGGCTCATCCGGCTCGTCGATCACGATTTTGTTGAAGCCCTGTTCGATGGCCAGCTCGATTTCCGCATCGGACTTGTTGTTGCCGTGCAGCACGAGGCGGCGGCCTGGGACGCCCGCGGCGAGCGCGATGCGCATCTCGCCCATGGAGCAGGTGTCGATGAGCATGCCGGATTCGGTGACGATGCGGCAGATTTCCTTGCTCAGCAGCGCTTTGCCGGCGAAGCTGACGTGGGTGACGGTGTTGTTGAACGCGTGGGACGCGGCATGCACGAATTTCGTGGCGCGGGCGCGCACGTCATCGGTGTCGATGACGTAGAGCGGCGAACCGAATTCGTCGAGCAGGCTTGCGGCGGTACGACCGTGGAAGGTGATCTCGCCTTCGTCGTTCACGGCCGAGCCGGCCGGCCAGATTGGGCTTACAGGCATGGTTTGCGTATCTCCCTTTTTCGTGGATTCGCTTCACATCTTGTCCGGAGCGGTGACGCCGAGCAGGTCGAGGCCTTCGGCGATGACCGTCTTGACGGCGTCGTTGAGCTTGAGTCGCGCGGCGGCGCGGGCCGGTTCCGGAGCCTTGGCGATGCGGATGGCGTCGGCCTGTTCCCCGCGGGCCTCCGGATCGGTGAGTTCCATCGGCACGACGCGCTCCACGTTGTACCACTTGTGGTAGGTGGCGGCGAGGTCCTCCAGGTAGTGGGCCACGCGGTGCGGGGCGCGCAGGTCGCCCGCTTCGCGCAGCAGGGCGGGCCACTGGGCGAGCGCGGCGAGCACTTCGCCGTCGGCGGTGGTGTCGAGCAGGCTCACGTCGGCGCCTTCGTAGGTGATGCCGGCGGCGGCCGCGTTGCGGTCCACGTTGCAGGAGCGGGCGTGCGCGTACTGCACGTAGTACACCGGATTCTCGTTGGAATGCGAGGACAGCAGGTTCAGGTCGATGTCCACCGGGGAGTTGTAGTCGGTGCGGGCCAGCGAATAGCGGGAGGCGTCCACGCCGATGGCGTCGGTCAGGTCGTCGATGGTGACGACGTTGCCGGCGCGCTTCGACATGCGCACGGCCTTGCCGTCCTTCATGACGTTGACGAGCTGGCCGATGAGGATCTGCATGTTCTCGCCCGGCTTGTCACCGAAGGCCTCGCACATGGCCATCATGCGGCCGATGTAGCCGTGGTGGTCGGCGCCGAGCATGTAAATCGCCACGTCGGCCGGGTTGGTCTCGCGGTGGCGCTTGTTGCGGTAGTAGGCGATGTCGGCGGCGAAGTACGCGTAGTTGCCGTCGGACTTGATGATCACGCGGTCCTTGTCGTCACCGTGCTTGGTGGATTCGAACCAGGTGGCGCCGTCCTTTTCGAAGATGTCGCCGCGGGCGCGCAGATCGGCGATGGCCTGGTCCACTTCGCCGTCGGAATACAGGCTGTTCTCGTGGAACCACACGTCGAAATTGACGCGGAAGTTCTTCATGGAACGCTGGATTTCGTCGAACATCATCGGCACGGCGCGCTTGCGGAACTCCTCGCGCTGTTCGGAATCGCCTTCGCCGAGCGGGTTGCCGTCCTGGTCGGCGCCGCCGTCGACGCGCGGCAGGCTCAGCACGTCCACGCCGTCCGCGTTGGCTTCGTCGATGACACGCTTGGCGATTTCGTCGATGTACGCGCCCTTGTAGCCGTCGATCGGGGTTTCCTCGCCGTGGGCCGCGGCGACGAGCGACTTGGCGAAGCGGTTGATCTGCTCGCCGTGGTCGTTGAAGTAGTATTCGCGCACCACCTTGGCGCCGTTGGCCTCAAGCACGCGGGCCATGGAGTCGCCGACGGCCGCCCAACGGGTGCCGCCGATGTGGATCGGGCCGGTCGGGTTGGCGGATACGAATTCGAGGTTCAGGGTCTTGCCGGACAGGTGGTCGTTCTTGCCGTAGTCGCTGCCGGCTTCGAGCACGGTGTCCACCACTGCGGCCGCGGATGCGGAGTCGAGCGTGATATTGATGAAGCCGGGGCCGGCCACTTCCACGGACTTGATGCCGTCGGCATTGGTCAGTTCGGCGGCGAACAGTTCGGCGAGATCACGCGGCTTCATGCCGGCCTTCTTGGCCAGCTGCATGGCCGCGTTGGACGCCCAATCGCCATGTGCGCGGTCCTTCGGGCGCATCACGGCGAACTTGGCCTGCGGCGGAATCAGATCGGCGGTCAGGGTGCCTGCCTTGCCTTCGGAGACAAGGGTGTTGGCAATGTTGAAAATCAGTTCACTAAGGGCTTCTGGACTCATTCTTCCAAGAATACCGGGCACGCTGACAGAATCAGTCTTCCTGTCCATCCTCACGATGGGGTTGCGATACGTCCTGCGGAACGCTTTGCAAGGCGTTCTGAGCATCGTCCTGCCCGCCATGCCGTTTCGCACGCCACGCCACGGACGCGTAGTAGCCCGTGTAGCACAGCGCCACGAACGGAATCATGTACAGCAGCGTGGAGCGCTGCGACGGATCGCAAATCACCAGAACCAGCGCGCCGACGCACATCACGATCGCGACGATCGGCACGAACGGGTAGCCAGGCGCGCGGTACTTGAGCTCGCCAACCGTATGTCCCTGCGCGAGCCATTGGTGGCGGAATCGCAAGTGGCAGACGGAAACCGACGCCCACACCACCAGTGTGGCCAGGCCGGAAACCGCGACCAGCGCGAGGTAGACGGTCGAAGCGGCCACCACGGAGGACAGCAGCGCCAGCAGCGAGCCGGCCATGCTGAACATCACCGCGAAAACGGGCACGCCGTGGAAGTTCGTTTTGGCGAGCTTGCGCGGAATCATACCCTCCTGCGCGAGCGACCACACCATGCGCGAGCACACGTACAGGCCGGAATTCGCGGCGGACAGCACGGCCGTCAGCACCACGAAATTCATGATGTCGCCGGCGAACGGCATGCCGATCGACTGGAACACGAGCACGAACGGGCTGGTGTCGACGCCCGACTTGCGCCACGGAATCAGCGCCGCCATGACGGCGATCGAGCCGATGAAGAAGATCGCCAGACGCAGCACGGTGGTGTGCACGGCCTTCGGAATCGCCTTGGACGGGTCCTTCGTCTCGCCGGCGGCGACGCCGACCACTTCGGTGCCGGAGAAGGCGAACACGACCGTCAGCAGCGTGGAGAAGATCGGCAGCACGCCGTTGGGCAGCCAGCCGTCGCTGTAGAAGTTCTCGAACATCGGCGCATGGTCATAGCCGGCGATCGGAATCGCGCCGAACATGGCGAGCAGGCCGATGAC
>UMGX01031828.1_pt1 | contig 21138 bp, 15 predicted proteins | sample 1965411 | NCBI WGS metagenome assembly UMGX01 (sample SAMEA4836086, study PRJEB28245) | human gut metagenome | biome: gut microbiome; material: fecal sample | place: Denmark | collected 2008 | reverse complement strand
TGCGCTGGAAAACGCTTGCGCGTTTCCTCAGCTCCGCACCCTGTCGGGTTCGAATCCCGGCGTTGGGGAAGAAAAAAGCCCGTCACCGAATTGGTAACGAGCTTCTTAATTTAAATGGTGCCCCCAGCGGGATTCGAACCCGCGATATCCACCTTGAAAGGGTGGCGTCCTTGGCCGCTAGACGATGGGGACAGCGGGAAAGAGTATAGCAGACTTTTTTGCCGGCGCGTATATCGTTGGCAAACTGGAAAACCATCACATAGGAGCTGGCTCTCTATCCCGATCTTCAAACATCTCAACCTGTAACATCTGGGCGGGCAAATCGGCTCTATCTGTTACAGGTTGAGACAAAAGGCAGGCGCCGGGACGAATATCTCATTCTGTAACAGTAAGACGACTTTTAACGGTCTAGATGTTACAGATTGAGACAAACCGCTGGGACGGGTCAAAACCACCACAAAGGTGTCTATCCCTTTGTGGTGGTTGGGGTGTTAGGGGAGGAGCTTCATTGCGGCGTCGTGGGCGGCGTGCTCGTAGGTGTCATCGAGAGGCTTGAGCGGCAGCAGGGCGGCGGCCTGTGCATCGCCACGGCGCTCGAGGGCATGGGCGATGAGCCAGTCGGCGAGTTCGGGGTTTTTGGGCAGTGCCGGTCCGTGCAGGTACGTGCCAATGACGCCCTTGTAGATGACGCCCTCAAAGCCATCGTCGCCGTTGTTGCCGGTGCCTGTGACGACAGACGTTCCGAGCGGCGTGGCATCGGCGTCCAAAAGCGTGCGGCCACCGTGGTTCTCGAATCCCACAAAGGGCTCAGGTGCCAGGTCGGTTTTGACGGCTACGTTGCCGATCAGGCGGTCGGAGCCGCGTACGGTTTCGGCGGCAATGACCCCCAGGCCCTCGATGCGATCCTCGCCCATATAGTACGAACGGGCGAGCAGCTGATAGCTGCCACAGATGGCAAGCAGCGAGCCGCCATCCTCAACATAGGCCGCGACCTTGTCTTTTTGGGCGAGCAGCTCGTGTGCCACGGCTAGCTGGTCGCGGTCGGAGCCACCGCCCATCATGACGATGTCGGCGTCGGTGAGATCGAGTGACTCGCCCATACGGACCTCGTCTACACGCGCAGGAATGCCACGCCAGGCGCAACGGCGCTCGAGCGCGATAACATTGCCGCCGTCGCCGTAGAGGTTAAGGGCATCGGGATACAGGTAGACGATGCGCAGCGGGCGCGAAAGCTCGACTGGCGCGATGTCGACAGGAAGAGCGCTGCCGTCGGCACGGGCTACGGCGCGCCCGGCAACAGCGTCGGCGGTGGCGCCCTTCAGTCCGTCGAGTTCCTTGACCAGCGGCGGGAAGGCCGTGTAGTTGGCGACGGCGTAGAAGGTGTCATCGGCGGCCTCGTCTGCCACGGCGCCAATTGCCTGCGCAACGTCCGAGATAATCGCGGCATCGATGCCGGCGTACTTGAGGCGCACCTGCATGTCGTGCGCGCGCGTGCCTCCGGCAAAGGCGACAAGACCCGGCGTGTCGGCGATGCGCTCAAAGTCGACGTCGTAGATCCACGATACATCGTGGCCGTCGGCATCGTTGTCGTTGAGGAAGAAAGCGCAGAGCCTGCCGCCTGCCGTCTTGATGGACTGGATTTGTCGATCGAAGCCTACGGGATTCTTAGCCAGGTTGGCCTCGACGGTGCGGCCGGCGATATCCCAGCGGCCCATGCGTCCGCCGGCGGGCACATAGGCATCGAGCGTAGGCTGTAGAAGCGCCGTATCCACGCCCAACTCGTGCGCGGCAAAGAAGGCGTCGGCAACGTTGTAGACCATGTACAGGCCGTTGTAGCGTGTGGCGATGTGTGCGGCAGCCGCGTCGGGCGCAGATCCAAAGACCAGGTCAAAGCCGTAGCCGTCGCAGCCGAGCTCCACGCCCGTCACGCGACGGACAAGCGCAGGGCGGGCCCAGCCGCACGAGGGGCAATGGTAGGCGCCGAGCTGGCCGTATTGCACGTAGTCATACTCCAGCGGCGCGTTGCACTGCGAGCAAAAGCGCGAGTCGCTAATACGGTCGGACTCGGTGTTGGTGGCGCCATCGATGCCAAAGGCAATACTCGCGTTGGGAACGCGCGCGGCAATCGAGGCGCACAGCGGGTCGTCGGCGTTGTAGATGAGCGTCGTTGCCGGCGAAAGCTCCAACGCGTGGGCGATGACCTCCTGGGTGTGATCGATCTCGCCATAGCGATCTAACTGGTCGCGGAACAGGTTGAGCAGCACAAAGTACGTCGGCTTGAGCTTGGGCAGAACGCGTACGGTGTAGAGCTCATCGCACTCAAAAACGCCCACGCGCTTGCCACCGGCTCGCTTGAGGCCGCTGCGCGCCTCGAGCAACGCGCCCACCACGCCCGGCTCCATGTTGTTGCCAGCGCGGTTGCATACCACGGTGGCACCGCTGGCGGCAACGGCGTCGGCGATGAGGTTGGAGGTGGTGGTCTTGCCATTAGTACCGGTGATCACCACGCTGCGGTCGACAAGGTTCGCGAGGTCGCTTAGCAGCTCGGGGTCGATCTTCATGGCGATGCGGCCGGGAAGCACGCCACCCTGGCGCTTAAGGACGGAGCGCAGCCCCCAGCGAGCGATATCGCTCGAGGTGCAGGCAAGAGATGAGCGGAGGTTCATGAAACCGTTCCTAACGTAAACGACATGGTCGGGTCGAGTGCGTCACTAAAAACCGTAGCGGCGCGCAAATTCCTGGGCAAGCTGCGACACGTCTTCGCAGGCATTGGCCCAGGGGGCAAAGTCGGGAGTGTCCGAGATAATACCGTCCGCTTCCCAAACGGCCTGGTGCGAAAGGTCCCAGGGGTCGTGCGGTTCGGGCCGGCAGGGAAGGTACGGTGTCTGATACATGGGGTTCAGCAAAAAGAACGCGCCGCCCTCGCAGCGGTTGGCAAACTCGCGCAGCGCGCGTGTCGCCGGGCGCATCTTGTTCGTTTTGAACAACAGGATCGTGCGGGCGAGTAGGTACCAGGGGGAGCTCTCGAGGGCATCGGCCCCCATCTGCTCCTCGAGCTGGTGGGCCAGGGCAAAAAAGCCGTCCTCGTCTTCCAGGCGAGCGAGGGCGAGCAACACGGTGCCTGCGGCTCGGGTGGGGTAGCCTTCTGCCTTAAGGACGCGGCGGGCGTAGTTGGCGGCAGCACGGTAGCGGGCGCTCGCCATGCACAGCTGCGAGATGGCCTCGAGCGTGTGGAGCCACCCGATAAGAGCCGGCTCGCTCACGGTAAGGTCTGCTGCGGTGACACCGTCGGCCAAAACATTATTGGCCCAGTAGTGCGGGGCTTCCATATCGAACCCGTGCACGCTTTGCTGCAGGTAATCGGCCGTGGTCGCCTCGAGCTTCATCAGGTCGCCCAGGCAGGCGTCAACGGGCGTGTCGGCCAGGATGATGGCGAGCAGCTGCGCGTCGAGGACATGCGCATCGATGCGGACGATCTTGAGCAGCTCATCGCGCATATCGTCGAACAGGCGGTTGCGCGTCTGCTCAAACTCCTCGTCGCTGCCCATGTCCTCGATGCGATGGAGTTCGTCGAGCAGGTGGCGATGAACACCGGCATAGGACAGCAGCGCCTGGGCATGCTCGGACTGCGCATACTTATGAGGGTTGACGTTCACGTCGTTATGGACAAGCTCGCGTGCTGCATCGGTGAGCTCGGGGTGCGACGCCAGATAGGTGCGCTCCAGGTAGGCGGGGATGTAGACGCTCGGATCCATTAGAGGTCTCCTCCCTTAAACGGCAATCCCTGTTCGGCCGCGCGCAGGATTCGTTCGTCGATCTGGGAGCGCACGATGTCGTTGGTGGCGACCCAGGCGGCAAAGCTGGCGTTGTCGGGCGCGCCTAGGCCCTCTTGCAGCACCGGCGTCGCCTCGGACAGGGCAAGGACAAGCTCGTCGGTGGAGCCCACGCCCACGTTGACGCGGGCATAGACGCCATCGGGAAACTCGGTTTGGAAATAGAGCGCTTCGGCTGCGTGCGGGCATGAGCGCACCAGGATGCGCAGGTAGTGCTCGGCGCCCTCGTAATCCAGCTCGCGCCAGGCTGCGCTCATCAGCGCGATGAGCGTCCACGGGTCTAGGTCGCGCTCCGCGTCCTTGGGACGGCGGCGCAGCGGCGTGTTGGCGAGATAGGGGACGGAGTGGGCGGAACGAAAACGCTTGAGCTCCTCGGCGGGGTATTCGAGCTTTGCCATGGCGAGCATCGCAGTATGGCGGACGCCGGCGGGGTCGTTGGGCGCAAAGTCAAGGCTGCGATTCGCGGCTTCGAGCGACATGCGGTAGCGGCCGCTAATGAGCGCGCGCGATGCCAAGGCGGCAAGCCAGCGCAGGTAGGGACGGCGGCTCAGGTCGCCTGCGGCCTCACGCTCGTAGGGGTCCTGCGCCGAGGCAATCTTGAGCGCCAGATCGTGCTCCACCTCGTCGCACTTGGACACCAGATACTGTACGTATTCCTCGTTGGATTCGGCGGTGAGCGCCGTCAGCATGCGCTGGGCATCCCAGTTGGCCGGATCGAGCGCGGCTGCCTCGCGGAGCGTGTTCTCGGCTGCGGCTTCTTCTTGCTCTGCCTGGGCGTCGTCGGGGATAAAGGGGATGCGGTAGTCGACAGCCTCGACGACCTTGGCAATCAGATGCCCAGCTCGGTCGCGGTCGTGCACGATGAGCGGCGCGGGGTTGCGGGTGAATTGCTCCATTAGACGCTCGACGGCGGGGCCGTCAGTGAGCGGGATATTGTCGCGGCGCAAGGCCTCAAGAACGAGGCGATGGCAATCCTCTTGAATGGGATCGAATGCCATGGGGCCTCCTTTGCTGCGGTTAGGGTTCAAATGTCTCTATATAAAGTTCTAGTTTACCCGCATGTGGCACACCGGGGGTGCCGCACTTGGACTTGCACCTTTGCACCACGAAGACGGATGTCGCACAAATGTCGGCACCTCGGATGCGCGGGTGGTATCACAGTGCCGTAAACGGTCGATTTTTGGCGGCGAACGGGGCACATTTTGGAGGGGCACAGCCCTGTCCGGGATATGTGGTCAACCCTGATAAAACGTTTGCCCAGCTTGGGAGTATGAATGCCCCACAAGGGTCTTCAGGGATAGAAAAAACGTTTCATCATTGTCAGCTTTAGGTGAATAACTGACCAACCAGAACGGTAAAATAATGTTTGTCTGAGCGTCGAGACGTTAAGACATCGCGCATTGTCATCGCCGGCAACGCGCAAACCGGTCCTAACGGAGCCAATTGGGTGCTCCGTTATATACGCAAGTCTAAGAGGGGCTTGTTTAGGAGGCGCAGTATGGGACGTTTTACCAATCCTCGCGATCTGTACTTTGGTGAGGGCGCTCGCCACGAGGTAAAGAACCTCAAGGGCAAGAAGGCCATCATCGTTTCTGGCGGCAGCTCTATGCGCCGCGGCGGGTTCCTGCAGGACGTCGAGAACGACCTTAAGGAAGGCGGTTTCGAGGTCAAGCTGTTCGAGGGCGTCGAGTCCGACCCGTCCATCGAGACGGTCATGAAGGGCGCCGAGGCCATGCGCGAGTTCGAGCCCGACTGGATTATCGCCATCGGCGGCGGCTCGCCCATCGATGCCGCTAAGGCCATGTGGGTCTTCTACGAGTATCCCGAGGAGTCCTTCGATAACATCATCCAGCCGTTCAGCTTCCCCGAGCTGCGTCAGAAGGCTCACTTCTGCGCCATCTCCTCTACCTCCGGCACCGCTACCGAGGTCACTGCCTTCTCCGTCATCACCGACTACGCCAAGGGCATCAAGTACCCGCTGGCCGACTTCAACATCACTCCTGATGTCGCCATCGTCGACCCCGAGCTCACCTACACCATGCCCGCCAAGCTGTGCGCTCATACCGGCATGGACGCTCTGACCCACTGCATGGAGGCCTACGTTTCCACCTGCGCCTCTATGTTCACCGACGCCAACGCTCTGCACGGCATCCGCGAGATCGTCGAGTGGCTGCCCAAGTCCTATGCTGGCGACCATGAGGCCCGTCAGCACATGCACGAGGCTCAGTGCATCGCCGGTATCGCCTTCTCCTCGGGCCTGCTCGGCATCGTTCACTCCATGGCTCACAAGACCGGTGCTGCCTTCGAGAACGGCCACATCATCCACGGTGCTGCTAACGCCATGTACCTGGGCAAGGTCATCCAGTGGAACTCCAAGGATCCCCGTGCTGCCGAGCGTTACGCTTACGTGGCCAAGGAGATCCTGCACCTTCCCGGCGAGACCAACGAGGAGCTCATCGCCGCGCTCGTCCAGAAGATTCGCGACCTCAACGACCAGCTCAACATTCCGCAGTCCATCAAGGATTACGCGAATGGTGGCGTGAAGGTCGACGCCGAGAACCCGCAGATGGTTTCCGAGGAGGAGTTCCTCGCCAAGCTGCCCGAGATCGCCGCGAACGCCGAGCAGGACGCCTGCACGCCCGAGAACCCGCGTGAGACCAAGGCTGCCGACTTCGAGAAGATTCTCAAGGCCTGCTACTACGACACCGACATCGATTTCTAATCGACTCTTGTTATCGTAACGAGGGGCTCCGCACGTATCTGTACGGAGCCCCTTTCTTTTTTCTTTTAGAGAATGGGATAGTTATGGCTGCAATTTTCAATAGCCCCAGCAAGTACATCCAGGGTCCGGACGAGCTCGCCAAGCTCGGCTCCTATGTCGAGCCGCTCGGCGCTAAGGCCCTCGTCATCGTGACGCCTTCGGGCAAGAAGCGCGTCGGTGCCAAGATCGAGGGCGGATTTGCCGAGGCCAAGGCCGAACTGCTGTTTGAGGACTTTAACGGCGAGTGCTCCAAGGGCGAGGTCGATCGCCTGGTTGCGCTCGCTCGCGACAACGGTTGCGACATCATCGTCGGCGTCGGTGGAGGCAAGATCCTCGACACCGCGAAGGCCGTTGCCTACTACCTGGAGTCCCCGGTTATCATTTGCCCCACCATCGCTTCGACCGATGCCCCGTGTTCGGCACTTTCGGTGCTCTACACCGATGACGGCCAGTTCGATAAGTACCTGTTCCTTAAGGCAAACCCCAACATTGTCCTGATGGATACGACGGTTATCGCGGCGAGCCCGGTGCGCCTGACGGTTTCCGGTATGGGCGATGCGCTCGCAACCTACTTTGAGGCCCAGGCGACGCATGATGCCGACGGTGGCACTTGCGCCGGCGGCAAGGGTGGTATGGCTGGTCTGGCGCTCGCCAAGCTCTGCTACGAGACGCTTATGGCCGATGGCGTCAAGGCCAAGGTCGCGTTGGAGAAGGGCGCGCTGACGCCTGCCGTCGAGCATATCATCGAGGCCAATACGCTGCTTTCGGGCATTGGCTTTGAGAGCTCGGGCCTTGCTGCTGCTCATGCCATCCACAATGGCCTGACGATGCTGCCCGAGTGCCACGGCATGTATCACGGCGAGAAGGTTGCCTTTGGCACTATCGTCCAGCTGGTGCTCGAGGACGCTCCGACTGAGAGGCTTGAGGAAGTCTTGGGCTTCTGCATTGAGCTGGGCCTGCCGGTCACGATGAAGGAACTTGGCGTTGCCGAGCTTACGCGCGAGCAGGCCATGATTGTTGCCGAGGCCGCCTGCGCGCCCGATGACACCATGTGCAACATGCCGTTTGAGGTGACGCCCGAGATGGTCGCGAACGCCATTCTGGGCGCCGACGCGCTGGGCCACTACTATCTCATGGATGAGTAAATCAAGCTAAGGAAGGGGCAAAGCCGGCAGATGGCTTTGCCCCTTTTTTGCTATGGTGCAAAGGGGTCAGGTTGCTCTGCACCAATTGTTGTTGATGAAAGGGCGGATTCTCGTATGGCGCTTCCCATGGTTTATGGCGGTCCCGGACGATATGTTCAGGGGCCGGGTGAGCTCTCGCGTCAGGGCAGGTATTTGTCATGGTTGGGCTGCGCTGCCTATGTCTTGTTTGACCAGGGCACCGAGGATCGGCTGTGCAGGCAGATCGTCGATGGATTTCTGGATGAAGATCTAAGCGAGCCGTTCTTTAAGATTTACAACGGTCCGTGTACGGAAGATGCCGTTGTCGAAATGGCCAAGGAAGCCCGGGCCGAGTGTTGCGACATGGTGGTGGGCATTGGCGGCGGCAAGATGCTCGATATCGCCAAGGCCGTTGCGTTCTATGCCGAGTTGCCGTTGTGCGTATGCCCCACGGCGGCCTCAATGGATGGTCCGTGCAGCGCGATTTCGGTGCTGTATCACGAGGATGGGTCGTTCGACCGCTACCTGATGCTCGAGAAGAATCCAGACCTGGTCGTGGTCGATACCAACGTGGTCGCGGCGGCCCCACTGCGTATGACGGTCGCTGGCATGGGCGATGCGCTGGCAACGTACTTCGAGGCGCGTTCGTGCACCGCGGCGCACGGCGTCAACGAACACGGTGGCGCGCCGGGGCACTTGGCTTTGGTTGCGGCTCGTGCCTGCTATGACACACTCATGGAGTGCGGCGTCGCTGCCAAGCGCGATCTCAAAAAGGGCCGTATATCGCCGGCGGTTGAGCGCCTGATCGAGTGCAATATTCTGCTCTCGGGTGTTGGCTTTGAGAGCGGTGGCCTAGCGCTTGCCCATGCCATCGCCAACGGCCTGACAATTCTGCCCGAGTGCAAGGCCATGCATGGTGAGGCCGTGGCATTTGGCCTGGCGGTGCAGCTGCGCCTGGAGCGTGCGCCCGAGCTTAATCAGGTGCTCGAGTTTTGCCAGCGCTTCGGTCTGCCGACGACGCTTGAGGAGCTGGGGCTTGGTGAGATTACCGATGCCGACCTGATGAGCGTTGCGGATGCGGCCTTTAGAAACGAACGCAATATGGCTAACGAACAGGCCAAGGTGACCAGACAAAAGCTCGTGCAGCTCATGCGCGAGGCATAGCTAGGCGCTTTAACGACCTTGTGCAATCGAGGCGGCGATAGGCAATGGGTTATTTCCCTCAAGGTGCACCGCGTGTAATTTGCCCGAGGTGTGGACCGATAGCGTATCATTATCTCTTGCTTGTTTGCACTGCTCAGGGAGGGGCCGCGCATGGCGCAGGAACACGATCTGTTTGATGACATTATCGAGATCAGCAAGGGTTTCGACTTTCTTAAAAACCCGCTTGGCGGTGTGACCGATGCGCTCGATCCGTCGGCGCCGCAGTGGAATCCTGCCGACTACAAGGAGCGCCCGCGCGGTAACACCATTCCGTGCCTGACCTGCAAAAACGAAAAGAGCGGCTGCACCGCGTGCATGGACGTGTGCCCGGTCAACGCTATCGAGGTCGAGGAAGACGCCATTGAGATCCTCGACTCCTGTCGCAAGTGCGGCCTGTGCGCCGCCGCCTGTCCGACTGAAGCGATCATCTCTCCGCGCCTGGCGCCCAAAAACCTGTATGACGACATTGTCTCGGCGGCAACGAGCCACGAGACCGCCTACGTTACCTGTACGCGCGCCCTCAAGCGCATGCCGCGCGAGAACGAGGTCGTCGTCGCCTGCGTGGGCGATATTACGGCCGAGACCTGGTTCTCGGTTCTGGCGGACTATCCCAATGTGAGCGTCTACCTGCCACTGGGCGTGTGCGATAAGTGCCGCAACACCGGTGGCGAGGATATTCTGGGCGAGGCCATCGCCACTGCCGAGGAGTGGGCCGGTACGGGCATGGGCCTGGAGGTCGACCCCAAGAGCCTCAAATGTCATAAGCGGCGCGAGTACGAGCGCAAGGAGTATATGGAAAAGATCGCCCGCACCACGGGCCTAACCGTGACTAAGCTCAACCCGGCGACTGCGGCGCTGGCCTCGGTGACGCAGAAGTTGAAGGCCCACCGTCACCAGATCACGCAGCTCGAGCGCACACTCAACACCATGTGCGGCACCACGACGACTAAGCGTCGCCGTTCGCTCACCCATGGGCGGCAGCTGGTGCTCTCGACACTGCAGAACCATCCCGAGCTTGCCCAGAACATGCGGGTGAGCACGCCAGAATGCGATTTTGACAAGTGCACGTCGTGCGGCGAGTGCGTCAACGTGTGCCCCACGTTTGCCTGCGATTTGGTGGGAAGCGGCCGCTTTGCGTTGGAGTCCACGTATTGCCTTGGTTGCGGTGCCTGCGTCAAGGTGTGCCCCGAGCATGCGCTCAAGTTGGTTGAGCATGACGCGTCCAATCTGGTCGTCGTCGATCCCGAGGCCGAGGAAAAGGCCGCCCAGAAGGCCAAGGCCCACGAGGAGGCCGAGAAGGTCAAGGCCGAGGCAAAGGAAAAGCTCAACAAGATGCTCGATCAGGTGGAGAAGCTCGCGGACTAGCTAAACGAGCGTAAATGATGGCCGGTGGGACAGGTACTGCCCCACCGGCCAAAAAAGTTGCGGTGGAATAGTTCCCGTTTTGCCCTTAAGCTGGCCATTCTAGGAACTATTCCACCGCAACTAATAGACAGTTAGTTCATACTGCTCAGATGGGTCTCGCTGCCGTTATTGCGGCGGGTGACCGTTTCGTGGAGTAAAAAGAAGCTGGGAACCTGTTTGGTCTCGGTGTATTCCATAAGGATGCCGTCGGCGTTGTAGGTCTGCCCACGTATAACGGCGAGTGCGTTAAAGTCGTCGAGATCGAGCACGCGCGTATCCTCGGGCGTGGGATGCTCGATCGTCACATCGCGTTTGCCCGTGGCAATCTTAATGCCAAGATCTTCTTCGAGGTAACGATAGATCGAGTCGTTGACAATCTCGGGTGTCAGCCCCGGTACTTGTGAGCTTAGGTAATAGGAGTCGTCGGAGCACACGGCTTGTCCGTCTGCATAACGGATGCGTTTGGCGCGTGTGAGTTCACAGCCTTCGGAAAACCCGGTAATCTTGGAGAGCGCCTTGCTGCAGATGAGGAGCTCAAAGACGGTGGTGACAGTCTTGAGCTCAAAGCCTCGATTGACCGCGATTTCCTTAAAGGTCTCGAGTCCGCCGCCGCCACGACTCTTCTCGTCACTGATGTTGCGAATGACGCGCATGCCTTTGCCTTGCTGGGGGAGCACGTAACCATCTGCCGCAAGCATCGAGATGGCGCGACGGACCGTCATGCGCGAACAGTCAAACAGCTGCGTGAGCTCAGTCTCCGAAGGCAGATAACTCTGATAGGCGTATGTGCCGTCGTCAATCGACTGCTTCACGTTGTCATAAATAGTTTGGAAGATGGCTCGCGCCACGACGGTCTCCTAGAGCTGAGTGCGCGAGCGGTGGATGAGGACCGCTCGCGCAGGTGTCGATCGATTTACTTGCTGGGGTCGATTATATATTTACCCATGGCACGCAGAGCTGGGTCTGACAGGATGGCGCCGAGTTCGTCGAGGGAAGCCACCTTGGCGACCATCGAGGATACGTCGAGCCTGCCAGAGTCGATGAGCTCGAGCGCGCGACGCTGCGTATAAGGGTTGATGTAGGACGAGGTAAGCACAAGCTCCTTCTGGAAGACCTCGAAGGGCTTGACGGTGATTGTCTCATCGGGCTTGGTGAGGCCGAACATCATGACCGTAGCCTTGTGGCCGGCGATCTGGATGGCCTGCTCGATGGTGACGGGCTTGCCAACACACTCGATAACGACATCGACGTTGCCGACGCCCTCCTGCTTCAGGCGGGCCGGGACGTCCTCGTGGATGGAATCAATTGCCAGGTCGGCGCCGAGTTTGAGCGCAACCTCGCGCTTGCCTTCGACGGGCTCGAGCAAGACAACCTTGGTGGCGCCGGCGTTTTTAGCAAGCTGCATCATGAGCAGACCGATCATGCCACCGCCGATAACGACAACTGTGCTGCCGGGCTTGATGTTGCACATATCGATGCCGTGCAGACAGCAGGCGACGGGCTCTGTCATAGCACCCTGCTCAAAGCTGGTGTGATCGCCCAACTTGTAGACTTGCTGCATATCGACGGAGCAGTACTCGGCAAAGCCGCCGTTAACGGTGGTGCCGTAACCGGTCATATGCTCGCAGTAGTGGTTGATTCCGTCGCGGCAGGGTTCGCAGCAGCCGCAGGGATGGTTTGGGTCGATGCACACGCGATCGCCCGGTTTAAAGCCAGCGACGTCGCTGCCCACGGCCTCGACAACGCCCGCAAACTCATGACCAAGGATCGTGGGCGGGGTAACGTCGGCTGCGCCCTTGTCGCCTTCATAGATATGCACGTCGGTGCCGCAGACGCCGCAAGCTTTGACGTTGATCAGAACGTCGCGCTTGCCCACGGCCGGCTTTGCCGATTCCTCGACTCTGAGGTCGTGCTTTCCATAGAAGACCGCGCTTTTCATGGTGACTCCTTAACGTGGCGGTGAATGTTGTATTGAAGTATAGGCATGTCTATAGATATAGACAAGCACATCTAGACAAGTAGAAAAGAAATTTAAAATGCAGCCATCAGCTATGTCAGATTTAGCACGTGAAATACTGGGCATATACCGTTTACGGCCAATAATCAACCGTTTACCGACCGTAGTATTAATGCTAACTTGTCTAGATAAGTGATGTGATAAAACGTAAGTGCAAGAAGTCAGGGAAGCGGGCCCACCCGTCCTATTGCACGAGGTACACGCAAACGGCGCGTCTGCGGTCTCGAGTGAAGCCAAAACCGCAGCGCTCCGAATGAAGAGAGGGGGATTCCCCGTCATGATGCAAAAGATACAACGTTTCGGCGGTGCAATGTACACGCCTGCAATTCTTTTCGCATTTTCCGGAATCGTCGTCGGCCTGGGTACGTTGTTTACCACCGAGGCGATCTTTGGCGAGATGGCCACAGCGGGTCATCTTTGGTTTGATTGCTGGAATGTGCTGCTCCAGGGTGGTTGGACGCTCTTTAACCAGATGCCGTTGCTGTTTTGCGTAGCGTTGCCAATCTCGCTCGCGAACAAGCAGAACGCTCGCTGCTGCATGGAGGCTTTGGCCATCTACCTTACCTTCAACTACTTTGTAAGCACAATCTTGGGGCAGTGGGGTCCTGTCTTTGGTGTTGACTTCTCTGTCGAGGCGGGCAGCGGTACTGGTCTTGCCACTATCGCAAGCATCAAAACGCTTGACATGGGCATCATGGGCGCGCTTATCATTTCTGGTATCGCCACGATGCTGCATAACAAGTTCTTCGATACCGAGCTCCCCGAGTGGCTGGGCGTGTTCTCGGGCTCCGTGTTCATCTATATGATCGGTTTCTTCGTTATGGTTCCGGTCGCTCTTATCGCCTGCCTGGTGTGGCCGCATGTTCAGGCTGCTATCTCCGCCTTCCAGGGATTCATCCTTTCCGCCGGTACGTTTGGCGTGGGCGTCTTTGCTTTCTTCGAGCGCGTGCTGATCCCTACAGGCCTGCACCACTTTATCTATACGCCGTTCTATTACGACAACGCGGCGGTCAATGGCGGCATCTTTGCCGCTTGGGCTAACATCCTGCCCCAACTGGCTGCCGATCCGAGCGTTGCTCTTAAGGATGCCGCACCCTGGGCTGCCTATACCTGCCCTGGATGGACTAAAGTCTTCGGCTCGCTTGGCGTCGCCATTGCGTTTTATATGACTGCCAAACCCGAGCGCAAGCAGCGCGTCAAGGCTCTGCTCATTCCCGTCACCCTTACCGCTATGCTTTGCGGTATTACCGAGCCGCTTGACTTCACCTTCCTGTTCATTGCGCCTGGCCTGTTCGTCGTCCACTGCGTGCTCGGAGCGCTTGGCTGCATGGCTCAAAACCTCCTTGGCGTCGTTGGCATCTTCGACGGCGGCATCATCTCGATGCTCTCGTGGGACTGGCTGCCCCTTTGGGCCGCACACGGTCTGCAGTACGCCATCTCCATCCTTGTCGGTCTGTGCTTTACCGCTCTTTGGGTCGTGGTCTTCCGTTTCCTGATCGTCAAGTTCGACTTTAAGACCCCCGGTCGCGAGGATGACGATGTTGAGGTCGAGCTCAAGTCCAAGGCCGACTACAAGCAAAAGCAGAGCGGTGCTGCTGGCAAATCGGTCGCCCAGAGTAAAGATGATGAGCGCTTGGTGCTTGCCGAGAACATCCTCGATCTGCTCGGTGGCACGGATAACATCATCGATGTAACTAACTGCGCTACCCGTCTGCGCGTTAACGTCAAGGACAAGAGCGTCGTTGCACCCGAGGCTTCCTTCAAGGCGATCGGTACGCATGGTTTGGTGGTCCAAGGTCAGTCAATCCAGGTCATCATCGGCCTTACCGTCCCGCAGGTTCGCGAGAAGTTCGAGAGCCTTCTGAAGTTCGAGAGCCTTCTGTAAACCATCGTCCATCGAAACAATCGGCCTTGCGAGCCGGTATGCACCGCAAGGCCGATTCTAGAGATAAAAAACTCCACTTCTAGGTAACAATTCCAAACCGCGCAAGGCCGCGTGCGGGGACGGATTGAGCAAGCGGCCAGAATGAGGAGGACATCATGTCCAAGAAGAACTATGCCGTGACCATTGCCGGCGGTGGCTCCACCTTTACTCCGGGCATCGCCCTGATGCTGCTTGAGGAGCGCGATCGCTTCCCGGTCAACAAGGTGACCTTCTATGACAACAACGCCGAGCGCCAGGAGATCGTTGCCAAGGCCTGCGAGATCTACTTCCACGAGAACGCTCCCGAGGTTGAGTTCAACTACACCACCGACCCCGAGACCGCATTCACCGGGACCGACTTCGTGCTTGCTCACATTCGCGTTGGCCTGTACGCTATGCGCGAGCTCGACGAGAAGATTCCTCTCAAGTACGGCTGCGTTGGTCAGGAGACCTGCGGTGCCGGCGGTATCGCCTACGGCATGCGCTCCATCGGTGGTGTCATCGAGATCCTCGACTACATGGAGAAGTACAGCCCCAACGCCTGGATGCTCAACTACTCCAACCCCGCGGCCATCGTCGCCGAGGCCTGCCGCGTGCTGCGCCCCAACAGCCGCATCATCAACATCTGCGACATGCCGATCGACCTCATGGATAAGATGAGCCGTATGTGCGGCATCAAGGATCGTCGCGAGCTGCAGTATAGCTACTACGGCCTCAACCACTTTGGTTGGTGGAGCAAGATCTACGACAAGGAGGGTAACGACCTCATGCCGCAGATCAAGGAGCACATGGCAAAGAACGGCTACTTGGACGGCATTGAGCACGAGGCCGGTAAGGAGCAGCACGTCGAGGAGAGCTGGATTCACACCTTCGGCAAGGCCAAGGATGTCTATGCTGTCGATCCCGAGACGATTCCCAACACCTACCTCAAGTATTACCTGTACCCGGACTATGTCGTCGAGACGTCTGACCCCAACTACACTCGCGCCAATGAGGTTATGGACGGCCGCGAGAAGAAGGTCTTTGGCGCGTGCCGCGACATCATCGCCAAGGGTACGGCCAAAGACGGCGGCTTTGAGCCGGATGTACATGCCAACTACATCGTCGACCTTGCCTGCGCGCTGGCCGAGAATACGCTCGAGCGCTTCCTGCTGATCGTCCCCAACGATGGCGCTGTGCCCAACTTCGACCCGACGGCCATGGTCGAGGTGCCTTGCATCGTCGGTTCCAACGGCTTTGAGAAGATCTGCCAGGGCCCGATCCCGCAGTTCCAGAAGGGCCTGATGGAGCAGCAGGTTTCCGTCGAGAAACTCGTTGTCCAGGCTTGGGTCGAGGGCAGCTACCAGAAGCTCTGGCAGGCACTCACGCTCTCCAAGACCATTCCTTCGGCAAGCGTTGCCAAGCAGATCCTGGACGAGCTCATCGAGGCCAACAAGGATTTCTGGCCCGAGCTTAAGTAAGGACTGCTGTCTCGAACTCTTACGCATCTCTGCTTCATTTGCGCCGTCGTGGCGTCCGGATTCGCCCGGATGCTGCGGCGGCGCTATACTTATACGGTTTGAAGTACCTGTACCAAAAGGAGCTGTCGTGTCCCTTTCCATCGGTATCGTGGGCCTGCCCAACGTGGGCAAGTCGACGCTGTTCACCGCGCTTACCAAAAAGACCGGCCTTGCCGCCAACTACCCGTTTGCCACGATCGACCCCAACGTGGGTATCGTCGACGTGCCCGATAGCCGCCTGCAAAAGCTCGCCGACATCGTCAACCCGGGTCGCATTGTGCCGGCTACGGTCGAGTTCGTCGACATCGCTGGCCTGGTGAAGGGTGCCAACGAGGGCGAGGGCCTGGGCAACCAGTTCTTGGCCAACATTCGCGAGACCGATGCCATCTGCGAGGTCGTGCGCTACTTTAAGGACCCCAACGTCATGCGTGAGGTGGGCCGCACGGGCGAGTTCGTCGATCCCGCCGGCGATGCCGACACCATCATGACCGAGCTCATCCTGGCCGACATGGGCACGCTCGAGAAGCAGCTGCCTAAGCTCGAGAAGGAGGCCAAGCGCGACAAGGAGCTCATGCCCAAGTTCGAGGTCGCCAAGCGCCTGCTCGCTTGGCTCAACGAGGGCAAGCGCGCCGCGTCCATGGAGATGACCGATGAGGAGCGTGCCGCCGCCAAGGGGCTGTTCCTGCTCACCATGAAGCCCATCCTGTATGTGGCCAACGTGGACGAGGATATGCTTAACGACGATCTGGCGCCCATCGATGGCGTCAAGCCGCTGCCCATCTGCGCCAAGATCGAGGCAGAGCTTTCCGAGCTCGATCCCGAGGACGCCGCCGACTACCTGGAGAGCCTGGGCCTGGAGCAGCCCGGTCTGGACGTGCTCGCGCAGGCAGCCTACAAGCTGCTCGGCCTGCAGTCGTTCTTTACGGCTGGCGAGATGGAGGTCAAGGCCTGGACGGTGCGTCAGGGCGCGACCGCTCCGCAGGCCGCCGGTGTTATCCATACTGACTTTGAGCGCGGCTTTATTAAGGCCGAGGTCATTGGCTACGACGACTACATCGAGCTCGGCGGCGAGCAGGGCGCCAAGGCTGCCGGCAAGCTGCGTATTGAGGGCAAGGACTATGTCATGGCCGATGGCGACGTCGTGCACTTCCGCTTTAACGTGTAAGGACGACTCATATGTTTAAATATGGCAAAAAAGCTGGCTACATGGGTATTGCGCTGCTCGTACTTGCGGTGATTCCGCTGGTGGTCGCAGCGTGTGTTATCCCCAACATTGGTCCCGAGGTGGCAACAAAGTTTAACGCCGCCGGCGAGGTGACGCGCTGGGGCAAGAGCTACGAGTTGCTGGCGCTGCCGGTGCTCAACCTGCTGCTGAGCGTGGCGACATACTTTACGGCGGGACGCCAGGCTAAAAATAATGATGACTCCGCCGCCATGGCGCGCATCGTGTGCGAGCGTTATCTGCGCAACGGTTGCATCACGGGTGTGTTCCTCAACGTGATCAACGTTTACTTTATGTACTCGGCGATTACCGGAACGGGCTTTGGCTTCGGCTTTTAGGTTGCACCTTTAGGCAACGAGCCTACAAGCAAATTCGATGGCTGCTGCGAGGCCGCCGCTCGATCGTGGTTTAAAGACCATGTCGGCGGCGGCCTCGTTTTCGTATCCGGCACCGCGAAGGGCGAGTGCGATACCGGCTTCCAAGAGAAGAGGCAGACCGCGCTGGCTGGTTGCGATTACGGCAGCCTGATTGAGCGAGCAGCTGTGCGCTTGGCATTGGATGGCAAGTTCACCTTGCGCCGGACAAGGGACCAAAACGGCGGCGACGCGACTTGATAGCAATGTAAATGCCGTGCGCTCATCGGGCGAAAGGCATTCCGCTTCAACGACGACGAGCTTGGGCGGCGCGCTGTTTGTGCGAGGCGTGGCTCGGTACATGCGGACCGAAGAACCCGACATAGAAAACTCCTGTGTATTCGGCAAAACGTAAACTATAGTTTACGTTTATGTTCGGCTCCATTTCAAACTCGGCTGCATGGACGAACGTGCGAAACAGATTCTTGGCAGGCGGGTCGAAGAGACACGCAGGGACCTTGGTATCTCCAAGGTTGATTTTTGTGTGGCGACGGGAATCAGCCGACCCTACCTCGACCGAATCGAAGATGGGACGGCAAATTTCACGCTCAAGGTTCTATTTAAGATCGCGCCCGCACTCGGCATGACGGTGTCAGAGCTTCTCGAGGGCATCGAATAGGGGATACCCGTCGAAAACTGAATTACGCCATCGGGATGCGGTCGTGGTTGACTTGGCTGTAGAACAGGCGCTGAATCTCGGTCGCATCGCGTGACTGGCCGAGTGCCCACATGGTCTTGGCCACGAGCGTCTCGGTGGTCATGTCGTCGCCGCGCAGAATGCCCGGATGATCGGCGTAAGCACGGCCGACCTCATAAACGCCCAGATCGAGTCCCTCTTCGGGGACCTGCGTGGTCATGACGACGGTGCGGCCCGAATCGACCCAGCGGAAAATTGCCTCCTGGAATGACTCGCCGGACTCGCCAAATTCGGGAATACCGCCAATGCCAAAGGTCTCCAGAATCACGGCGTCGTAGCTATCGGCAAGGGCGTCGAGGATGCCCGGGTTTACGCCGGGCGTAAGCTTGAGTACAAATACGCGCGGGTCGATGCTGTCGTAGAAACGCACCGGGTTTTCGCCCCGATGCGTGCCGTGAAGCCCGTTGCGCACGATGCGGTCGTTGCGGATATAGGCGATGGGCGGATAGTTGACGCTAATGAACGCGTTAAAGCTCATGGTGCGCTGTTTGCGGGCGCGCGTGCCGGCAATGGCAACGCCGCCAAACACGATCGAGACGTCGTGCGAGTGCTCGTCGAGCGCATAGAGCAGGCTCTGGTACAGGTTGAGCTTGGCGTCGGTAAAGGGGTTGCCCATGGGCTTTTGCGAGCCGGTGAGCACGATGGGTTTGGGGCTGTCCTGAATCAGATAGGAAAGCGCTGCTGCGGTGTAGCTCATGGTGTCGGTGCCGTGCAGAATCACGAAGCCGTCGTGGTCGGCATAACCCTCGACGATGACGTCGCGGATCCGCATCCAGTCACTCGGGCGCATATTGGTGCTGTCGATGTTCATGGGCTGCACGACGTTGAGCTCGCAGAGGCCCGAGATCTCGGGGACGCTCTGGGCGAGCTCCTCACCGGTCAGGGCGGGGGAGAGGCCGTTGCCGTCCTCGGTCGATGCGATGGTGCCGCCCGTGGCGATGAGAAGGATGCGCTTCATGCTGGTATTCCTATCGTGTTTGCCGCCCCAGAGGCGGAGTCGTTCGGCAGTATTGTGGCACAGAGCGTCCAATGTTCAAACGTATTACATCATCTGTAACGTTTGCTAACACTTCAATTGCCGTCAAATAGGGGCCCAGGTCGTGCGTTTGCCGTGCGCTGATGGCTGCGAGGGACGAGAAACCCCATATAACGTGTACACTATGGAGGTTATTTTCGTTCATTCACGCGGGTGGGCACCGGCTCCCCGCCAACAAGAGGGGGAACCATGGATCAAAAGGCTTCCGCAAAGGTCCTCGTACTCGACTTTGGTGCGCAGTACGGTCAGCTCATTGCCCGTCGCGTCCGCGACCTCAACGTGTATTCCGAGATTGTCCCCTGCGACATCTCGGCCGACGAGATTCGCGATATGAACGCCTCTGCGCTCATCCTTTCCGGCGGCCCGGCCTCCGTGTACGCAGAGGACGCTCCGTCTATCGACCCCGCCATCTTTGACCTGGGCCTTCCCGTCCTGGGCTTTTGCTACGGCCATCAGATCACGGCCGTGACGCTCGGCGGCAAGGTCGGCCACTCCGAGGTGGGCGAGTACGGCCGCGCCACCATCACGCGCACGGCCGGCGCCAAGCTCTTTAACTCCACGCCTATGGAGCAGACCGTGTGGATGAGCCACCGCGACGCCGTTTCCGAGGTGCCCGAGGGCTTTACCGTTACCGCTAGCACCGACGTGTGCCCGGTTGCCGCCATGGAGTGCGTCGAGCGCAAGATTTTCACCACGCAGTTCCACCCCGAGGTCAAGCACTCCGAGTACGGTCAGCAGCTGCTGAGCAATTTCCTGTTTGAGATCTGCGGCCTGGAGCCCAACTGGAGCATGGACAACCTGGTCGAGACCATGACGGCCGAGTTCCGCGAGAAGGTCGGTGACGACCGCGTGATTCTGGCCCTGTCCGGCGGCGTCGACTCCTCCGTCGTGGCTGCGCTGGGCGCTCGCGCCGTGGGCAAGCAGATGACCTGCGTGTTCATCAACCACGGCCTGCTGCGCAAGGGTGAGCCCGAGCAGGTGGAGGAGGTCTTCACCAAGCAGTTTGACGTCGACTTTATCCACGTCCACGCCGAGGACCGTTATGCCGAGCTTCTGGCCGGCGTGACCGAGCCCGAGGAGAAGCGCCGCATCATCGGCACGCAATTCTGGAAAGAGTTCTTCGCCGTGGCGCAGCAGCTTGAGACCGATGGTAAACCCGTGAAGTACCTGGCTCAGGGCACCATCTACCCCGATATCATCGAGTCCGGCGCTCGCAAGACGGGCGGCAAGACGGCCACCATCAAGAGCCATCACAACCTGATCCCGTTCCCCGATGGCGTGCACTTCGACCTCATTGAGCCGCTCGACCACTTCTTTAAGGACGAGGTCCGCGCACTTGGTCTGGCGCTGGGCCTGCCGGGTCACATCGTGTTCCGTCAGCCTTTCCCGGGCCCGGGTCTGGCCATCCGCATCATCGGTGCGGTCGATAAGGAGAAACTCGAGATCCTCAAGAACGCCGACGCCATCGTGCGCGAGGAGCTCGATGCCTACAACCAGCGCCTGTTTGAGCAGACCGGCGAGCATAACTCCGAGCACAGCTGCTGGCAGTATTTCGCCGTCCTGCCCGACATCAAGTCCGTCGGCGTTATGGGTGACGAGCGCACCTATCAGCGCCCGATTATCCTTCGCGCCGTCGAGTCCAGCGATGCCATGACCGCCGACTGGGCCAAGCTGCCCTACGACGTGCTGGCCCGCATTTCCGGCCGCATCGTTGCCGAGGTTCCCGGCGCCAACCGCGTGTGCTACGACATCACGTCCAAGCCGCCCGCGACCATAGAGTGGGAGTAGGCTGATAGGGTTCTGACCTGCATTTTTGAGTGCCGCACTGTGCCGCTGAGTTTCGTTTCGTACGAGAGTCATGGCAAAGCCGCCAGCGATGTTGGTGAGTAAATACGGTAACCGAGCCTCCGTTCCCAGGTTGGGACGGAGGCTTTTTCTTTGCCGTTTTACTCCCTTTCACCTGCGA